>Ga0209676_1000682_pt1 | contig 47999 bp, 36 predicted proteins | sample AraplaCvi_mLB_r2_FD_184282 | JGI IMG/M metagenome (GOLD analysis project Ga0209676, IMG submission 184282) | Arabidopsis root microbial communities from North Carolina, USA - plate scrape MF_Cvi_mLB_r2 (SPAdes) (version 2) | ecosystem: Host-associated > Plants > Roots > Endosphere | place: USA... | reverse complement strand
TGTGGTGCGAGGGTGACGCTTACGACCAGTTGTTCCTGATCCGCGTGCTTGCCAGCCTGCCCGGCCTGCCGCGCCGGCTGGAGCTGATCGAAATCAGCCAGGTACCTGGCGTCGAGCGCTTCATCGGTATCGGCCAGCTGGCCCCGGACCTGCTCGCCTGGCTATGGCCACAACGTCGCGCGCTGGGTGAGGAGGCACTGGCCCTGGCCCGCCAGGCCTGGGCGGCCTATACCGCGCCTGACCCGAGGGCCTGGGCTGCCCTGGCGGGCCTCCAGCATGCGGCGTTGCCGTTGCTGGGCCGGGCCCTGGGGCGACAACTGCAGGAACTGCCGGGGGCGAACGACGGTTTGAGCCTCACCGAGCGCCTGTTGTTGCGCGTTCTGGCGTCACGCGGCGAGCTGCCGGCCGGACGTGTGTTTGCCCAGTTGATGATGCAGGATGAACCGCTGCCGTACCTGGGCGACCTGATGTTCCATGTTCTGCTGCAGCCTCTGATCCATGCGCCGCACCCGCTGCTGCTGGAAGGCCCGGGCGAGTCCTGGGCACAACGGCCGTTGCGGCTGACCGCGCTTGCCGAACAAGTGCTCGCCGGGCAGGCACACTGGCTTGACCGCCACCCTGCGCCGCGCTGGGTAGGCGGAGTGCTTGTCGATGCCGCGAACAGGCCCTGGGTGGTCAGCGAACAAGGCGAAGTGTGGCAGCGCAAATAGCCCGCTCAAGCCTGATCAGATAACGCGGGGATTCTTCGCGGCTAATGCTCCCACCCCGACCGCGCTGACCTCAAGACCTGCGCAGTACCTGTGGGAGCGGGCAAGCCCGCGAAGCAGGCGACGCGGTGGATGGCACGGGCTTCGCCCGTGTTCGCGGGCACGCCCGCTCCCACAGGGTCCGCGTACCGCTTGCAAACTCAGTTCTCGGATTGCGCCAGCTTTCAGCGCTTGAGCAAGACCGTTGCGCCTACGGGACCGATGTTGCAATCGCCTTCGCCGCTTGTGCCAAACGTTGTGTAGCCAGCCGGATTTCATCCATGTCCAGTGAGGCGAACCCGAGGCGCAAGGCATTTTCCGCCTGACCGAACGGCGAAAACTGCCGGCCGCTGCGTACCACCAGGTCCAACTCCAACGCCTTGCCAACCAGCTGTTCCACATCGATCCCGTCAGCAAACCTCACCCACAGCGCCAGCCCACCTTCCGGTTCGCGCACGGTTACCTGCTTGCCAAAGGCATCACGCAAGCAAGCCAACAGAGCCTCCCGACGCCGGCGATACTCCCGGGCAACCCTTCGCAAGTGCTTCTTCAGTTCACCATCATTGATCAGGTCCGCCAGCATCTGCTGCATCACCGCATCGCCCTGCCCCAGGGTCAGCGTCGCCCTGCGCTCGAGCACCGCGATCACCTCTGCCGGTGCCACGATGAAACTGCAACGGAACGTACTGCCCAAGGACTTGGACAGTGAACCCATGTAGATCACGTGCCGCTGCTGACGGTCGCTGGCCAACGGCAGGTAAGGCCGCCCGGCAAAGTGGTACTCATGGTCGTAGTCTTCCTCGACCACGCAAAAATCGTGCTGCCGCGCCAGTTCCAGCAATTGCTGCCGGCGCCCGGCAGGCAGGCTGACCGTGGTCGGGAACTGGTGATGGGGAGTGATGTACAGCATGCGTACCCTGTGCAGCCGGCACAGTGCATCGATCTGCTCGACCCGGCAGCCCTCGTCATCCAGGTCCACGGTGACCAGCCGGGCCCCCAGCTGGCGGAAGATCTCCCAAGCGGGCGGATAGCTCAGGCGCTCGACCAGCACAACGTCACCGGGCTTGAGCAGCACGCTGGCCACCAGGTACAGCGACATCTGCACGCCCTGGGTCAGGCAGATATGCTCGGCGCCAACGTTCAGGCTGCGATTGTGCCGCAGCATGTCGGCCAGTGCGCTGCGCAGGTTATGGCTGCTGCACGCGCTGCCATGGCGCACGGTGTTGGCGGTGAAGCTGTTGCGCAAGGCATTACGGTAATAGCGGTGCAGGACGGTCTGCGGCAGCAGGCGGTGGTCACAGGCACCGTTGTCGAAGAACAGCGCCCCCGGCCGACCCTGCTGTGCGGCAGCCTGTTCGTTGGCCGTGAAGTAGGCAACGGCAGGCTCCTCTGGCAGCACCAGGGCGAAGGGCCGCGCGGCATAGGGCTCGGGCAGGGTGCCAATCGCCAGTTGCCGACTGACGAAGGTGCCGCGGCGTTGCACGCTTTCCAGCCAGCCTTTGGTCTCGGCTTCCTCGTAGGCGAGGATCACCGTCTTGCGATTGACGTTCAGCAGTTGCGCCATTTCCCGCGTTCCGGGTAACGGCGTGCCGGGGCGCAGGCGGCCCTCGGTGATCGCGGCGACCAGGCCCTCGACAATCTGCCTGTACGAAGCCTGCGGCTGCGCCCCGTCGAGCTTGAGCAGCGGCTGCCATTTTCGAAGCTGGACCATGTGAATTAACCAAAACTGGAGGTTCTACTGGTCCTGGACTATAGCAACAATCGAACCTCCATTTGCCCCGAGGTGCTCATGCAAAACCGCCATGTCATTGAAGTGTCGCCCTCGGGCAAAACCTTCGACGCCGGCCAGGAACTGCTGCTCGATGCCATGCTCGCCAGCGGCCTGCCGGTACCCTTCTCCTGCCGCCGCGGCGCCTGCGGGTCGTGCAAGGTCAAGGTGGTATCAGGGCAGTACCGGGACACGCAGCCGGCGGCAGATGCGCCCGCGCCCTGCTACCCTCTGGCAGCCGACGAAATGTTGCTGTGCCAGAGCCACGCCTGCACTGACATGTGCCTGGAAATTCCCGGCTGGTCCCTGGAAACGCCGGCGCTGGAAGTTCACGCACAGGTTCGTGGCAAACGCGACCTTAGCGCCGATATCGTCGAACTGGTGCTGCAGCCTGCACAGCCCTTGGCGGTACGGGCTGGCCAGTACGTACGCTTCCGGCTCGACAACGGCGACAGCCGCTGTTTTTCCATCGCCAACCTGCCCGCCCAGGACCAGGGGCAACTGGTGTTTCACATCCGCAAGGTCAGGGGCGGCCTGTTTACCGAACGCCTGCTGCCCACCCTGCAGGCAGGTGACACCTTGAAGCTCGAAGGGCCGGTGGGGGCCTGCACCTGGCAGCACGAGGGCCAGCGCCCACTGGTGCTGTTCGCCACCGGTACGGGCTACGCCGGCATCAAGCCATTGCTGTTGACCGCCCTGGCCGGCGATGCCGAGGTCACGTTGTACTGGGGTGGCAGATCGAACGCGGACTTCTATGACCGTGAGTTTCTCGACCAGGCCAGCCGTACACACGCTCACTTTCACTGGCACCCGGTGCTGTCGGACCAGGCGCGGGTGCAGCAGCTGGCGCTGGCCCAGGCCCATCGCTGGGCCGACACCCAGGTCTATGCCTGCGGCAATGCCGCAATGATCCGCCAGGCGCGCGAGCAGTGCCTCGCGGCAGGCCTGCAGCCTCATCGCTTTGTCGCCGAGGCTTTCGTTGCCAGCGGCGCACTGGCGCCCGAGGCTTCAACAGCCAGCCAGTTGCACCCGGAGCTGGAAAAAGTCGGCCCGCGCTACTCGCCGGACGGCATGCTCGCGGCCCGCGATCAATCAGTCCGGGCCGTGGCGGCAATCGCCAACAAGCTACAAGTCGGCATGACCACCGCCCAGGCACTGGAGATGGCCGCGCAGACCTTGCAGGCAATGGGCGCGTCGCACACCTGGCACCCCACCTACATCCGTTTTGGCGATGACACCGTACGCACGCCGCGCCAAGGCATTGATCTGCAACGTGTATTGCGTACCACGGATATCGTCGTGGTCGATGTCGGCCCGGTATGGGATGGCTATGAAGGCGACTATGGCGACACCTTCGTGTTTGGCCAGCACGACCTGCACCACGCCTGCGTCAAGGCACTGCACGAAGTGTTCGAGGAAACACGCCAGGCATGGGGCCGCGGCCTGACCGGCCGCGAGCTGTATGACTTCGCCGAGCGCAGTGCCCAGGCAAAAGGCTGGCAGCTGGAGCGCAACCTGGCCGGGCATCGCATCGCCGACTTCCCGCATGTGCTGTATGGGCAGGACAAACTGGCCGAGGTCGAAATCGTCCCGAGCGAGGTGGTGTGGGTGCTGGAGATTCAGTTGTGCCACCCTACCGAACCGGTCGGGGCGTTTTTCGAGGATATCCTGGTCGGCGAAGTCGTCCCGGCTCGCTCCTTGATCCGGCAACAGGTTAAAGTTGGCAACAGGACAATGCCAGACACGGACGACTGCCATGCACATACGCAAACTCACCCCTGACGACCTCCCCCACGCCAGCACCGTGTGCCTGGACGCCTTCATGCAGGCGGTCGCCCCCGCGCTGTCGGCACAAGGCATCGAAACCTTCACCAAGGGGGCAGCGCCCCTGGCGTTTGCCGAGCGCATGCAGGGCGACAACCTGATCCTGGTCTGCGTCGTGGAGGGTGTCATCGTGGGGTTGGTCGAACTCAAGGAAGGCCGCCACGTGGCAATGCTGTTCATTGCACCAGGCTGGCAACGGCAAGGCATTGGCGCACGCCTCATGCGCGCCGCGCTCGAACATGCCAGGGCTGAAATCGTCACGGTCCGGGCATCGTTGTCTTCGGTGCCGGCCTACCAGCGCTACGGTTTCAACCTGGCAGGTCAAGTGGGCGAGTTCGCCGGACTGACCTACCAGCCGATGGAAATGCCCCTGCGGCCACGTGCTGCTGCTGCCTCAGGCACCGAGTGAGTCCAGCACGTCTTGCAGCTTGCCCCGGGTGGCTTCCGTGCAGGCCTGCATGGGCTCGCGCAGCTCGTCAGCAATCAGGTCTTGCGCCTGCAATGCGGCCTTGATCACGGCCGGGTTAGGCTCGGCAAAGGCCATTTTCATCCACGGCAGCAACTGGTATAACGTGCCGCGCGCGGCTACCCAGTCGCCATGGTCGACCTGCTGCAACATGCGCACGTACAGGTCGGCCCGCACATGCGCCGAAGCCGAAATGGCCCCTGCACCGCCCAGGCACAGGTTGTTGAAGATCTGAACGTCTTCACCGGCCAGCACCTGGGCGTGGCCGTCCTGGATCAGCGCCATGGTGGTCTCGCTGTCACCGCTGCAGTCCTTCACCGCTGCGATGCGCGGGTGGCGCACGATGCGGCGCAGGGTTTCGCGCTCGATGCGCACCCCGGTGCGGTAGGGGATGTCGTAGACGATCAGCGGCACGCTGGCGGCATCCGCCACGGTGTTGAAGAACGCCTCGATGCCGGCCTGCGAAGGCCGGATGTAGCAAGGTGCCGGAACCAGAAGCCCGCCAATGTCGCGCCGCTGGATTTCAGCCTGGAAGGCCAGCAATTCGCGCAGGTTGTAACCCGACAAGCCCATCACCACCCTGCCCGGCTCCACCCAGGCCAGTACAGCGTCCAGTACGGCCAGTTGCTCGGCCTTGGACAGCGCCGCCGCTTCGCCCGTGGTCCCGCACACCACAAACCCGGCCACACCCTCTTCGAGCAGCTTCTTCACCAGTTTTTCCAGGCCGGCGAAGTCGATTTCATTGGCGCGCATTGGCGTGACAAGGGCGATCCAGATACCACGGAAATTCGACATGCAAAAACTCCTGATGTTGACCGAAAGTCAGCGTCAGCAGGGCGGAGAGTCGAAGTGGTCTGGCAGGGATACCTGGCGCCTTCTGTCTCGTCAGCCCACCTGACGAGACAGCGCGCCTCGGTCAGATGAGCGGCTGTTTCTTGGATTTCTTGGCAACGGCAACGCACGCGCCTGCCTGGGCAATGAAACCCGAAGCGGAAATGGCGTGGTTGGACATGGACATGCTGGAAAGCCCGTTGCGTGGATGTGGCTGGATAATGGTGTGGCGGCGTAGCCTGTGTCAACACTGAATTGGCAAGCGCTTTGCCCCTGAGGGTGCAACTGCCTTGCTCGAAATCCAATGGCTTGCTCAACACCTGTGGGAGCGGGCCTGCCCGCGAACACCGGCGCAGCCGGTGCCATCCACCGCGTTGCCCGCTTCGCGGGCACGCCCGCTCCCACAGGGATCGCGCCCGACACAGGACTGACACCATGCCTGTAGCAGCAATAGCTTTGCTCACCTTGAAGCCTGCACGGTCGGTGTGGGAGCGGGCAAGCCCGCGAACACCGGCGCAGCCGGTGCCATCCACCGCGTCGCCTGCTTCGCGGGCACGCCCGCTCCCACAGGGATGGCGCTTGGCACGAGGATAGCCCCATGCCTGTAGCGGCAATAGCTTTGCTCCAGGACCTTGAAGCCTGCGCGGTCGGTGTGGGAGCGGGCAAGCCCGCGAACATCGGCGCAGCCGGTGCCATCCACCGCGTCGCCTGCTTCGCGGGCACGCCCGCTCCCACAGGGATGGCGCTTGGCACGAGGATAGCCCCATGCCTGTAGCGGCAATAGCTTTGCTCACCTTGAAGCCTGCACGGTGTGGGAGCGGGCAAGCCCGCGAACACCGGCGCAGCCGGTGCCATCCACCGCGTCGCCTGCTTCGCGGGCACGCCCGCTCCCACAGGGATGGCGCTTGGCACGAGGTGGCCCCATGCCTGCAGCGGCAATAGCTTTGCTCCAGGACCTTGAAGCCTGCACGGTCGGTGTGGGAGCGGGCAAGCCCGCGAACACCGGCGCAGCCGGTGCCATCCACCGCGTCGCCTGCTTCGTGGGCACGCCCGCTCCCACAGGGATGGCGCTTGGCACGAGGATAGCCCCATGCCTGTAGCGGCAATAGCTTTGCTCCAGGACCTTGAAGCCTGCACGGTCGATGTGGGAGCGGGCAAGCCCGCGAACACCGGCGCAGCCGGTGCCATCCACCGCGGTGCCACAGGCCTGCATCTGCAATCAACGCCACTCGCTATAGGGCTCCAGCGGTGTCACCGGCAACGCCAGGTTGCCCCGCCATGGCTCGAACAGGTAGCGCAGGTAGAGCATGCCATGGCTAGGCGCATAGTCATCGCTGTGCTGCCAGTCGAAACCGCCACCCAATACCCAATGGTCGCTCAGGCGCCGCTCGAACAGCCCGCGCAGGCGGTAGCCCAGTCCGCTGCTGTCGCTGGCGTCGTTTATGGCGTCGATGTTGGAATCGAGGTCATATAGCGCCAGCACCTTGCGGTTGACGTGCGCATCCGGGTACAGGCGGCTGCGGCCACTGTGGGCCTGGGACCAGCTCACGGACCCTTCCAGTAGCACCGACCAGTCGTAGTTGCGCCAGGCATAACTGACTGGCACGCCCACCGATGTGTAGCGCTGCGGGCTGTAGTAACCGCCCTGCCCCAGGCTGTAACCACCCAGGTCCTTGTCGTGACGCCAGTGCATCAGCGTCAGGCCCACGCGCACGCGCTCGTCGGCTCTTTCCACCACCCGGTGGTACCAGCCGGCCATGGCCCGGGTGCGCTGGTTGTCGGCGACGTTCTCGCCATACAGCCAGTGGTGCCCCAGGCTGGCCCAGACCCCGTTATCACCGCCCTGGTCCCAGCTCAGGCCGAGCGTGGCACCATTGGCCGTGACCCCACCCCAGCGCACGCCCGTCGGGCGGTCACGTGCCCCCGCAAACGATAACAGCGAGTTGCTCATCGGCCGCCGTGAAGCGGTCAGCGACCAGCCGACCTGACCGAGGTCGCCATTGACCGTTGCGCCACCCAACCAGTTGTTGATGGCGTAACCCTGAGTGGTTCCCAGATCAAAGGCCCAGCGGCTGCCCTGCCAACCCAGCGCCAGCACGCTACCGTCCGCCGTTTGCGAACCACCTTCGCACGCGGGGAGCGACTTGCCGTCGGCGGTGCGGCCAACAAACTGGCAGCTACCGAAATCCGGGGTATAACCCCCTTGGTCGTTCTGTTCGAACGAGCCCGCATCCATGCCGATGCGCTCGACCCGCGCAAAGGCGGTACCGTCCTGCCATGGGGTGTCGACATGCAGCAAGGTTGACTGGGTACTCAGTTCGGACGTGCCCGGCGTACCGTCGTCCTCGCGCCAGCCGTAGTCGTGCATCAGCGTCACATGGGTATTGCGCTGGCGATACAGGGCATCGACGTCGCTGCGCAGGCTGCGTGCCAGCCAGTCGTCGTCATCCTGCTCACGGCTGGCCAGCGTCAGTGCACGGTCGTCCCGTGGCGACACGGCGGCACGTTCGAGCAACTGCGCGTCGGCCATCGCTGCGGCGTAAAGGTCCAGCGCCCGTTGCGGGTCATCCTGCGCCACCAGGCGAGCAGCGTCGCGTCGCAACAAGGGATCGGGGCGAGGCTGCTGTGCTGCGATCTGCTCGAGCATTCCGGCCGCCTGATCGTGTTCGCCCAAGGCGACCCAGACCGCTGCCAGGCGCCGCTGGGCGTTGCTGTCATCGGCAGCCAGTTGTGGCACCTGCACCGCCAGCATATGCCGGGCCTGTGCCAGGTTGCCTTCGGCCACCGCACTTTCGATCACGCCAAGGCGCGCCTTGGATTGCCCAGGTTGCACGGCAAGCACGCGCTGGTAATAGCCGCGCGCTTTGCCCGGCTCACCGTTCGCCGCCGCCCAGTCAGCCAACAGCATCAGGTCGTCGATGCTGCCTTCGCCACGCGCCAGGCTGGCCTCAAGCAGGCTGCTCGCTTCAGCCATGCGGCCTTGCGCTTGCAGTTGCTGCGCCGAGGCCAGGGTCATGCGACGGTGGATCCGCTGCTGCAACGCATGCATGTCAGCGTTCCAGGCCGCCTGCGGCACCGCACCGAGGCTGTCCAGGGCCAGCGCATCGCGGTCACTGGACTCCAGGAACAGGCCGTGGGCATAGCGGGTGGCCGGATCGCCCGGCTGGCGCTGCACGATACTGGCGAATGCCGCGTCGGCCTCGGCGGTGCGCCCCTGGTGGCGCAGGCTGTTGGCCAGCTGGTAGACCAGCCAGGGCTCATCGGGGGCCAAGGCCGTGGCCTGGCCCAGCGCCTGGCTGGCCGCCGCCCAATCCTGACGCTGCAGGGCCTGGTCACCTTGCTGGCGCAGGCGGGCGAGCTCCAGGCTACGGCGCAGGCTGGCGAACTGCGCTTGCTGGCGGGGCGGCAGGCTGTCCAGGTAGGCCCGCGCCTTGTCGGGCGATTGCGCCTGGTACACACGCATCAGGCCGCGCACGGCACTTTCGTTATCCGGTGCCATGCGCCGAACCTGCAGGAATTGCCGCTCGGCGGCCGCTGTATCGCCCTCGGCCAGCGAAACATCCGCCAGGCCCAGCAAGGCGTATGCCTCCTTTGGGCGCTGCTGGCGTGCCTGCTGGTAGAGGGCGCGCGCGCCTCGCAGGTCTTTCGCCTGCAGTGCCCGCTCCCCTTTGCTGAGCAGAGCCCAATACTGGCTGGACGACTCCAGGTCCTTCCACTGGCTGATCCAGTAGGTGTCCTGCTCCTTGGCACTTGCCGCCCGGAACGCCGTATTGGCCTCTTCAAAGCGGCTTTGCCGCATCAGTGCATAACCCAGGGAACCGTGCAAACGGGCATCGTCCGGGTACTGGCGCAATGCCCGGCGCAACTGCGTCTCGGCTTCAGCGTTACGGCCTTTGTCGAGCAATGCCAAGCCCCGCTGGCCAGCCTGCCAGGACGGGTCGGCCAGCAGTTTGCGATGCTGTTGCAGGGTTTCGCTGGCCTGCGCCAGCAACGGTGAGGCCGGGTAGCGCTGGACAAACGCTTGCCAGGCCGCGGCACTGGCGGCACTCACCGCTTGCCCGGACAGGTAGTCGAACTCACGCTGGGCCGCGGCATCCCTTGCGCCAGGGTCGCGGGACAACTGGTCGAGCAAGGCCAAGGCTTCGCGGTCGCGCTTTTCGGCGAACAGCCAGCCGGCCAGGGTCTGGCGCAACCCGGCACTGCCCGGGTATTGCCGGTCCAGTTGCTGCAGCTGCCTGATCGCCTCGGGGCGCTGGCCGGGAAGATTGCCGCGCACGCGCCAGTAATCCAGGGCCAGCTCCAGGCTGGGCGGTTCACCAGCGAACAACTGTTCATAGGCCGCCAGCGCCTCTTCATTACGCCCGGTGACAGCCAGCAGGCGGGCCTGCTGCAATTGCCGCGCACGCTCAGGTTGCTGCAGCTCGAGCAGGCGCCTGGCCTGGCGGGCCTGCACGCTGCCGGGCGCAATGGCACTGATCCGGGCACTCAACTGCTCGGCCTGGGTGCTGTTCTTTTCGCGCAATGCCAGGCTCAAGGCCGCCAGCAACACGTCCGGGTTGCGCGGCTCGAGCAATTGCAACCGCCCCAGTGCATCGCGCACCAGGTCGTCACGGTGCAGCGCCTCGCCGCGACGCACCTGGTCCAGCAGCCATTGGCGCTGTTCGTCGGCATCCTTGGGTTGCGCGGTGGCCTGGCAGGTCACCGCCGCCAGCATCAGTACGCCAATCATTCGCTGCATGGCGTGCTCCAGGCCGGCAACAGGCGGCCGTGCGGGTCAAAACGGTAACGGCCTTGGTCCCAGCCCTGGCCAAACAGCGCCAGCACCTGGCTGTAATAGGCCTTTGGTTCGACTGGCTGCTCACGCAGGCGCTGACGCTGGGCCGCCAGACCTGCGACGTGCGCCGGCGACGCCGCCAGCAACGGCAGCAACGCCGCAGAGAAACCTGCCGGGCCATGGCCGCTGGTCACACCGCTGTGTGCATCCACCTGCTCTGGCGGCAGGCCCTGGCGCGCGGTCAACGCCGCCATCGGCGCGTAGTGGGCCACCAGCTCGGCACGCTGCGCTGCGTCCTTGGCCAGCATGCCGACCCACAGGTAGACGCGGATGGCGTCATAGTCACCTTCACTGCCATGTTGCGGGTCCGCTGCCAGTTCACCGGCGGGCGTCCACAGCAGCCAGTCCGGGGCAAAGCCCTTGGGCGACGAAGCCAGCCACAAACGCCGCGTGTTGGCTGCCAGTTCGCCCCACAACGGGTCGATCAGGCTGAAGCGATCGAACAACTGCAGCGGCAAATAGCTGGGGTTCAAGCGGGTACCGCGGGCATCTTCGAAGCCGTAGTCCCCCGGTAGCAGCATCAGCCCAAGGCCCGGCAGCTTGCGTACGGTCTGCGCGGCGATACGCCACAGCAGGCGCTGGCCCAGCTGCGTGTAGGCCGGCTCGTCCCACAGCCGCCCGGCTTCCAGCAGGCTGTAGGCAATCCACAGGTCGGCATCGCTGGCGTTGTTGGCATCCAGCACCTGCCACTGCTGCTGGCCGTTGCGGCCCCACAGCCAGGCGGGCAGGTGCCGGGCCAGGTCACCCTGCGCCAGGTTGTTGCCGGTCCAGCGCAGCAACTGCGCGAAAGCTTGCCGGTCATCGCCCACCAGGGCGAAGAACAGCGCATAGCTCTGCCCTTCCGAAGTGGTGATCAGGCGCTCGTCGCTGGGGTCGATGACCCGACCGTCGACACTCACCAGTTCGGCCTTGAAGCGGTCCCAGGCGGGCCAGGGGCAAGCCGGTGCGGCACTCGTGATAACGGGCAGGCCCAAGGCGACCAGCCCTACCAGCCACTGACGCATCATCACCCCGCCTCACCCAGGCGGCGCTTGCCTGCCCAGCGCAGTGCCCGCCACAACAGGAAGGCGAACAGCACCACGCAAATGGCCGCGATCGCCGCCAGCAGCACCGGGTGCTCGGACAGGTGGAACCACAGCAGCAGCCACCACGGCAGCGCGCCAACAAAGTAGTGCTCGCCGACGAACTGGCTACTGACGCCGCTGCTGCGCACCAGCGTCACCGAACCGGCCACCGCATCGAGCTTGCCGACATCGCCGAGCACATCGCGCAGCAGCGCGTAGTCGCTATCGCTGTTGGCCAGCAGGGCGACGACGCTGCGCTGCTCGTGGAACGGCGACTTCAGCCCGGTGATGGCCGCAATCGGTGCCTGCGCGCTGACGGCCACACGGCTGCTCGCGGCCACCGGCGCGGTATCGAAGCGGTGACTGCCCGGCAGCCCCGCGCTACGCCCTTGCAGCAGCCAGTCGCGCTGGGCACTGAGCAGCAGGCCAAGGTCGGGCGCATCCGCCAGGGCCTCGGGCAGGCTGCCGAGCAGCAGCAAGTCGGCATCGGCCGCTGCGGCCTGCTTCCAGTCGTCGACCAGCTGCAGGCCAAGCGCCGGGTAACCGATCTGCCCGGCCAGCCCACCGACCGCATCGAGCAAGGTGCCCACCTGCATCGCCGTGGGCTTGGCCGGCATGATGACCAGCGTTTCGGAAAGGTCGGCCATGCGGCTGAACGGGAAGCCGCTGCGGGCGAATGCACGCAGGTCGGGCATGGCGATGTAGTGGTGGTAGCCGGACAGGTCGATGGTCGAGTTGTCGTCGATCGCCGCACGCACATCCACCGGCAACGAGGTCTGGCAGCGGTCGCGCTGGGCGCTGCCCAGGGTGCTGGCAAAACTGAAGTCGAAGCGCAGGCGGTTGCGGTCGCCGATCTTCAACGCCGGTACCAGCGACTTCTCGCTCAATGCGCTGTTGTCACCGGACAGCACTGCCAGGCGCATTTCCTCCAGTGTGCCGCCGCGCCGGTCATTGCCCACCAGCGGCATGCTGGTGATGTACTGGTCGTTGACGCTGATGCTCAGGCGCGATTCGTCGCTTACTGCCGGGGCCGTGTAGCGGTACAGCGTACGCAGCGGAATGCCCTGGTTGCGCCAGACGAACAGGTCGGGGGGCAGGTTCAGTTCCAGCGTCACCGGCCGCGGTTGCAGGCCGCTGACCTGCAACTGCTCGGGGTAATCGAGCAACTCGGTGAAGCGTACCGGGCGGTCGGTGCGCGTCCAGTTCGGCGCATCGTAGGGCTGGCGCGGTTGCAGCTCTGTCATTTGCTCGACCTTCACCCGGGCACCGCGGAACAGGTTGTTGCCAACTGCCAGCGCCGAGGCGGCCTTGACCAGGTCATCGTCGTTGCGGCCGAGCACCAGCAGCACCTTGCTGAAGCGGTCGTCCGGGTGGTCGATCATCTGCAGTACCGGGCCGTCGACCAGCGGGAACTGCTGCAGGTCGGCGAGGAAGCCCGGGCGACGGTCGTTGCTGGCAAACACGATGCTCGGCATGGGTTTATCGCCACGGGCTGGCAGGCGGTCGTACAGCACCGGGAAACTCGCCTTGCGCCAGCCGGCCTGGCTGCCGAAGTACGATGCCAGGATCGCCGCCGCACGCTGCTCGCCCAGGCTTGGCACACCGCTGAACACCACCGGCAGCGTTACCTTGCCGGTGTCGCGCGCATCAAAGAACGGCAGCGGGAAGTACGCCAGGTCGTTGTCCAGGGCCAGGGCCTGTTCGTGCAGCTGCACCTGGCTTTTGCGGTTCAGGTTCAGCCACAGGCCGCTGTGCGCCGGGTCTTCGCAGATGTCGGTGTAATGCCCGACGAACTCCAGACGAACCCGGTTGAAGTCGCTGAGCAGCTTGGGGTCCAGCGGCAGCTGGCGGCGCACGCGCTGGCCAAGCTGGTCTTTTTCCACCGGCACCACACCCATCAACTCGTCATTGAGGTACACACGCAGGTGCGACAGGTTCGGCAACAGGGCCGGCGAAGGGGTGTAGTCCAGTTGCAGGCTGGCCTCGGTGGCCAGGCGGTCGCGCCGCAGGCCGAATTCGACATGCTCGCTGTTGCGCACCCCCAGCAGCAGGCTGTCGGACGCATGCCCGAGCTGCTCGAAAGTTTTCGCAACCGGCCAGTTCGGTACCGTGGGTACGGCTGGCTCGGCAAGCGGGGCTACGGAGGTGGCAGCGGCGCTCTGCGACAAGGCAGCAAACAGTGCCATCGCCAGGCCCCAGGTACGCGCGGGATAACCGGTCATCATGCGTCTCGATCAACAAGGTTCAAGGAAGGGACAGGCAGCGGCGTGCGAGGCCTGTAGCTGGCCAGCCAGTTCGCCAGCAGCTGCAGTGGGCGCAGCCATGACCGCAGCCATGGCGGCAAGTGCTCGACCAGCCGCAGGTAACCGACACCGCCCAGCTTCAGCACGTCGACCAGGCTGCGCAGCGGGCGATCGACCTCGTGCTGCGCATTCCAGCCAAGCCAGGCATCGGCGCGGGCAAAGGTGCAATGGACCAGGTCGATACGTTGTTGCTGGCTGAGGTCGTGGAACACCAGGCCCACGTGCTGCCCGACGGTACGGGTGACGCAAGCCTGGAAAGCGAACTCGCGCTGGCCACGGTTGAGCAGCAGGCGCACCTGTTCACCGGCCTGCAACTCAAGGCCCTGGTGCAATTGCAGGCCGACACCGCCGTCGGAGTAGTCAACCAGGGTGCAGGGGTAAGCGTGCCCGCTGGCCAGTACCAGCCCCGCCGGCAAGCGCATCTGCACCCGGTGGGCGCGGCGCACCTGGCGTACTTCGGCGGCCACGGCGACGGCGGCACCGATGATCAGCAGGTTGTAGATCACCCACAGCGAGCTGACGATCACCGTGCCGATTTCCGCCGCCGGGCCGGTGAACAGGCGCCACACGGCAAAGCCCAGGCCGGCCACGTTGAGCGCCGCCAGCCACAGGTAGGGTTGGGCGATACGCCAGTCGAACTGCTCCTGCGCCATCAGGCCGCCCTTGGCGGTGACGTTGAACTTGCCCTTCTTCGGCGCGAACAGCGCAACCGTGGTCGGGCGGGCGATGTACCACGCCAGCACGGTCTCGTATACCTCACCCCAGAAGGTCTGCCGGTACTTGCCCTGCATGCGCGAGTTGGTCAGGCTGGCGTGGATCATGTGCGGCAGCACGTACAGCAAAATCATCAACGCCGGCGCGTAGATGATGTAGGCATGCAGCAACAGGAACGCCAGCGGCGCGGTCAGGAATACCAGCCTTGGCAGGCCGGCCAGGAAGTGCAGCATCGCGTTGGCATAGCACACCCGCTGGAACAGGCTCAGCCCACGGCCGAACAGCGGGTTGTCGGTGCGGAAGATCTGCACCATGCCACGGGCCCAGCGAATGCGCTGGCCGATGTGCGCCGACAGGCTCTCGGTGGCCAGGCCGGCCGCCTGCGCAATGCTCAGGTAGGCCGATGACCAACCCTGGCGGTGCATGCGCAAGGCGGTATGGGCATCTTCGGTCACGGTTTCGACGGCAAACCCGCCGATGCTCTCCAGTGCGGTACGGCGCAGCACGGCACATGAGCCGCAGAAGAATGCCGCGTTCCACATGTCGTTGCCGTCCTGGATCAGGCCGTAGAACAGCTCGCCTTCATTGGGGCGACGGCGGAACGAGCCCAGGTTGCGCTCGAACGGGTCGGGCGAGAAGAAATGGTGCGGCGTCTGCACCAGCGCCAGCTTCGGGTCCTTGAGGAACCAGCCCACGGTCATTTGCAGGAAGGAACGTACCGGCACGTGGTCACAGTCGAAAATGGCGATCAGCTCGCTGTCGGTCACCCCCAGCGCATGGTTGAGGTTACCGGCCTTGGCGTGCTTGTTGTCTGGCCGCACGATGTAGCCCACCCCCACTTCGTCGGCGAACGCACGGAACGCCTCGCGCCGGCCGTCGTCGAGGATATAGATGCGCAGGCACTCGCGCGGCCAGTCCAGGCCAAGGGCCGCCAGCACCGTGGTACGCACCACCGACAAGTCTTCGTTGTAGGTGGGGATCATCAGGTCCACGGTTGGCCAGTGCGCCGGGTTTGCCGGCAGGTTCGCCGGCTTGCGCTGCAACGGCCAGCTGGTCTGGATGTAGCCCAGGATCAGCACGAACCACGAATAGGTTTCTGCCGCCAGCAGGATCACCCCGCACACAAGGCCCGTGGTGTCGTTCCAGTTCAGGGTCGAGGTGTAGCGCCACCACAGGTAGCGGCAGGAAATGAGGGTCGACAGCACGATCAGCATCAGGGTCGGGAAGCGGCCCGGAATGTGCCGCACCAGCATGGCGATGCCCAGTAGCAGGAAGATGAACACCAACTGCGCCAGGTAGCCGAACGGTTCGGTCACGCACAGCACGGCCAGGCTGACGGCGCCCACGGTCAGCACGCTGTAGAACGCCCAGCGGGCGAACACGCTCAAGCCGCGCAAGCGTGCCGAGGCTTGCTGCTTGAAAGCGCTGGCTTTGTAGCGCGCAGGCAGCTGCTGCAGGCGCGCGATCATCAGGCCACGGTAGTGGCGCAGCACCCGCAGCATGCCGCGCAGCTGCGTACGCACTACACCCCAGGCGCGGCGGGCAAGCCCCGGTTCGCGTGGCAGCGGTTGGCGCCGGACCAGCAGCCACAGGCTCTGGATCAACAGCCGTAGGGGGTCGCCCAGGCTTGGGCGCTTGCCCGCCAGTTGCGGGTACAGGCGCTGTCGCTCGGCCAGCAGGGCCTGCCAGGCGGGCGACTCCAGGCGCAGGAACAGGAAGGCCAGCCACACGCCAAGGGTAAACAGCCAGGCGACCGGCTGCCGCGCGCCACGGGCGCAGAACCAGCCATAGGCAGACAACGGGTTCAGGGTCACGTCCGGCGCCTCGTCAGGCAGCGCACCGCCAGGCTCTGCACGTCCCGGCAGGCCAGGCTCTGCGGCGCGTAATGGCCAAGCGGTGCCTTGCACGCCAGGGCCTCGAGGAAGGCCTCGTCGCGGTGCACTACCTGGATCGGCAGGCGATCACGGAACAGGTCGCGCCACACCATCAGCAGGTCGCTCTGCAAGCGGCTGGCCGGGTCATAGCGGTTGACCAGCAGCAGGTCGTATTGCTCGACCGGGCGGCGACCGAGCAGCAGATGGCTGGCCATTTCGGCCTCGGCCACCAACACCCGCACGTCGGTCTCGACATGCTGGCCAGCGGCATCGGCCGGCAGCTGCGGCAGGTCGAACAGCAACCAGTCGAAGTGTTCGCCCAGGTCGGCCTGGCGAGCGCGCCAGGCTTCAGCGTCGGGCAACGCTGGCCGCGTACCGGCAGGCAAATTGCCGAACGGCATCAGGCTCAGGCCATCGAGCACCTCGTACAAGGCATCGCTAAACGGCCGCCCTTCCCGCTCGGCATGCGCCCAGCCCTCTCGCGTGTCGAGCGGCAGGTTGAAGTGCAGCCCGAGCAGGTTGCTTGGGCACAGGTCGACCAGCAGCACCCGCTCCCCTGCCCCCTGCAACGCATAGCCCAGCGCGGCCAGCAAGGCACTGCGCCCCAGGCCACCGCGTACCCCATGCAACGCCAGGCTGGTCATGGCGACAGCACCTCGCGCTGGGGCGCCGTCGCGTACAACGTGCCCTGGGCGCTGGCCCGGCAGCTTTCGCCCAGCAGCGGCCAGCGCTGCAGGGCCTGCTGGACGCCCACCAGCAAGGAGATGTCCTGATAATTCAGGTCCGGCATGTCCAGGTGCTGGCGCAACTGGGCGATATCGTCGCTGCGGTCGGCTGGGTCTGCCTTGCCAGTGATCATGGTCGCTCCTTCGGGATCGGCTGCCAGTCGGGCTGGCCTTGCAGGCGCATGTAGGCGCGCCCCTGGTAGTTCAACACCTGTGCACCTGCGGTTTCCGCGACCGGTTCGGTGGTCGGCAGGTCGCTCAACAGGCTCGGCACATCCAGCACCTGCTGCTGGCCCAGGCCCGCATACACACGCGAGATCAGCTCGGAAAGCGCCAGGTAGCTGGTGGGTGCCGAGACGTGCAGCGGTTCGCTGCGGGCAGGCTGGCCCATGCCGATGAACTTCAGGCCCACCGGCACATGGGTAATCGACGGTGTGGGGATTTCACGCATGCCCGCCAGCTGCATGCGGTCACCATGCAGCGCGGCGCCGTGTTCCGGGACAATGGCCACGACCACGCGGCGGCCGCTGCGCTCCAGTTCATCGAGGAAGCTGCCCAGCTCGCCGAACAGGCGGGTGGCGCGGGTCGCGTAATCGGCCACACGGGTACCGCCGTCGGCAGTGACGATACGGTTGCCGTCATGCAGGCTGATGCTGTTGTAGAACAGCGACACATGCTCGGCCGACGCGCCTTGGCGCTGCCCCCACCAGCGGCGCAGCACCTCCAGGTCGCTGGCGATCGGCGAGCCGTCGAAGCCGACCAGCGCCCGCGGGAAGTCGGTGCTGCGCAGGCCGGGTTGTGGCATGTGCTGCTGGGTGATGTCGCCGATGAAGTTGTCGAAGCGGCCGCTGTGGTTGAGCAAGGTATTGCTCTGGAAACCGAGCCTGGCCAGGTTCTGGAACAGCAGGCACTGCTCCGGGGCGGGCTGGTACAGGCCGGCGTGCGACGACTGCCCGCAACTGGCACGCAGCACGCGGATGGCGGCCGGCCCGCTGTAGGAGGTGGCCGAGTTGAACTGGTCGAAGACCACGTCCAGGCGCGAGAACAGCGGGTTGTCCCGCAGCCCGACGGCGGACAGGTCATCCCAGGCCAGCGAGCAGATGTTGATCACCAGCAGGTCGAACGGCTGCTCATCGGCTTTCATGGCCGGGAATGCGGTCACCCGTTCACGCTCACTGGCGAAGAACCGCTCGAGCCAGCTGTCGAGCGTGGCATTGTCGGCAATTGCAGTGGCCTGCGCCTGCTCGGCGGGGCTGGCAGCGGCGGCGCCTGGCGCCTGGCCCGCGCTGAACCCCAGCGATGGCAGGCCGCCAACGGCCAGCCACGCCAGCCCCAACAGGCTCAGTGTGCTCAGCCTTAGCCAATGGCGCAGGTACAGGTAGCCCACCAGCAGCAGTGCCAGCGCCCCCAGCAGGTTCCAGTTGATGAAGCGGCCGAGCAGTTCGAGCAGGTAATCCCACGAAAAATCGAACACCCCCGGCTGCGCCAGCAGGCGGCTGAAGGGCGGCAGCCAGGTGTCCTGGTAGAACAACGCGATACCGATCGGTACTGCCGCCAGTTGCCGCGCAATACGCAGCCACTTGCCCGGCAACGGTACCAGCAGAAACGCGGCGAACAGCAGGTTCGGCAGCGCCTGGAAGTCGAGCATGCCAAGGGCGACCAGCAGGAACTTGGCCAGGAAATAGAGGTTCCACCCTCCCAGCCCAGGCCAACGGGCCAGTGCCGGGAGGGTTGTGGCGGTATTAGTCATTACGGGTGTCCTGGCGTGCAGCGCGGTGGCGTACACCCCGCGGTTTCAGGTAACGGGGTGGCAGGCGGCGGCGCAACGTGTCGCGCAGCGTGGCACGCAGGCGCGACAGCAGCAGGGCCAGCGCCAAGGTGACCAGCGCCGTGATGCCGATCACTTGCAGCAGTTGCACGAAGTTCATGCGCTCCCCCGCTTGCCCAGGGCAACCCGGCGCGGCGCCAGGGCCGGCCGAGCCTGGGCGGACAGGTGCGCCGCCGCGTCGAGCCGCGGTGGCCGTGGCACGCTGTCGTCGAGGAAGGCCGGGGTGCCCAGGCTATCGACACCGGCAAGCACCTCCTGGCTGATGAACAGCTCTTTCCACGACAGCTGGAAGATATGGTCAAGGGCTTGCTCGACGCCTTCGGAGCGGCAGGCGAACAGGAACAGGAACAGCACATCGCCGACCACGCAGGCGATGTCACCGTCGCGGCGAAACACCGTGCGCGAGCAGGCTTGCAGCGGGGTCAGGCCAGGGGCCGGGCGCAACACCAGCAACTGGTGGACGATTTCGCCGTTGCGCATGCCGTGCCACATGGTCTGCACGGCTTCGGCGAACGCGCGCGGCGCCACCAGCCCACAGATGGCCAGCGGCCGCAGGCGTGTGAGCAAGGCATCGAAATCGCTTGGCAGGTGCCGGCGCCAGAGGTAACCCTGGATGCTCTCGACCATGGTCAGGAAGCGTGACAGGCTGGCGCCGAACGGCACGATCTGGCTGGCGCCGCAGGCCAGCAACAACTGTTCATCCTGGTAGCGCAGGGTCGGCGCCATCTCGCGCACCACCAGCTTCAGGGCACTGCCACGCAACTGCCGCAAGCGGTGCAGTTGACGCGCCAGGCTATCCAGGCGCTGCCCGCCGTCCATGGCGAAGATGACGGTGGCGGAAACCGCCAGGCTGGCTTTGGCACCCAGCTCTTCAAGGCTCTCGCAGACCTGCCAGTGCTCGGAGAAGGCTGGCGCGCCCTCCAGCACCGGGCGCTGGGCCAGGCACAGCAGCTCGTCGCCACCGGTGTCGGCAGGGGCCTGCGGCGCCCCGGTAGCAGCAAAGCCCGTTTCAAGCCGCGCCAGTTCCACGTCACGTGTGCCGGTTTTGCCGAGCGGGTTGCTCCAGAAATGCTGCAGGTAGCGGACCCCACCTTTGCCGCGGTACACCTGGGCCAGACCATCGACGCCCTGGTTGAAGGCGCGCAGGCGCTCAACCAGCCCGGCGCTCTGGCCGCTGCTGATGACCAGCAATAACGCGGCCTCGGCCAACAACGCCGGGCGCAGCGTATTGCACCAGCGTTCGACGTTGCCGCCACCCCAGGCGTCGGCGGGCGCCAGCAGCACCAGCACACGCCCGGCCGCGTCGATACGCGGCAGGTCATCGACCAGGTGCAGCACGGCTTGCGGGTCGGCTTCGTACAGCGCCAGCTCGGCCGGGCCCTGCGCGGCATCGAGCGCACCCAGCACGTCAGCCATGGCTTGCGCATCGGCGACCAGGGCTGCCCGAACAGGCTCGGGCAGGCCCCCGACGACTTGGCGGCAGAGCAAGGTGGCGTCTTCTGCGTTGTCACAGGCCAACCAATACAGTCCTTGTACATGAAGCTGACTGCTTTCGGCGCCTAAGCCGGAAATAGCCAACCACGGCATTCCATTCGTCAAAACACTGGCTCTGCTAAATGAGATTGAACGGTTTGAGAAACGACAGTAACTGATCTACCGCTGGTACTTCATGACGCACGTCAAAAAAACGGCAAAATGATCAGGCTTTCGCGAAAACGTCAATTCTACAGCACCAAGGCAAAATGAGATCAAGCCGAAATGTAATAAATTGCAAAGTTTTGTTAACAACCGCCGTAGGTCCAGTGTCAGTCGGTTAAGGTTTGCCGGTTTGCGCAGGGGTGCCTTGCAGCCCGCGCCCGGCTCGTCGACAGGCGAATACCTCGCTGTGGGTTATTGCCACGGGCCAGGCAAGGATTGATTTTCCGGAGACACGCATGCTTCGCATCTTTGAGCGCAGGCTCGACCCCTTCCCGCCCGACGAGGTGCCACCGCCGCCGATGGGCCTGTTGCGCTTCATGTGGGCCTGTACCCGCGGCGCCCGTGGCTACATCCTGGCACTGGCATTGCTCAGTGCCGGAGTATCGATCTACGAAGCCTGGCTGTTCGCCTTCCTCGGCCAAGTGGTCGACCTGCTCTCGGCCTGGCAGGCCGGCGGCGCCGTTGGCCCGGAAGAAACCCGCGTGCTGTGGGGTATCGGCATCGTCCTGCTGGTCAGCATCGGGCTGGTGGCGCTGCGGACCATGGTTCAGCACCAGGTCCTGGCGATCAACCTGCCGCTGCGGCTGCGCTGGGACTTCCATCGGCTGATGCTGCGCCAGAGCTTGTCGTTCTTCTCTGACGAGTTTTCCGGCCGGGTGACCACCAAGGTGATGCAGACGGCGCTGGCAGTGCGTGATGTGTTGTTCACCCTCATCGAAATCCTGCCCGGCATCGGCGTGTACTTCATCGCGATCATTGCCCTGGCCGGTGGCTTTGCCCTGAACCTGATGCTGCCGTTCATTGCCTGGGTCGTGCTGTTCGGCCTGGCCATGCTGTATTTCGTACCGCGCCTGGGCAAGGTTGGCCAGGAGCAGGCCAATGCCCGCTCGTCGATGACCGGGCGGGTCTCCGACGCCTACACCAACATCACCACGGTGAAACTGTTCTCGCACGCCAACCGCGAAGCGCATTTTGCGCGCGCCGCCATGGAGGACTTCAAGCAGACCGGCTTTCGCCAGATGCGTCTGGTCAGCCAGTTCGAAATCGTCAACCAGGCGCTGGTGGTGGGCTTGATCATTGCGGCTGGCGGCTATGCACTGTGGTTGTGGCACCAAGGCCAGGTCGGCACCGGGGCGGTGGCGGCGATCACCGCCATGGCCTTGCGTATCAACGGCATGTCGCACTGGATCATGTGGGAGATCACCTCGCTGTTCGAAAACATCGGCACCGTGCAGGACGGCATGGCCACCCTCACCCGTGGCCCCAAGGTCAAGGATGCGCCGGATGCCGTTGAGCTGGTAACCAAGGGGGGCGCGGTGAGCTTCGACAAGGTCAGCTTCAACTACAACGGCGAGCGCCAGGTGCTCGACAACCTGAGCCTGCACATCCGCGCGGGCGAAAAAGTCGGCCTGGTCGGCCGCTCTGGCGCCGGCAAGTCCACCTTGATCAACCTGCTGCTGCGCTTCTATGACGTGGACCGTGGTGAAATCCGCATCGACGGGCAGAACGTGGCCAAGGTCACTCAGGACAGCCTGCGCAGCGCCATCGGCATGGTCACCCAGGACACCTCGCTGCTGCACCGCTCGATTCGCGACAACATCGCCTATGGCCGCCCCGATGCGACCGAGGCACAGATCCGCGCCGCTGCGGCCAATGCCCAGGCCGATGGCTTCATCAGCCAGCTCAGCGACCGCCAGGGCAACACCGGTTACGACACCTTGGTAGGTGAGCGCGGCATCAAGTTGTCTGGTGGCCAGCGCCAGCGCATCGCCATTGCCCGGGTGATGCTGAAGAACGCGCCGATCCTGCTGCTGGACGAAGCCACCAGTGCGCTGGACTCGGAAGTGGAGGTGGCCATTCAGGAGAGCCTGGACGAAATGATGCAGGGCAAGACCGTCATCGCCATCGCCCACCGGTTGTCGACGATTGCCGCCATGGACCGGCTGATCGTGATGGATGAAGGGCGCATCATCGAGCAAGGCACCCATGCAGAACTGCTGGCGAAAAAGGGCACTTATGCGCGCTTGTGGCAGCACCAGAGTGGTGGGTTCCTGGGTGAGGACCGGGGCGTGGCCGAGGCGATGGAGTAGCTGTACTGCATCACGCTTCTGGCCTGCGCGGTCCCACAGCAATAGCGACCGCCCCGGAGCTTGGCCATACCTGCAGAGGCAACCGCCTTGTTCAAACTCTCGAGGGCTTGCGCAGTCCACACTGTGGGAGCAAATGTCTTGCTCAATTTCTAAAAGCTGGCGCGATCCCTGTGGGAGCGGGCGGGCCCGCGAACACGGGCAAAGCCCGTGCCATCCACCGCGTCGCCTGCTTCGCGGGCTTGCCCGCTCCCACAGGTACTGCGCATGGCTTGAGGTCAGCGCGGTCGGGTGGGAGCAAATGTCTTGCTCAATTTCTAAAAGCTGGCGCGATCCCTGTGGGAGCGGGCGGGCCCGCGAACACGGGCAAAGCCCGTGCCATCCACCGCGTCGCCCGCTCCCACAGGTACTGCGCATGGCTTGAGGTCAGCGCGGTCGGGTGGGAGCAAATGTCTTGCTCAATTTCTAAAAGCTGGCGCGATCCCTGTGGGAGCGGGCGGGCCCGCGAACACGGGCGAAGCCCGTGCCATCCACCGCGTCGCCTGCTTCGCGGGCACGCCCGCTCCCACAGAGGCCGCGTCGTGCTTGCGAATCGAGTTCTCTGCGCGACAGCGCGGCCCAAAGGGCTGGGCGATCTCCCGCGGGAATGGCTCATCCAAACACATGCGAAGGCCGGCGCAGCACCGGGTCGAACGGGTTGACCCGCTCGCCGATCGCCGCCGCCTCGCGCTTGAGCAGCGCCACCACGGTCGGCATGCGGTTGGGCCCCAGGCGGTCGCTGATGGTCGCCACGCTCAGGGCCGCCACCGCGTGGCCGTTACGATCGAGAATCGGCACCGCCAGGCCGGCCATGCCATCGAGCACGCCGGTGTTGCGCCCGGCATAGCCGAGGCTGCGCACATTGTCGATTTCGGCGCGCAGCATGACTTCGTCGTAATGGTGGAAATCCTTCAGCCGCGGCAGGTTGTAACGGATCACCTCGTCACGCTCCTCCTCCGGCAGGAAGGCCAGGATGGCCAGGCTGCCCTGCCCCACGCCCAAGGCTACACGGCCGCCAATGTCGCCCGTGAAGGTACGGATCGGGTATGGCCCTTCGCTGCGGTCCAGGCACACCGCATCGAACCCCGAACGCGCCAGCAGGAACAGCGAATCGCCCAGCGACGCCGACAGCCGCAGCAGGCTGGGGCGCACCACATCGCGCAGGTTGCCAACCTGCCCGGCCTTGGCCGCCAGGGCAAAGAAGTCCAGGCTCAGCCGGTAGCGCTTGCTGGTCGCGCACTGGTCGACCATGCCTTCTTCAATCAGGCTGCGCAGCAGACGGTGGGTGGTGGGTTGCGCCAGGCCCACCCGCTGTGCCAACTGGCTGACCTTCTCGCCCTCGCCGCCGCACTCGCCCAGCGCTCGCAACACGGCGAACAAACGGGACACCGCACTGACACCCACTTCCCTTGCCTGTTCGTTTCGTTTATCGGAATCCATTTTTCGTTAAACCCCTGCAAATTCCAGTCAGCGGAATAATTTCAAAATAGCTGTCACTCAGTGAAATTACCCTTTGTCGACATCCTAATCATTGCCCTACTCTCCGGTCCATAGGGCGATATCACAACATCGGCCGCCGCCACAGCAGCGAGCGCCAACGTCCGTAAAAGCTTTGCTTTTCGCCGCTGGCGCTCTGCCCACCCTGAAACTGCCGGTTGACCCCGGTTCCGTTTGCGATGGAGCACAGCCATGACCTTTCTGTTGATCGACAAGCTTTGCAAGCGCTATGGCGCCACGGAGGCAGTGGCCAGCTCGTCACTGGCCATCGAAAAAGGCGAGTTCGTCTCCCTGCTGGGCCCTTCGGGCTGCGGCAAGACCACCACCCTGCAAATGATTGCCGGCTTCGTCGAGGTCACCAGCGGCCGCATTGTCCTCGACGGCCGCGACATCACCCACGCCAAGCCGGCCAGCCGAGGCCTGGGCGTGGTGTTCCAGAGCTACGCACTGTTCCCGCACATGACCGTGCGCGACAACGTCGCCTTCGGCCTGCGCATGCGCAAGGTGGCCAGCGCCGACATCGCCCGCCGGGTCGACCAGGCCCTGGCGCTGGTGCGCCTGGACAAGCATGCCGAGCGCTACCCACGCGAGCTCTCCGGCGGCCAGCGCCAGCGTGTGGCCCTGGCCCGCGCACTGGTGATCGAACCACCGGTGCTGCTACTGGACGAGCCGCTGTCCAACCTGGACGCCCACCTGCGTGAAGAAATGCAGTTCGAGATCTGCCGCATCCAGAACGAGGTCGGCATTACCACCTTGATGGTCACCCACGACCAGGCCGAGGCCCTGTCGATCAGCGACCGGGTGGTGGTGATGGAAGCCGGGCGCATCACCCAGGTCGATGACCCCTACCGCCTCTACGAACACCCGGGTACACCTTTCATTTCCGACTTCGTCGGCAAGGCCAACCGCCTGCGCGGCGTAACCGGCCCCGGTGGGCAACCACAGGCGAATGCCCAAGGCCCACTGACCCTCAGCCTGCGCCCGGAGAAGATCAGCCTCGGCCCGGCCGGCAGCGGCAAGCTCGCAGGCCGCATCAGCTGCCGCTACTTCCTCGGTAGCCAATGGCTGTACCGGGTCGACACCGCCCTGGGCAACCTGGCCGTGGTTCGTGCCAACGACGGCAGCACACCGCTGGATGAAGGCACACAGGTCGGCCTGGACTGGAACGATGCCCTGCTGCGGGTGCTGAACGCGGGTGAGGTGGCGGCATGAGCGCGGCAAAGCTGCACAGCAGCGCCTGGGGCTACGGCCTGAGCAGCCCGGCCCTGCTGTTGTTCCTGGCCTTGCTGGTCGTGCCACTGGGGCTGACCGTGCTGCTTTCGTTCAACGCGTTCGACTACAGCAGCGGCATCCAGGCTGGCCAGTACACCCTCGGCCATTACCTGAGCCTGGTGACCGACACCTACTACTACGAGATCTTCCTCCGCACCTTCTGGATCAGCGCTTTGGTCACCCTGCTGTGCGTGCTGATCGGCATTCCCGAAGCCTTGGTGCTCAGCCGCATGGGCGCGCCGTGGCGCTCGATCTTCCTGATCCTGGTGCTGACACCACTGCTGATTTCGGTGGTGGTGCGAGCCTTCGGCTGGAGTTTGCTGCTGGGCGCCGACGGCCTGGTCAACCAGGGCATCACTGCCCTCGGCGGGCAGCCGGTGAAGCTGCTGTATACGCCGTTTGCAGTGATCATCGGCCTGGTCCACGTGATGCTGCCGTTCATGATCATCCCGGTATGGACCTCGCTGCAGAAGCTCGACCCGGCCGCCGAGCAGGCCGCACTGTCACTGGGTGCCAGCCAGTGGACGGTGTTCCGCCGCATCGTGCTGCCACAGATCATGCCCGGCGTGCTGTCGGGCACGCTGATCGTGTTCGGCCTGGCCGCCAGCTCGTTCGCCATTCCGGGCCTGCTGGGCGGGCGCCGGCTGAAGATGGTCGCCACCATGATCTACGACCAGTACCTGGCCGAACTGAACTGGCCGATGGGCGCCACCATCGCCGTGGCCTTGCTGCTGATCAACCTGCTGGTGATGCTCAGCTGGAACCGGCTGGTCGAACGCCGCTACAAACGCGCACTTGGAGTCTGAACCCATGACCCGTAACGGCCCGTTGGCCCTGTCCTTTCACGCCCTGGTGATGCTGTTCATGCTCGCCCCGCTGGTGGTGGTGTGCCTGGTGGCATTCACCCCGGAAAACACCCTGAGCCTGCCCACCTCCGGCTTCTCGCTGCGCTGGTTCAGCGCCGTTTTCGAACGTGCCGATTTCCTCGATGCGTTCTACAACAGCCTGCAACTCGCGGCCCTGGCTGCCTCACTGGCCACCTTGATCGCCGTGCCGGCGGGCCTGGCGATCACCCGCTACAGCTTCCCCGGCCAAGGTTTCCTCAACGGCCTGCTGCTGTCGCCGATCATCATCCCGCACCTGGTGCTGGGTGTGGCCCTGCTGCGGCTGTTCGCCCTGCTGGGGGTCAATGGCAGCTTCGCCTGGCTGGTGTTCGCCCATGTGGTGGTGATCACCCCCTACGTACTGCGCCTGGTACTGGCCGCAGCCATCGGCATCGACCGCAGCGCCGAACAGGCCGCGCAAAGCCTGGGGGCTGGCCGGGTCACGCTGTTCTGCAAGGTCACCCTGCCGATGATCCTGCCCGGCGTGGCCGGCGGCTGGCTGCTGGCGTTCATCAACAGCTTCGACGAAGTGACCCTGTCGATCTTCGTCACCTCGCCCGCCACCCAGACCCTGCCAGTGCGCATGTACGTATACGCCACCGAGTCCATCGACCCGATGATGGCCGCCGTCTCGGCGCTGGTGATCGCCGTCACCGCCCTGACCATGGTCGCCCTGGACCGGGTATATGGCCTGGACCGCGTGCTGGTAGGCAAGCAATGACAAGGAATGCGCCAATGCCCCTGTTCAAGCGCGTGGCCGAACACGACCGCGAGCCACTGCCCTTCCTGCTCGACGGCCAACCGGCCAACGGCATGCGCGGCGATACCCTGCTGACCGCCATCCTGACCAATGCCGGGCACCTGCGCGGCAGCGACTTCAGCGCCGAACCACGCGCCGGCTTCTGCCTGATGGGCGCCTGCCAGGACTGCTGGGTACGCCTGCAGGATGGCCGTCGGGTACGCGCCTGCTCGACCTTCCTGGAACCGGGCCAGTGCGTGACCCGCGACCCGGGGCGCCAGCCATGAGTGCAATCGTGATCATCGGCGCCGGCCCGGCCGGCATCCGCGCCGCGCAAACCCTGGTGGCCCACGGCGTACGCCCGGTACTGCTGGACGAGGCCAGCCGTGGCGGCGGGCAGATCTACCGCCAGCAGCCCGCCAACTTTCACCGCCCGGCCAAAGCCTTGTATGGCTTCGAGGCCAACAAGGCCCAGGCCCTGCATAGCACCCTCGAACAGTTACGCAAGCAGATCGACTACCGCCCCGAAACCCTGGTGTGGAACGCCGAGGAGAAGGTGCTGGATACCCTGCAGCAGGGGCAGCTGGCCGACCGCCTGGCGTTCGACCGGGTGATCGTCGCCACCGGTGCCACCGACCGGGTGTTGCCGATACCCGGCTGGACCCTGCCCGGTGTCTATACCTTGGGCGCTGCGCAAATCGCCCTGAAGTTCCAGGGCTGCGCGATCGGTGAACGGGTGGTGCTGGCCGGCAGCGGGCCGCTGCTGTACCTGGTGGCGTACCAGTACGCCAAGGCCGGCGCTACGGTCAGCGCGGTGCTCGACACCTCGCCGTTCAGCGCTCAGGTACGTGCGCTGCCACGCCTGCTTCTGCAACCCGGCACCTTTGCCAAGGGCCTTTACTACCGCGCCTGGCTGGCCCGCAAGGGTGTACCGGTGCACCAGGGCGTGGCCCTGCTGGGTATCGACGGCGAGCAACGCGCCAGCGGTATACGCTGGTCGCACAATGGCCAGCCACATGAACTGGCGTGCGACGCCGTGGCCTTCGCCCACGCCTTGCGCAGTGAAACCCAACTGGCCGACCTGCTGGGTTGCCAGTTCGCCTGGAGCGCGCTCAACCGCGCCTGGCTGCCAGTACGTGATTCCCAGGGCCGAGCCAGCAGCCCCGGGGTGTACCTGGCGGGCGACGGTGCCGGCATCCTCGGTGCCGACGGTGCCGAGATGAGCGGTGAACTGGCCGCCCTGACACTGCTGGCCGACCTCGGCAAGCCCGGTAACCCGCAACGCCAGCAACAACTGAAAAAGCGCCTGGCCACCCTGCAGCGCTTCCGCCAGGGGCTGGAGCAGGCCTTTCCATTTCCCGAGCAATGGGCCCGGCAGGCCCCGGACCCGCTCACCGTATGCCGCTGCGAGCAGATCAGCGCCGGGGAAATCCGTGCCACGGTGCGTGCCGGGCACTGGGAGATCAACCGGGTCAAGGCCATGTGCCGCGTCGGTATGGGCCGCTGCCAGGGCCGCGTGTGTGGTGCCGCTGCCGCCGAGCTGATCGCCTGCGAAAGCGGTCGGGGCATAGACCAGGTCGGGCGCCTGCGCGGTCAGGCGCCGGTCAAGCCCCTGCCCTTCGGCCTAGAGATAAAACCATGAAGCCGATCGAAGTGGACGCCATCATCGTCGGCGGCGGCATCATCGGCAGCAGCGCTGCCCTGGTACTGGCCCGCGCGGGCCAGCAGGTGGCATTGCTGGAGCGCGACTTCTGCGGCTCGCACTCCAGCGGGGTGAACTATGGCGGCGTGCGCCGCCAGGGCCGCTCGTTGGCCCAGCTACCGTTGTCGATGCGCGCCCATGCCATCTGGGGGCAGTTGCGCGCGTGGATCGGCATTGACGGCGAGTATACGCGCAGCGGGCACCTGAAACTGGCACGCAGCGAAACCGACTTCGCTACCTTGAAGGCCTATGCCCGGCGTACCCAGGCTTTCGACCTGCAACTGCAACTGCTTGAACGACGCGAACTGCGCCAGCGCTTCCCCTGGGTGGGCGATATCGCCGTCGGCGCCTCGTACTGCCCCGAGGACGGCCACGCCAACCCACGGCTGGTGTCACCGGCCTTCGCCCAGGCGGCCAGGCGCAGCGGCGCCCAGGTGCATGAGCAGTGCACGGTACTGGAAGTGGGCCACGACGGCCACCGCTTCAGCGTGCACACCAGCAGCGGCCAGTGTTTCAAGGCACCCTGGCTGTTGAATTGCGCCGGCGCCTGGTCGGCGCAACTGGCCGAGCAGTTCGGCGAACCCGTGCCGCTGACTGCCGCCCACCCGGCCATGCTGGTCACCGAGCCGCTGCCGCTGTTCATGACCGCCAGCACCGGGGTCGAAGGCGGCGGCATCTACGCCCGCCAGGTGGCGCGTGGCAACTGCGTGCTGGGCGGCGGGCGCGGTTTTGCCCTGACCCCGACCACCGCACGCCCGGGCCAGGCCGCAGTGCTCGATATCCTGCGCAACGCCACCGAACTGTACCCGGCACTGGCCGGCGCCCAGGCCATTCGCACCTGGAGCGGTACCGAGGGCTACCTGCCCGATGACGAACCGGTGCTGGGCCACAGCCTGTACCAGCCTGGCCTGCTGCATGGCTTCGGCTTTGCCGGTGCCGGCTTCCAGCTTGGCCCGGCCGCCGGTGAAGCATTGGCGCAATGCATCCTGCACGGCGCGCCGGCAATCAGCCTGGCGGCCTTTTCCATCAACCGCTTTCAGCCCAACCACCACAAGGAAAACCTGTCATGACGCACAAGCAACGTTTGCTCGCCCTGTTCTGCACCGTGCCCGGCCTGTTCGCCTGCCTGCCCGCCATGGCCCAACCCACGCTGTACCTGGGCATGAACGGCGGCACCATGGAACGGCTGTTCAGCGACAACATCCTGCCCAGGTTCGAGCAGGCCAACGGGGTGAAGGTGGTGATCGTCCCCGGCACCTCGGCCGACATCCTGGCCAAGGTCCAGGCCACCCCGAACAAGCCGTCGATCCATGTGATGGTGCTGGATGACGGCATCATGTACCGCGCCATCGGCATGGGCCTGTGCAGCACGCTCAAGCCCAACCCGACGTTGGCCCAGTTGCCGGAAAAGGCCCTGATCAAGGACAAGGCCGCCGCAGTCAGCCTGGGCGTGACCGGGCTTGCCTACAACAGCCGCCTGTTCAAGGCCAATGGCTGGGCAGCACCCACCTCGTGGAACGACCTGGCCGACCCGCGCTTCAAGGACAAGGTGGTGTTCCAGTCGATGGCATCGTCCACCTTCGGCCTGCATGGTTTCCTGATGTACAACCGCCTGCACGGCGGCAGCGATACCGACGTCAACCCGGGCTTCACGGCCTGGCAGAAGAACGTTGGCCCGAACGTGCTGGAGTACATCCCCAACTCGGCCAAGCTCTCGGAAATGGTGCAAACCGACGAAGCCGCGCTGTTCCCGCTCACCCCCACCCAGGTGACAGCGCTGAAGCTCAAAGGTATCCCGGTGGAGTACGCCGCGCCCAAGGAGGGCGCCGTGGTGCTCAACCAGGCCGAATGCGTCACGGCCAACAACGACCAGCCGGAGCTTGCGCAAAAGCTCGCCGAGTTCCTGCTCAGCCCCGAGGCGCAGTCGCCGGCCCTGGAGCTGGGTGACCAGATCCCGTCCAACCCCAACACGCCCACCAGCGACAAGACCCGTGGCCAGGTCGAAGCCATGCAGACCTACCTGCAGACTGCCGTGACCATCGACTGGGACCAGGTCAACACCCAGCGCCCGGAATGGAACGCCCGCTGGAATCGCCAGATCGAGAGGTAAGCCGAGGGCTTGGCCCGCCACCACAGCGCGGTCCCTGTGGGAAATCACCCCAGCCCGCGCAAGTAACTCTGCCCGCAAGCCCGGCGCATTCAGTGTGGGAGCCGAGCTTGCCGGCGATGGGCTGCGCAGCGGCCCCAAACCCAAGTCAATCACAATCCGTCAGAATGGAGTCGCCTGCATTGGGGCTGCTTCGCAGCCCATCGCCGGCAAGCGCGGCTCCCACAAAGACCGTGTCAACTCAAAGAATTACGATTTGTTCCATAGGAGATTGCCCAGCCCTTTAAGCTGCGCTGTCGCGCAGAAAACTGAGTTCTCAAGCGGTCTGCGTACCTGTGGGAGCGGGCAAGCCCGCGAAACAGGCGACGCGGTGGATGGCACGGGCTTCGCCCGTGTTCGCGGCGGTTCGACGCCTCGACACGCCAGCTCCCACAGATTGTCCCTGCTAATTCAATGAGTTATGTGCAGTTCTATGAGAGCGGGTTTACCCGCGAAGAAGGCAACGCGGTTCCCGAGCCACACCGCCTCAGTCCAGCACTGGCCGCAACAGCGCCTGCGCCTCATACAGGGTCGGCAAGTACCGCAAGCGTATTTCGTCCACACTCAACCGCGAAGCGTGGGTGGTGATGGTCAACGTCGCTTTCAGCCGGCCAGCCCGGTCCAGCAGTGGCACACCCAGCACGCGCATGCCGATTTCATACTCCTGGTCCACGATACAGAACCCCTGCTCCCTCACCCGCAGCAGTTCCGCCTCCAGCTGCAACCGGTCTGTCTGCGTATAAGGCGTCAACCCCCGCAGCGGGTTACGCGCAAAGTACCCATCCCGCTCCCCCTCATCCAGCCAGGCCAGCCAGATACGCCCGCCGGCGGTGCAATGCATCGGCACCCGCGAACCCGGCCTGATCGACAACGAGGCCACATGGCTGTAGCGGCTGCGCACCAGGTGGATGATCTCGTCACCATCACGGGTACCCACCGACACATGCTCCTGGGTCTGCCGCGCCACCTGCTCGACGATCGGCCGCAGCATGCGCGGCAGTTGCGCCGAGTCCACATACGCCTGGCCGAGGCGCAGCGCCTTGGGCGTGAGCCAGTACTCACGGCTGTCGGTTTCGGCAAAGCCTTCGTGCACCAAGGTCAACAGAAACCGCCGTGCGGCACTGGGGGTAAGGCCGGACAACCTGGCCGCCTGCGGCACGCTCAGGCGCGGCTGCTCGGCGCTGAACAGCTGCATCAGCGCCAGGCCCTTCTGCAAGCCGGCGATCAGGTCACGGGGGTGGATAGCGGGGGTGTTCATCTATTCGACTCGCAAGCAGGGCGAAAACAGCCGATTACCGCGATAACCGGATCAATGCTGCGATTATCGCACTAAACACCCGATCAGCGCATTGTTGCCCACGCCCCCTTGCCTCACCCTTGCCCTCCATAACAACGCCAATAAGGAGGTCAGCATGATTCGTGGTTCTACTGAACTGGTCGCCATCGTCGGTTCGCCCATTGCCCAGGTGAAGTCCCCCGAAAACTTCAACACCTGGTTCGCCAACAACAACCGCAACCTCGCCATGCTGCCCATCGACCTGCAGGAGGCCGCGCTGGAGACCTTTGCCGGCACCCTGCGCGGCTGGCAGAACCTGCGCGGTTGCGTGGTCACCGTACCGTACAAGCAGGCCCTGGCCAGCCGCCTGGACGGCCTGAGCGAACGCGCAGCCGCGCTGGGCTCGGTCAATGTCATTCGCCGTGAGCGTGACGGTCGCCTGCTGGGCGACAACGTGGACGGCGCCGGCTTCCTCGGTGCCGCGCGCAAACACGGCTTCGAGCCGGCGGGCAAGCGTGCGTTGGTGATCGGTTGTGGCGGGGTCGGCAGTGCCATCGCCTATGCGCTGGGCGAGGCCGGCATCGCCAGCATCACCCTCAGCGACCCCAGCACAGCGCGCATGGGCGCTGTGTGCGAACTGCTCGGCAATGCCTTCCCCACGGTCGAAATCGCCACCCGGGTCGACGGGCTGGAAGGCTTCGATCTGCTGGTCAACGCCTCCCCTGTCGGCATGGGCGGCAGCGCGCAGCTGCCGCTGCCAGCCGCACTGCTCGCCAGCTTGCAAGCCGAAACCCTGGTCGCCGACGTGGTCACCTCGCCCGAGATCACCCCGCTGCTGAACCGGGCACGCCAGGTGGGCTGCGCGGTCCAGACCGGCCCGGAAATGGCCTTCGCCCAACTCGGCCAACTGGGCGCCTTCATGGGTGTCACGCCGCTGGAGATCTGAAGCCATGCCGACGCTTGAACACGCGCAACACAATTTTGACCTGGTCGTGCTGGGCAGCGGCGCCGGCGGCTTTACCGCTGCCGCCACGGCCGCCCGCCATGGGCTGAAAGTGCTGGTGGTGGAAAAGGCCGAGCACTTTGGCGGCACCTCGGCGATTTCCGGCGGGGCGGTGTGGCTCTATGGTACCGATCAAGCCAGCGCCGCCGGTGCGGTGGACTCCCCCGAGGCCATCCGCACCTACCTCAGGCAGGTCATTGGCGACGGCTACGACACCGCCCTGGTCGACGCCTTCATCGAGCACGGCCACCAGGCGCTGCGCTGGCTGGAGCAGAACACCGAACTGCGCTACGCCCTGCGCCCACACTCGCCGGACTACTACCCGGATGCACCTGGCGCCACACAGTCTGGCCGGGCGCTGGAGATGGTCGAGTACGACGGCACGCAGCTCGGCCCGCACTTCAAGAACCTGAAGATGCCGCCGCCCGGCATGTTGCTGTTCGGCGGCATGATGGTGAACCGCGTGGATATCCAGCATTTTCTCAGTATTCGCCGCTCGCCCAGGTCGCTGTGGCATTGCCTGAAGCTGATGGCGCGTTACGCGCGGGACCGCTTGCACCACCCGCGCGGCACCCGGCTTACCACCGGCAACGCCCTGATCGCCCGCCTGGCCAGCAGCGCCTTCGCCCATGGCACGCAGCTGTGGTTGCGCAGCGAAGCCGTGGAGCTGATCGTCGAACGCGGCGTGGTCGTCGGCGTGGTGGTGCAACGCGAAGGGCGCCGTGAGCGGGTGCTGGCCCGTGGCGGCGTGGTGTGCGCCATGGGCGGGTTCGCTGCAGGGGCACTTGCCGACAGCTACCGACCGGCCCAGCCAGCGCCGCACCTGAGCATGTCACCACCCACCAATGACGGTGCTGCACTGCGCCTTGGCCAAGCCGTGGCCGCGGCCCAGGGCGAGGGCCTGGTGGCCAACTTCTTCTGGGCACCGGTTTCCGAGCTGCGCCATCCCAATGGCGCGCATGAGCGCTTCCCGCACCTGGTCACCGACCGCGCCAAACCAGGCGTGATCGCGGTAAGCCCGGACGGGCGACGCTTCGTCAACGAGTCCGACTCCTACCACCACTTCGTGCAGACCATGTTCGCCAACGGCATTGCCAGCTGCTGGCTGGTCTGCGATGCCGAGGCGATGAACCGCTACGGCCTGGGCCTGGCGCGGCCAAAGCCGGTGGACAACCAGGCATTGATCGACGCTGGCTACCTGCACCGCGCCGCAACCGCGCAGGCCCTGGCCCGGGCCATCAGCGTGGACCCACAGGTGTTCATGCAGACCCTGGAGCAATTCAACACCGACGCCCGTAACGGCATCGACCGCGCGTTCGGCAAAGGCGGCAACAGCTACAACCGCTACATGGGCGACCCGCAGCACCTGCCCAACCCCTGCCTGGCGCCACTGGCCCGCGGACCGTTCTACGCCATCCGCCTCCACACCGGCGACCTCGGCTCGGCTTGCGGGCTGGTCACCAATGCCGATGCCAACGTGCTGAACCGCAACGGTCACCCCATTACCGGGCTGTATGCAGTCGGCAACGACATGAACTCACTGATGAAAGGCACCTACCCCGGCCCCGGTATCACCTTGGGCCCTGCCCTCACCTTCGGCTGGCTCGCTGCCAACCACATCGCCGCGCGCCTGCAGGCGCCAACCACCCACATAGAGACCCCAGCATGTACTACGAACTGAGAACCTACACCCTCGACCCACTGAAAATGGCCGACTGGCTGAGCCTGTACCAAAGCCACGCGCTGGAAGTGCAATGCGAGCACCTGGGTAACCTGGTCGGCTTCTTCACCAGCGAGTTCGGCGAGGTCAACCAAGTGGTGCATATCTGGGGCTATGCCAGCCTCGACGAGCGTCTGGCACGCCGCGCAGCCATGGCAGCGGACCCGCGTTGGGCTGAGTTCTCACGGCGTAACCGCGAGCTGGGCGCGGTGCTGCGCTTGCAGTCGCGCCTGCTGCGGCCTACCGGTTTTTCGCCGCTGCAGTAAAACCTTCCTCCAACACCTGAGCGGAACCCCACCATGCAACCCCTCGAATGTGACGTACTCGTCATCGGCTCCGGCGCCTCTGGCCTGGCGGCCGCCGTTACTGCCGCGCATCACGGCCTGCAGGTGATCGTCGCGGAAAAAGCCAGCCAGCTGGGCGGCACCAGCGCCTGGTCGGGGGGCTGGCTGTGGATACCGCGCAACCCGTTGGCCATCGCCGAAGGCATCGTCGAGCGCGACGATGCCCCGGAGCGCTACCTGCGCGCGCAAACCCACGTCAGCGACCTGGACCCGCGCCAGCTCGCCTTCCTGCGTCACGGCCCGGAGATGGTAGCGTTCTTTCAGCAGCACACCGCCGTGCAGTTCCAGTGCGGCAGCCGCATGCCCGACATGCGCGAAGGCGACGGCAGCGCACGGGGTGGCCGTTCGCTGTGCGCACTGCCTTACGACGGGCGCCTGCTCGGGCCCTGGCTGCACAAGCTGCGCCCACCGCTGGACATCGTCAGCCTGGCCGGCATGGGCATTGCCGGCGGCGCCGACCTGGCGGCCTTCTTCAACGCCACGCGCTCGCCCAGGGCGGCGCTGCATGTGGGCAAGCGCCTGCTGCGCCATGCCCGCGACCTGCTGCTGCACCGGCGCGGCCTGCAACTGGTCAATGGCAACGCGCTGGTGGCGCGCCTGCTGCGCAGCGCCCTGGACCTTGGCGTGACGCTGCTGACCGACAAGCCGGCCAGCCGCCTGTTGGGCGAAGGCCGGGTCAGCGGCGCGCAGTTTGCCGACGGCCAGGTGATCCACGCCCGCCGCGGCGTGGTGCTGGCCTGCGGTGGCTTTGCGCATGATCGCCAGCGCATCGCGCAACTGATGCCGCATGCGCCGGACGGCGACCAGCACTACTGCGCCGCACCGAGGGAAAACAGTGGCGACGGCCTGCGCCTGGGCGAACAGGCCGGTGGCAGGATCCCCACGACGGCGGCCCATGCAGGCGCCTGGGCCCCTGTGTCACGGGTGCCGCGCAGCGACGGCAGTTTCGGCCATTTCCCGCACTTGATCGACCGCGCCAAGCCCGGCTTCATCGCCGTGCGCCACGATGGCCGGCGCTTCGCCAACGAGGCCGATTGCTACCACGACTTCATGAACGCCCTGTTCGCCGCCACGCCACAGGGGGAAGCGCCGCAAGCCTGGCTGATCTGCGACCACGCCGCGCAACGTCGTTATGGTATCGGCTGGGCCAAGCCCTTTCCTTTCCCCACCCGCCACTATCAACGCTGCGGTTACCTGCACAGCGGTCGCACGCTGGCGCACCTGGCGCAGCGTTGCGGGATCGATGCCGAGCAGTTGCAACGCACGGTGGATGACTTCAACCACCATGCAGCCCGGGGTGAAGACCCGGTGTTCCAGCGTGGCAAATCGGCTTACAACCGGGCCCAGGGCGAGCCGTTGCAGGTACCCAATCCATCGCTGCGCCCCTTGCTGAACGGGCCGTACCACGCAGTGAAACTGTTGCCGGGCAGCCTGGGTACCTTTGCAGGCCTGGCAACGGACAGTGCCGCCCGTGTGCTGGACCATGCGATGCAGCCGATTCCGGGGCTGCACGCGGTGGGCAATGACATGCACAGTGTGATGGGTGGGTATTACCCGAGTGGCGGGATTACCTTGGGGCCGGGGATGACGTTTGGTTACCTGGCTGGTAGGGCGTTGAGTTTGTACCGGCCCTGATCCTCATAACAGCGGCTCATCCGACTGCCTCCCCTGCGCCACCTTGGGTGGCTGTTGCAACAACCCTCGTGGCAATCGGAAGCCCTTGAAAGGCTCCTGGGTAATCGGGTTAAAGGCTTTCTCGGCATTCAACCGGTAGCGCATCACCCCGTCGCCCGCCCTGAAGCTCAAATCGACACTTGTTGCCGTCCTCCCATTGAGCGAGCCACGGCTGAGCAGGCGGAACATCGACCAAGGGCCGCGGTACTCCAGGCTGCTGCTATTGCCGTTCTGCCTGAGCAAGGTGAGGTTGCTGCGCACTTGCTGCCCTTGGGTATTGGGCCAGACGATACCGGCGATCTGGCTTGGGCCATGCGTGTAGGAAATCAACTGGCCATCCAGATCCAGCAAGCTGGTGCGTTGATTCGCACTCAGCCCCAACGGCTCGATACTGAACTGCACGCTCAGATTGCCACGCTGATCGAAGAAGGTTTCGCGGATGCGTTCAGCCAGCTCCAACTGCTCGATCACATCGCCGCGAATCAGCGACTGCCCGTGCCGACCGGACTGCAGGGCTTCGAGGTTTTCCTTCAGGAAGATCTTCAGGTACTGATCATTGAACTGTTGCAGACGCCCCTTTGGTCCGAAGAATGCCTCAAAGTCATCCAGGGAGGCATCGGGCGCCCTCACCACAAAGGGGTAGCGGCCTGCCAGGCGCTGCTGGAAGAAACTGTAAACCTCAGCATCCCAGCGGCGCTCCAACTCGCGCAGCGCTTCAACGTTCAGCACTTGCGCAGTCTGATCCGCCACCTTTCGGACTTGGTGATTGACGGGTTCCGGCAAGCCCGTTGCCACTCGTTGCAAGGTACTGATCGGGTCGTGCCCTGTCATCGAGAAGCGCTGATGCACGGCTTGCAGAGCGGCCTTGCCTCGGTCCGGGCTGTCCTGCACTGCCTTGGCGTAGTCATGTACGGCCGCGATGGCGGCGAGGGTCTCATCGTAGTAGCTCGGTTTTTCACCTGCGGCCTGCAACATGGCAGTCAGGCCCGAGAACGCCCGCTGGATGGCCAACGCTTGCTGCATTTCGGGCTTGCTGCTTGCTGGTCGAAGCGCTTCTGCCTCGCTCGGTATATCAAGCCCCGCAGGCAATGAAAGCACAGTGTTGTCCCTTACCGTATCCAGCAGCCGATGCAGCGGAGCAGCGGGCCCGGTCAACTGCTCCAGGATGGCGACCCCATGGTCCAGATCCCGGAAATCAGCCACCGAAAAGGCATTCAAGGCACGCCGCCAGCTATCAATGTAATCGGTGCTGTACAGGCTGTGCAGGCGTTCTGTCAGCACATCACGATCGGTGTCCGAGTAATCGAGCTGACTTCGCTCACCCAACGCCCACTGGTCGATCATCGCCATGTCGGCGAACCGCTGGCTACGCGGTTCAAAGTACTCCTTGAAGCCTCTGGCGGTGAGCATAGGCGCAAGCAAGACACCATCATTGCCCAGCCTGGAGCCAGAAGCCGACTGATAGACCACATCGAACGCTGGCCCCACCTGATGACGCAGGTCCAAGCCTGTAGGCAGCTGCTCCTGGGCCTGTTGTTTGAGGCTTGCATAGACCCGCTCCGGCAGCGGCACCTTGCGCAAGGTCTGCTGCACGTCGGCGACACGCTGGCGGTAATGTGGCAGATCGGTATCGGCATAGGCCAAGGCGTATTTCAGATGCTGCATGAGGTTGCGCTGCAGTTGCCCCTGGCCCGGGAAAGCGTGTTGCCACTGGCGGGCCATCCAGTCCTCAACCCATCCTGGCCGGCGGTTCTGGCGATCCTCGAGCATCCGGTACACCCTGAGCGTGGCCATCTGCTGCTCACTGCCTGGGGAGGCCGCGTTCATGGCGTCGATCACGCCACTGGCCAAGGCCGGCAAGAAGCGCTTGGAAAGCAAGCTCAGGTAGGCCTCATCGATCATCGGGCCAATGGTGCGCCCCTGGTACAGGCCAAATTCAGCAACCCCCGGCCAGGCCGCTCGATAATCGCCAAATACCGCTACTGCATCGCGGATCTGGTCCAGTGGCTCCAGCAAGTTGCGCCCTGTCGGGTCCAGACGCTGGTCCACCTGGTGACGGCTGTACTCCCGGCTCTTGGCAAGCACGCTGGCTGCCTTGGTGTCGTTGATATCGAAATAGCGCTGCCAGGTTGCGATGACGACACAGAACGCCAGGATACCTACACCGGAACCCATCCATGACAACTGGCGCTTGTTACGTGCCACCCTGACATTGTCGCCGGCAAGGCCGGCCTCCTGGTAGATGACTCTCCGGAAGGCCTGCTGAATGAAGTAGACCAATGACTTGCCTTGCACCTTGCCTTCACGCAGGGGGAGCTTTGTCTCGTAGGGTTGCGCCGCCTCACGAACGAATGCATTGAGCATGTCACCCTGCTGCACGACCGACGAAAAATAGACGCCACGTACCAGTGCTGGTGTGGTGAACCGATCGCTCGCCAACGTTTCACGCAGGAAACCCAGTAATATGGGGCGCAGGCCAACCAGTTGCGCATGCAAGGAGAACAGCCGCGCCCGGGGCGGTGCACTGCCCAGCCCGTCAAGTTGGTCAAATACCTGCTCGAACAGCCCCCTGACCAAGCGACCGTAGCATTCATCGTATTCATCCAACCAGGCGTCGAACGAATCGACCGCATCCAGTTTGAACGTGAACCCCAGCAGTTTCTCCCGCCGGGAGGCCGAGAGCTTGCTGTAGAGCTGGTCGAAGCCATCCAGCAGGTCGAATTTGGAGAGCACCACATACAGTGGCAGGCGCGAACCAAGCTGGCTACTCACCTCGTGCAGACGCGTGCGCAGGACGTGGGCCAAAGCAATACGTTGCTCGGACGTGCCATGAATCAGTGCCGGCAGGTCGATGACCAGTACTAATCCATTGAGGGCTCTTTGACTTCGATTGTTCAGTAGCCATTCCAGCAGGTGGTTCCACAACCTGGCTGGAGTTCCGGACGGCAGGGAAGATTCAGGGGCTTTCGCGTGCTCGGATAACGAGCCTGCCGATGCTTCCTGGCGGATGAAAACACCAGGTGGGTCGATAATCACCGCGTCATTGCTCACCCACCAGCCTACCGGGTAGGCAAGCACTTCAACCTGGTGGCCGCGCGCCTGGGCGCGGTCGATGCGGGTCAGGGAAAAATTCTGGTCGGTACGTTCAACGAAGCTGCTCTTGCCGGAATGTTCATCACCCAACACCAGGTACCACGGCAACCGGTACAAGGCTCTGCGCCCGCCGGCACTGTCGAGATAACGCGCAAGCCCCTGGTTCAATGCCTTCTCTTGGGCGTGGACAAGCGGTAACGCGCGATCCAGTTCGACGGCCACTGCCTCCTTGCGTTCCGCTTGCAAATGGCGAAAGCGCGTGCTCAATACAATAAGCCCGCAAAGTAGCGGTACCACCACCAGCACCAGGCTCGCCACGATGCGATGAGCCACATCGGCTAGCGGTTGTTGCTCACGCCACGTCCACTGCGGCCCGAGCCACCAGATGGCGATCAGCATCAGCACGGCGCCAAGCCCGAGCAGCAACGGCATCGCCAGGCCAATGCGGGTAACCAGGGGCAAGCCCCAGCGTTTGAGTGGTTTCCATAGTGGATTCATGAGGGCTCTGCATCCTTGTTCTGATCTGCCAATGCTGAAGATGTCGCATAGTGCTGAAGCCCCTGGAAAACCTCGGGTTCCCAGGCAGCAGCAGTGGTTTGCTGCATCGTCCTGGCTACTCCGGCGCACAATTCCCGGGCCAGCCAGGAAACACCTCGGGTGGTCAGCAAATCGGCGGCGATGAGCGTGGTGTGGGAGCGTTCACGAGGGGAATGGAGATCTGCCTGCATCCCTTGCAGCCTCAAGAGAACCTGCTCTACACCAATACCCTCCAACTGAGAGACGAGCTCCTCCCGCAGACTGCGGAACTCTTGAAAAGCAGCGCCTTGGTCAGCCACTCTTTCTCTGCCTTTGAGCCAAGCCAGACATTGGCCATCGACGAACGCCGTGCCATCGCTGAAGCACAGTTGCTGTAACGAAGGAAGGCGCTGTACAAACCGCGCGGTCGTACTGCGAATAGCCTCGCTGACCTCGGTCATCGCCAACTGTGACGCTACAGTCGCAGCCAGGAAGCTGCCGCGGATCCAATAAGGGGCTGACGTGATGCTTTTCTCGATCCGATGCAGTAATGCAACATCCATCGAAGTACTGGTTGCAGCGTTTTCGTAAGCAGCGACAACTTCCGGCGGTACCGCTATCAGTCCGGTGCAGTGCCGCTGTTTGACGGCAGGTGCGGTATGGATATGGGCCCATAAGCCGAAGCGACGCAGCTGGTAGCCAACCGGGTCGTAGGGATCCTGTTGATTGATGAGTTCGGCCATATTCAACACGGCACGCCGCGTTTCGCGCTCGTTGCCAATTGAAGCCCGGGGCACTGGCCTTGCAATGACGTCAGCCAGTGACGCTGGCTGACTGCTTGAAATCGGGGAGATGGGCGCAGCAGCCTCGCCGACACCATTGGCAAGGTCCGTGTGTTCAAGTAACAGCCGCTCCAGCTTACTCAGAACAGCCTCATCCAGTTGCGCGGCGTCTTGTTGCTGGATCAAACGCGTCAACGCGTCCCGCGCGACCATTGCATGAGCAGGGGTGTACGTGAAACGGTCAAGGCGCGGCAGCGCTTCGATCAAGCGATCAAGCACAAGGCCAACCAGTTTGCGCTTGCCCAGGAAGCCTTTTGGCCCCGGTTTTGGATGAGCAGCTTCCCAATAGCGTTCCACCATGCCGGCAAGCAACGCCAAGGTGACGCTCCAGCGCTCCCAGCAACCGCTGCGCAGCCACACGACACTCAGGTGTGCGACGATCCGCACGTGCTTGCACTGCTGGCCCAGATACTGACAAGACGCCTCTTCGATGTAGCTCCAGTCGATTGAAGCCTCCTGTAGCCCGCCAAGCTTGACCATCTCTTGATCAATGGCCTGGTAGGTTTCGTCCTCCATGTCGAACAGGCCAGCCGGTACTGCCGGATCGATCGGCCCAAGCAACCGGGTGAGTTGCTCTTCCCCCCACCCCGTTACCAGCGACATGTGCTACGCGCCTTGCTGATCAACGGGTCCAGCCCCTGGGCATCGAACACAAGGCCATCAACCTCGGGGTTGTCACTGAGCAGCCGTATGCGTTGAGCCCCGATCAACTTCTTGATCTGCTCGATGGCTGGCAGGCCCCGCCCCGCATCCAGCACCTGGCCGTTCTCCATCACCTGCCAGGGCCTTGCAACCGTTGATCCACGCATGCCCTGCAACTGCACCTTCACCCATCTCGCGTCCAGGGGCCGCGCGGTGATCAATTGCAGCCTGGAGATGCCCTCCACGCAGCTGATAGCCAGGTACGGGCGTAGGGCGGCCGATGCAATTGCCGGTGCTGAAATCACCAGCCCATGCAACCGCCAATCCCCCTCATCCGCACTTGCGAGGAAGGTCAGGTCATCTGGCCCTCGCGCAGTTTCGTTTGCCATCACTCGTAGCACACTGGGTGCCTCTTGCTCGGCAGCTGACCACTGCCGCTTTGTTACATATGCAGGCGTATTCGCGGCTTCATCAAAACAAGCCAGACGCTCCACGTTAGACACAATTCGAGGGCAGTCCCGCACTGGGCTCGCAAACGCCGGCGGCAGGCCAAACATCAACGAGAGAACAATGCCACAGGAATAGCGGGCAATCATCTTAAGTCCACTCTCTTTGAAATAGTAAATACGTCCTACATGATAAGTAGCGCTTTCCTACAAGATCAGCCAACCACACTGAACAAAGTACGAAACACCAAACCCAACGAAATCGACCGGAGCCTAGTACATTACCAACAGACAATACAAACAAATATTTTTTTACATCTTTTCGCTCGACTCCCACCACTTTTCGAGCGCATGGTTTTCATGCACAAACAAACTTGAGCGCAGCCACACGTTTATTATTAAACACGAACTTGTAGGACGCTTCCTACATATAAGGCAAAAGAAGAAAAGGATATCAAGCAATGAGCCAACCCTCCGGTTCCGTTGCGCCCAAAGAGCGCATCAATATCAAATACGTACCGGCCACCAGTGGCGAACAAGCCGAAGTAGAGCTACCTCACAAGATGCTTGTTTTAGGCGACTTCGGCCTGGGTGACGACCGCGCCCTGGAAGACCGTGCGGTCATGCGCATTGACAAACACACCTTCAACAATGTGCTGAGCGATGCCGAGGTGCGCCTGGATATATCAGTGCCATCCATGCTCAGCGCGGTCCCGGATGCGGAACTGGCAGTCAATCTGCGGTTCAAGTCGATCAGCGACTTCGGACCCGATGGCATCGCCCGTCAGGTACCGGAGCTGAACAAACTGCTTCAACTGCGCGAAGCGTTAGTCGCCCTGAAAGGCCCGCTGGGCAACGTGCCAACTTTCCGCAAGCAACTGCAACATCTGTTGAACGATGAGCACGCCCGCAAACAACTCGCGAAAGAACTCGACCTGGTGCTCGAGGCGCCAAAAGCAGACTGAGACAACGGAGCGTCCCAATGCCGAAGCCAAACAATACTACCGTCGCCGCTGAAGTAACTACCGACACATTGAGCAACACTACCTTGCTCGACCAGCTGATGGCAGAAACCAAGTTGGTGCCTGCTCAAGAGGGCTATCAGGTTGCTCGCCAGGGTGTGTCTGCGTTCATTGCCGAAATCCTCAAAAGCAATGACCCGGATCAACTGATCAACAAGCATCGCGTCGACCAGATGATTGCAGAGCTGGATCGGGTACTCAGCAAACAGATGGATGCCATTATTCATCAGCCCGAGTTCCAACAGCTTGAATCCTCGTGGCGTAGCCTCAAGCTTCTGGTGGACCGCACGGACTTCCGTGAGAATATAAAGCTCGAGATGTTGCATGTTTGCAAGGAAGACTTGCTCGATGACTTCGAGAATGCGGCCGACATCACCTGCAGTGGCGTTTACAAACACGTCTATACCGCAGGCTACGGCCAATTTGGCGGTGAACCAGTTGCCGCCATGGTCGGCAATTACAGCTTCGGCCCCTCCTCCCCGGACATCAAGCTACTGAGCTACATGGCCTCCGTCGGCGCCATGTCGCATGCGCCATTCCTGGCAGCGCCTTCTCCGGAGTTCTTCAATCTCGCCAGCTTTGAGGAATTGCCGAACCTCAAGGAGATCAAGGACATCTTCGCCGGCCCACGGCATGCCAAATGGCGCGCTTTCCGCGAAAGTGAAGATGCCCGTTACACCGCACTGACCGGGCCGCGCTTCATGCTTCGCTCCGCCTACCACCACCAGGAAAACGCCATCGAGAGCTTCAACTACGACGAGAACATCGCCGGCCGGCATGACAATTACTTGTGGGGCAACTCCGCCTTCCTGCTGGCCAGCTGCATCAACGACAGTTTTGCCCGCTACCGCTGGTGCCCGAACATAATCGGCCCGCAGTCAGGCGGTGCTGTCGAAGACCTGCCGGTGCATCTGTACGAATCCCTTGGGCAGCTACAGGCCAAAATTCCTACCGAGGTGCTGATTTCCGACCGAAAAGAGTTCGAACTGGCCGAAGAGGGCTTCATCGCCCTGACCATGCGCAAGGACAGCGACAACGCCGCTTTCTTCTCGGCCAACTCGGTACAGAAACCGAAGAACTTTCCCAAAACCCCTGAGGGCCTGCAGGCCCAGACCAACTACAAGCTCGGCACTCAGTTGCCCTACCTGTTCATCGTCAACCGGCTGGCCCACTACATCAAAGTGCTGCAGCGCGAGCAGATCGGCAGCTGGAAAGAACGCCGCGACCTTGAATGCGAGCTCAACAAATGGATCAAGCAGTATGTCGCCGATCAGGAGAACCCTTCTGCCGATGTACGCAGCCGCCGGCCACTGCGCGCTGCCAGCGTTGAAGTTTCAGACGTTGCCGGTGATCCGGGCTGGTACCAGGTCTCACTCGCCGTACGCCCGCACTTCAAATACATGGGTGCCAACTTCGAAATCTCCCTGGTCGGGCGGCTCGACACGCAATGAGAGGTTTTTTTGATCGCTTGATGACGGATCAGTCTGCCAATCGGGAGCCTTCTCGGCAGGAGAACGCATCCCATACCCGGGCCGCTACAAACGCGATGCCGTTGGCAAACCGTTCACCGAAAACCGCATCACCGCACTGCGACACGATGTACGTGTTGCCGAAGTCGGGGGTGATGATGTACGCCTGCAACCCGGTCTCGGTTTCACACTTGTGGGCCACCCGCGCGCCGATTTCAACGTGCATTGGCGAGTAACTGCGGTCACTCATGAAGGCAGCCAGTTCACCAGCCTGCAAGAAGAAGCCGCCGGCGTCGACCAGAGCACACGCTACGAGCAGATCGCGCAGCTCGTCCCCGGCAGAACGGAGTGGCGTCCTGCCCCTCTGGATAAACCTCGTGTCGATGGGCCACACATGGCGACCGTCGTGGGCCCGCGCGGTGAAGAGATCTATTGCGATGAATGGGGCAGAGTCAAGGTCAGCTTCCCTTGGGACCGCGAAAGCCAGGACAACGAATTCAGCTCCTGCTGGGTGCGGGTATCCCAGGGCTGGGCCGGTGGCAGTTGGGGCTCGATGGCTATTCCACGTATTGGTCAGGACGTGATCATCCAGTACGTCAATGGCGACCCCGACCAGCCAATGATCACCGGGCGCACCTACTGCGGTAACCAGTTGCCGCCCTACGACCTGCCCAGACACAAAACACGCATGACGATCAAAAGCCAGACGCATAAGGGCGATGGCTTCAACGAACTGCGTTTTGAAGATGAACTGGGCCAGGAAGAGGTCTACATCCACGCACAGAAAGACCAGAACATTGTGGTCAAGCACGATGAGACGACGCAGGTCGGCAATGACCGCAAGGAACAGGTCAATAACGACGAATCGATTCTGATTGGCCGTGACCGCACTGAAACGGTTGGCAATGATGAGCGCGTCACCATTGGGCATGACGCCGCGCTCGACATCGGTCGAAACCAGACAATCAAGATAGCCAAGGATCGTATTGAAGCCATCGGCAATCACCGCCACGACCAGATCGCAGCCAATCACCACACCAGTATCGGCGGCAACCTCGAGCAGCAGGTCGAGGGGCATGCCGAGCTTGAAGCCCGGGGCGAAATCCGCAGGCGTACCCGCCGTTATGAGCTTCGCACGGCAGAAGCGGTGATCATCCAGGGCCCTGGGGGCTCCATTCAGATCGATGAGACAGGCATCACCCTGGACAGCCCGACAATACGCATCAACGGCCAGATGCTGAAATCGGCAGACGGGGCAACCAACCTGTTTTCCATCAGCGGTGCGCCGGTCAATGGCAACCCGCTGGATCGTCGGTGCGGGCGCCGCCCCGATGGTTCCTGCCCGTTGCCCGACTGCCGTTGCATCAGGGGGCCCGGTCGATGAAAACAGCGCCCTCAAACACGCTGCCAAGCGTACATTTCGGGAGCAATGCGCGCTTTCTGTTGCTCATGACCATTGTGCTCGAGCACTCGGCCTACCGGCCAATATCCCAGATACTCCCGAATGGCGAGCTGGTCCCGGCCTATGCCCCTTCGGTACTTGAACTTATCAATGAAGTCAGCCGCAACACCCAGCATGCCTGGCTATGGCGGGGCAGCGCGGTGGATGACCGCCATGACTTTGGCCCGTTGCTGGTAAACGTGTCAGACGCACCCGAACTGCTTGCCCATGCGATATCTACCTGGATGCCCATTGGCGGTGCCATCGCGCTGAATGCCGATATCGGCTTCGCCCCTCGCCGAGAGGACGGCAGCCTCCACCAAAAGGATTGCCTCTGGGTCGACAGCAACGAACCCACCGAACCCGGCGTCAAGCACGTTGCCGAAGTCTGGGAATACCTCCGCCACTTCATGGACCACGGCCCGGACAAGCTCCCCCCGCCCGGAGAACCCAACTGGTGGCACAAGCCGCTGCACGCGATCTGCCTGACCCCGGCAGAAGCCTGGCGCCACTACGCCCCCTGGCGTACCGGCGAACCCGGTGAAATGCAGGGCAAGAAGAACTGGCAACTGCCGTTCTGGGCCGTGCTGTTCCCCTACAACATTACGCTGGCGATCTGCTGGTACGCCATCTGCCGCCTGTTCAATGTCCGAGCAGCACCACCGCCCCCAGAAGCATTTGAGGAAGCTCCGGCACATTCAACCAAAAGGAAACGTGCGTGAACGACGCCTCCGTCAACAGGATCATCTCGAGCCCAACTTGCTCAATACACACTACAAAACAACGCCATTTCGCGCTTCACCCTGCCTACGGTACCAATCATGGGTTGGACAAAGTCAATGACGTCCATTCAGTTTTCCGTCTTGGGCGCTGATTATGGCTACCACCTGGCTATTCAACACGACATCCAATTCAGGTCATAAACCTGCTATTGGCGGACAGTTATTGAGCCTTTCCGAAAATACTTTATGCCTACGAAATCCTTGGGTAACAGACTCTGTTTTCATGGCAAAGCTCTACTGCGCACTGATCATCGCGCTAATGATCGGATTTTACCCTATCCTACTATCCGACAAAGCCTGGAAGCCATCTACCTTCAACCCTATTTTAATTACCGGAACAACACTTGGACCATTCATCTTCCTTCCATTCCTAGTTTATCGAATATACTTCTTAAAACGATTATCAAGTTTCTGCCTTAACCGAACCTCTAAAAAAATCTACTATCAACGATTGAGCAAGGTATTAGTCTTTGATTGGAGTAATACCGGAGGGGGGATTTTCAAGCGCACTGAGTTTGGCGGTTCATCGTTCAGCACCAGCTACGCCCTCGCCTTCGCCCCTCGCCGGGAGGACGGCAGCCTCCACCAAAAGGATTGCCTCTGGGTCGACAGCAACGAACCCACCGAACCCGGCGTCAAGCACGTTGCCGAAGTCTGGGAATACCTCCGCCACTTCATGGACCACGGC
>Ga0209676_1000679_pt1 | contig 48245 bp, 46 predicted proteins | sample AraplaCvi_mLB_r2_FD_184282 | JGI IMG/M metagenome (GOLD analysis project Ga0209676, IMG submission 184282) | Arabidopsis root microbial communities from North Carolina, USA - plate scrape MF_Cvi_mLB_r2 (SPAdes) (version 2) | ecosystem: Host-associated > Plants > Roots > Endosphere | place: USA... | reverse complement strand
TCGAAATCGAACTCTTCAACCCGGGTTCCGTCCACGACGACCACACGCGTCTCTTCGGCGTGTGCTGCGTCGATCAGCATCTTCTTCGACATTAAGGAAGTCTCCACGGCGCGCGGCGGGCGCGAGGCCCGGGCGCCGATATGAAAGAAGGGCGCGCGCGTCGCCGACCGTCATCGCCCCGCCGAAGCGGTTGCGAAGGGTCAGGTGCCAAAGGCGGTCGGGTGCGGCGCAGCCCATTGAGGTTTCGTTTGTCCCTGCCGCGCCAGGCGCGGATTGGATGGCGCGTCGTCGCCAGAACGGCGTTTGAGCCCGACGCGAGCCCCGCGACACGACGTTTCGGTAGGCGTCTTGCCCGCCGGGATGGCCGCGTCTCGAACACTATCTAGTCTGCCGCCTTCGCTTCGGAAGAGGTTCAGGACCACTTTCGAGGCACAGGCGGCCCGCGTGGAGTCGTGACGATCACGGACTTCGCGCGCGGCGGGACTGTAGCCACATTGCCGCGCAAAAGAAAAGCTTTCGACGGATGATGAGGACTTAACCCTTTCGCTACCGACCCCGAGCGATATTGACGTTCGGTTCACCAGTTCCGGCGACGCGGGCGGGGATGCGTAAAGTTCTTATCAGTTTGGCTCGCATGGGCTGGGTTCGGGCGGCGCTGATCATCGGCGGCCTGACGACGGCTGGCGTCGCGGTCGCGACGGCGCAGGGCCCGGCCGCGCCGGCGGGGGTGCAGAAGGTCCGCTTCGGCGGCGACCGCACCGAGACCCGCGTGGTGATCGACCTGGACCGCGCCGCGGCCGGCAAGCTGATTTCCGACGGCATGAGCGACCAGCGCCTGGTCATGGCGCTGCCCAATGTCATCGTTTCGGGCGACCTGCAGGGCACGGGCCAGGGCCTGGTCAAGCGCTGGATCATCGATGAGGCCGCCGGGGGCGCTCGTCTGCGCCTGGACCTGACCGGCAGGGCCGAGGTTCGCCGCCGCTTCCTGCTGCCGCCGGGCGACGGCGCGACAGCCTACCGCTATGTCATCGACCTCAAGGCCGTGGATGGCGCCGCACCCGGGCCGCAAGCTCCGCGCCTGAGCCTGGCCAGCCTGCCGGTCAAGGCCGCGCCGCTGCGGATGAAGAAGGTCATCGTCATCGACGCTGGTCATGGCGGCAAAGATCCGGGCTCGCTGGGCGCCAATGTCTACGAGAAGGACGTCACCCTGGCCGCCGCCAAGGCGCTGAAGGAGCGGCTGGAGCGCACCGGCCGCTTCCAGGTGGTGCTGACGCGCGAGACCGACACCTTCATCCCGCTAGAAGGCCGCGTGCAGATCGCCCGCCGCGCTGACGCCGATCTCTTTATTTCCCTGCACGCCGACTCGGGCCCCGACGTCAGTACGCGCGGCGCCTCGGTCTATACCGTGTCCGACAAGGGCGCCGAGCGCGTCGGTCTGGTCCTGGACAAGGACGACTGGCTGATGAAGGCCAATATGCCGGGCCGTGACCGCGCCGTCAGCCAGATCCTGCTGGACCTGTCGCAGCGCGCCACCAAGAACCGCTCGGCCGCCTTCGCCCAGTTGCTGCTGACCAATGTCGGCGAAGAGACGCCGCTGCTGCGTCGCAGCCATCGCGACGCCGGCTTCATCGTGTTGCTGGCCCCCGACGTTCCGGCCGTGCTGCTGGAGATGGGCTTCATCACCAATCCGGACGATGAGGCGTTCCTGACGACCAGGTCGAGCCGCAGCCGCCTGGTCAACGCGGTGGCCGACTCGATCGAGGCCTATTTCTCGGCGGGCGCCCGGAAGTCCTGATCTCGCGAGCGCGACGGCCGAATGTGGAAGCCGGATTCGGCGACCATGGGGCGACCAAGCATAGAGTAGAGGGGAGCGACTTCCCCTTTTCCGCATCCCGCTCTAATCACAGGGTGATCGCGCGCTTCGCTTGGCGAGGTGCGACCGCAAAACCGCTTACGGTTCGGCGGCAAGCGATCTAGTGAAGGGTGTGCGGCAGGCGAGGGGGTCTGCCCGACGGAGGTCGCGTGGATCTGAAACCCACCGAACGATGGATGGCCATCGCGGGCGTGACGGTGCTCTCGGCCATCGCGGTCGCGGGATTCGCGATCGCGATCTACGCGGCCTGGCTGTTCCACGACATGCCCGATGCCGGTGAGCTGCAGGACTATCGTCCGCCGACGGCGACGCGCGTCTATGCCTGGGATGGCACCCTGATCGGCGAGTACAGCAAAGAGCGCCGGATCTTCATCCCCTATGACCAGATCCCGCCGCAGCTGGCCCAGGCGTTCCTGGCCGCCGAGGACCGCAACTTCTTTCAGCACGGCGGTGTCGATGTCGGCGGCCTCTCGCGCGCCATGCTCAAGAATGTCGGCAACGTCATGCGCGGCCGGCGCCTGGAGGGCGGTTCGACGATCACCCAGCAGGTCGCCAAGAACGTCCTGCTGACCAGCGACGCCACCGTCGGCCGCAAGTTCAAGGAAGCGATCCTGGCCCACCGCCTAGAGCAATCGCTGACCAAGCAGCAGATCCTCGAGCTGTACCTCAACGAAATCTGGCTGGGCTATCGCTCGTTCGGCGTCGGCGCGGCGGCCTACAACTATTTCGGCAAGTCGCTGCCGGACCTGACCCTGGCCCAGTGCGCCTATCTAGCCTCGCTGCCCAAGGGGCCGGACAACTATCACCCGATCCGCAACAAGGCCAAGGCGATGGCCCGCCGCAACTGGGTGCTGGGCCAGATGGCCGAGCAGGGCTGGGTGTCCAAGGAAGACGCCAGGAAGGCGATGGCTGAGGACCTGGTCGTCCAGGCCGCGCCCAAACGGGCCGCCTATCGCGATGCCGACTACTTCGTCGAGGAAGTGCGGCAGCGCGGCATGGCCACGCTGGGGCCCCGCCTGAACGAGGGCGGCTACTACATGCGCACGACGTTGGATCCGCAGCTGCAGACCGCCGCCCGCGTCGCGCTGATGGACGGGCTGGAGAAGTATGATCGCCGCCACGGCTGGCGCGGCGCTTGGGGGCACGTCGAGGCGACGGACCTTAATTGGGAAAAGACGGCTCTGGCCAAGCAGATTCCGTCGGAGCGCACGGCCTGGCGTCCGGCCCTGGTCACCTCGAACGATGGTCGCGTGCGGCTTGTCAAGGACGAGGGCGAGGGCCAGATCGTCGGCGAGGACCTCACCTGGGCCAAGAACGGCAAGGGGCTGAAGGCCGGCGACCTGGTGTTCGTCGAGAAGGCCGCCGCCGGCGGCTACCGTCTGCGCCAGGTGCCGGCCGTCAACGGCGCCCTGGTGGCCATGGAGCCCTACACCGGCCGCATCGTGGCCCTGGTTGGCGGCTATTCCTACTCGCTGTCGAACTTCAACCGCGCCACCCAGGCGATGCGCCAGCCCGGCTCGTCGTTCAAGCCGTTCGTCTATGCCGCGGCCCTGGAGAACGGCTACACGCCCGCCAGCGTCGTGGTCGACAGCGCCATCACCTTCAAGGGCGCCAACGGCCAGGACTGGAGCCCCGAGAACTACCATAAGGAGTTCTATGGCGCGCAGCCGCTGCGCAAGGGCCTGGAGCAGTCGATCAACGCCATGACGGTGCGCCTGGCCCAGGGCGTCGGCATGAAGAAGATCGTCGACTTCGCCAAGCGCACCGGAGTTGTTCGAGACATGGACCCCGTGCTGGCCATGGCCCTGGGCGCCGGCGAGACCACCCCCTTCAAGCTGACCGCCGCCTACGCGCCGTTCGTCAATGGCGGCCGCCGCGTCGATCCGCACCTGATTGAGCTGGTGCAGGATCGCGAAGGCAAGGTGATCTTCCGCGCCGACAAGCGCGATTGCGAGCGCTGCGACGCCGGCTTCAATGGCGACGAAAGTCCGCGCTTCCCCGCGCCGGGTGAGCAGGTCATGGACCCCGTCACCGCCTACCAGATCACCTCGATGCTGCAGGGTGTGGTCCAGCGCGGCACCGCCGCCGCGGTCAGCGCTCTGGGCCGTCCGCTGGCCGGCAAGACCGGCACCACCAACGAGTACCGCAGCGCCTGGTTCGTCGGCTATTCGCCGAACCTGGTGGTCGGCGTGTTCGTCGGCTTCGACGACAACCGCTCGCTGGGCGAGGGCGAGACCGGCGCCACCGACGCCGTGCCGGTGTTCATGGACTTCATGAAGGTGGCGCTGGACGGCCAGCCGGTCGTTGACTTCAAGCCGCCGAAGCAGGCCAAGTTCGCCATGGTGCGCGGCGTCCGTGAGGCCTTCCGACCAGGCACCGAACCCCGGGTCGAGGTCGCGCCCAGCAGCGGGCCGATCCCCTACAACCAGCTGTCGCCCGGTCTTCCGCCGGTTCCACAGCCGCAGGCCCAGCCGGGCAAGCCGCCGCCGCAGAAGGTCGATCCCCTGAGCGGGCTCTACTAATCGCCCATCGACATTATTGCGCGGGAGGGCGACGCGCGTTATCTCCCCCGCCCTTCAACACTGTCACGGAGTTACGTGATGCGACCGGATGTCGAGGCCGCCGCGGCCGACATCGAGCAGTCCGTGGGACTGCTCAGGAGGCGTCTTTGACTGGGATGTCGCCCTCCGCAAGCTCGATGAGCTGAACGCCCGGGTCGAGGACCCGACCCTCTGGGACCGCCCATCCGAGGCCCAGGCCGTCTCGCGCGAGCGCGCCGCCCTGGCCGCCAAGGTCGAGGCGGTGAAGTCGATCGAGCGCGACGTCAAGGACGCGCTCGACTACGCCGAGCTGGCCGAGATGGAGTCCGATGAGGACTCGCTGAACGACGCCCGCGCCCAACTTAAGGCCATCAAGGAACGCGCGGCCCGCGCCGAGCTTGAGGCCCTGCTGTCCGGCGAGGCCGACGGCAACGATTGCTACATCGAAATCAACTCCGGGGCCGGTGGCACCGAGTCATGTGACTGGGCCGGCATCCTGCTGCGCATGTACACCCGCTGGGCCAACGCCCACGGCATGACCACCGAACTGATCGAAGAGACCGACGGCGACCAGGCCGGCATCAAGTCCGCGACCCTCCTGGTGAAGGGGACGAACGCCTATGGCTGGCTGAAGACCGAGGCCGGGGTGCACCGCCTGGTGCGCATCAGCCCGTATGACAGCAGCGCCCGCCGCCATACCTCGTTCGCCTCGGCCTGGGTCTATCCCGTGGTCGACGACAATATCGAGATCGAGATCAATCCGTCCGACGTGCGGACCGACACCTATCGCGCTTCGGGCGCTGGCGGTCAGCACATCAACAAGACGGACTCGGCCGTGCGTCTGACCCACATCCCGACCGGCATCGCGGTGGCCTGCCAGGCCGGCCGCTCCCAGCACCAGAACCGCGAGGAAGCCTGGAAGATGCTGCGCGCGCGCCTCTACGAGGCCGAGCTGCAGAAGCGGGAAGCCGCCCAGCAGGCGCTGGAGGACACCAAGACCGACATCGGCTGGGGTCACCAGATCCGCAGCTACGTCCTGCAGCCCTATCAGATGGTCAAGGACCTGCGGACCAATGTCGAGACCTCCGACACGCAAGGCGTGCTGGATGGCGACCTGGACGCCTTCATGGGCGCTTCGCTGGCCCAGCGCGTGGGTCATACCCGCGACGGCGGCGAGGCCTAACAGGCTTCAAGCATCAACAAAAACGCCCCGGAGCGATCCGGGGCGTTCTCGTTTCCAGATGGCTTTCCTGGCCTCAGCTCGCCGCCGGCTTGGCCTGGGCGATGGCCAGCGGTTCCGGGGGCGGGGCCGGCTGGGCGACCGGGGCCGGACGCTGGAACTTCAGGCTGCGGCCCTGGAAGAAGGCGCCGGTTTCCATGGCCAGCTGTTCGTGGGTGATGTCGCCGTCGATATAAGAGGTGCCGTAGAGACGCACCTGCTTGGAGGTGATCGCCCCAACCACGCGGCCGCGCACTTCCACCGCCTCGGCATAGATGCTGCCCTCGATATGGCCGGTCTCGCCGACGGTCAGGCGGCCGACGCGGACGTCGCCCTTGACCACGCCGTCGATCTGCAGCTCGCCTTCGCCGGTGACGCTGCCCTCGATGGTCAGGTCGGCCGACAGCAGCGAGGCCACCTTGGGCGGCGCGCGGCGGGCCTGGTCGACCGACGCGATCGCGGTCGCGGTGGGCAGGGGCTCGATGCGCGCCGGGGTCTTGCCGCCCGACTTAGCTTGCTTGCTGAACATACTCACCAGCCTTCAAGAAACGATTGGGGTTCTGGGCCTTGCCGTTGACCCAGACTTCATAGTGCAGGTGCGGGCCGGTCGAACGGCCAGTCGAGCCCATGGCGCCGACGCGCGCGCCGATCGCGACCCGCTGGCCGACGCGGACGCCGATGGTGGCCAGGTGGGCGTAGCGGGTCTTGAAGCCGCCGCCATGGTCGATCTCGACCGTGTTGCCATAGCCCGAGCGCACGCCGGTGAATGAGATGACGCCGGGGGCCGTGGCCATGATCGGGGTGTAGAAGGCGCCCGGGAAGTCCAGACCCGAGTGGAAGGCCGGCCGGCGCGTGAACGGGTCGAAGCGGACACCGTAGCTGGACGACAGAGCCGGATTGCTGGTCGGGCGGTAGAAGGGCAGCTTCTTGGCCGCCGCGCCCAGGCTGCGCATGTCCGACATGTCGTTGGCGGCGTGCTGGATGCGGCTGGCGAACTCTTCGTCCACGTCCAGCACGGCGGCGAGGGCGCGAGGGTCCTTGGCCTCGATCAGCGGACCGCCCAGCGATACGCCGCGGCCAGTGAAGTTGCCGGCGTCCAGGCCCGCCATCCGCATGGCCAGGCGCAGACGCTCGGCGCGGCTCTTGGCGAAGCTTTCGGCGGCGTCGATCAGCCGCTCCTGGTCCATGCGGGTGGCCTGGATGCGCTGGACCGGGCTGGCGGCCAGCAGGCGCGGCTTGGCCACGGTCAGGGCCTCGGCGGCGCCCGGCACGCCCTTGAAGTCGGAGACGAGCAGGGCAAGGGCGGCGTGGCGTTTTTCGACCGAGGTCGCCAGGTCGTCCAGCGAGCCATTGGTGGCCGACAGTTGGGCCACGGCGCTGTTCAGGCGGGCCTGACGGTCGGCGTTCAGACGCTCATAATAGGCCTTCTGCTTGATGACCTGCTGGTCGGTCGAGCTGACGGCCAGGGCGTTGACGGCCATGGCCGCGGTGCAGACGCCCATCCAAAGCGCCGCGCCCGCGACGGCGGTCGCGCCCAACAGCTGCTTGTTGGTGGAGAAGACATAGCCCCGCATCTCGCCGCCGGAGCGGATGTAGATGTGCCGTTCAGGGAACAACGCTTCGAGAGATTGTCGCAGTCGCTTGAAGCGCTTGATCGCCATCGCCCGAGAACCCCCGTTTCAGGTCCCGGCGATATGCAACGATAAAGCGGAAACGTGCAAGACTCTTCGCGCCCGAAGGGAGCGTGAGTCGCAAAAAGTAACATTGCGCCTCGACCCTTAACGTTTTCTGACTGGCGAAGTCACGCGTTAAGGCTGCGCTTGCGCCGAAAGGTCACAGGTTGAGGCGCGGGTACAACACCCGTGCGCTGAACCGGTTCCCGCGCGCGGCGAGAAAACGAGAGGAGGGTCTTTTACTTGATCGCCTTTGCGGCGTTCATCACGGCCTTGATGTGGCCGGGGACCTTGACCTTGCGCCAGACCTCGCGGACGACGCCCTCGCGATCGATCAGGAAGGTCGAGCGGTCGATGCCCATGTACTTGCGGCCGTACATGCTCTTCTCGACCCAGGCGCCATAGGCCTCGACCACGTCGCCCAGCGGGTCGGCGGCCAATTCGATGGTCAGGTCGTGCTTCTTGCGGAACTTGGCGTGCGAGGCGGCGCTGTCCTTGGACACGCCGACGATCACCGCGCCCAGCTTCTGGAACTCCTCGACTTCCGACGAGAACTGCAGGGCCTCGGACGTGCAGCCGGCGGTGTCGTCCTTGGGATAGAAGTAGAGAACGACGTTCTTGCCCTTCAGGCCAGCGAGGCTGACGCGGCCGGTGTCGGTCGGCAGGTCGAAATCGGGAGCCTTGTCGCCGGGCTGCAGCATCGAACGCTTCTCCACCTTGGGAATCCGTCATCCCGGCCCTTCGCTACGCCAGGGCCGGGATGACAATCAACTCACAACTAAACGGGCTTCACCAAAACGATCTTCTTCTTGCCGGCGGCCAGCTTGACGACGCCTTCGACAAGGTCGGCCGAGGTGATGACCCGGTTGGCGTCGGCCTCGGCCTTGTCGTTGACCTTCAGGCCGCCGCCCTGGGCCAGGCGACGAGCCTCGCCGCGCGAGCCGGCCAGTCCAGCGTCGGCGAACAGAGCCGCCAGCACCACGCCGGCCTCCAGCTCGGCCGCCGCAACCTCGAAGGTCGGCAGGTCGGCCGAGAGGGCGCCTTGCTCGAAGGCCTTCTCAGCCGCGTCGCGAGCCTTCCTGGCCTCGTCCTCGCCGTGGGCCATGCGGGTGGCCTCGTCGGCCAGCACCTTTTTGGCCTCGTTGATCTGGGCGCCCGGCAGGGCTTCCAGCTCGGCGATGCGTTCCAGCGGCAGGTCGGTGAACAGCTTCAGGAAACGGCCGACGTCGGCGTCCTCGGTGTTGCGCCAGAACTGCCAGTAGTCGTAGGGCGAGAGCTGCTCGGCGTTCAGCCACACCGCGCCTGACATGGTCTTGCCCATCTTGGCGCCCGAGGCCGTGGCCAAGAGCGGCGTCGTCAGGCCGAAGGCGGCCTTGTGGTCGACGCGACGGGTCAGCTCCACGCCGTTCAGGATGTTGCCCCACTGGTCCGAGCCGCCCATCTGCAGCACGCAGCCGTATTTGCGGTTCAGCTCCAGGAAGTCGGTGGCCTGCATCAGCATGTAGTTGAATTCGAGGAAGGTCATCGGCTGCTCGCGCTCGAGCCGCAGCTTGACCGAGTCGAAGGCCAGCATCCGGTTGACCGTGAAGTGCACGCCGTATTCGCGCAGGAACTGGACGTAGCCGAACTTGCTGAGCCACTCGTCGTTGTCGACCATGATCGCGTCGGTCGGTCCGTCGCCGAAGGTGAGGAACTTGGCGAAGACCTGCTTGATGCCGGCGATGTTGGCCTGGATGTCGGCGTCGCTCAGCAGCTTGCGGCTCTCGTCCTTGCCGGTCGGGTCGCCGACCTTGGTCGTGCCGCCGCCCATCAGGACGATCGGCTTGTGGCCGGCCTGCTGCAGGCGACGCAGCATCATGATCTGGATCAGGGATCCGACGTGCAGCGAGGGCGCGGTGGCGTCGAAGCCGATGTAGGCGGTGACAATGCCGCCGGCGCAGGCCGCGTCCAACTCCTCCGGATGGGTGATCTGGTGGATGTAGCCGCGCGCCTCCAGGGTTCGCAGGAACTCCGACTTGAAGGGCGAGGCGGCGGACATGGATCGACTCTCTGATTGACGTGGCGGGCCGTCTAGCACGGCGAGGTCAGGATGTGAGGGTTTCATTTCGAACTCCGGTATGCGAGCCGGAGCGCATGATCGACTTGGAAGGCGGCGACCCCGGCGAGGCGGGGCTGCGACGTGTCCGGTCGGCCTCCCGCTATGGCAGCGGGCGGTAATAGGGACGGGCCAGGACTTTTCCCAAGAACATGGGCGTGTCGATCATGGGGCCTAGCTACCGTTTGCCGGGCGTGGCAGTCAACGGCGCATGCGTATCCTTGGATTCATGACCGGCACCTCGCTCGACGCGGTCGACATGGCGGTGCTGGAGACCGACGGCCACGAGATCCAGGCCTTCGGCCCGGCGGGTGAGCGCAAGCTGCGCGACGAGACCCGTGACCTGCTGCTGGTGACCACCGAGATCGCGAGGGGCTGGCCCCGCGACAGGCCCGAGCCCGAGATCTTCGCCGAGGCCGCTCAGGCCGTGGCGGACGAGCATTTCCACGCGGCCCAGAGTTTCCTGATCGAGCACGACCTGGCCTGGACCGACTTCGACCTGCTGGGCGTCCATGGTCAGACGGTCCTGCACGAACGTCCGACGCCGGAGCGCATCGGCCGGACGGTGCAACTGCTGGACGCCGAGCGCCTGGCCAAGGCCAGCGGCCGGCCGGTGGCGTTCGACTTCCGCACTGCCGACGTAGCGGCCGGCGGGCAGGGGGCGCCGCTGGCTCCGATCTACCATGCGGCCCGCGCCCGGGCCTCGGGTCTGGCCGCGCCGGTCGCGGCGCTGAACATTGGCGGGGTGGCCAACATCACCCTCATCAATGATGACGATGACCTGCTGGCCTTCGACACCGGTCCCGGCAACGGCATGATCGACCTGATGCTGCAGGAGCGCGGCCTGGGCCGATTCGACGAGAACGGCCGCCTCGCCGCCGCCGGCCGCGTCGACCAGAAGATCCTGGACGCCTTCCTGGCCAGCGACTACTTCGTCGGTCCCGCGCCCAAGTCGCTGGACCGCTACGACTTCCCGCTGGATCTGGTCGAGCCGCTGTCGGCCGAGGACGCCGCCGCCACCCTGGTGGCCTTCACCGCCGAGGCGGTGATCAAGGCCTTCGACCACGGCGCCCGGCCCAGCGCCCTGATCGTCTGCGGCGGCGGACGCCACAATCCGCAGATCATGCGCTCGCTAGTCGAGCGCGCGCCGGTGCCGGTGAGGACCGCCGAGGACTACGGCTGGCGCGGCGACAGCATCGAGGCCGAGGCGTTTGCGTACCTGGCGGCGCGGACCGCCAAGGGGTTGCCGATCAGCTTTCCCGGCACGACGGGGGTGAAGACGCCGATGACGGGGGGGCGGATCGTCCAGCCGTAATCAGTCGCTGGACTTTGCCACGATGTTGGATTGAGTTCGCTTCGGGCTGAAGCTTTGAGGCGATCATGATTTGGGTTCTGATTGCAGCTCTGTTGGGCGTGGGCGAGGCTCCCACCCTGAGCGCTCGCGCCGCGGAACTGATTGCGCCCGTTCGTGAGGCCCTGGAGGCCGAGCGCAGAGCTCAGGCCGCGCTGCCGCCGCCAGCGAGCGATTCCGAAAGATTGGAGCGCATGGGGCGGCTGGATCAGGTCGGGCGGCGCGTGTTGACCGGCGTCGACCTGTCGGTCCTGCCGCCCGGCGAGATCAAGGTCGCGCGGAAGGCAATGTGGGCGCCGATCGAAGAAGCGGACGCGGAGAACGAGAAGGCCCTGCTGGCCATGATCCCGCCCGAAGGCTGGTTTCTAAAGAGCCGCTACGGAGACAAGGGGGCGAAGGCGGCGTTCATGATCGTTCAGCACTCCAACCTGGCGCTCTGGCGGCGCTTCGTGCCGGTGCTGGAGCCGCTGGTGGCCAAAGGAGAGGTCGACGGCCAGAGCTACGGCCTGATGTATGACCGCCTGGCGATTAATGAGGGCCGGCCGCAACGCTATGGCAGCCAGATGACCTGCAAGGGCGGCAAGTACGTCGTGGACACGCTGGAAGCGCCGGAGACCGTGGACGAGCGGCGTAAGGCCATGGGCTTCACGCAGAGCCTGGCGGAATATGAGGCAGTCTTCGCGCAGTATCCGCCCTGCAACTAGATCAATGCAGCTTCAGCCGCCCTGACACGCGCTGCTGAAGCAGCCGCGCCAAGGCTAGGGTCGCCGTGCGCCCGATACCGAGGATCGCCCGGTGGTGGTCCAGGTGCAGCGACATGTACGCCCACTTCGCCAGCAGGCCCTCGATGAAGAAGTTGGGGCCGCCCAGCCCGCCCATCAGCGAGCCTACGCCCTTGGTGTCGCCCAGGGACACCAGCGAGCCGAAGTCGCGATAGATGAAGGGTCTGTCGATCCGTCCTTGATGCAGCCGCGCGATCAGGGCGCGTTCGAGGTAGCCGGCCTGCTGGTGCGCGGCCTGGGCGCGGGCGGGGACGGTCTTGCCGTCCTTCCAGGGCGCGGCGGCGCAGTCACCCAGGGCCCAGACGTCGGGGGCGGAGGTCTCCAGCCGGTCGTTGACCACGAATTGGTTGCCGCGATTGACTTCGAGGCCGAAGCCCTGGTTCGTCTCGGCCGCCTTGACGCCCGCGGCCCAGACGATCAGGTCGGCGGGAACCTCGCCCTGGCTGGTCTCCAGCCGGTCGGCGTGGACGGCCAGCACCTTGGCGCCGGTCTTCACGGCCACGCCCTTTCGCTCCAGGGCAAGCTGGGCCTTGTCGGCGATCTTCTGAGGTAGGCCATTGAGAATGCGCGGGGCGGCCTCGACCACGGTGATGTCCATGCGGAAGCGCTGCTCGTCGCCCAGGCTGTCCAGCAGCTCGCGATGGGCCTCGATCAGCTCGGCCGATAGCTCCACGCCGGTCGCGCCGCCGCCGACGATGGCCACGCGCATGATCCGTTCGGTCGAGAACGAAGCCTTGGTGAAAGCCGCCAGCAGCCGCGCGTGGAAGGCCTCGGCGTCCTCGGTGCGCTCCAGCAGGTGGGCCTGCTCGGCGCCGGGCGTGCCGAACAGGTTTGAGCCCGAGCCGATCGCCAGCACGCCGTAGGTGAAGGTGATGGCCCGCTCGGGGGCCAGGACCTGGCCGTCGTCGCCGATGATCGCCTTCAAGGTCAGGCGCTTGGCGGCTGGATCGAAGGTCGAAAGCTCGCCCAGCAGGAAGTTGAAGCCGTTCGAGCGCCCCAGGATCGAATAGGAGATGCCTTCCTGGTGGGCGTCCAAGGTGCCGGCCGCCACCTCGTGCAGGGTCGGCTTCCAGATGTGGAAGCTGGAGCGGTCGATCAGCAGGACCCGGCGTTTTCCGTGTCGGCCGCCCAATCGGCGGCCCAGTCGCGACGCCAGTTCCAGCCCGCCGGCGCCCCCGCCGACGATGACGATGTCGTAGTGCATCACGGCCTCGCTTGATATTCATCAATCGGTGAAAACATAGGCGGCGGACCTGTGTTGCGCCAGGTTTGCCTTGTCGTAACGCACAACGAAAAAGGCCTCCCATGCGGGAGGCCTTTTGAGGGTCTAGATCGGGTTTTCCGCCAGGCGCTTGTCGAGATAGTCACTGACGCTCTTCTCGACGCTGGGTAGGTGCTCGGCCCAGAAGTGGGTGGCCTTGTCGATGACCTCGTAGTCGATCGTGATGCCTTTTTGCGTGCGCAGTTTGGTGACCACGCGCTCCACCTCGACCGGCGGGGTGATGGTGTCCGCCGAGCCCGTCAGGAACAGGCCCGAGGCCGGGCAGGGGGCCAGGAAGCTGAAGTCATACATGTTGGTCGGCGGCGACACCGAGATGAAGCCGTCCGTCTCGGGACGACGCATCAGGAGCTGCATGCCGATATAGGCCCCGAAATCGAAGCCGGCGACCCAGGTCTGGCTGGCGGCGGGGTTGCTGGTCTGCAGCCAGTCCAGCGCCGTGGCGGCGTCGGCCAGCTCGCCGATGCCGGCGTCGAATTCGCCCTGGCTGCGGCCCACGCCGCGGAAATTGAATCGCAGGGTCGCGAAGCCGCGCTTCATGAACAGGTGATACAGCTGCACCGCCACCGGGTGGTTCATGTGACCGCCGGCCTTCGGGTGCGGATGCAGGATCAGCGCGATTGGCGCCGTTTCGGTCTTGCCCGGAGAGTAGCGACCTTCGATCCGCCCGGACGCGCCGGTCAAAATCACATCAGGCATGTCGTTCCCTTGAGCTCGCCAGCGGTCCGCCATCCGACGATTTAGCTCGCCGAATACTTGACTACTGCGCTTGGTCTTCCTAGATCGCAACCAGTTCGCGGGCTGGACGGCCCGCGCGCGAAGTCGCGGCTTGTAGCACACGCAAAAGCCGATGCGCGCGGAATCTGCAAGGGGTAAGGCGATGCGCCTGAGCACCAAAGGGCGATACGCGGTCATGGCGATGACCGACCTGGCCAAACGCCAGGACGAAAGTGAAGGCCGCGCCGTGGCCCTGGCCGAGATCGCCTCGCGCCAGCAGATCTCGCTCTCCTATCTCGAGCAGCTGTTCGCGCGCCTGCGCCGCAAGGGCTTGGTGATCAGCGCCCGCGGCCCCGGCGGCGGCTACCGCCTGGCCAAGGCGTCCACCGAGACCTTCATCTCCGATATCGTGCTGGCGGTCGACGAGCCGCTGCGCGCCACCCGCTGCGGCCTGTCCAAGAGCCAGGCCAAGGGCTGCATGGCCGGCGGCGAGCGCTGCATGACCCACGGCCTGTGGGAGGAGATGGGACGCCAGATCCACGGCTATCTCGCCTCCGTCTCGGTCGCCGACGTGCTGAAGGGCGAGCTGCGCCCCAACCGTCCTCTGGAGATGGCGGCCGAGTGAGCATCCCCCGCGCATCGGTCTATCTCGACTACAACGCCACGGCCCCCCTGCGGCCGGAGGCGAAGGAAGCGCTGCTGCGCGCCCTGGAGAGCCCGGCCAATCCCTCGTCGGTCCATGCCGTCGGCCGCGCCGCGCGCGACGTGGTCGAGCGGGCCCGCGCCGAGGTCGGGGGCCTGGTCGGCGTGCCGGCCGGCTCGGTCACCTTCGTCAGCGGCGGCACCGAGGCCAATGCGCTGGCCATTCAGAGCGCCAAGGTCGACCGCATCATCGTCAGCGCCGTCGAGCACGACGCCGTCACAGAGACGGCCAAGGCCTCGGGCCTGCCGGTCGAGACCCTGCCGGTCGACGGGAACGGCGTCGCCGACCTGGCCTGGCTGGCGCAAGCACTGGAAACGCCGGGCAAGGCCCTGGTCTGCCTGATGCTGGCCAACAACGAGACGGGCGTCATCCAGCCGGTGGCCGAGGCCTCGGCGCTGGTCCGCGCCAGGGACGGCCTGTTGCATGTCGACGCCGTTCAGGCGGCCGGCAAGATCGCCGTGGACTTCTCGGGTCTCGGCGCCGACACCCTGGCGCTGTCCGCCCACAAGCTGGGCGGGCCGCAGGGCGTCGGCGCGCTCGTGGCTGGGACCCGCGCTGTCGTCACCCGTCGCCAGCACGGCGGCGGCCAGGAGCGCGGCCGCCGGGCCGGCACAGAGAACGTGGCGGGCATCGCCGCGTTTGGAGCCGCCGCCAAGGTCGCCCAGGAAGGCCTTGCCTCGCTGGCCGAACAGGCCCATTGGCGCGACGCCCTGGCCCAGCGGCTGAAGGCCGAGGGCGTGGTGGTGCTCGGGGAGGGCGCTGATCGCCTGCCTCAGACATTGTGTTTCGCCGGCGAGGGCTTCGGCTCCGAGGTCCAGGTCATGAATATGGACCTGGCCGGTGTCATGGTCAGCGCCGGCAGCGCCTGCTCGTCGGGCAAGGTCAAGGCTAGCCGCGTCGTGGAAGCCATGGGCCGGACCGATCTGGCGCCGTTCGCCCTGCGGGTCAGCGGCGGCTGGGCCAGCACGGAAGCCGATTGGATCAAGTGCGGCGACGCCTGGCTCGCCGCCTGGAAGCGTATCGGCGCTCGGCGCCGGGAGGTGGCGTAATGGCCGCGGTCAAAGAAACCGTCGAAACCGTCGCCGCGCTCGAGAAGTACGAGCACGGCTTTACCACGCAGATCGATCAGGAGTTCGCCCCCAAGGGCCTCTCCGAGGACATCGTGCGCTTCATCTCGGCCAAGAAGGACGAGCCCGAATGGATGCTGGACTGGCGCCTGGAGGCCTATCGTCGCTGGCTTGAGCTGGACGAGCCTGACTGGGCCAAGGTCAGCTATCCCAAGATCGACTACCAGGACACCTACTACTACGCTGCGCCGAAGGCCAAGGACGGGCCCAAGAGCCTGGATGAGGTCGATCCCGAGCTCTTGGCCACCTACGCCAAGCTGGGCATCCCGCTGAAGGAGCAGGAGGTCCTGGCTGGCGTCGAGGGCGCGCCGCGCTACGCCGTGGACGCGGTGTTCGACAGCGTCTCGGTCGTCACGACCTTCAAGAAGGAACTGGCCGCAGTCGGCGTTGTCTTCTGCTCGATGAGCGAGGCGATCCGCGAGCACGGTGATCTGGTCCGCCAGTACCTGGGCAGCGTGGTGCCCACCTCGGACAACTATTTCGCCTGCCTCAACAGCGCCGTCTTCTCGGACGGCTCGTTCGTCTACATCCCGCCGGGCGTGCGCTGCCCCATGGAGCTGTCGACCTATTTCCGGATCAACGCCAAGGATTCCGGTCAGTTCGAGCGCACCCTGATCATCGCCGACAAGGGCGCCTACTGCTCGTATCTCGAGGGCTGCACGGCCCCGATGCGCGATGAGAACCAGCTGCACGCGGCGGTGGTCGAGCTCGTTCTGCTGGAAGACGCCGAGATCAAGTACTCGACCGTCCAGAACTGGTACCCGGGCGATCCCGAGACCGGCAAGGGCGGCATCTACAACTTCGTGACCAAACGCGCCGACTGCCGCGGCGACCGCAGCAAGGTCTCGTGGACCCAGGTCGAGACCGGCTCGGCCATCACCTGGAAGTATCCGTCCTGCGTGCTGCGCGGCGAAGGCAGCTCGGGCGAGTTCTACTCGATCGCCGTGACCAACGGCCATCAGCAGGCCGACACCGGCACCAAGATGATCCACCTGGGCGCCAATACCCGCTCGCGGATCGTCGCCAAGGGCATCAGCGCCGGCAAGTCGACCAGCACCTATCGCGGCCTGGTGTCGGCGCACCCCAGGGCCAAGGGCGCGCGCAACTTCACCCAGTGTGACTCGTTGCTCATCGGCAAGGACTGCGCGGCCCACACCGTGCCGTACATCGAGGCCCGCAACGGCCACTCGGTGTTCGAGCACGAGGCCACCACCACGCGCCTGTCGGACGACCAGCTGTTCTACTGCCAGCAGCGCGGCCTTTCCCAGGAAGAGGCCGTGGCCCTGCTGGTCAACGGCTTCGTCAAGGACGTGCTGCAGCAGCTGCCGATGGAGTTCGCCGTCGAGGCCCAGAAGCTGGTCGCCATCAGCCTGGAGGGCAGTGTGGGATGACCACCGTCACCCTCTACCAGCCGGTCGGCCTGGAGGAGCTGCAGGATATCAAGGCCTCGGGCTGGAAGGCCTTTCCGCCGCACGATATCGAGCAGCCGATTTTCCGCCCGGTCACCAGCGAGGCCTTCGCGGCCCAGCTGGCACAGACCTGGAACGCCGCCCACACGACCTATCGGCGCGGCTACATCGTCCGCTTCGAGGTGCTGAAGAGCTTCCTCGACGCCTACGAGAACAAGGTCTCGGGCACGCCGGGGCACGAGGAATACTGGATCCCGCCCGAGGATCTTTCGCTGTTAAACGCCGCCATCCAAGGCCAGATCGCCGTCGCCGGGACCTTCGCGGGTCACGACGCGGAATACAGAAGACTCGACGAGACCCATGCTTAAGATCCAGAACCTTCACGCCCGCGTCGAAGACAAGCCGATCCTGAAGGGCGTCACCCTGGACGTGCCGGCCGGCGAGGTCCATGCGATCATGGGCCCGAACGGCGCCGGCAAGTCGACCCTGTCGTACGTGCTGAGCGGCCGCGGCGGCTACGAGGTCACCGAGGGCTCCGCCAGCCTGAACGGGGATGACCTGCTGACGCTGGAACCCAACGAGCGGGCGGCCAAGGGGCTGTTCCTGTCGTTCCAGTATCCGCTGGAGATTCCCGGCGTGCCGGCCCTGACCTTCATCCGCACGGCGCTGAACGCCCAGCGCCGCGCGCGTGGCGAGGACGAGATCGCCGCCCCGGCTTTCCTGAAGCTGGCCAAGGAGAAGGCCGCCTCGCTGAAGATCGACTTCGACATGCTCAAGCGCGGCCTGAACGTCGGCTTCTCGGGCGGCGAGAAGAAGCGGATGGAAATCCTTCAAATGGCGATGCTTTCGCCCAAGTTCCTGATCCTGGACGAGACGGACTCGGGCCTGGACATCGACGCCCTGAAGATCGTCTCGGAAGGCGTCAACGCCCTGCGTTCGCCCGAGCGCGGCATGCTGGTGATCACCCACTACCAGCGCCTCCTAGACTACATCAAACCCGACAGGGTGCACGTGCTGGCCGCCGGCCGCATCGTCGCCTCGGGCGGTCCGGAACTGGCCCTGCAGCTGGAGGCCGAGGGCTACGACAAGTACGTGGCGGCCGCCTGATGAGCCTCGCCTCCGCCCTCAAGACCGGCGACGTCACGGAGCTGCCCTCACGGCGCGACGAGGACTGGCGCTGGACCGACCTGCGCGGCCTGATCCGCGCGCTGCCGCCCGCCGCGCCGGCCCATGACGGCGACGTCCCGGCCGGCCCGTTCGCCGCCCTGACCCGCGCTGAGACTGTCTTCGTCAACGGCCGCCACGTCGCCGACGCGGACACGACCTCAGGCGTCGTGTCCCTGCGTTTCGTCGCCCTGGCCGACGGGGCCTCGCAAGGCGCCAGCCATGCTGTGGTCGTCAGACCTGGCGAGCGCCTGGTGCTGCTGGAAAGCCACGAAGGTCGCGCCGCCGGCTACCTGTCCGACGTCGCCCTGGACATCGCCGTGGGCGAGGGGGCCTCGCTGGAGCGCATCGTACTGGTCGAGGACGTGGCCGAAGCCGTCAATGTCATCACCGCCGAAGTGGCCCTGGCCCCCGGCGCCAAGTTCGCCCAGACCGTCCTCACCTCCGGCGCGCGCCGCCAGCGGATCGAGACGCGCGTCAGCCATCCCGGCGCCCACGCCGAGGTTCGGCTGGACGGCGCGTACCTGCTGGATGGCCAGCGCCATGCCGACCTGACCACCGTCGTCACCCACGCCGGCGTCGACGGGACCACCAGCCAGCTGACCAAGGGCATGGTCACCGATCAGGCGCGCGGCGTCTTCCAGGGCCGCATCGTCGTCTCGCCCGGCGCCGACCAGACTGACGCGCGCATGGGCCACCACGCCCTGATCCTGTCGGACAAGGCCGAGATCGACGCCAAGCCCGAACTGCTGATCTTCGCCGACGATGTCAGCTGCGCGCACGGCAACACGATCGGCGCCCTGGATGAGGACGCCTTGTTCTACGCCGAGCAGCGCGGCATTCCGGAAGTCGAGGCCAAGGCCATGCTGACGGAGGCCTTTGTGGGCGAGGTGGTCGAGCGCATCGAACATGAGGCCGCCCGCGATGTCGCCGCCGCCTGGGTCGCCCGCAAGTTGGGAGGCGTCCGGTAATGGCTTTCGACGCCCCCTTCGACGTCGCCGCGATCCGCGAGCAGTTTCCGATCCTGCGGCGCACCGTACACGGCAAGCCGCTGGTCTACCTGGACAGCGCCGCCAGCGCCCAGAAGCCCGACGTGGTGCTGGACGCCATGACGGACCTGGCCCGCACCTCGTACGCCAATGTTCATCGCGGCCTGCATACGCTGGCGAACGAAACGACGGAAGCCTATGAAAAGGCGCGTGAAACTGTCGCGCACTTCATCAATGCCGACCGCGACGAGGTCGTCTGGACCAGCAGCGCCACGGAAGCGGTGAATCTGGTCGCTTCGTCGTTCGGCCTGTCGCTGAACGCCGGCGACGAGATCGTCATCTCCGAGATGGAGCACCACGCCAACATCGTCCCGTGGCACTTCCTGCGCGAGCGCAAGGGCGTGGTCCTGAAGTTCATCCCGGTGCTGGATGATGGGCGTCTCGACATGGAGGCGTATCAGGGCCTGTTGTCGGAAAAGACCAGGATGGTCGCGGTCACTCACATGTCGAACGTGCTGGGCACGGTCAACGACGTGGCCGAAATCGTCCGCCTGGCCCACGCGGCCGGCGCGCCGGCGCTGCTGGACGGCTGCCAGGGCGTGGTCCACACCAAGGTCGACGTCAAAGCCCTCGACGTCGATTTCTACGTCTTCAGCGGCCACAAGCTGTACGGGCCCACGGGCATCGGCGTGCTCTACGGCAAGGCCGAGCGCCTGGCGGCCCTGCCCCCGTACCAGGGCGGTGGCGAGATGATCGCTTCGGTCTCGATCGAAGGGGTGAGATATGCAGACCCGCCGCATCGCTTCGAGGCCGGCACGCCGGCGATCCTGGAGGCCGTCGGCCTGGGCGCGGCGATCGAGTGGCTGAATGGCCTGGATCGCGACGCCATCTTCGCCCACGAGCACGCCCTCTACGAGCGCGTCGCCGAGCAGCTGCGCGGCGTCAATGGCGTGCGGATCCTGGGCGAGGCGCCGGGCAAGGGCGCGGTGCTGTCGTTCACGGTCGAGGGCGCCCATGCCCATGATATCGCCCAGGTGCTGGACCGCTACGGCGTCGCCGTTCGCGCCGGCACGCACTGCGCCGAGCCCTTGATGCGCCGTTTCGGCGTCACGTCGAGCGCGCGCGCTTCCTTCGCCCTATATAACACCGAGGCCGAGGCCGACGCGTTCGTGGACGCGCTGGCCAAGGCCCGCAGTTTCTTCAGTTGAGCCGACCGATGACCGACGCCGCCGCCGCTTCCGAGCCCGTCTCGGCCCTCTCGCAGGACGAGCTGAACAAGATCACGGACCAGCTGATCGAGAAGCTGAAGACCGTCTACGACCCGGAAATCCCGGTCGACATCTACGAACTGGGCCTGATCTACAAGGTCGACGTCAGCGACGACAAGGACGTGGCCATCGACATGACCCTGACCGCGCCGGGCTGTCCGGTGGCGGGCGAGATGCCGGGCTGGGTCCGTGACGCGGTCATGGAGATCCCGGGCCTGAAGTCCTGCCATGTCGAGCTGGTGTTCGAGCCGCCGTGGGACGCCTCGCGGATGAGCGATGAGGCCAAGCTGCAACTGAACATGTTCTGATCGGTTCGAAAGACATGGAACCCGCCGTCACCGCACGTCCCCGCCGTCCGCGCCCCAAGGTCGTCACCCTGACCGACGCCGCGGCCGCGCGCGTGAAGGAGATCATGGAGAGGGCGGATCAGCCCTATGCCGGCCTGCGCGTCGGCGTGAAGAACGGCGGCTGCGCGGGCCAGGAATACGTCTTCGAATACGCCAAGGAGAAGGGCCCGATCGACGAGGTCGTCGAGGACAAGGGCGTCACCATCCTGATTGAGCCGAAGGCGGTGCTGTTCCTGATCGGCACGGAGATCGACTACGAGATCACCAAGCTGTCGTCGAAGTTCGTGTTCCACAATCCGAACGAGACCGACGCCTGCGGCTGCGGCGAGAGCGTGACGATCCAGCCCGCGCCCGAGGCGCTCGAGGAAAGCGAGCACTGATGCTGGCCAAGACCCCGTCCTGCGTCGAATGCGGCCTGCCGTGGGGCGCGCCGCGCTTCAAGCATGAAGACGAGGCGCCGCTGTACTGGTCGGACACCGGTCTGCTGTGCTCCAGCGGCTGCGCCCAGACCCACTTCGCGAAGCGCCGGACGGAGGGGACGTTCGTTCCCGTTCCGGCCGAATGCCCCGTCGAGGTTTAGGTCGTAGCCTCGGCCGCCTTCGGCGGGATGGCGACGTTCTTCCGCCCGTTCCACTCCACCAGCACCGACGGCTTCACCGGCTCGCCCCGGGCCTGGGCGATAAGTTCGTTCGTGCGGCCTTCGATGACGGCTTCCATGCGCCGCATGAAGTCGTCCTTCTCCAGGCCCTGCGGCAGGGGCGGCAGGAATTCGACGGTCGCGACGCCCGGCGTCTTGGCTTTCTCCTGCTGCTTCCAGAAGCAGCCCAGATTGGTGGCGACCGGCACGACCGGCAGGCCGAAATCCTTGCTCATGTAGTAGACGCCCGTGCGGTAGCGGAACCGCTCGCCCGGCGCGGCCAGGTGGCCTTCCGGGTAGATCAGGATGCGCCGGCCTTCGGCCGCGACCTGGGCGGCGCTTTCCGAGAGGGCCTTGCGGGCCTCGGGACCGCCGCAGCTGTCGACGATGATGGCGCCGAACTTCTTGAGGATTGCGCCGACCAGCGGAAACCGCTCCAGATGGTCGCCGGTCACGAAGCTCAAGTTGTCGACATTGGCGAACATCACGAAGCCGTCGCCCCAGCTGTGGTGCTTGGCGGCGATGATGAAGGGACCGGCGGGCAGGTTCTCCTGGCCCTTCAGCTGCACCTTCACGTCGGCGAAGAACGCCAGCGCCCACAGCATCCGCTGACTGTAGAGCCGCAGGGCGAAGGCCACCGGCTTACGACCCGGCGCCAGGGCGGCGAAGGCGGCCGACAGGCCGTAGAAGATCGACAGGACCCAGTAGTAGGCGTTGAACAGCGCGCTGCGCATGTCTTTCTCCTTGTCGCGCGACGGTCGCCAAGACCGGCTTCCACTTTTGGCTGTCACGCTTGCGCCTCTCTAACGAGCGAAGAGCACGGCCTGGACGGCCGCCGTCATCAGGGGAGCGTGAGCCGAGAGGGCGTCGTCGCCCAGGCGGCCATAGGCCTTGTTCTGAGCGGTCTGGCTGATCACGCCGATGGCCATGGCCGCCAGCACGCGCGGGTCGCCCGGCGGCAGTTCAGCCTTGATCATCGCCTGCTTGATCACCGTCTCCACGAGGGTCACCGGGTCGCGGCCATCCTCCTGGTAGTAGGGCAGGAAGTGGTGCAGCTGCAGCAGGTGGAACGAGAACAGCAGCCAGTCCTCATCGGCCACGGCGCAATAGGCTTTCACCAGGGCGGCCGCCTTGGCCTTGATGTCCTGAGCGGCGTCGGCCTCGTCCTCGATCAGCCTGGAAAGCCGGCGGTGGCAGCCCATGAACAGGCCAAGCGCCAGTTCGTCCTTGCTCTTCCAATGGCGATAGATCGCGCCCTCGGAAACACCGGCGCGGGTGGCGATCGCCTTGGTCGTCGCCGCGTCCACGCCTTCAAGGACGAAGGCCTCGAGGGCGGCGCGTTCGATGCGAGGTTTGGCGCTCATGAGGGGAGCATCGCACGCCGTCCGGGAAATGCAAGTGAGTGCTCACTTACATTTCCGTGATCGACATTGACCCGACGCGTCCGGGCGGCGACACACGGCCATGGTCCAGACGGTTCTGATCTATTCGATGGGCGAGGTTATCGGCGACGGCCTGATCAAGCTGCCCTTCATCGCCGGCCTGCGCGCGGCCTTTCCCGACGCGCGGATCAGTTGGTGCGCGGCCAAGGGCGAGACCGTCTATGCGGGCCCGCTGAAGGGCGTAGTGGCCGGCTATGTCGACGAGGTGATCCTGGAGGGCGCCAACGGGGCCGCGCCGCTGGACAGCCTGCCGTGGTCCAGGCCGTTCGGCGGGCGCAGGTTCGACCTCGTCATCGACACCCAGGAGAACCTGCGCCGCAGCGGCGTGGCTCGGCGGGGAGCAGCGGACCGCTTCATCTCGGCCGCCCACCAGGCGCGGGGCAAGGACTGGCCGGTCGCGGTGACCGACCGCCTGGCGCGGTTGCTGGCCCTGGCCACGGACGGGCAGGGCGCGCCGAAGCCCCTGGCGCTGAGCGACCCTGACGCCTTGAAGGCCGCCGAGGCCCTGTTGCCGGCCGGCCCGACCTATGTCGGCCTCGCGCCCGGCGCGGGCGGCCAGGACAAGCGCTGGCCGCTGGAGAACTATCTCGAACTGGCTCGCCGGATCGCGGCGAACGGCTGGACGCCGGTGTTCTTCTTCGGTCCCGACGAGGCCGAGGACGCCGCCGTGGCCGCGCGCGAGATCCCGCTAGCCTTGCAGCCCGAGCGCAACCGCACCGACGGCTTCGACGGCGTGAAAGGCCCGCTGCTGGTCATCGCCCTGGCTGGACGGCTGGCGGCGGGCGTGGCCAACGACGCCGGCCCCGGCCACATGCTGGCCGCCGGCGGCGCGCGCTTGCTCTCCCTCCAGCACGATCGCCGCAAGTCGGTGAAGTTCCGCCCGGCCGCCCAGCGGCTTGAGATGGTGGTCGCGGAGGACTACGGAAGCGGCATGGGCGCCCTGCCGGTCGATGTGGTCTGGGGCGCCCTTCAGAAGCTGGTGTCCGGAGCGTCCTGAATGTCCATCCTCGCGCCGATCTCGGCGGGCGAACTGGTCGATAAGATCACCATCCTGAGGGTCAAGGCCCAGCGCATCGGCGATCCGGCCAAGGAGGCCAATGTCCGCAAGGAGCTGGCCCTGCTGGAGGAGACGGCGCGCCAGCACCTGCCCGACACGGCCGATATCGCCCGCCTGACCGACGAGCTGACCACGGTCAACGCCGCCCTCTGGGACATCGAGGACGGCAAGCGCGACTGCGAGCGCCGCCAGGACTTCGGCCCCGACTTCGTCGCCCTGGCCCGCCGCGTCTATATCGACAATGACCGCCGCGCCGCCCTCAAGCGCGCCATCAACGAAGCGGCCGGCTCCGACATTATCGAGGAGAAGAGCTACAAGCCCTATCTCAGCGCCCCTTGAACGCCGCCGCGCGCTTCTGGAGGAAGGCGCTGACGCCTTCGAGGAAGTCCTCGGTCTTGCCGGCGGCCTTCTGGGCCTTGCGCTCGGCGTGCAGCTGGCCGGTCCAGTCGGCGTCCAGGCTGTCCCAGACCAGCTTGCGGATCGCGCTCAGCGCCGCCGGACCGCGGGCCAGCTCCAGGGCGATGGCCGTGGCGGCTCCGACCAGTTCCTCGTCCGGGACGCAGCGGTTGATCAGGCCCCATTGCAGAGCCGTGGCGGCGGGAATCTTGTCGCCCAGCAGCATCATCTCCATCGCCCTGGCCTTGCCGATCAGGCGCGGCAGCAGGTAGGTCGAGCCGCCGTCGGGGACCAGGCCGATGCGGCGGAAAGCTTGGAGGAAATAGGCGCTCTCCGAGGCGACGATGATGTCGCCCATCAAGGCGATCGAGCAGCCGACCCCGGCCGCCGGGCCGTTCACCGCCGTGACGATCGGCAGTGGGAAGTCCTTCATCAGGGTCATCAGCGGATTGTAGATCGTCTCCAGCGCCGAGCCGGCGTCGGGCTTGCCGTCGACGTCCAGCGCGCGCCCGGCCGCGCCGCCTCCCGACAGGTTAGCGCCTGAGCAGAAGCCGCGACCTTCGCCAGTCAGGATCACCGCGCGAGCCTCGACCTTGCCGCCGGCGATGGAGGAGAAGGCGTGGGTCAGCTCGTGGGCGACCTCCAGGCTGGCCGCGTTCAGCGTCGACGGATCGGCCAGGGTGACGGTGACGACGCCGCCTTCAGTCGAGACACGGATCTTCTGATAGTCCACGGCCTGGGCCTCCCTGAGTTCGTTGCAGGGAGTCTAGGCGCCTTTGCCCCTTGGGAAGGCTAGCGGAATCTTCAAAGGGAAAACGCCGCCGATCTGGGACCGGCGGCGCGACAGTAGGTCTTCTGCTGAATGGGGATCAGGCGGCGTTGGCCGAAGCCGGCATGGACTCCGCCGCGGTGACACGGTTGCGGCCGCCGCGCTTGGAGGCGTAGAGCGCCGCGTCCGCGCGTTCCATGATCGAGTGGCCGCTCTCGCCCGGCTGGCGCTCGGCGAAGCCCGACGAAATCGTGATGGCGCCCAGGTCCTCGTTGGTCGAGCGACGCTTGAGCATGCGCGAGGAGACTTCGACGCGGATCTCTTCCAGGGTGGTGGCGACGGCCGAGGCGGCCTCGCGCGGGAAGATCATCGCGAACTCCTCGCCGCCGTAGCGAGCGGCGAAGCGCGGCGGGGCGGCGACGCGGCCGATCACCGAGGCGACGTAGCGGATAACCTGGTCGCCGGTCTGGTGACCCCAGGTATCGTTGAAACCCTTGAAGTGGTCGATGTCGAGCACGGCCAGGCAGAGGGTCGTGCCGCTCTCGTCGGCGTCGGCGCAGGCGCGATCCAGCTCTTCGTCGAAAGCCTTGCGGTTGGCCAGGTTCGTCAGGCCGTCGGTGGTGGCGTCGCGGCGGACCTGTTCCAGGTGCTCGCGCAGGCGCTCGACCTCGGCGGTGGAGTCGGCCAGGCGCGTTTCCAGCGACTGGTTTTCCTTGTGCACGCGGCGGGTGGCCTCGGCCAGGTTGCCGACCAGGGCCTTGATGGCGTCGACGTCCGTGGACTTGTCCAGGCTCTTGCTGGCGCCGGCCAGTTCCTTACCGAAGGCGGCGTTCGACTTCTGGGCGTTCTGGATGGCCTTGGAGACGGCTTCCAGCTCCTTCGACAGGATGTCGCCGGCGTCGCGGATCTGTTCGTTCAGGCGAGCCTTGGGCAGATAGGTGGCGGCCAGCTCCTCGCTGACCAGCTCGGTCATCGGCTCGCCCAGGGAGATCAGGCGGGTCAGTTCACGGGCCAGGGCGCCGTCGGGATCGGCCACATAGTGGGTCCACAGCTCGAAGTTCAGGGCGGTCGGCCACACCTGGTGCCGCTCCATGAGCTCCAGAGCGCGCGAGGCGATCTTGTAAGCCTCGGGACCGCGCAGCGTGGTTTCGACGTCCGACATCTCTTCTCCCCCATCGATGCTTGCCCTTGCGGAAGCACCGATCGCTTGGAGCGAGACCTTAGACCTGAGAGTTCTTACGAGCCGTTAAGAACGAACAGCGTTCGCTTGCGCGCGGGCTCGCGCTCGACCATGGTGATCAATGATAAGGTGAGTTCCGCGCCGACAGGCTCGGGCCGTGGGAGGAGCGACAAGGCCATGAATGCACCCGTGAATCTGTCTTTCGAGGCTCACAAGGCGGCCATGAACGACATCTTGCAGCGCCAAAAGGCCGCGCATCTTCGCGACGGCCCGCCCAGCGTCGAAACCCGGATCGGGTGGCTCAACCGCTGCATCGACCTGCTGGTCGGTCACCAGGCCGAGATCGCCAAGGCGGTCAACGCCGACTTCGGCTCGCGCTCGCCGGAGGCCACGGCCCTGACCGACGTCGCCGGCTCGATCGGGCCGTTGAAGTTCGCCCGCGAGAACGTCGCCAGGTGGATGAGGCCGGAGAGACGCAAGACCACCCCGGCGATCCTGGGCCTGTTTGGCGCCAAGGCGGCCGTCCAGTGGCAGCCCAAGGGCGTCGTGGGCGTGATCAGCCCCTGGAACTTTCCGGTCAACCTGACCTTCGCGCCGCTGGCTGGGGTCTTCGCGGCCGGCAATCGGGCCATGATCAAGCCGTCGGAATACACCCCGGCGACCTCGGAGCTCTTGAAGGCGATGTTCGCCAAGGCGTTCTCGGAAGAAGAGGTCGCGGTCTTCGTCGGCGGACCCGAGGTCGGTCAGGCCTTCGCCGGCCTGGCCTTCGACCACCTGGTCTTCACCGGCGCGACTTCGGTGGCCCGCCACGTCATGCGCGCGGCGGCCGAGAACCTGGTGCCGGTCACGCTGGAGCTGGGCGGCAAGAGCCCGGTGATCCTGTCACGTGGGGCCGACATGGCCACGGCCGCGGCGCGGATCATGAACGGCAAGACCCTGAACGCCGGCCAGATCTGCCTGGCCCCCGACTATGTCTTCGCCCCGCAGGAAGAGGTGGAGACCTTCGTCGCCGAGGCCAAGGCCGCGGTCGGCCGTTATTTCCCGACGCTCAAGGACAATCCCGACTACACGGCCGTCGTCGCCCAGCGCCACTACGACCGGATCAAGGGCTATGTCGACGACGCCATGGCCAAGGGCGCACGGGTGGTCGAGATCAATCCGGCGGGCGAAGACCTGTCGCAGCAGGAGCACCGCAAGATCGCCCCGACCCTGATCCTGGATCCGACCGACGACATGAAGGTCATGCAGGAGGAGATCTTCGGCCCCGTGCTGCCGGTGAAGACCTACAGATCGGTCGACGAGGCCGTGGACTATGTGAACGCGCACGACCGGCCGCTGGCCCTCTATTGGTTCGGCGCGGACGAGGCCGAGAAGGACCGGGTGCTCGCGCGCACGACCAGCGGCGGGGTGACGGTCAACGACGTGATCTTCCACGTCGCCCAGGAGGACCTGCCGTTCGGCGGAGTCGGCCCGGCGGGCATGGGCGCCTATCACGGCCACGACGGTTTCCGCGAGTTCAGCCACCGCAAGGCGGTGTTCCAGCAGCTGAAGAAAGACATCGCCCCGATGCTGGCCCTGCGTCCGCCGTATGGGGCGGGGATCCGCAAATACCTGGCGGGACAGATCAAGCGGTAGAGTGAAGATCCTCCCCCGCACTGCGGGGGAGGATCTATCGCGTTTGCGCTCTTCGCCCGCCCATGCTCCAAGCGGCGCATGACCGCGTCGCTTTCCGTGCGCCCCATCGTCGAAGCCCAGGACATGCCGCGCATGCCGACGGCGCAGCTGCGCGAGTGGTTCGCGCGCGGCGAGACGGGGGTGGCCTGGTCGCCCGAGCATGACGCCTCGGACGGCGCGCCGCTCGGAGAGATCGGCGGTCCCGAGGCCGCCGCCTGGCCGCACGACATCGCCGCGCCGCCGCCGGTCAATGTGCCGGCCCTGTGCGCGATCGGCGAAGCCTGGTGGGCTCCGCGTTTCGGGGCGCTGATCGGGACCGACGGGGCGCTTTACAACGCCACGATCGGCGAAGTCCGCCACGGCTCGCAGGACCTGTCGGCGATCCCGGGCCTGCGCGACAACGCCACGCGCTTCATCCCGCCCGCCGAGGCGCCGGTGCTGGAGGGCGGGGCGGTGTTCCTGCCGTGGGGCGCGACCTTCAACTACGGCCACTTCGTCATCGACGCCCTTTCGTCGCTGCTGGCCTTGGAGCAGGCCAAGCTGCTGGACGGCCTGCCGATCCTGGCGCCGAACCTGACCACCTGGCAACGCGACCTGATCGGCATGGCCTTGCCGGGACGTGAGATCCGCGAGGTCGACGCCCCGGTCGTCCGGCTGAAGCGGGCGGTGTTCGCCACCAGCATGGATCACTTCCTGCACCATCCGAACGGCCTGCTGGCCAACCTTTCGGCGCGGGTGCTGGAACGGGCGCCGGCCGGTCAGGGCGCGCGGCGGGTCTATCTCTCGCGACGCGGCCAGTCGATGCGGGTGATGGTGGGCGAGGCGGCCTTTGAGAAGGCCCTGGCCGCGCGTGGCTTCAGGATCGTCCGTCCGGAGAGGCTGAGCGCCGCCGGGCAAGTCGCTCTGGTGCGCGACGCCGAGGTGCTGGTGGGGGCCAGCGGCGCGGCCCTGGCCAATGCGGTCTTCCTGCCGAAGGGCGCAAGGGTCGTGGAAATCCAGCCCCTGAACTTCACCAGCCAATGGGTTCGGGCGGCCTGTCGCCAGGTCGGGGTCGAGTGGCGCGGCTATGTCTGCGCGTCGCCGTGTCCGGCCCGCGCGGCGCCGTTGCTGGCCAGGCTTCGCAGAGGCTTCAAGTTCGCCTTCAGCCCCCCCCTGGACGACCTGTTGGCGTTCGTGGATGCGGCGTTGTAGCGGCTACAGGATGCCCTTGCGCCCCGGGACCCACGGGTCCAGCGGCTGCTGTTCCTCGCGCTTGACCATGCCGTAGTATCCGGCGGCGAACACCACGATGGCGGTGATCAGTCCGCCCCAGAAGCCGCCGGGCGTAGCGAACCATACGGTCAGGCCGCTAATCACTACGGCCAGATGCAGCATCGCCCAGCGCAGCAGCACCGAAAAGGCGTGATAGGTCTTCTCGTGCTCGATCAGGATGGTTTCCTTGTCGAGGTCGGGTTCGATAGCGGCCACGTTGCAGTCCTCCCATTCTCTTCGGGTTTTGCCCCTTGGGGATTTTGGCGGACCGGCCGAGCTCCGGCGCGATCGAGCCGAAAACGTGCGGCAGAATAACAGTGTTCCGCGAGCCTGGCCATTGGGCGCGGAGGAGGGCGGCGGCTAGGATCCGATCCTGTTCGTTGCGATTCTGGAGGGACCGTGCGCAGCCTCCTGAAACTGCTCCTGCCGGCGTTGATCCCGTCGTGGAACTTCTTCGACGTCATCGCCCCGTCGCCCCGCGTCGAGTACGCTCGGCTCAGGTCGATCGGCGATGCTCAAGGGGAATGGCGGGAGTTCCGGCCGCGACCTCAGCGCCTGGCGCCGCTGGAAATGCTGAGGCGTCTCGTCTGGAACCCGCGTTGGAACGAGAGCCTGTTCCTGGTCAGCTGCGCCGAGCGCCTGACGGAGGAGCCGACGGCGCACAGCGAGGACGAGATCTTCAAGCGCGTCGCCGCCGATGTCCGGGCCGAGCCGGAGGACGCCGAACGGCCCTGGCTGGGCTTTCGTCTGGTGTTCGTCAGCCGCGAGGCTGACGCGGTGACCCGCGAGATCCTGTTCCAGCCCGCGCCGCGCCGGCTGGCCGAGATCGCCGTCGCATGACGCTGATCGACGCTGCCCGACTGACGCAGACCCTGCTGGCCCTGGCCCTGATCCAGCAGAGCCTCGAACACCTGGTTCGTTTCCGCAACGAGCGGCTGCTGTTTGGCGGGCGGATCGTGCTGTGCGCGCTGGTCGTCTCCGGGATCGCCTCGCCCTGGCCGCTGGTCGGGCTGGCGGGGCTCTCCTTGCTGATCCTGCATCGCTTCCAAGGACCCTATAACGGCGGCAGCGACCGGATGGGGCTCCTGGCGCTGTGGTGCTTGACCCTGACGAGCCTGCTGCCGACCCCAGCCTCGCAGGAGCTGGCCTTCGGCTATCTGGGCGCGCAGCTGATCCTGTCCTACTTCATCTCCGGCGCGGTCAAGATCGTGAACCCCGACTGGCGCTCCGGCCGGGCGTTGGCCGACGTCTTCCAGTTTTCGGCCTATCCGGTCGCCGACAGTCTGCGCGGCTGGGCCGGGAGGCCGCGCGTGCTGCTGGCCTTGTCCTGGGCGGTGATGCTGTTCGAACTGGCGTTTCCGCTTACCCTGCTGTGGAGGCCGGCTCTGATCGTCGGCCTGGTCGTGGCCGGGACCTTCCATCTGGCCAATGCCTGCCTGTTCGGGCTGAACCGCTTCTTCTGGACCTGGCTGGCGGTCTATCCGGCCATCCTGTGGCTGCAGGGACGGCTGGTTCACTAAGTGGACAAGCAAAAGGCGCCGAAGCCTTGGGCTCGGCGCCTTCGCGAAGTTTACCTGATGCAGGCGCTATTTGACGCCGGGGGTCGGGCGCGCCAGGAAGGCCGGGACGTCGTTGCCGAAGCCGACCACACGGCGGTCGTCGTCGTCGCGGTCGCGGACCGGCTGGACGCCGCGCACCGGACGCTCGGGGCGTTCCGGCCGTTCGCTACGTTCGGCGCGTTCCGCGCGGGCGGGGCGCTCGGGACGCTCGGCGCGTTCCGGACGTTCGGCTTCGACGACCGGCGCGGCGTCGGCTCTCGGCGCGCGATCACGCTCGCGGCGCGGCTTGCGCTCGCGGGCGGGGCGTTCTTCCGGAACGGCGGCTTCGGGCGCGTCGGCGACGGCCTCGACCGCTTCGACTGGGGCTTCGCCGGCGGTTTCCTCCGAGCGACCACGGCCACGGCCGCGACCGCCGCGCTCACCGCGTTCGCCTCGATCGCGATCACGGCCGCCGCGCTTGCGATCGCGATCGCCCTCGCGCTTGACCGTGACGGCGTTGGAGTAGTCGAGCTCGAGCTTCTCCTCGTCCGGGGTCGAGCCGATCAGCTTGACGACCTTGTCGAAGCCCTTGTCGTCGGCCGGGGTCACCAGCATGTAGGTGACGCCCGAGCGGCCGGCGCGGCCGGTGCGGCCGATGCGGTGAACATAGTCGTCGGCGTGGTGCGGGACGTCATAGTTGAAGACGTGGCTGACGGCCGGGATGTCCAGCCCGCGCGCGGCGACATCCGAGGCCACCAGGATCTTCAGCGCGCCCGATCGGAAGTCCGCCAGGGTCTTCATGCGCTGGCTCTGGTCCAGATCGCCGTGGATCGGGGCGGCGTCGAAACCGTGGACACGCAGCGACTTGGCGACGATGTCGACTTCGGTCTTGCGGTTGCAGAACACGATGCCGGTCTCGATGCCGGCCTTCTCGATCAGGGCCCGCAGCGCCAGGCGCTTGGCCTTGGGGTCGGAGGAGGGGACCTTGACCAGAAGCTGGGTGATGTTGGCGTTGGTCGTCGCCGGACGGGCTACCTCGATCCGGACCGGATCGCGCAGGAACTGCTTGGTCAGGCGGGTGATTTCCGGCGGCATGGTCGCCGAGAAGAACAGGGTCTGCTTCTTGGGGGGCGTCATCTTGAAGATGCGCTCGATGTCCGGAATGAAGCCCATGTCCAGCATGCGGTCGGCTTCGTCGACGACCAGGAACTGCACGCCGGTCATCAGGAGCTTGCCGCGCTCGAAGTGGTCGAGCAGACGGCCGGGCGTGGCGATCAGCACGTCGACGCCGCGGTCCAGCTTCTTCTCCTGGTCGCCGAACGACACGCCGCCGATCAGCAGCGCCCACGAGAGCTTGGCGCCCTTGGCGTACTTCTCGAAGCTGGAAGCGACCTGGTCGGCCAGCTCCCGGGTCGGGGCGATGACCAGGGCGCGCGGCATGCGGGCCTTGGCGCGGCCCGACTGCAGCTTGTCGATGAGCGGCAGGGTGAAGGCGGCGGTCTTGCCGGTGCCCGTCTGGGCGATGCCGAGGACGTCCTGGCCCGCGAGGGCGACCGGAATGGCCTGGGCTTGGATGGGGGTCGCAGTGGTATAGCCGGTGTCGGCGACCGCCTGCAGGGTCGTGGGCGAAAGCCCGAGGTCGGTGAATTCAGTCATTACACGCTGGTCTGCTCGGAGCCGCCCGTGCTTGGGCGAGCGGGCGGCGCGGATTCGCCAGACCTGCTCCGAAGCTGGGGATAAATAGGCGGAAAGTCGCCAAAGTCAATCGTCACAAGGCCATACGAGGTCTTCGGAAGGTCTTTCAAAAGAACCTGGGCGCGGCGAAAACCGTTATGCTGGCGCCCCGGCGACCGCCGCTCTATATCCGCCGACACATGAGCATCGACCACGACTCCCGCCTTCGGCGCCTTCGTTTCCGCGCCTGGCATCGCGGCTTCCGGGAAGCGGACCTGATCCTGGGCCCGTTCGCGGACGTCCATGGCCCGCACCTGACGCCCGAGCAGCTGGACACCCTGGAAACCCTGCTCGAGCAGTCGGATCGCGAGATCTACGCCTGGATCGTCGGCCAGGAGCCGACCCCTGAAAAGTTCGAGACGGACGTCATGGCGCTGATCCGCGCGTTCCGGTTCCAGGCGCATACGTCGCGCCCCGTCGGCGACGGGGCCTAAAGCACACCAGAAGAGACTTCATGGCCTACGACGCCAAACAGATCGCCAAGGCCGCCGGCGGCCTGACCCTGGCCGGTGCGCCGGAGGGCTTCGACGCGCTGGTGATGGCCGATATCGCGCGGGCGCGCGGCGGCCTGACCGCCTTCGTGGCGCGCGACACCGCGCGGGCGGGGGCCTTCGTCGAGGCCCTGAAGTTCTTCGCCCCTGAGATCGAGGCGGTGCTGCTGCCGTCGTGGGACTGCCTGCCGTACGACCGCATCGGCCCGTCCTCTGGCGTCTCGGCTACGCGGATGGCGACCCTGTCGCGCCTGGCGCGCGGTCTGGGCCAGAGCAAGCCGGCCATCCTGGTCATCGCCGCGCCGGCTCTGCTGCAGCGCGTGCCGACCAAGGACGTGCTGCTGCGCGCCTCCTACTCGGCCAAGGTCGGAAACAGCGTCGATATCAAGGACCTGGAGCGCTACTTCGCCGTCAACGGCTATGCCCGCGCCTCCACCGTGTCCGAGCGCGGCGAGTTCGCGATCCGCGGCGGCGTCATCGACGTCTATCCGCCGGCCGCCGAGGAACCGGTGCGCCTGGATCTGTTCGGCGACACGCTGGAGAGCATCCGCGCCTTCGATCCCGAAACCCAGCGCTCGACCAAGCAGCTGAAGGAGATCGACCTGTTGCCGGTCAGCGAGGCCCTGCTCGACGCCGACGGGATCTCGCGGTTCCGAAAGGGCTATGTGGCCGAGTTCGGCGCGCCGGGCGACGATCCGCTGTACGCCGCCGTCAGCGAGGGCGGCCGCCGCGCCGGCCTGGAGCATTGGCTGCCGCTGTTCTACGAGCGGATGGCGACGATGTTCGACTATCTGCCGGCCGGGGCGCTGATCGGCGTCGACCACCAGGCCGCCGAGGCGCGCGACGAGCGCCTGGCCATGATCCTGGACGCCTACGAGGCGCGCTCGAACGCCGATCGCAAATCGGCCTACCGCCCCCTGCCGCCCGAAGCCCTGTACCTGACCGTCGCGGAGTGGGATCGCGAGCTCTCCGATCGCACCCACCGCCTGTTCACGCCGTTCCAGCCCCAGGGCCTGGACGTTGTCGATCTCGGAGCCAAGCTCGGCCGCGTCTTCGCCGCCGAACGCGCCCAGGACAGCGTCAACCTGTTCGAGGCCACCGCCGACCACGCCAAGAAGCTGGCCGCCGAGGGCAAGCGCGTGCTGTTCGCCTCGTGGTCCGAGGGCTCGTCCGAGCGCCTTGGGACCATGCTGGCCGATCATGGTCTGAAGAAGATCCCGTTCGCCGGCTACTGGCAGGCGGCCAAGGCCAACGACCCCAAGGTCCCGCAGCGCGTGGTGCTCCCGCTGGACCACGGCTTCGAGACCGAGCAGCTGGCGGTCATCTCCGAGACCGACATCCTGGGCGACCGCCTGGCCCGGCCGCGCAAGAAGCGCCGCGCCGCCAACTTCCTGGCCGAAGCCTCGTCGCTGACGCCGGGCGACCTGGTCGTGCACATCGATCACGGCATCGGCCGCTACGAGGGGCTCAAGACTCTGGACGTGCAGGGCGCGCCGCACGACTGCCTGGACCTGCTGTACGGCGGCGAGGCCAAGCTCTATCTGCCGGTCGAGAACATCGACCTCTTGACCCGCTACGGCGCGGCCGACGCCGAGAACGTCCAGCTGGACAAGCTGGGCGGGGCGGCCTGGCAGGGGCGTAAGGCCAAGGCCCGGGAACGGCTGCGGGTCATGGCCGAGGGGCTGATCCAGATCGCGGCCGCCCGCCAGCTGAAGACCGTCGAGGAGACCGATCCGCCGTCGGGCGTGTTCGACGAGTTCTGCGCCCGCTTCCCCTACGAGGAGACGGACGACCAGCTCAGCGCCATTCACGACGTGCTGGAGGACCTGTCTTCCGGCAAGCCGATGGACCGGCTGATCTGCGGCGACGTCGGGTTCGGCAAGACCGAAGTGGCTCTGCGCGCGGCCTTCGTGGTGGCCATGAGCGGCAAGCAGGTCGCCGTGGTCTGCCCGACCACCCTGCTGGCCCGCCAGCACTACAAGACCTTCAAGGACCGCTTCCAGGGCTGGCCGGTCAAGGTGCGGGCCCTGTCGCGCCTGGTCACGGGCAAGGAAGCCGCCGAGACCCGCCAGGGGCTGGCCGACGGCCAGGTCGAGATCGTGGTCGGCACCCACGCGGTGCTCTCAAAACAGGTCTCGTTCAAGGACCTGGGCATGGTCATCGTCGACGAGGAGCAGCACTTCGGCGTCAAGCACAAGGAGAAGCTGAAGGAGCTTCGCGCCGACGTGCACATGCTGACCCTGACCGCAACGCCGATCCCGCGCACCCTGCAGATGGCGCTGAGCGGCATTCGCGAGATGTCGATCATCGCCACCCCGCCGGTCGATCGCCTGGCGGTGCGCACCTATATCAGCCCGTTCGATCCGGTGACCCTGCGCGAGGCCCTGCTGCGCGAGAAGTATCGCGGCGGCCAATCCTACTATGTCGTGCCGCGCATCAAGGACCTGGAGGACATCGAGAAGTTCCTCCGCACCCACGTGCCCGAGGTGAAATACGTCGTCGGCCACGGCCAGATGGCGGCCACCCAGCTGGAAGACGTGATGACGGCCTTCTACGAGGGCCAGTACGACGTGCTGCTGGCGACGACGATCGTCGAAAGCGGCCTCGACATCCCGTCGGCCAACACCCTGATCGTCCACCGCGCCGACATGTTCGGCCTGGCTCAGCTCTATCAGATCCGCGGACGTGTCGGCCGCTCCAAGGCCCGCGCCTATGCCTATCTGACCACGCCGGTCGAGAAGTCCCTGACCCTGTCGGCCGAGAAGCGCCTGCAGGTGCTGCAGTCGCTGGACAGCCTGGGCGCCGGCTTCCAGCTGGCTAGCCACGACCTGGACCAGCGGGGCGGCGGCAACCTGCTGGGCGATGAGCAGAGCGGCCACATCAAGGAGATCGGCGTCGAGCTGTACCAGCAGATGCTGGAGGACGCGGTCGCCGAGCTGCGCCAGCGGCAAGGACAAGAGGCTCTGCTGGAGGACCGGGGCTGGTCGCCGCAGATCAACACCGGCGCGGCCGTGATGATCCCCGACGACTACGTGCCGGACCTGAACGTGCGCCTGTCGCTCTATCGCCGCCTGTCGGAAGCCGAGCAGGCCGCGGACCGCGAAGCCCTTGCCGCCGAGATGATCGACCGCTTCGGCCCGCTGCCGCCCGAGACCGGCAGCTTGCTCAAGGTCGTCGCCATCAAGGGTCTGTGCCGCGAGGCCAATGTCGCCAAGATCGACGTCGGTCCGAAGGGCGCGGTCGCCAGCTTCCGCAACGACACCTACGCCAACCCGCTGGGGCTGATGCAGTACGTCGCCAAGAACAGCTTGATCTGGAAGGTCCGCCCCGACCAGAAGGTCGTGGTCAAGGGCGAGTGGGACACCCCGGCCCAGCGGCTGGACGCGGCCGAGAAGATCCTGACGGTCCTGGCCAAGCTGGCCAAGGAATAGGGCGGCTCAGTCCGCGCCGTTGCCGGGGTCGGTGGCGGTCGGATCGTGGGTCGCCTCGGTCTTCTTGTTCGGATCCAGCGCCGGCGGGGGCGGGGCTTCCAGGCCGGCGGGATGGGTTTGCTTGTCGTCGTCGTTCGAGGCGGGCGTCTTCTTCTGTTCCGTGGCCATGGTCATCGCCTTTCTGTCAGGAAAGAACCCCCGGGCGCGCCGATGGCTCCAGGCGTGAACGCATCGACGGGGACGGGTGTTCTTCCTTCTCCCCTTGCGGGAGAAGGTGGCGCGCAGCGCCGGATGAGGGGGCGATAGGCCTGTCGGATTAGCGTTGCGGCGCAAGCGGTTGAGCGCGGTGAGACCCCTCATCCGACCGCCTGCGGCGGCCACCTTCTCCCGCAGGGGAGAAGGGGTGTTCGACGAGCATTCGCGCTCCTCCATCCCCGGCCTGAAAACCTGCCGTACAGTTTTCCCACCTCGTCGCGGGGAAAGGGCGCATGGCCAGCGACCATCGTGGCGGCGGGGAGCGATCGAGCGGGGACAGGTCCGAGGGGGATACTCGGACGGCCCGGGGCTTCAGTTGCTGGCTGAACCCGCCCGCCGTCGGCGTGGTCGAAGGCAAAGGGATGTGTCTTAGCCTGTAGTGGCTCGTCCTCTTCGACCGTCGGGGTCTTCCGGAACGGAAGGGCCCGGGTCCCGGTAAGGCCTGAACAGGGCCACCTGACGGGACGCTGGCGGATAACGGTCGCGCGGAGCGTTCGGGCTTCGTCGAAACGGTACTTACAAACTCACACACCGGGCGTCGCCCGGCGCTCCGCATCCCTTTCCATCCCTTCAGCGGATCGCCGCGTGAAGCGGCGACGCCGCGTCTCAGTCGGCGAAATAGGCCACGTGGACATGCATGCGACCGATGTCCTTGCCCTGGAAGATCAGGCCGTTGGGCCCGACCTGTACATGCTTGTCCAGGTCGTCCTTGTGAAGCTCGACGGTCTCGCCAAAGGCGGTGTCGGTCAGGCGGATCACGTCCGGCACCGCCGTGGCGGTCGGATCCAGGGCGGTGAAGCCGTTCACGGTCAGGATGCCGAACTGGCGCCACTTCTTGGGGCGGGCCTGCTTGCCGTTCCAGTTCTCGCCCAGGCGCGCGCTGGCGATGTGCTGCACCGGAATGTCGCTGATGCCGAACAGGTTGCCGCGCTTCCACTGCTGGTAGAACCAGCTGTCGACGCTGCCGGCCGAGCAGAAGTTCTCGCTGACGATGTTGGGCCAGCTGTCGCGGATCGCCTGGGCGCGGGCGTTGAACAGCTGGAAATAGCCGTTGGGCTCGAAATTGGTCCGCTCGCTGTCCTTGCCCTCGACCTTCTGGCTGTCGATGCGGCCGGTGAAATAGAGCACGCCCGGGTTCCACGAGTGCGACATGAACAGCTCGTAGAAGCCTTCGAACATGACGATGTCGGCGTCGGTAAAGACGATCCAGTCGGCGTCCTTCAGCGTCTTCAGCCCGTCATTGAGCATCTTGCCCTTGTTGAAGGCGTGGTCATCCTCGAAGCAGCGGTCCGAGATGACCAGGGTCGCGCCGTTCTCCTTGACGACTTCCTGCGTGCGCAGGTCATCGCTGGTGGTGACGACGATGATCTCGTCGAACTCGCGCATGTTGGGCGGCAGGGTCAGGGCCAGGTCGTCGCCATAGCCGACCGAGGTCAGGACACAGGCCAGCTTGCGCGGCTTGGTCGAGTTGTGGCCGATGCCGACCCGGCGGCCCGAGCTGGCGTCGCCGACATAGTTGTCGCGCGTCTCGACCTGGCGCTTCTGCATGTGCAGTTCCGGATCGAACATCTCGTAGGCGCGCTTGCGGATCGCCGGGCTGCCCAGCTTCTTGAGGATCGCCTTGTGCTCGGCCGAGATGATGTCGCGATCCAGCAGATCCAGCTGCGACGGACCCGGCTGGGCCAGGCCGCAGTAGTTGCAGAGATCCAGCTGGTCCTTGAAATCGGCCGGGGTGCGCTGCCACCACCCGTGCTCGACCGGCCAGGCGTGCTTTCCGTCGAAATACAGGCGGTCGATCGCGCCCGCCACTTCGCAGAAATAGGCGCCCTTGTCGTTGATCGTCGCCGACCAGAGCTTCTGAACCCAGCAGTTGTCGCGGTTGTACTCCCATTCGGCGTCCGACATGCCGGTCGCCTTGGTGTAGTCCTTGCGGCTGATCAGCAGCGCCTGGTGCTGGCCCGCGGTCTCGTGGGTGTTGGTGTTGAAGTGGCTGTAGACCTCCATGATGGTCTCGTAGTTCTTGTAGAACCCGTTCCCCAGGCTGGTCCAAAGCCCGCGGCCGTTCGAGCGGTCGAACAGGCGCTGGGTGGCGAAGTCGTTGAAGTCCTTGATCGGACCCTTGCCGTTGTCGGTGTTGGGCCCGCCCCACAGCTCGGCGAAGCGGCGCGAGATCTGCTCGAAATTGCCGTGCAGGGTGGGCTCGCCGGCAATGATCCCGATCACCTTGTTGGGCGCATTCCAGCCCTCCATGCTCTTCACCGAGCGCTCGAAGGTCTCCAGCTCCATGTCGCGGCGCTGGGTCTGGTGCGGGATCAGTCGCGTGCAGTTGCTGCAGGCCAGGTGGCACTTGGTGCTGATGTCGATCTGGACGATGTCCATGTCGGCGGGCGAGCGCATCGGGATCTCCGTTCCGGTCGCGGCCGATTCGAGGCGCGACGGTTAACGCGGAAGATGCACTTGTTAACCAGGGCGGTCGATAACACTGATCGCCGCACCCGAAGCCTAGAGGTCCAGCCCATAAAGGCGTCGGTCCCGGCGCTCGCCGTCGCGGTGCACGGCGCCCTTGAGGTAGCCCTGCGCCTTGAAGCCCAGCTTCTGCAGCAGGTGCTCGGCCCGGTTGTCGCCGACATGGGTGCTGGCCACCAGGCTCTTGAGGCCGCTGCTGGCGCCGTGCGCGAGCAGGGCCCCGACCGCCTCGGCGCCGAAGCCCTGACCCCAGCCCTTGCGGTCGACCACGAAGCGGATTTCGGCCCGGTCGTGGCGCTTGTCGATGTCGATGAACTCGCAATAGCCCAAGAAGGCGCCGCTGGTCGTGTGGCGGATCGTCCAGTAGGCCGCGTCGCCGGCCGCCATCTCATCGACCTGGGCGGCCACGCGGCTGGCCACCTCGTCAGGATCCTCGATCGGCTCCTGGTCGAGATTGGACATCACTTCCGCGTCGCTCAGGAACGGATAGATCAGGGGCGCGTCGTCGACCGTCAGGGGAGCGAGGGTCAGGCGTTCGGTCTCGAGGATCATGCGGTCCGGAGATTAGGCTGGCTGGAGGAGCCTTGGGGGGGCTTGCGCCGGGAAGGGCGCTTCCCAGCTATGGCGCGGAGCGTCCGCTAGTGGTAGAGGGGCCGCTTCGTTTTTCGCGCGGCATTTCGCCCGCGCCCGGATCGAGAACACATTCGTCATGCTCATCGGCGTCCTGCTGGCCATCAACATCGTCGTCTGCCTCGGTTTGATCGGGGTGGTCCTGCTGCAGCGCTCGGAAGGCGGCGCGCTGGGCATGGGCGGCGGCAACAGCGGCTTCATGACCGCGCGTGGCGCTGGCGACCTGCTGACTCGCATCACCTGGATCCTGTTCTCGATCTTCCTCGTGATCAGCCTGCTGCTGACGATCCTGACCGGCCGGGCCAATACCGGCGGCTCGGTCACCGACCGCCTGAACATCAAGAGCCTCGACGCCAAGACCTTGAACGCGGCGCCGGCCGCTCCGGCTCCCACGGGGGCTCCCACGACCGACATTTCGCCCTCGACCGCCCAGCCGGGCGCGATCCAGGCCCCGGCCCCGCAGATCAACGCCCCGGCGCCGCAGCCTTCGCTGCTGGCCCCGGCTCAACCGGCTCCGAAGCCGTCGGCCAAGACCGAACCGGCCAAGAAGCCCGCCGCCGCTCCGAAGGCCGCCGCGCCCAAGCCCGCCGAAACCGCTCCGGCCGCCGCCGCGACCCCGACGGTCGCCGCGCCGCCGGCGGAACAACCGAAACCATAACCGTCTCAAGACGGATCTGAACCGACCCCCGAGGGCGACCTCGGGGGTTTAATCTTGTTGATGAACGCAGGTCTTTTCACCGGCGTCGTCGAATCACGAGTAATCTGATCGCCCATGACGCGGTACATCTTCATCACCGGCGGCGTGGTTTCCTCGCTTGGCAAGGGTCTGGCCTCGGCGGCGCTCGGCGCGCTGCTGCAAGCGCGCGGCTACACGGTTCGCCTTCGCAAACTCGACCCCTATCTGAACGTCGATCCGGGCACGATGAGCCCGTATCAGCACGGCGAGGTCTTCGTGACCGACGACGGGGCGGAAACCGACCTGGACCTCGGCCACTACGAGCGCTTCACCGGCGTGTCGGCGAACAAGGCCGACAACATCACGACAGGCCAGATCTACAAGACGATCATCGAGAAGGAGCGCCGCGGCGACTATCTGGGCGCGACCGTCCAAGTGATCCCGCACGTCACCAACGAGATCAAGGACTTCGTCCTGTCGCCGGCCATGGATGAGGCGGGCCAGAAGCCGGTCGACTTCGTGCTGGTCGAGATCGGCGGCACGGTCGGCGACATCGAGGGCCTGCCGTTCTTCGAGGCCATCCGCCAGTTGCGCCAGGACCTGCCGCGCGGCCAGAGCTGCTACGTGCACCTGACCTTGCTGCCGTTCATCAAGACAGCCGGCGAGATGAAGACCAAGCCGACCCAGCACTCGGTCAAGGAGCTGCGCTCGATCGGCATCCAGCCCGACATCCTGCTGTGCCGCTGCGAGCAGGAGATCCCGGCCGAGGAAAAGCGCAAGATCGCCCAGTTCTGCAACGTGCGCCCCAGCGCGGTCATCCAGGCGATGGACTCTTCGTCCATCTACGCCGTGCCGATCGACTATCACGAGCAAGGCCTGGACGCCGAGGTGCTGGACGTCTTCGGCTTGCAGGACGCGCCAGCTCCGGACCTGTCGCGCTGGAAGCAGATCGACAACACCGTGCAGCATCCGGACGGCGAGGTGACCATCGCCGTCGTCGGCAAGTACACTGTCCTGAAGGACGCCTATAAGTCGCTGATCGAGGCCCTGCACCACGGCGGCCTAGCCAACAAGGTCAAGGTCAACCTGGACTGGGTCGAGAGCGAGACCTTCGAGGGCGACGAGGGGGCGGCCGCCGCGCGTCTCGAGAACGCCCACGCCATTATGGTGCCCGGCGGCTTCGGCGAGCGTGGCGCGGAGGGCAAGATCCGCGCGGCCCAGTTCGCTCGCGAACGCAAGGTGCCGTACTTCGGCATCTGCTTTGGCATGCAGATGGCCGTGATCGAGACCCTGCGCAACGTCGCGGGGATCAAGGACGCCAGCTCCAGCGAGTTCGGTCCGACCGAGCGCCCCGTCGTCGGCATCATGACCGAGTGGATCAAGGGCAACGAGACCGTCCAGCGCCGTGCCAGCGACGATCTGGGCGGCACCATGCGCCTGGGGGCCTATGACGCCGTCCTGACCGCCGGCTCGAAGGTCGCCGAGATCTACGGCGCGACCGAGATCAGCGAGCGCCACCGACACCGCTACGAGGTCAATATCGGCTACGTCCACCTGATGGAGGACGCCGGCCTGAAGCTGACCGGCCGCTCGCCCAACGGCGTACTGCCCGAGATCGTCGAGCGGGACGACCATCCCTGGTTCATCGGCGTCCAGTACCATCCGGAACTGAAGAGCCGCCCGTTCGCCCCGCACCCGCTGTTCGCCAGCTTCATCGCGGCGGCAAAGGAGCATGGACGCTTGGTTTAAGCCGTGTCTCCCCGGGTGCTTGCATCTGGGGAGAGATTCGGGCATAAGCCCCCGCTCACGCGGCGGCCTGGGTCGAACCCTTGTCGCCGCTTCCGATTTTCACGCTCAGCGAGCAGAGTCACTTCGATGGCCGTTCCCAAAAGAAAAACTTCGCCTTCTCGCCGGAACATGCGCCGGTCGCACCACGCCCTGGGCGCCAACTCGTTCATCGAGGACAAGGACACCGGTGAGCTGCGCCGTCCGCACCATGTCGATCTGAAGACCGGCATGTACAACGGCAAGCAGATCCTGACGCCGAAGGAAGACTAAGGTCTCCTTGCGCCTCTGACGGCTTGAAGACGCCGCTCGGTTCGCCGGGCGGCGTTTTTCGTCGTATTTTCGTCGCGCCTGCGAAGATCGGTGCTAGCCTTCCGTACAGGGAGGTACGCCCATGCTCTCACGTCGCAACATAGCGGCGGGACTGGGTCTTTCGCTGGCCGCGCCCTCGGCGCTGGCGAGCGCGATCACGCCGGTTTCGCTAACCCCCGCTTCGCTATCCCAGACACCGCTTCCTGCGCCCCAGACGCCGGCGGAGCAGCCGCTTCTGGTGCTCGACGCCTCGCTGGACCAGGACGCCCGCCTGACCGTGCCGGTCATGATCAACGGGCAGGGGCCCTACCAGTTCGTCGTCGACACCGGCGCGGATCGTAGCGTCCTGACGCCAAGCCTGGCTGAACGCCTGGCCCTGCCGCGCGGACCCGACGTCCTGGTCCACGGCGTCTCGGGCTCGGTCACCAGCACAACGGCGCGGGTCGCCCAGCTGCGCACCGGCGACGCCAGGCTGGCCGATGTCGTCCTGCCCGTGCTGCCTTACGACCGGGTCGGGGCCGACGGCCTGCTGGGCGTCGATATCCTCGAGGGGCGCAACGTCGTCATCGACTTCCGCCGCAAGCTGCTGGAGGTCCGCCGCAGCCAGTCGATCTCACAGCTGGTTCGCTCGTCCCGCGAGGTCTCGGTCGTGGCTGACGAGAAGTTCGGTCGCCTGACCCTGGCCGACTCGCGGATCGCCGGCGCGCGGTCGCTGGCCTTCATCGACTCCGGCGGCGGGGTCAGCATCGGCAACATGGCTCTGGCGCGAGCGATCGCCGCCCGGCGACGGCGTTCTTCCGACATCGTCCAGCAGGCCCGACTGCTGACCGCCGGCGGCGAGATGCAGCTGGGTGAATTCCGCATCGTGCCCTCGATCCAGATGGGCGAGCTGCGGATCACCAATGTCCCTATGGCCTTCGCCGACCTGCACATCTTCAACGTCTGGAACCTGAACAGCCGGCCGGCGGCGCTGCTGGGCGTCGACGTGTTGCGCCTGTTCGCCCGGGTCGAGCTGGACTTCGGCGCGGGGCGGGTGCTGTTCCGGCTGGGACAGGGTGGGATGACGCCGCCCACGCTGAACGCCTGAACCGCCGGCGCTCGAAGGCAAGTCAAGTTGCGCCCGAGCCGCTTGGGGGCTAAAGGCTGCCGCGCCTTTTGGCCTTGAGGAGCAGTCATGACCGAGATCGTCGACATCATCGCCCGCGAAATTCTCGACAGCCGGGGCAACCCGACCGTCGAAGTCGACGTGATCCTGGAAGACGGCGCCTTTGGCCGCGCGGCCGTGCCGTCGGGCGCCTCGACCGGCGCTCACGAAGCCAACGAGAAGCGTGACGGCGACAAGGCTCGCTATCTGGGCAAGGGCGTCCAGCAAGCCGTCGACGCCGTCAACGGCGAGATCTTCGACGCCTTGTCGGGTGTGGACGCAGAGGACCAGCGTCGCCTCGACAATCTGCTGATCGAGCTGGACGGAACGCCCAACAAGGCTCGCCTGGGCGCCAACGCCATCCTGGGCGTGTCGCTGGCCGCCGCCAAGGCCGCCGCCGAGTCGGCCGGCCTGCCGCTCTACAAGTACGTCGGCGGCGTGAACGCTCGCGTGCTGCCGACCCCGATGATGAACATCATCAACGGCGGCGCCCACGCCGACAATCCGATCGACATCCAGGAATTCATGATCCTGCCGACCGGGGCCAAGGAATTCCGCGAAGGCCTGCGCATGGGCGCCGAGATCTTCCACGCCCTGAAGAAGGCTCTGAAGGACGCCGGTCACAACACCAATGTCGGCGACGAGGGCGGCTTCGCCCCGAACCTGGCCAGCGCGGAAGCGGCGCTGGACTTCATCGTCAAGGCTGGCGAGAAGGCTGGCTACAAGGCCGGCGAGGACTTCGTCCTGGGCCTGGACGTCGCCTCAACCGAGTTCTTCAAGAACGGCAAGTACGAGCTGGAAGGCGAGGGCAAGTCGCTGAATCCGGCCGCCATGGTCGACTACCTGGCCGGTCTGGTCTCGAAGTTCCCGATCCTGTCGATCGAGGACGGCATGGCCGAGGACGACTTCGAAGGCTGGAAGCTGCTGACCGACACCCTGGGCAAGAAGGTCCAGCTGGTCGGCGACGACCTGTTCGTGACCAATCCCAAGCGGCTGCAGATCGGTCTGGATAAGGGTCTGGCCAACTCGATCCTGGTCAAGGTCAACCAGATCGGCACGCTGTCGGAAACCATCGACGCCGTCGAACTGGCCCACCGCCACGGCTACACCAGCGTCATGAGCCACCGCTCGGGCGAGACCGAGGACAGCACCATCGCCGACCTGGCGGTGGCCCTGAACTGCGGTCAGATCAAGACGGGCTCGCTGGCCCGCTCGGACCGCACCGCCAAGTACAACCAACTGCTGCGCATTGAGCAGATGCTGGATGACCAGGGCGTCTACGCTGGCCGCGCGGCGCTGAAGGGCCGCTAGGCCTCTTCCGCATCGGCGGAACAAGGAAGGCGCGGCCTCCGAGAGGAGGTCGCGCCTTTTGCAGTCTTGGCGGCGCGACTTCGACGCTCCCGATTCTGCATTCATCCGGCGTTGTCTCAGGCGGCCGCGCGGGGGTGTGGAGCGGTTAACCCACAAATTTTCTAAAAGCTGGGCAGTGGTTTCAAACGAGACCATTTTCACTTTGTTCGCGGTCGCGAAATGGTTTCGGCAATGCGGCATCTAGATGCTGGTGAAACCATCTCATCTGAAAGCATCGTTCGCCTAATTCGCGAACCGATGATAACCCTTCTCAACGCCTGGATTTAGAAGGCGTTAAGCACGGTCAGCGATCCTACGAATCCCTCTTTGGGACGCTCAGATGTTCGCCCGACTGCAACCCTTTCTGCCGACCGCGGCGATCTTTTTCCTGATTTTCTACTTCGCCTTTCACGCTCTGACGGGCGACCGAGGCTTGCTGTCGATCTCGCAACGCAATGCGGACCTCGCAGCAAAAACAAAGGAACTCAGGAAGATACGCGCGGAGAGGATGGACCTGGAGGCCCGCGCTCGTCTATTACGCAGCGGCAGTTTGTCGGCTGATCTTCTGGAGGAGCGTGCGCGTTCCCTTCTAGGATATGCCGACCCGAGGGACTATGTGATCCGCGTCAAGCGTCCGAGCTGACCGATCCCGTAGACTTCGGAATCGACTGCCGGTCGGTCCAAGGCCTCTTTGGTCCTGGATCGGTCTTGACGGTGCATCAGGGTATTTCCTTCGCGGAACCGACGAATTTCGGCGGAAGCTGCCCTCAGGACGAAGGCCGCGATGAAGATTGGCCAGGGAGATTTGAATGGCGCGTACGCGCAAGGCTGAGGCCTCTGAAGGGAAGGCGCCGGAAACCGGTGTCAACGCCTTCGTCGGCAAGGACGAACTCCTGAAATTCTATCAGGACATGCTGCTGATCCGCCGCTTCGAGGAGCGCGCCGGCCAGTTGTATGGCATGGGCCTGATCGGCGGCTTCTGCCACCTGTACATCGGTCAGGAAGCCATCGCGGTCGGCATGCAGTCGATCTCGCAGAAGGGCGACCAGATCATCACGGGCTATCGCGACCACGGCCACATGCTGGCCGCCGGCATGGATCCCCGCGAGGTCATGGCCGAGCTGACCGGCCGCGCCGGCGGCTCGTCCAAGGGCAAGGGCGGCTCGATGCACATGTTCGACGTCGAAACCGGCTTCTACGGCGGTCACGGCATCGTCGGCGCCCAGGTCTCGCTGGGCACCGGCCTGGCGCTGGCCAACAGCTACAAGGGCAACGGCAACGTCAGTTACGCCTATATGGGCGACGGCGCAGCCAACCAGGGCCAGGTCTACGAGAGCTTCAACATGGCTCAGCTGTGGAAGCTGCCGGTCGTGTACGTAATCGAGAACAACCAGTACGCCATGGGCACGGCCGTCGAGCGTTCGGCCTCGGAAACCGCGTTCCACAAGCGCGGCATCTCGTTCCGCATCCCCGGCGAGGAAGTCGACGGCATGGACGTCGTCGCCGTCCGTGAGGCCGGCGCCCGCGCCACCGAGCACGCCCGCAGCGGCCAGGGTCCGTACATCCTCGAGATGAAGACCTATCGCTATCGCGGCCACTCGATGTCGGACCCTGCCAAGTACCGCACCAAGGAAGAGGTCGACGAGGTCAAGACGACCCGCGATCCGATCGACCACATCAAGGAGCGCCTGGCCAAGGCCGGCGTCACCGAAGACGACCTGAAGGGCGTCGACGCGGAAGTGAAGCGCATCGTCGCCGAGGCCGCCGAGTTCGCCCGCACGAGCCCCGAGCCCGATCCCTCGGAACTGTATACCGACGTCTACCTGGAGGCCGCCGAGTGACGGACATCCTGATGCCCGCGCTTTCCCCCACGATGGAGGAAGGCACCCTGGCCAAGTGGCTCGTCAAGGAAGGCGACACCATCAAGGCCGGCGACGTGATCGCCGAGATCGAGACCGACAAGGCGACGATGGAAGTCGAGGCCGTCGACGAAGGCGTGGTGGAAGCCATCCTGGTCCCGGCCGGCAGCGAGAACGTCAAGGTCAACACGCTGATCGCCCGGCTGAAGGGCGAAGGCGAGGCCGCTTCGACTCCGGCCGCTCCCGCTCAAGCCACTGGCGAACCGGAAAAGGCGCCGCCGCAGGCCGCCACGCCGGCGCCGGCCGGCCCCATCTCCGCCGCCTCGACCTTCGCCGATCCCGAGATCGCCGACGGCACGCCGCTCAAGAAGATCACGGTCCGCGACGCCCTGCGCGACGCCATGGCCGAAGAGATGCGCCGCGATGACCGCGTGTTCCTGATGGGCGAGGAAGTCGCCCAGTACCAGGGCGCCTACAAGGTCAGCCGCGAACTGCTGCAGGAGTTCGGCGAAAAGCGTGTCATCGACACCCCGATCACCGAGCACGGCTTCGCCGGCATGGGCGTCGGCGCGGCCATGGCGGGCCTCAAGCCGATCGTCGAGTTCATGACCTGGAACTTCGCCATGCAGGCGATCGACCAGATCATCAACTCGGCCGCCAAGACGCTCTACATGTCGGGCGGCCAGATCAAGTCGTCGATCGTGTTCCGCGGCCCCAACGGCGCCGCCTCGCGCGTGGCGGCCCAGCACAGCCAGGACTATGCCGCCTGGTACGGCAATGTCCCGGGCCTGAAGGTCATCGCGCCCTATGACGCCGCCGACGCCAAGGGCTTGCTGAAGGCGGCCATCCGCGATCCGAACCCGGTCGTCTTCCTCGAGCACGAGATGATGTACGGCCACGAGTTCGACATCCCGGACGTCGAGGACTGGGTCGTGCCGATCGGCAAGGCCAAGGTCCGTCGCCAAGGCTCGGACGTGACGCTGGTCGCCTACAGCCGCATGGTGGGCTTCGCCCTCAAGGCGGCCGAGGAGCTGGAGAAGGAAGGCATTTCGGCCGAGGTCGTGGACCTGCGCACGATCCGTCCGATGGACCACGCGACCATTCTGGAAAGCGTCAAGAAGACCAACCGCCTGGTCACGGTCGAGGAAGGCTGGGGTCCGATGGGCGTCGGCGCCGAGATCGTCGCCCGTATCACGGAGTTCGGCTTCGACTACCTGGACGCCCCGCCGCTGCGGGTTCACCAGGAAGACGTGCCGCTGCCGTACGCGGCCAACCTGGAAGCCCTGTCACTGCCTTCGGTCGAGAAGATCGTGAAGGCGGCCAAGGCGGTCAGCTACCGCTAAGATGGGTGCGGCCCTCGTTCCCGACGGGCGAGGGCCTCATCCTCTGAGCCAACGAATTCATCCCGCTTCAAAGCGGGGTATCGTGGACGGCGGCCCCAACACGCCATAGGGCCGGACATCGTCCCGAAGGATTGAGGAAAAAGCTCAATGTCGATCGACATCCTGATGCCCGCCCTGTCGCCCACCATGGAGGAGGGAACCCTCGCCAAGTGGCACGTCAAGGTCGGCGACACCGTCAAGGCCGGCGACGTGATCGCCGAGATCGAGACCGACAAGGCGACCATGGAAG
>Ga0209676_1000678_pt1 | contig 48300 bp, 37 predicted proteins | sample AraplaCvi_mLB_r2_FD_184282 | JGI IMG/M metagenome (GOLD analysis project Ga0209676, IMG submission 184282) | Arabidopsis root microbial communities from North Carolina, USA - plate scrape MF_Cvi_mLB_r2 (SPAdes) (version 2) | ecosystem: Host-associated > Plants > Roots > Endosphere | place: USA... | reverse complement strand
ACCGCGCTGGCAACCACCTCTGCCCTCGGCGGTATCGCCTCCAAGGCCATGGCCGCAACGAAAGGACGCATCGACTTGTCACCGAAGAACTGGCCCGCCGGCGAATATGCCCGCTTCATGACCGCAAAGGGCGTCGACCGCACCACTGCGGGCTCGGCAAAAGGCAAGAATGGCGCCGTCACCGTCGCCTATGGCGCACTCGCCGCGCGCGCGGGGCTCGAAGCTCTCAAGCAGGGGGGCAACGCGATCGACGCCGCGATGACGACTGCGCTCGCGCAGGTCGCACTCACGATGGGGGCGCCGATCAGCTATTTCGGCATCATGTCGCTCGTCTATTATGACGCGAAGACCGGCAAGACGCACACGATGAACGCCGAGTGGAACACGGTCGCGGGCGAAACCGAGCCACTGACCATCCCCGGCGCGATCGACTTTTCGAGCACCGAGGCGCTGCAGGGCAAAGGCGAGCCGAGCGGCCGCACTGCGCTCGTCGGCGGGTTCATGAAGGGCGTCGAGGCGGCGCACAAGCGCTTCGGCAAGCTGCCCTTCGCGAGCCTGTTCGACCCCGCGATCCATATCGCCGAAGAGGGCATGCCGGTGAGCGAGATGCTCGACGGCGTCTTCAAGTTCCGCGACCGGGATATCCGCCGCCTTCCCGAAACCAAGGCGACGCTCGTGAAGCCAGACGGCAGCGCGTACACGACGGGCGACATCTTCAAGCAGCCCAAGCTCGCCGCAACGCTCCGCGCGGTCGCGTCGCAAGGCGCCGGCTATATGTATGGCGGCGCTTGGGGCGAAAAGCTGGTCGCCGCGGTGCAGGCCGACGGCGGCAAGATGACGATCGACGACCTTAAAAATTATGAGGTCATCTGGGCCGACCCGCTCGTCGCTGAACTCCGCCGCGGCTATTCATTGCAGACCAACCCGGCGCCCAATTTCGGCGGATTCTCGATCATCGAGGCGCAGAATCTGGCCGATGCCGCGGGGCTATGCGGCGGCGAGCATTGGACCAAATCGTCCGCGCAACTGAAGAAGGCGCTCGAGATCACCCAGCTCTTCGGCATTTCGATGTTCCCGAAGGAAGCGCAGGCGGCAATCTACCCCGGCATCGACTTCGGCGAAGCTTCGCGCGTCTCGAAAGACCATGCTGCGGCGCTGTGGAAACAGATCGAGGGCGGCAAGACCTTCACCAAGTGGAAGCGCACGACGCCGATGCACTCGGACGACGTCGTCGCCGTGGATGCCGAGGGCAATATGGCCGCAATCACCCATTCGATCAATTGCGTGCACTGGGGCAAGACCGGCATCTTCATCGACGGCATCTCGATCGGCGACCCGGCTTCGTTCCAGCAAGCTGCGGTCGCGCAGGTGAAGCCCGGCGCGCGGCTCCCCGCCCCGACCGAGACCGGCATATTGTTCAAGGACGGCGTCCCCGTTCTCGCCTTCGCCTCGATGGGCGCTGGTTTGCATCAGCGTACCTTCCAGGGGCTGCTCAACGTCACCTGTTTCGACATGAATGTCGAGGAGGCGATCAACACGCCCGACTTCTTCATGCCGTCGACCGATCCCACGACCGGCGAGACGACGCTGGTCGTTCCGGATGGCCGTTTTGACCATAAAGTCCTCGACGGCACCGGCTATGCCTGGCGCGAAATGCCGCTGTCCGAGGCGCGGCTGGGCGGCGAAGGCAAATGGGTGGCGATCAGCCGCGATCCCAAGACGCGCGAACTCCACGCCGCCTCGCACAACCGCAATAACAGCGACGCGGTCGCTTTCTGACGCAGGACAGGGGGAGGACGGGATATGAACGCGATCAAGAAAACCCTCATCGGCAGCGCGGCGGCGATCGGCATGGCGGGGTCGGCAAGCGCCGCCGACCTTTCGCCTGAGACCTGGCCCGCCGAAATCCGCGAGGCCGCCGAGAAAGCCGAGAGCGAGGGCATGGCGGCGCAGACATCGCATGTCTACACCGGGAAGAATGGCGCGATTTCGGGCACGGCATCGGCGATCTCGGTCGCCGCCGGCCTCGTCACCTTGCAGAATGGCGGCAATGCCGCCGACGCCGCGACCGCGGTCGCGATGACGGGCATCACGACCCAGTTCGGGTCGGTCGTGTCCTACGCGGGCATCATGTCGATGGTCTATTATGAGGCGAAGACCGGCAAGGTCTATTCACTCGATGGCGGCTATAACAGCTATCGCGGCGAGACCGATCCGCTGACCATCCCGGTCGCCGATATGGGCATGCTCCAGGCGGCCGCGCGCACCGGGGCCGCTGGCGGCGGCAATTTGACTGCCATCCCCGAAGCGCAAAAGGACCTCGGCCGCGAAACGCTCGTCGGCGGTTATATGGCCGGGATGGAGACGATGCAGCGCAAGTTCGGCAAGCTGCAATGGGCCGACCTGTTCGCCCCCGCCATCTACTACGCCGAGAATGGCGTGACGCTGAGCAAGAACACCGCGGGCTTCTTCGCCTGGCGCAAAAGCTTTCTCGAACGCACGCCAGAGGGCAAGGCGTTCCTCGCCGCCGGGGGGACGCCCGAATTCAAGCAAGGCACGAAATTCGCCCAGCCCGGCGCCGCCAAGACGTTGCGCGCGGTCGCCGCGCAGGGCTCGCAATATATGTACACCGGCGCCTGGGCCGATGAGTTCGTGCAGACCGTCGGCCGCGAGGGCGGCAAGGTCGTCAAGGCCGACCTCGCCGACTATCGCCCGATCTGGAGCGATCCGGTATCGACCAGCTATGCCGGAACGACGGTCTATGCGCCCGGCGGCGATGCGCTGGCGTCGGCGACCTTTATCCCGCTGCTCAATCTTGCCGAGGCTTCCGGCCTCAACAAGAAACCACCCTTCTGGCGCGACCCGCAATCCTTTACCGAGATTTCGCGGATCACCGGCACGCTCGAAGGGACGCCCGACCTCAGCAAGGAAGTCCGCGCCGCGCTCGACGCCAAGGGGATCGACTATTCGCTCCAGGCGCGCAGCAGCAAGGCGTTCGCGAAACGCGTCGCGCCCTTGTTGCCGACGATCGGCGTGATGCCGCAGGGCGACGGGAAATCGCGCCACTCGAATTCGCTCGTCGTTGTCGACAAGGACGGCAATATCGCCGCGATCACCCATACGATCAATTCGGTCGTCTGGGGTTCGACCGGCATCGTCGTCGGCGGCATTCCGATCCCCGATTCCGCGGGCTTTCAGCAGGAGGCGCTCGCCAAGCTGACGCCCGGTGCGCGCCTGCCCAACCCGATGGTGCAGACGGTCGTGGTCAAGAAGGGCAAGCCCGTCCTCGCCACCGCCGCGATCGGTTCGTCGCTGATCCCCGAAAGCTTCAAGATGCTGCTCAGCATCGTCGGCCAGCAACAGGCGCTCGCCGACACGCAGGCCGCGCCGCCGCTGCTCACCAGCTTCCCGCTTCGTGCCACCATTCCCGAACCGTCGGTCAAGGATGTCGCGGTTCCCGCCGGCGCCTATGACGCCGCCTTCGTCGATGCGCTGAAGGCAAAGGGGCTGGCGGTCCATGACGTGCCGCAGGCGACATCCGCAGGCATGCGCGGCACTGCCGCCGCCGTCGCCTTCGATCCGAAAACGAAATCGTGGCAGGCGACCGATACCGCCGGCGTCCTCCTGTTCGGTGCCGCTTACTAACCGCTAAACATGCATGCGTGCATGTGCGCTTTGTAGTTCGGCGAAAAATGTGACATGAGCGGGCTGAGGGCGGCATTTTCACGATCGCCCCGGCAGCAGGAATTCGAACGCCCATGGTTGGACGCACGCCAAAGAACACGGTGCAGGACTGGATCGAGGCCGCGCAGCGCACCTTGGTCGACGAGGGGATCGCAGGGCTGAAGGTCGATCGCCTTGCCAACCGGCTGGGCGTGACGCGCGGCGGTTTCTACCATAATTTCAAGGACCGCGACGAGTTCTTCGACCAGATCATCGCACATTGGGAAGCGACGTGCCGCTTCCTGCCCGAAGAGGCGCCGCCGCCGAAAGCCGGCGATGCGGTCGAATGGCTCGACCGCATGATCGCGCGGCTGATCGAGTCCGACGGCTACGACTATCATTTCGACCTAGCCGTGCGCGAATGGGCGCGCGCCGACAAGCGCGCCGAATGGGCGGTCGAACGCGCCGACCGCGAACGGCTCGAAGTCTTGCAGCGCTTCTTCGAGGCGCTTGGTTATGACGAAGATCATGCCGCGATCCGCGCGCGCGTCTTTTATTACCACCAGATCGGCTATTACGCGATCGGCGTGCGCCAGAGCATTCCCGAACGCCGCAAGAATGCGCAGCTCTACATTGACATCCTGTGCGGCGAAGAAGCGCTGTCGGCGGCGCGCGCCGCTGCGCAGAAGGCGCGCAAACCCAAGGCGGCCTAAAAACCGTCGTCAGAAATTCGCGGCAGCCTCTGTGTCGGCCCGTGCCGTGCGCGCCGCCATCAGGAAGGCGATGCCCCCCGCGACGAAGCTGGTCGTGCTGATCAGCAGCGCATAGCGCAGGCCGAGATTACCGTACGCCGCGCTGAAATGGTCGCTCATCGCACCAACGACGAGTGGGCCCAGGCTCTGTCCGATCAGGTTGACACAGAGCATGAAGAAGGCGGCGCCGATCGCGCGCAGCTTTGACCCGGACAGCGCCTGCACAATCGCATAGGTGGGACTGATCCAGAGCGCGCCGATCAGCGTCGACGGCCAGGCCATCATCATCGCAGTGGCATAGCTCTCGGTGGTCAGCTGGGCGACGCTGAACGGGATCGAGGCGAAGAAGGCGACCGACAGGAACCAATAAGGCGCGCGCGCATCCTTGCGCGATAGCCAGTCGGCAAGAAAGCCGCCGCCGAGAACTGCTATAATCGTCGCCGGCCCGACGATAGCTGAATAGTCGAGCCCGACTTTCGCCGCATCCTGTCCGAAATAGCGCATCAGATAGGCGGGCGTCCACGCCGATGCGCCAAAGCCGCCGATGCTGAAAATCGACACTCCTGCGCAGACCCACAAATAAGCGGGTCGGCGCAGCAATATCCCGAGCGCGGTCCGCGCGGGCAAGGAGGGGTCCTTGTCGGCGCCCGCAGCGCGCTTTGGCTCGCGCACCGTCAACGCAAAGATGATCGCGATGATCACGCCCGGAATGGCGGCCGCGAAGAAAGCCCAGCGCCATCCATAATGCTGCGCAATATAGCCGCCCCCCCCAAAAGCGGCCGAAGTGCCGACCGCGCCGGCGACGCCGATCGCCGCCAGCGCGCTCGCGCGCCATTTGTCGCTGAACGTCTCCGCGACGATCGCATGCGTCGTCGGCGCGCCGCCCGACTCCCCGATCCCGACGCCGAAGCGCGCGAAGAGCATCGTCCAGAATCCGGTCGCCAGCCCGCAAAGCCCGGTCATCACCGACCAGAAGGTCGCCGCGCTGCCAAGCACGCGGACGCGAAAGCCCCGGTCGGCATAAGAGGCCACCGGAATCGAAGCGATCGAATAGACCAGCGCGAAGGCGAAGCCCGACAACAGCCCGATCTGGCTGTCGCTGAGCACGAGGTCGCGCTTCAAATCCTCGACGAGGATGCCGATCAGAAAACGGTCATAATAGTTGAGCGCCGAAATCAGGCACAGGATCAAGAGCACATAGCCCGCACGCGCCTTGGAAACGCCGGTCTTCGCGGGCAAACCCACGCCGGCCGGTGCCTCCGTCAGCGACGCGCTCATGCCGCGATCCTGGCGCCTGCCTTTCTTTCTTCCAGCCAATCGTCGATCGTCTGTTCGAGAACCGGCAGGCTCACCGCACCCGCCGACGCGAGCGCGTCGTTGAAAGCGCGAATGTCGAAGCGGGGACCAAGCGCGGCTTCGGCGCGGGCGCGGAGCTCGCGGAATTTCAGATTGCCGAGCTGATAGCCGAGCGCCTGTCCCGGCAGCCCGATATAGCGATCGACCTCGGCCTCGATTGTCTCGATCGGCATCGCCATATTCTCGCGGAAATAGTCGATCGCGTGCGACCGCGTCCATCGCTTGGCGTGCAGGCCGGTATCGACGACAAGCCGCACCGCGCGCCACATTTCCATCTCGAGCCGGCCGTAACGCTTCTCGGGCGTGTCATAGAGCCCCATGTCCTCACCCAGCCCCTCGCTGTAAAGCGCCCAGCCCTCGAGGCACGCCGAATAATGCAACGCACCGTGGCGGCGAAATGCCGGCAGATCGGTGAGTTCCTGGATCAGCGCGAGGTGCATCAGATGCCCCGGCCACGCTTCGTGCAGCGCGATCGGCAGATGCATATAGCGCGGCAACTTCGACGGGATCGAGGTGATCCAGTGGACCCCTGCGGCGCTGTTGTCGGCGGGGTTCGGCTGCGCATAGGCGGGCGGCATCGCCGCGGCGATCGCCTCGGGAATGCTTTTCACGCCGTAGGTCGCGCGCGGGATGCGGCCGAAGAATTCGGGGATTCGCGCATCGATGCGCTTCGATAATATCTCGATCTCTTCGCGCAGCGCCTCGCCGCTTTCGAGCAGCTGGCTGTTATCGGTCTGCAGCCGCCGCTTGAACCCCGCGAGGTCGCCGGCGAAGCCGCCGTCGGCCGCGACCGTCTCCATCTCGCCCGTGATCCGCTCGACCTCGGCAAGCCCGATCGCGTGTATCTGCTCGGGCGGCAGGTCGATGGTGGTAAACTGGCGGATCAGGAACCGATAATGGCCCTCGCCCCCAACGTCGCCGACGCAATCCACCGCATCGCGCGCGACCGGGAGCAGGATCTTTTCGAGAAACAGTGCATAGTTCATCAACGCGGGCGCGACGGTTTTCGCAACGACGGTCCGCCCCTCTTCGACAATGTCGGCGAACGCTGCGCCGCGCGTCGCCAGCACCTTGAGCGGGCCGAAAAAGCTGTTGGCCTCGACGTCGACCGACGCCTGTCCCTTGACTACGCCGACCGCGCGCTCGACGACGAGCTTCGGATAGCGGATGCCGCGCTCGCGGCCTTCGGTCAGCGACTGCTGCACGCCTTCGAGTGCCGCGGGCACCTTGGCGAGACGGTCGATATAGCGTCGGGCATCCTCAATGGTCGCGATGCTCGTCATCGACGCCCAGCTTGCTAGCCCGAATTCGGGGCCGAGCGGATAGATGCTGGGGCGCAAATGCCCCTGCTGCGCGACGATATCGACGATCTGCGCAAGCTCGCCGCGGAGGAGTTGGAGGGTCGCGCGCTCGGTCTGCGACAGCGCGCCCGCGTCGATATCCGCCAGCTCGTCGAGCGCGTCCGACGCCCATGCGGCGCGGCGCTCATGATCCTCGGGTGCATCGCGCAGCAGCAGGTCGCCGCGTGGCTGTCCCCCGGACAGGATCGCCTCGACGGGAAATTCGTCGCAGCGGAAATCCCAATAGCGCTGGGCAAGATTGTCGAGGGCAAGGGTGGCGGTTGTCATGCTGATTACTCCTTGATGCCGTCGGCAACGGCGCAGCGGCGCGGGTCGGCGACTGCGGTGAGTGTGTCGGACGCTTCATCGCGTGCGATCACCGAGAAGCTGCCCATGTGGAAGTCGTAGCCCGACAGCGCGCCGACGCGGACACCGAGCTTATGCAGATCCTCGACGACGCCGGGCGCGAGGCGGTCCTCGATCGCGACGAGTTGGCCGTCGGTCATCGGCAGCATGCGCGGCGCGTCGACCGCGGCATAAGGATCGAGCTTGAAGTCGAGAAGATAGGCGAGAACCTGTGGCAGCGTGCAATGGATATTGCCCGGCGACCCCGCCGAGAAGACGGGTTTGCCGTCCTTCAGCACCAGCGTGTTGCCGATGATGCAGCGCGCCTTGGCGCCCTTGATCAGCACCGTATCCATCGGGCTCTGCAGCGCACCGAAGGTCGAATGGCTGCCGACCATCGGAATGCCGCCGACGACCTGTCCCGGAATGCCCGAGCCCTGCAGCGTGTCCATGAACTGACACCAATTGCCCTCGGCATCGACGACCGCGATCTCGCAGCTGCCGCTCGGCTGCTTTTCTTCATGATGAACGAGCCGCGGCTTGCCCGAAGGGCCCGCAAGCGCCGCCATCATGTCGCCCGCGCCAGCGGGGCCGGCGCCCGACAGGCGGATATGATCGGTCATATCGACCTTGGGCCGCGAACCGCGGATCAGCTTGGCGAGATGCTTGTGATAATCGTCGTCGAGCACCTCGGCGCGCGGCACATCATAGACATGATCGTCGCGCGCATATTCCCAGTGGCGCTGCCCCTGGCGCATCGCATGACCCATCGCCCAGATATGCTCGGCCGACCCCGGCGCCATGTCGCGGATGCCGAGATGCTTCAATATGCCGAGCGTGATCGCCGAGAAGAAGCCCTGCGCCTGCGGCGGGCCGAGGAAGACGACCTCATACTCGTTATAGGCAAAGCGCAGCGGCTCGACCCAGCGCGGCGGGGTCTCGGTCATATGCTCGAGCTTGACGTTCCAGCCGAGCTCGTTGCCCTTGTCAACGAACTTCTCGGCCCACGCGCCGGTGATCATATGGTCGGGGCCATTGTCGCGCACGCCGCGCAGCGTGTCGGCCATGCCCGGCGGGGTGAAGATGTCGCCGACATTCGGAAAATAGCCGTTCGGCTGATAGAAATCGCGGCCTTCGGGGAAATAGGTGATGAATTTCTCGCCATAGATGTTCACGCCGAACTCGAAGGTCGAAACCTCGTGCCCCGTCTCGGCCCAACGCACCGCGTCGGCGCAGAGATCAGCCCAGTCCTTCGTCGCGAATTTCGCGTGGATTTCCTTTAGCCCCGGCATGAAGCCCGGGATGATCGCCGACGGCGGCGAGGTCGCATAGCTGCCGAGCCCCGGCGGCACCGGCTTGAACGGCGGCAGGCCCGAGGGGTGTCCGCCGAGGCTGTCGAGCTGGTGGATCTTGCCCGTCTTTGCTTCGTAATAGAGCATCGTCACGAGCCCGGCGTGATTGGTCATGAACGGCTCGACCGCCGCCTGAACCATCGCGCCCGCGATCACCGCGTCGGCTGCGTTGCCGCCGCTGTTCAGCACCTTCATGATCGTCTCGGTGACGATCGCGCTGTCGGACGTTACGGCCGCCTTCAATCCCGTCACCGGCGTTTTGGGTCCCGGGTTCACGATATAGCTTGAAAGTTCGGCCATAAGTCTCTCCTTTGATTATATTTTTCTGCGCCGCGTCAGAGCACGACGGTCTTGTTCCCGTTCTGGAAAATGCGGTGTTCGGCATACCAGCGGACAGCGCGCGACAGCACCGATGCCTCGATATCGCGACCGATCGAGACCATTTCGTCGGCGGTGGTCCGGTGGCTGACACGGCGCACATCCTGTTCGATGATCGGCCCTTCATCGAGATCGGCGGTGACGAAATGCGCCGTCGCGCCGATGATCTTCACGCCGCGCGTATGCGCCTGATGATAGGGCTTGGCGCCCTTGAAGCTCGGCAGGAAGCTGTGATGGATATTGATACAGCGCCCCGCGAGCGCCTCCGAAAAACCGTCGGACAAGATCTGCATATAGCGCGCAAGCACGGTCAGTTCGGCGCCGCTTTCCGCGATAATCGACAGGAAACGCGCCTCCTGCGCCTCCTTCCCTTCGCTCATCGGCAGATGATGATAGGCAAGGCCGTGCCACTCGGCGGTCTTGCGCATCGTTTCGTGGTTCGAGACCACGCCGACGATGTCGATCGGCAGCTGGCCGATTTCCTTCTTGTGGATGATGTCGATCAGGCAATGGCCGAATTTCGACACCGCAAGCAGCACCGGCGTGCGCCGGGCGAGGTCGTGCAATTCCCATTCGAGCGCGAGCTCGGTCGCGACCGGCTCGACAATCTTTTCCAGCTCGTCGCGCCCGACCGGGCTCGTCAGCGCCATGCGCAGGAAGAAACCGCCAGTATCGTCGTCGCCATAAACCTCGGCCTCGCGAATATCGCAGCCGCGCGCCGCGAGTGTCGGCGCGACCGCCGCCATGATCCCCGGCTTGTCGGGCGCGCGGAATTTCAGAACGAGATTCGAGGTCGTCACAAAGCAGCTCCTGCGATGGTTGCGCCGAGCAGACGCTCAGCATAGCCCGCCATCGTCTGATCAAAGATCAACCGGAAACGCGGCTGACCGTCACGATCGGACCGGCGGCTGATGAAAAATCCGGTGTCCGAAAACATCGATCGCTTCGCGGCACCGACGGGCATCGCTTCGTCGCCAATATCCAGTGGGCAATGCGCGGCGAGGATCGATCGGACAGCCGCGCCGCTCAATTCATACGTCGCGCGGCCGTGGGTGACATCGACCATCAAGCCGAGGTTGCCCGCGGCGTCGGCGCAGTGCAGGCGGACGCGCTCGACGTCGGCCGCATCGCCCGTCGCGAGCCACTCGCCCGGCGCCAGCCAGGCGATGGCGACGGGACCGGGCTCGATCTCGGTCAGCGCCGAGGGCGGTTTTATGCCGAGCGCCTGTTCGAACCACGCGTCGGGATTCGCCGCGAGAATTTGCAGCTTTGTAATGCCGAGCTGGGTTTCCGCTGCGAACCGGACGCCCGCCCCTTCGACCAGCAGATCGTTCGCGGCGGCCAGCGCCAGCGTGATTGCGCCTGTATCAGCCATCGAGCCGGTCTCCTGCGGGATCATAAAAGCGAGGATCGACAATCTGCGCGGGGCGCCCCTTGCCGAGGTTCCAGACCTGCACCGTCTCGCCGATCCGCGCCGTGCCGCGTTCGACCAGCGCCATGGCGAGCGGCCGGCCGAGCGTCGGCGACTGGACCGAGGATGTGACCCAGCCCTGCGTCGCGCCGATACCCTTCGTGTCCGCCGCCACGATATGCGCGCCGCATTCGAAGGCACCGCCGGTGTCGAGCGTTTCGAGGCCGACGAGCTGGCGGCGGTCGGCTCGCAGCCCCTCGGGCGTCATCGTCGAGCGGCGGCCGACGAAATCATCGGGCTTTTTCGCGACGGCGGCACCAAAACCGACGTCCTGCGGCATCGTCGTACCGTCGGTGTCCGAGCCGACGTGCAGGAAACCCTTTTCGATGCGCAGCGCCATCAGCGCCTCGACGCCGAAGGGCGTGATCCCGTGCGGCGCACCGGCCTGCATCATCGCGTCCCAGAGCGCGCGGCCATAGCCCCACGGCACCGAGACCTCATAGGACAGCTCGCCCGAGAAGCTGACACGCTGGATGCGCGCCGGGACGCCGCCGACCAGCCCCTCACGGTAGGTCATGTGCGGAAAAGCGTCGCGCGACAGATCGATATCGGTCCCGATCGCTTCGAGCACCGCGCGCGCCTTCGGCCCCGCGACATTCATCACCGCCCAGGCGGTCGTCACATTTTCGACGAGCACCTTGAGGTCGGTCCATTCACACTGCAGCCATTCCTGCAGCATGTCGGCGATCGCCGCGGCATGGCCGCTGGTCGTGCCCACGAGGAAATGATCCTCGGCGATCTTGGCGAACACGCCATCGTCATAGACGATGCCATGCTCGCTGAGCATCAGCCCATAGCGGCAGCGCCCGACCTTGAGATTGCGCACCCCGTTCACATAAACGCGTTGCAGGAATTCGGCGGCGTCAGGCCCCTTGACCTCGATCTTGCCGAGCGGCGACGCGTCGAACAGGCCGACCTGTCCGCGCACCGCAAGTACCTCGCGCGCGACCGCGGCATGTTCGTCCTCCCCGGCACGAGGGAAATAGGCGGGCCGCAGCCACGACCCGTAATTTTCCATCTTCGCCCCCACCGCGAGCGCCGATGCATGCGCCGCGGCGTGTGCGAGCGGCATCAAATTTTCGCCGACCGCGCGCCCGGCGAAACCGCCGATCGTCACCGGATCGAAGGGCGGCCGGAATTTGGTCGTCCCGATCGCCTGCGGCGGTTTGCCGAGCAGGTTCGACAGCATGTGAATCCCGGTGACGTTCGACGTCTTGCCCTGGTCCGACGCCATGCCAAGCGTCGTGTAGCGCTTGAGATGTTCGACCGAGCGGAAATTCTCGCGCGCGGCGATCTGCACGTCGCCGGCGGTCACGTCGTTCTGGAAATCGACCCACGCCTTTGCCGCGCGCGCATCGCCGTCGGCGAAGTGCAGCGTTGGCCCGACCGCCGCCGGGAACGGCGCCTGGATATCATCGCCCTGCCCCGCCGCGCGCCCGCTGGCGAGCGCGATATCGAGATCGAATATGCCCGCCGCCGCGCCGACATTGACCGCCGCCTGCACCGACTTGCTTGGCAGAAACGCCTCGAGCGACGAATTGAACGCCAGCGAGCCGCCCGATTGCGAATGGAGATGAACTGCAGGATTCCAGCCGTTCGACATCAGGATCGTATCGCAGGCGATCGTATCGCGCGCCTTGCCGTCGGCGACATCCGCAAGGACAGCCCCGCTTACGCGGCGACGCCCCTTGGCCTTGAGCGGCGCGCTGTCCATGATCGTGCGAATGCCGCGTTCGGCGGCACCCGAAATCACGTCCCCGCCCTTCGCGCGACTGTCGACGATCGCCGCGACCTCGACGCCCGCATCGTGGAGCGCGAATGCCGCATGATAGGCGCTGTCATTATTCGTCGCGACGACGACGCGCTGCCCCGGCGCGACGCCATAGCGCAGCGCATAGGTCTGCGCCGCCGACGCGAGCATCACGCCGGGCAGGTCGTTGCCGGAAAAGGCGATCGGCCGCTCGAACGCACCAGTCGCAAGGATGACGCGCTTCGTGCGCACTTTCCAGAGGCGCTGACGCGGGCCGCTGCGTTGCGATGGCGGCTGATGATCGGTCACGCGCTCGCACAGGCCGACGAGTTGGTGATCGTAGAAACCGAACGCCATCGTCCGGTTCATCACGGTGACATTCGGCATGTCCGACAGCGCGGCGAGCATCCGGTCGCGCCAGGCGAGCGCCGTCAATCCTTCGACCTCGGAAGGTTCGGACAGCAACCCACCGCCAAGTTCGGCGTCGGCCTCGACGAGCAGCACCTTCTCGCCCCCCTTTGCCGCCGCGATGGCGGCCGCCAGACCGGCCGCGCCCGATCCGACGACCATAATGTCGGTATGCGCGAAACGATGGTGATAGCTGTCGGGATCCACGCCTTCGGGCGCATCGCCGAGCCCCGCTGCCTTGCGGATCGCGGGCTCGAACCAGTGCCAGTTCGGCCACATGAAGGTCTTGTAATAGAAGGCGGCCGGAATGAAGCGCTTGAACAGACTGTTCACCGCGAGCAGGTCGAACTCCAGGCTCGGCTTCGCATTGACCGGATTCGCAACCAGCCCTTCATAAAGCTCGATCTGTGTCGCCTTGACGTTCGGGACCGCGACCGCGCCCGTTTCGAGCTGGATGATCGCGTTCGGCTCCTCGAGGCCCGCGGCGAGCAGCCCGCGCGGGCGGTGATATTTGAAGCTGCGGCCGATGATCGAGACGCCGTTCGCCATCAGCGCCGACGCCAGCGTATCGCCCGCATAGCCGTGCAGCGTCCGCCCCGCCCATTGAAATGCGATCGACTGGCCGCGATCGACGCGGCCCGCCGTTTTCAGGCGCCAGCCGCTCATACGATGCCTCCCGCAACCGCGCTGGGCGCGGCTTCGCTGACCGCGCTCTCGCCGGCTTCGGGACAGACGTCGCCCATCTTGTATGTGACGCGGAACTGATGCGTGACGGTGTCGCGGGCGGCGTTGAACCAGCGGCGGCAGCCGGCGCTATGGAACCAGCGCTCGCGATGCTCGCCCTTCGGGTTCTCGCGATAGAAGAGATAGTCGGCCCACTCGGCGTCGGACACGTGGGTGTGCGGTCCGGGCCGCTGGATATGGCTTTCGCCGCCGCAGCGGAATTCGATCTCCGCGCGTGGGCCGCAAAAGGGACAGTCGATCAGCAACATTTCTGGATATCCCCTAGTGCGCGATGCCGGAGGCCGAGGCCTCGTCGATCATCGCGCCGCTCTCGAACCGCTCGAGGCCGAAGGCGCTCGCGAGCGGGTGCGACTGGCCGGTCGCCATGACATGCGCGAGGCACCAGCCGCCCGCCGGCACCGCCTTGAATCCGCCGGTCCCCCAGCCGCCGTTGATGTAGAGCCCGCCCACCGACGTCGGACCGATGATCGGCGTCGAGTCATGGACGACGTCGACGATCCCCGCCCATTGACGCAGGAAGCGCATGCGCGAGAATTGCGGGAAGAGTTCGAGCACCCCGGCGGCGGCGCGTTCCATCCACGGTAGATTGCCGCGCTGCGCGTAGGAGAGATAGAGATCGAGCCCCGCGCCGAGGACGAGTTCGCCCTTGTCCGACTGGCTGAGATAGGTGCCCGTCGCGGGCGACAGCAGCACCGTGTCGAGGCACGGCTTCACCGGCTCCGACACGAACGCTTGCAGCGCATAGGAGCTGATCGGCAGCCGCAGTCCGGCCTTCGCCGCGAGCACCGAACTATGCCCCGCGACCGCCATGCCGATCCGGTCCGAACGGATCGTGCCGTGGCTGGTCTCGACCCCGCGCACCTGCCCGCCCTCGATGATGAAGTCCTGCACTTCGCAATTCTGGATGATGTCGACGCCGAGCGCCGAGGCGGCGCGGGCGTAACCCCACGCGACCGCATCGTGCCGCGCTGACCCGCCGCGCGGCTGGTTGACGCCGCCGAGGATGGGAAAGCGCGGATTGGGATTGAGCCCCGGGATATTCGCGTAAACGCCTGGCCCGTCGTGATATTCGGCGTCGATGCCGTTGAGCAGCATCGCATTCGCCGAGCGCCGCGCCATTTCAACGCCGTGCCGGTCGTGCGCGAGCGTCCACATGCCGCGCTGCGAGAACATGATGTTGTAATTCAGCTCGTCGGTCAGCTTCTCGTAGAGCTGGACCGAAAATTCGTAAAAGGCCGCCGATTCCGGGAAGAAATAGTTCGACCGGATGATCGTGGTGTTGCGGCCCGTGTTGCCGCCGCCGATCCAGCCGCGCTCGATCAGCGCGACATTGGTGAGGCCGTGGTTCTTCGCGAGATAATAAGCGGTCGCGAGCCCATGGCCGCCGCCACCGATGACGATCGCGTCATAATGCGTCTTCGGCGTCGGATCGCGCCACGCCGGCTCCCAGCCGCGTTGACCGTTCAATCCTTCGCGCAAAAGCGACAGCGCTGAATAGCGTCTCGTCAAGACTCACCTTCCTCTCGCCCTTTAGATGCACATATGTATGCAAATGCGCAATAGGCTTTTTCGAGGATAAAAGTCAGGCCGCTTCTTGCGGTCGAACCGGCAGGATATCCAATTTATGATCGATATTTCATAGGTATAAAATATCACTCTTCCAACACCGGCTCGCTCTAGGCGCCTCGTACGCGTTGGACACAGAAATGCATTTCCGGGCGAAGGCAGCCGACCCGATGTGGATGCACGAGATATCGCCGAAGGAATTTCACGGGACGGCTGGCTGGCGATCCTGACGCAACCACCCCTATTTTCGGGAATAACTCGCCGATAATTGACCAAAAGACGAATGCTTTGGCGCGTGCGCCGCCGCCACGCCGGTCAGCCGATCATCGCTCGCCCATATAATATGACATCAGCGCGCACTTTCATTTCATGCATATATGTATATATAAGCGGCTAACCGATGGGATTCGGCCTGCACCGCAGTGGAGAGGAAGATGACGGCGACAGCGCGGATAATCGACGGAAAGCAGCGCGCCGCGCAATTGCGCCGCGACATCGCGATCGGCGTGGAGCGCCTACGCGACGAAACCGGCATCGTGCCCAAGCTCGCTGCGATATTGGTCGGCGACGATCCCGCCAGCGCCATATACGTACGCCGCAAAGGCGAACAAGCGGCCGCCGTCGGAATGGCAAGCGAAAGCCACCGGCTTTCCACCTCGATTTCACAGGACGACCTGCTGGCGGTGATTGACCGGCTCAACCATGACGCGGCGGTCCATGGGATATTGGTACAGTTGCCGCTGCCGCCACATATCGACAAGGCGGCGGTGCTGCGCCGCATCGATCCCGGCAAGGATGTCGACGGCTTTCACCCGGTCAACGTCGGCCTGCTCGCCAGCGACGGCGAGACGGTCGATGGCCGGATCATCCCCTGCACCCCGATGGGCTGCATGATGCTGCTCGCCGACGAACTCGGCTCGCTCGAAGGGATGAACGCCGTCGTAGTCGGGTGCTCGAACATCGTTGGCCGGCCGATGGCGCAGCTCCTCCTCCAGGCCCGCTGCACCGTGTCGATCGCACATATCCATACGCGCGATCTTCCCGAATTGGTCGCGAGCGCCGACATATTGGTGAGCGCCGCGGGCGCGCCGGGGCTGATCAAGGGATCGTGGATCAAGCCCGGCGCGGTCGTGATCGACGTCGGCATCAATCGCGTGCCGAATGCGGATGGCGACGGATCACGGATCGTCGGCGACGTCTGCTTCGACGAAGCGAAGGCGCGCGCATCGGCGATCACTCCCGTTCCGGGTGGCGTCGGCCCCATGACCATCGCATGCCTGCTCGAAAACACGCTCCGCGCCGCCATCGCCATGACGGCAGAGCGTGGGCCCGACACCGACATGGCACCCGACCGACAGTCGGAATTCGCCTAACCCGCCTCCCGTTAACAATGCATATTTGAATGTTAGTGCGATTGGAGTCCGGAACCAAGCGAAGCGCGGCGCATTATGCACAAAATTGCTAAATTTCTGCGTTCGATTGACGCGAGTCGAGCGGCCCGCCTGCCCCTAATCTGGCGAAGAGCGAAGCGCCTGCTTTCCAGAGAACGCTCAGGAATTTGCGCTATAATACTAATATATATAGATTTTTCTTACAACGACTCCCTGCTTGTTAATTGAATACATTTATGTATCAATTAGACATCGATCCGGAGAGATCGGGGAAAATCGCAAGAGGTGGCTTGGCGACCAAGGGGAGTGATTATGCAGTACAGGAAATTATGGCTCGCAAGTGCGGGCATCGGTGCCCTCTTGGCGGCACCCGGCGCTCAGGCACAATCGGCCGAAAGCGGCGCAGACCCTGCCTATCACGGCGCCGAAATCGTCGTCACCGCCAGCAAGCGCGAAGAACGGCTGCGCGACGTCCCCACCACCATCACCGCGATCACCAGCGACGCGATCGAGACGCTCGGCATTCGCGATTTTCGTGACTATGCGACGCTCACGCCGGGGCTCAGCCAGCGCGATTTCGGCGCGCCGGGCACGGGCACCGTCATCCTGCGCGGCCTCAACACCGGGCCGCAACAGACGACCAACACCTCGGCTTTCTACATCGACGATGCGCCCTATTCGTCGAACGGCTTCCTGTCGGTCGGCTCGCTCGTCACTCCGTCGCCCGACCTTGTCGACGTCGAGCGGATCGAGGTTCTGAAGGGGCCACAGGGTACGCTTTACGGCGCGAGCAATCTCGGCGGTCTCGTCCGCATCATCACGAAGAAGGCGGACACGTCGATCTTCGCGGGCATGGCGCAGGTCGAAGGCGAAACGCTGGCGCATGGCGACGAAGGCTGGGCCGCGCGCGCTGCGGTGAACCTGCCTGTCATCACCGACAAATTGGCGGTCCGCGTCTCGGGCTTCTACCGCAAAACGGCGGGCTTCACCGACAATGTCACGACGGGCGAAAACAATGTCAACAGCTCGACGATCAAGGGCGGCCGCATCGCGCTCCGCGCGACACCGACCGAGAGGCTGACGATCGACGTCACCGGCTTTTACCAGGACATCGACAATGACGGCAGCTCGGGACAGGATAATGTCACCGGCACGACGCGCCCGCTCTACGGCAAATATAAGTTCGGCTCGGTCGAAGGTACCGGGGGCAGCGAGATCAAATATCGCTCGGTCGGCGGCACCGTAAGTTATGAGACCGATGCCGGCGCGATCGTCGCGGTCGCGAACTACGTCAAAACGCAGTCGGCGATCAGCTCCGACTACACCGACATCTACGGCAGCTACCTGTCGCTGATCGGCATCGTGCCGCCCGGCACGCAGACGATCGGCGCTCTCGGCCCGAATATGAAGAAATTCTCGGCCGAACTCCGTTTCGTCTCCGAGCGGATCGGGGCGTTCGAATTCGTCGCGGGCGGCTTCTACACGAACGAAAAGAGCCGCTATCCCTTTACGATTACCGCGCGCAACGCGGCGGGTACGCCCCTGCCAGCGCCGTTCGACATCCTGTTCCGCAGCACCTCCTTCGCGAATTATGAGGAATATGCCGCGTTCGGGAACCTGACCTTTTACCTCACCGATCGGCTCGATGTGACCGGCGGCATCCGTTATGCGAAGAATGACCAGAATTCGAGCGGTCCGGGCGGCATCCTCTTCTATTCGCCGACACCGCCCAGTTCGACCTCGTTCGACGACGATGCGACGACCTATCTCGCGACGATCCGTTTCCGGCCGACCGACAATGTGAGCCTCTATGCGCGTGCCGCGAGCGGCTACCGGCCCGGCGGCCCGCAGACATCGACGCTGCTTCCGCCGACGGCGCAAACCGTCATTCGCGCCGACACCGTGTGGAACTATGAAGCGGGGATCAAGGCGACGGCACTCGACGGCGCGCTCTCCGCGAACCTTGCCGTCTATCATATCGACTGGAAGGATATTCAGCTCAACACGCTGTTCGGCGGCGTAACGCTGCAGGGCAACGCCGGTTCAGCGAAGGTCGACGGGTTCGAGCTCGAGTTGCAGGCCCGGCCGTCGCAGAATTTCGTATTCGGCGCCAATGTCGGGCACACGAACGCCCGGATCAGTGAAATTGATCCGGTGGCGGCGGCGTCGCTCGGCGCGCAGTCGGGCGACAAACTGCCTCTGACGCCAAGCTGGACCGTCGCGGCGTTCGCCGACCAGAAAATCCCCTTCTCCGACCGCGTGAGGGGTTCGATCGGCGCGACGATCCGGCTGCAATCGGACATGCCGAGCAGCTATCCGGGCTATGCGCTCAATCCGAATATCAAGATCCCGTCGATCACCACGGTGGATCTCCGCGCCGGACTGGAAATGTCGCCCGTCTCGCTCCAGCTTCGCGTCGAGAATCTGTTCGACAAGCTGGGCTATACGTCGCTGGCGACGAACGCCCTCTACGTCGGCCAACCCGTCCCCACCAACGCGACGGTGACACGCCCACGCGCGTTTATCCTGTCGGCGACCGCCAACTTCTAAGGGAGAGCGACATGACACAGAAGATCGATCGCCGCGCGGCGCTCCTCCTCGCCGGCGGGCTGGCCGCCACCGCGACAGCGCCTGCCATCGCAAAGGCCGCGAAGTCCGCACCCGGCACCTTTCAACCGATGCCGATGCCCTATGCATCGATGTTCCCGCGGACGAAATATTATGAGATCGATTCCACTCGCGCCGACGCGCGCTACGCGGTGTGGGTCTCGGTCCCCGAGGTCTATGACAAGGATCCATCGCGTAGCTTCCCCGCGGTCTTTGCGCCCGACGGCAATCATTTCGTCGCTTTCTCGACGACGCTCTGCGAGCTCGGCCAATGGGACCTGATCGACAAATACCAATCCACGATTCAGGTGTGCATCGGCTACACCGGCAAAGACGCAGATGTCTCGCTCGCGGTGCGCGCACGCGATCTGCTGCCGCCAAAGGAGCCGCTTCCGCCCGGCATGGTCGATGCGATGCGGAACGGCGGCGCGTCGGACTTGCTCGACAAGGCCGGGGTCGAGCTCTACATCCACAATCTGGAAAATCCCGCGGCCGACCGCTTCCTCGCCTTCATCAGCGAAGAACTCTATCCCTTCATCGCGAAAAATTATCGCATCCAGTCGGACAATCTCGGGCTGTTCGGTCATTCCTACGGCGGCCTTTTCACCGCCTATGCCGCGCTTCAGCCCAAGACGATCTTCAGGAACTTCGGCGCGAGCAGCCCCGGCATTCTTCCGGGCGCGTCGACGGTGTTCAAGCTCCACGCCGACGCTGCAGCCGCAGGAGGGCTCAGCGAGCGCAACCTGCACCTGACCGTCGGCACGCGCGAACTAACGGTGCCCGGGCTCTATCAATATATGGTCGGCGGCGGGTCGATCGAGTTCATCCGGACGGCGGGCACGACGCCCGTCAAAGGACTGAACTTCAGCAGCAAGTTGATGGAGGATGAGAGCCATATGACTTTGGCGCACCCGGCCGCCTTCGAGTTCATGCGGCAATATTATCTCGCGCCCCGCTAACGATCGGAGACGGACGACCGGACGACGCGCGTCATCACCCGATAACCCTGATGGTTGGGGTGGACGCCGTCGAAACTCAGGTCGGGCTTCATGGCGCCGTCGCCGGTAACCAGAGCGGCGTGATAGTCGACAAACTCGAGCTTCTCGGCTTTCGCGTAGCTTTGAAGCCAAGAATTCAACGCGACGATCTGCGCAGCGGGCTTCAAGTCGGGCTTCCACGCGAAATGCCCGGCGGGTGGGATGGAGCCAAGGATCACCCTGATCCCGTTCGCCTTCGCGAGCGTCGCCATCGCCTTGATGTTGTTCTTGTACTGGTCGGCGCTGTTCGGTCCGGTGTTGCCTGCGATATCGTTGGTCCCGGCGAGGATATGGACGACCGCCGGTTTCAGCGCGACGACGTCGGCTTCGAAGCGAAGCAATATTTGCGGGCTCGTTTGGCCGCTGATCCCGCGGTTTACGATTCCGCCACTGAACAGGCCGCTATCGTCCAGCCCCCAGAGTTCGGTGATTGAATCGCCGATGAAAACGACCCGCCGCTCCGACGCCGGACCCGCGCGCAACCGCTCATTGTCGGCATGATAACGGCAGAGGTCGGCCCAGTCGCTCTTTCGCGCGTCGCTATTGGCTTGACCAAAAGCGGCGAGTTCGGGCGGCCGAGCCGGCAGAGCACTGCCTCGGGGCAACGCCGCGATCGTGCGAAAATATGCCTTCACCGCGTCCGGAACCGAAATGGCCAATCCTTCGCACGGGTCGGAGACCATACCCACAGGTGGGGCCGGCTGCGCGGTGGCGCTCGCCGCCGTGACGAATGCCGCGAGCGAAAGGATGAAACGGATCATAAAGCTCCCTTTATTGTCGCAATTCAATCCGGGTGGCGCGCCTTCCAGCTTGCGACGCGGTCGGTCGCATTGGCGCGGATGCTCGCGTAGAACAGCCCATAGTCGTTGCGATGATAGCTTCCGTAGAGCCAGCTCAGCGTATCGCGGAACGGCGAACCCCAGGCGACATCGACGTCGAGCAGCATATCGGTGCACCTCGCACCCGTCAGTCCCTTCTCGAGCGGAGCGAGCGCCGCCGCCTGCCTGGGATAGGGTGCTTCGGGAAAGGGCAGGCTGCCCGCGTTGGCGGACGCGTTCGCCGCTCCCTTTTGGGTCCACGTCAGCGGGTTGACGCAGATCGCGGGGGCGGTGCTTTTCACGCGTTTGCCCTGCCACCAGAAATCGACGCCCTTTGTCAGCATCGACGCCGCGGTGCGACCTTCCTGGCTCGCATTCCATGACAGCACGCAGCCGGTCTGGCGCGCATCGTTGCAGATCGGCAGGCCAAGCGACGCGAAGCTCGCAGGCGTATAGGCGCCGATGGTGTATGCCGCGACGAGCCGGTCCTGCAGTGGCGTGCCGACGATGGCCTCCTGCAACAGGCGCACGGCATGCCCCGTCCCCTGGCTGTGCGACGCGATGATGAAGGGCCGGCCGCGATTATAATGCTCGATATAGTAGCGAAAGGCGCGCGCCACATCTTCATAAGCGAACGCCACGGCATCGCCGTTGGCAAGCCCGGCGAGCGAAGCTTGCCGGTAATGCGGCGCATAGAGCAGACAGCAGCCGTTGAAGGCCGACAACTGCGCGAGCAGCACCGGGCCATTATACGCGCCGTCGACGTCATACGGCGCGTTCCACACGTCATTCTTCAGATACATGGTAGGGTGGATGAAAAAGACATCGGCGGGCGCCGCACCCTCGTCGATCGCCGTAAAGCCCGGCGGGACGGAGCGTTCGAGCCCGTTGGCGCCGGGCAGTGCGAACCACGCCGCCTTTTGTGCATAGTCGGGCGCCGGTGGGGCTTTCGTCTGCGCGAACGGCGCATCAGGCTTGCGGGTGCTTTCGATCAAGCTCTTCGTGATCGAACATTGCGACAGCAGTGCAAGCAGGACGATGATCGTGAGCAGGATTTTCCAGCGCTTGCGGATTCTTCCGGCCTTGCCGCGCAGCCAGTTCGGCTGGCGCTCGGCCGGCGCGATCACTGGCCCGCCTCACGCGCCGCGCGGCGCGCCTCGCAGGTCGCGATGAAGCCCGCTGCCATGAAACGCGCCATACGCTCCTTCACGGCTTCGAAATCGTCGGAGCGACACAGCCCGCCCGACAGCTTGTCGATGCGGCCGGTGCGGCCGAGCGTCAGCATCAGACCCGCCGACACGAAATGATATCCCCAGAAAATATCTTCCTTGGGGCAATCGGGCATCGCTTGTTTGAGGATGCCGATCAGGCGCAGCACGACGGCGTCGAAATGCGTGTCCATCAATTCGGCGCCCCATTCGGCGGTGTTGCTCATCTGTGCGCCGAGCTGGCCATAGTGACGCCAGCCGACGCCGCCTTCGCCGTGCGTTTCGAGGTCGGTGTCGAGATAGGCGCGCAACGCACCCTCTACAGTCGGCTTACCCTCGACCGCGCGTTCATAGGCATCGAGCGCCTTCATTCGCCGCTCGATCGTCACCGGCGCGCGGCGTGCGATCACCGCGTCGAACAGCTCCTTCTTGTCCTTGAAATAATAATGGAGCAGCGACTGGTGGACGCCGACCTGCGCCGCGACTTCCTTCAGCGTGACGCCATAGAGTCCACGTTGAGAGAATAATTCTTCGGCCGCGTCATAGATTTGCTCCATCGTCGCCGCGCGCTGGTCGGCCTTGGTCGGCCGCCTCCGGGTCGTCTGCTTCGCCACCTTGGTCATTTTGTCCCCCTCGCCCCGGGGTGCAAAGGCCCTCGGGCAAGCGCCGTCATTGGTTCAGCCATGGTCGGCTCGCAAGCGCATTTTGTCGATCTTTCCAGTCAGCGCCAGCGGCATTGCGGTGCGCCGGACGATCGCGTCGGGGAGCCACCAGTTCGCGACACGCCCGCGCAATGCGTCGAGCAAGGCCTCGTCGCTGACCTCCGCCCCCGCGCGGGGTTCGACGATAAGGACCGGCCGCTCGCCCCATTTCTCGTGCGCGCGGCCGACGACGGCGACGAGGGCAACCTCGGGCAAGCCGCCGACGATCGCCTCGATCTCGGCTGGATTGATCCATTCACCGCCCGATTTGATAAGATCCTTGGCGCGCCCGGTGATCGACAGCTTGCCGTCGGCGTCGATCGTCGCGAGGTCGCCGGTGTCGAACCAGCCGTTCGCGTCGGTCGCCTTCTTATCATCGCCGAAATAGCGTTCGACGACGCTGCCGCCCTTGACCCACAGCCGGCCCTCACCGCCGCGCTGGTCGGGCAGCGGCGTGCCCTGCGCATCGGTGAGCAGCAAATCGACCCCCATCGGAGGGCGGCCCGATTTTGCAGCTACGCGCGTCTTCGCGGTCGCCGGCGTCATCGCGCCGAGCGGCGACAATTCGGTCATCCCCCAGCTCGTCTGGACAATGACGCCCAGCCTTTGTTCGAGCCGGTCCATCAACGCTTGCGGTACCGCCGATCCGCCGAGCAACAGGCGTTTGAGCGAGGGCAGTTCGCCGCCGACCGCATCGAGATGATCGACAAGGCCGAGCCATACGGTGGCGACCCCCGCCGCGACCGTAACCTCCTCCTCGGCAACCAGCCGCGCGAGGCTCGCCCCGTCCTGATCGCGGCCGGGAAGCACGAGCTTGGCGCCGACCGAGGGCGCCGCGAACGGAAAGCCCCAACCGTTGGCGTGGAACATTGGCACCGCAACGAGCACCGAATCCTCGCACGTCAGCCCCATCACATCGGCCTGGAGCAGGTGCGTCGTGTGGAGATAGTTCGAACGGTGGGTGTAGGTGACGCCCTTCGGATCGCCCGTCGTCCCCGACGTAAAGCAGAGCCCGGCAGGCGCATTTTCGTCGAACCCGCCCCATAGGACGGGCGCACCATGTTCGGCTAGCAGGTCGGCCAGATGCCATAGCCGCGCACCGGTCACGACCGGCACCGCGTCGCTCGCCGGGCCGTCGTCCATCAGCACGACATGCTCGATCGCCGGGCATTGCCCGACCAGATCCTCCACGAGCGGCGCGAGCCCGCTGCTCACGGCGAGCACGCGATTGCCGGCGCGGTGCATCATCTTCGCCAGATGGTCGGCGGTCAGCCGCGGGTTAAGCGTGTGGCAAACGATGCCAACGCCCATCGCGCCGTACCAGCATTCCATATGCGCCTGTGTGTTCCAGGCCAGCGTCGCGAGATGGTCGCCTTCGTCGAGGCCGAGCGTCCCGAAAGCCCCCGACAGACGATTGCTGCGCTCGGCGAGCGTTGCGTAGTCGGTGCGCGTCGGCGCAGCGCCGGTCACGACCTCGCGCCGACCGTGCCATTTCGCTGCATGGCGGAGGAATTTGTCGAGCGTCAGCGCATAGGGTTGCGGATTACCGGAAATCACGGGGCATTTCTCTTTTTCGTTTCAAAACGCGCGCGAGTGCGAGGTGCAGCGCGATCGCGATAAAATAGAAGGGAACAAGGCTGTAGAATGCGAGCTGCAGCGAATTGTCCGGATGCGTCGGTTTCAGCCAGTCGCTGACCGCCCCCAGCCATGTCGGCCCGAGGCCGAGGCCGATCAGGTTCATGATCAGCAACAGCACGGCGCCGGCGAGCGTGCGCTGGCGCGCCGGTACCGCATTCTGGACCAACGTCACCGCCGGGGTCAGGTAGAAATAGTTGAGGAAGGTCGGACCGAGCAGGAAAAGCATCGCGAGCGGCCACGCCGGCGTATGCACGAAGCCGATGAAGAAGGGCACCGCGAGCAGGAGCGAGATCGCGGGGATCAACCCGTACGCCTCCGGCCGCTGCGCCGCATAGCGATCGACGAGGCGCCCCGAGAGATAAATGCCCGCGCTGACCCCGATGCCGAGGACGAGCGCGTACCAGATCGCGATCTCGTCGAGCGTCATGCCCTTTTCGCGCATCAGGAACAGCGTCGTGAAGCCGAGCGTCGCATAGGTGACGAACTGGGTCGCGCCCGCGGCGAGCGAGACGAGCGTGAGGTCGGACCGCGAAAAGAACATCTTCATCGTGGCGCCGAAGGTTGCCCGCTCACCGGCGGGCTCGACGTCCTGCACCACGTCGGTCGCGCCGCGCCGCGGTTCGCGAACGAAGGCCCATACGCCCGCGGCGGCGATCAGCCCCGCGACGCCGAGGAGCAAGAAGGCCAGTCGCCAGTCATACGCCGCGGCGATCTTTGCCCCGAAAGCGACGCCGAGCGCCTGTCCGAGCGGCGGACCGAGGTTGAAAAGGCCCAGCGCGAGCCCGCGCCGTTCGGGCGGGAAATAATCGGAGATGATCGAATAGGATGGCGGCACCCCGCCCGCTTCGCCGATCCCGACGCCCATGCGCGCAGCGGCAAGCTGGACATAGGTCGTCGACATGCCGCACGCGATCGTCGCGGCGCTCCACAGCGCGCAGGCGACCGACAGCACGCGGACGCGGTTGGTGCGATCGGCGAGCCAGGCGACGGGGATGCCGAGGACGCAATAGAACATCGCGAAATAGAGCCCGCCGAGGAGGCCGAGTTCACCGTCGCTGACGCCCAGATCGTCCTGGATCGGCTTCGCGAGGATCGACAGCAGCTGCCGGTCGAGGAAGTTGAGGACATAGACGAAGCACAGCGCCGCGAGGACGAACCAGCGATAGCGATCGCGCTGCCGATCGGCGGGAGGAACTGACGGAGACGAAATTGCCGACATCGCGTTTAACTATTCCCTAGAAAAAGAAGCGGGCATGGCGGGACTTCGCCATGCCCGCGAGGGAGGTTCAGAAATTGCGGCTGACGCGCAGGCCATATTGGCGTGGCGCCCCCGCAAGCCGGCGCGCACCGTTGATCGCCGCGACATAATGTTGGTCGGTCACATTCGTGCCATAGGCCGCGATCGACCAGTCGCCGGTTTTGAGGGTCAGTTGCGCGTTGAGGATATTGCGCGCCTCCAGACGGTCGCCAAAGATGCGGTTCTGGAACAGGCTGCCCCAGCTTGCGGCGATATGGGCGAAATCGACGCGCGGCGTCAGCGTCGCGTCGCCGCCGAGCGGAATGGCATATTGCGCGCCAGCGCTCAGCGTGAGCTTGGGCGCATAGGCCTGTTCGTTTCCAGTCAGCTCAAGGCAACGCGCGGTGGCCGGGCCGTTTTCAGGATTGCACACGGCGGGCGCCCCGCCCAGCCGCGGGTCGGCGGCGAAGAAGGTGCCGAGCTTGGAATTGGACACCGACCCCGCCAGATCGATCGAAAAGGCGTCGAAGCTTCCTTGCGCCGAAAATTCGACGCCATAGAGCTTCGTCTTGCCCGGGACGTTGAAGATCGACGAGATGCTGGGCGACACCGGATCGACGATGCTGACCTGGAAATTCTTGTAGATATTATAATAGCCGCCAAGCTGCGTCCGCAAATGACCGTCGAAGAAGGTGCCCTTCCAGCCGGCCTCGAAATCGGTCACGTCTTCGGCGTCGAACGCCAGCGGCGTGCGGCCGAGGATGTTCGGGCCGTTCAGACCGCCCGCCTTGCTGCCCGTGGCGACGAAGGCGTAGAGGAAATGGTTGGGATCGACGGTCCAGTTGAGCGCGATCTTGCCGTTGACCTTTTTGTTGACGGTCCGGTCGACCTGCGGGAGCACCAGCAACGGGCCAGGGATTCCGGTAAAATAGGCGCGCGCTTCGGCATCGTTCGCCGAGGTCGAGCGCGACCAGCGCCCGCCAACCGTGATCTGCAACCCGTCGGTCAGCTCGTAGCCGACTTGGCCGAAGGCCGCGAGCGCGGTCTTGGGATTGACGCCGACGATCTCGATATCGAGCGCCGTAGGGGTGTTCGGCGTGGCATCCGAATAATAGCCGCCGTTTTCGGGAATGAAGATCTTGTCGTGCTGATAATAGCCGCCGAGCATCCAGGTGAACGGGCCGGTGTCGGGCGAGATGATGTTGAATTCCTGGCTCCAGATTTCCTCGCTGATATTGTCGCGGAACGACAGCGCAGGCACGATCGTCGCGGTGCCGTCGGCGTCATAGGAAATCTGCGTCGTGCCACGCTGGAAGCCGCTGATCGAGCGCAACGTCAGGCCGCTGTCGAACTTGTATTGCGCGTTGAGTACGATGCGGCCGAATTCGTCGCGACCGCTGAGGTGCGCATTATTGGCGACCTTGAGCGGATCGCCCGTTTCGGTCGCACGGCTCGCGGGCAGGCCGCCATATTCGATGTTGTTGTAATCGCCCTTGAGGAGGATGCGCAGTTCGGGGGTCGGCTCCCACGCGATGCTGACGCGCGCGCTATAGTCGCGGCGGTTGCCGGGATTGCCCGTCCACGGCCCCGACACGTCATAGAAAGTGTCGCGCCGTTCCATATTGCCCGCGAAGCGGATCGCGAGCGTTTCGCCGCTCGGAATATTGAGCGCCCCCTGCAGCTTCATATGGTCATAATTGCCATATTGCGCGAGCACATAGCCGCCGACGCGGTCGAAGGTCGGGTTCTGCTGGGTGATGAACACCGCGCCGCCGGTCGCATTGCCGCCCGCAAAAGTGCCCTGCGGTCCGCGCAGCACTTCGACGCTAGCGATATCGTAATAGGGCTCACTCTGGAAATAGCCGGGCAGGGTCGCGACGCCATCGCGATAGGTGATGACGCCGACGCCGATCGCGCTCGTCTGTTCGGTCTTGCCGATGCCGCGGATGTTGAAGGCATTGCCCTGCCCCGTCGTGTTCACCGTCAGTGACGGCGAGGCGAACTGCAGCCCCTCGACGCTGTTGACGCTCTTGCGAACCAGATCTTCGCCGGTGAGCACGGTCGCGGCGACGCTGCTGCGTTGAAGGCTGGTGGTACGGCGTTCGGCGGTGACGACGATCTCCGTGTCCGACGGTCCGTCGGTGGCTTCGTCGACAGGTGCAGTCGTCGTCTGAGCAAAAACCGGCACAGGCCCCAGCAGGGCAACGGCCGACACGGAAAGCAGCAGCTTCCTCATCATATCTTCTCCCATTGGCGAACGCTCTACGACGTTCTCGATCGGAGACTTGTGCTCAATTTTCCCTTCTGTCAACAGTCATTCATATATGAATGAATAACACTGCCTGCACATTTTTCCGCATAATTTGGCCATTTCTTGCTCATAAAATCCAAATTTGTCGCTGAAAAGTAAGATCATTAATCTCCTAATGAACCTTATGGATCGCTGGGCGAACTGCCACGACTCACGAGATGGTCGCGCCAAACAGCCTTCCGAATTCATCGGCGGGGGCTGAGGCGTGTCGGAGTATCGCAGCGATAACTGCTGGGAGTCGAAGCCGTTCGAGGTGCGGCTTAAACTGCGACGACCATCACTGACCCGACCGGTCGCGCACGCGCTGCTCGCAGAGCGCGAGGAACCCACCCGTCATGAACGTCGTCATGCGCGCCTTGACCGCCACAAAATCGTCCGACCGGCACAAACCGTTCGAAAGCTGGTCGATCCGCCCGGTCCGCGCGAGCGTCAGAACCAGCGCGCCGGTCACGAAATTATAGCCCCAGAAGATATCTTCTGCCTCGCATTCAGGGAGCGCCTGTTTCAAAAGATCGAGGAGCTTGAGCACGACGCCGTCGAAATGCTGGTCGAAAAGTTCCGCCCCCCATTCGGGCGTATTAGCGACCTGCGCGCCCAAGGCCGCGTAATTCCGCCAGCCCTCCCCGCCCGTGATGTAAAGATCGAGGTCGGTGTCGAGGAAGGCGCGGAGCGCGCCCTCGACCGTCGGCTTGCCCCCGCTCTCGCGCACATATTCATCAAGCATGCGCATGCGGCGTTCGGTCGTCACTTCGGCTCTGCGCGAGAAGACGGCGTCAAACAGATCCTTCTTGTCGGCGAAATAATAGTGCAGCAGCGACGTATGCACCCCGACGCGCTGGGCTACATCCTTGAGCGTCACCCCATAGAGCCCCCGCCGCGAGAAGAGATATTCGGCGCCGTCGAGTATCTGCTTTAGCGTCTGCTCGCGTTGTTCGGCCTTGGTGCGGCGCTTTGGCTTCGGTTCGCTTGTCGCCATGTACAGTCCTCCATTGCCGCATAGGTAAGGTCCCAGACCTCGACGCGGCAAGAGCGCAATACACGGATCTTTCTGTTTCGCCCGGTTCCCGCCGCACCGGGACGATTTTTTGGAGTTCAGGTGGGGACGAGATCCGGGAGGCAAATGGCATGATGCTCGTCCAGCGCGGCGTGAGCGAGCGCCAAAGCACCGAGCGGCCCCACATTGCGACCTAGGCTGGAGGTTTGCAAAAACCGCTCGCGCGCAACGGGCGTGGCGAGCGGGGAGGAATAGCCGGCGAGGCTTTTGCCCATCTTGTCGCGTATGCGGGCCACCAGATGCGGCTGGGCATTGATGACCCCGCCGCCCATAATCACGCGTTCGGGCGTTGCGACGAGGGCCAATGCGTGCAGCAGTTGCGCTAGCGCGTCCGACACCAGGTCCCAGACCGGATCATCTTCGGCAAGCCCGCTCGCGCTGCCGCCGATACGCGCGACGATCGCGCTGCCCGACGCCAGCCCTTCGACACAATCGCCATGGAACGGGCAATTGCCGTGCCAGCTATCGCCGGGAACGCGGCCTACACGAATATGGCCCGCCTCGGCGTGACCCAATCCGCCGACAGGCTTGCCATTGACGATGACGCCCGCGCCGATCCCCGTCCCGACGGTGATATAGCAAAAGCTTCGCAGGCCCTGCGCAGCGCCCCACTGCCCCTCGGCCAGCGCGGCGCCCGTTACATCGGTGTCGACCGCTATCGGCACATCCAGCCCGTCCGAGAGACGGTCGCGGACGGCGGCGCCCGACCAACCCGGCTTCGGCGTGGCGGCGATCGAGCCGGTTTCCAGATCGAGCGGACCAAAGCTGCCGATGCCGAGCGCGTCGAAACTTGTGTCCCGATGCCATCGGCCAAGGATGTCGCGCAGCGCGCCCAGAGTTGCATCGGGTGTGGTGGTCGGAACCTCCGCCTGCATTTCGATGTCGTCCGAACCCGAGCCGAGAATGGCGATGCATTTGGTACCGCCAAGCTCGACGCCCGCGAGGCGCCTACGCATGAACGCGGCCTTCCACTGACAGAAGACGCATCGATCCGATCATATCCGATTGGCCTTCGCGCGCATGCCGAGATAGTGCGCACTCGGTTTCAGCGTGCGCTTGAAGGTCTTGCGGTCGACCTCGACCAGCCCGAACTTCTTCGCATAACCCGACGTCCATTCGAAGTTGTCGAGCAGCGACCAATAGAGATAGCCCTTCACATCGATCCCGTCGTCGATGCACTTGCTGACCTCGTCCATCGTCGCCTTGATAAACGCGATACGCGCCGCATCGTCGGTGGTCCCGATCCCGGTTTCTGTCAGATAGAGCGGCTTGTCGATATGCTTCGCAGCGTAACGGATTGTGTGGCCGACCGCGGGCGGATAATTTTCATAGCCCATGTCGGTGAGCGGGACGCCGGGCGTCGGCGGCAAAAGCCCCTTCGCCCCGATGCGCAGCCGCGAATAGGTCTGGACGCCGATGAAATCGGACTGGCGCGCCGCCTCGATCCAGCCGCTGTACATGGTTTGCTCGGCTTCTTTGCCGCGATGGCCTTCGCCGACGCCTTGGATTTCCTGCATCGACAACGTCACACCGACGGGAAGGTCGGGTCGCGCGGCCTTGATCGCCGCATAGCCCTTGGCATGCGCGTCGAGCATCACCTTGTCGATCTTGTCCGGGTCGCCGAACAACATCGATGAGAAGCCCGGCGAATTGGTACGCTTCGCCGCGGCGGCGATCATCGCACGCGCGTTCTCGGCCGCGGCGTCGCTGGCGAAGCGCGGGATCACCTTGCGCAGCCCGAGGATGTTCGCTTCGTTGAACGTCGTCGCCATGCCGATCAGCGGACCCAACCGCTCGGTCGCACGGCCGCAGAAGCGCGCGAACAGGTCGGCGCCGTCGGCGACCTCGAAGCCGCCGCGCATCGCGAACCACAAGGGCACGGTGAAATGATTATATGTGACCATCGGCATCAGGCCGCGCGCGCGGCACGCCTTCAGCACGCGGGAATAGTGATCGAGCGCAGCTTCGGAAAACATGCCCTCGGCGGGCTCGATGCGCGCCCATTCGATGCCGAAACGATAGCAATTGAGCCCAAGGCTCGCCGCGATATCGAGGTCTTCCTCGTACCGATGATAGCTGTCGCAGGCATCGCCCGACGGATCGACAAAGGCGGTCGGCTTGTTCGTTTCAAGCAGCCAACTGTCCGACGCGGTGTTGCCACCTTCGCTCTGATGCGCCGAAATCGCGGTGCCCCAGAGGAAACCTTTGGGCGCCTTGCGTCCGGCGGCGAGCGCGCCGGCCGGCGTCGCGCTGGCGGCGGCGATCAGGCCGGCGGCACCCGCGAAGACTTCTCGCCGGCTCGGCCGGTTCGATGCGATGGTCATAATCTCTCCTGAACCTGTTTTGCAGGGCCGGGCGCTCAGGGCGCCGCCCACGTCTTGATCGCCGCCGCCATCGCCGCCGCCTTGGCCTTTTCCTCTACCGGTGCCAGCCGCGCGGCGTGCGGTTTGGCGCTGATGACCAGATAGTTGGTCGGCGGGGTCGTCACCGCGGGCCAGCGCACCGCACCCTTGCCATTGGGATCGCCTGTCGTGGCAAAGCGCACCCAATAATCGCCCATCTGCTTCGACACCTTCAGATCCTCGGCATCCCAGCGATGTTCGGCCGCCTTGTTGCCGAACAGATATTCGAGCTCGCCGCCATGGTCGGTCCCCGCCGCGGTGGCGCGCTGGTCGACCGGCACCTGATCGAAGAAATAGGCGAAGGCCTTGTTCCCCGTCGCGGCATGCTGGTCGGCGACCGCGATCGACGGCAGCACGAAGCCAAGCCCTTCGGCGAGATCGACCGCTGCGGCGTCGGGCGCCTTGCCGGTCAGCGCGACATAGCCCGCATGAAGTTCGGGAAAGGCGCTGCCCAGCACCATCTTCGCCGTCGCTTCGGTCATGCCGCCGAGGCTCGATTCGTTCGAGTTCGAACCGATGATCAGCGGAATGCGCATCTGCTTGTTCTTGTAGAAGGCCTCGCCCGGGCTCATCGTCACGACCTTGCCGTCGATGAAGGGAAAGGCGCGCGCCTTGATGATTTCGGCGACCGGAATGGCACGAAGCTGTTCGGCGGTGGGATCCTTCAGGCCAAGCTCTTCGGTGAATTTCTGGCCGAGCATCTCTGCATTGATCGCCCCGCCGCGGATCGGCGCCAGCACGGTGCTGCCCGACCCCGATTGCGACGCCGCCTTGTGGAACAATCCCGTCGCGGCCGGCGATCCCATCAGTATCTGCACCGCCCCCGCACCTGCGGATTCGCCGAATATCATCACATTGCCGGGGTCGCCGCCGAACCGGGCGATATTACGCTTCACCCATTCGAGCGACGCAATCTGGTCCATCACGCCGAAATTGCCGAGCTTGCCGTCGGGATCTTCGCGGGTCAGCGCCGGATGGGCGAAATAGCCCAGCCGGCCGAGGCGATAGTTCATCGTTACGACCACCGCTCCACGCGCGGCGAGCCCCGATCCCTCGTACAGCGGCACGCCCGCCGCGCCAAAGACGAACCCGCCGCCGTGCAGGAACACCATCACCGGATATTTCCCCGGCTTTTTCGGCCGCCAGACGTTGAGGAACAGGCAATCCTCGCTCTGCGCGCCGACCTGCGCCCAGGCTTCGGTGCGAACGGGCTGCGGACAGGCGTTGCCATAGGCCTTCGCCTCGCGAACACCGTTCCAGCTCGGCGCGCGTTCGGGCGCCTTCCAGCGCAGCGGGCCGACCGGCGGCGCCGCATAGGGAATGCCCTTGAATGAAATAACCTGCGCATCTTCCGTACCGGCCACCGTACCGGCCACCGTACCGGCGTCGGTCGTGACCGAGGTCTGGGCTAGTGCTGGCGTCACCAACGACGCTCCGATCACAAACGCGAAAAGCATGCGCTTCATCATCATCTCCCATTGCCGGATCTGATCCATACATTTTTGCATGGCCGTCCTTCTGCCGGTTCCCCGATCGATGCGCCGATTCCAAACGCCCCGCCAAGAAACCGACGGCATCCTGCAACAGGCTCCCACACTCGTCAACATATTCATTCAAGATTTAATGAATGAAATTTACATCCCCTTCCCCCGAAGGCTGCGGGGCGATCCCGCCCGCCATATTGACGCAATCCTGACGCTTCAGGGTTTAGCGGAGGCCGGAGCAGCGCCCCGCAGCCATACCGGCGAAACTGCGGCCGTAGGGTCTGAATCCCACCCCGAAGAGCTGTAAATTCCGGCCGCTCATTTTCAAGAACTTACTTATAAAACATATTCTTAAGTCGATTCTTGCCGCGCCGCATTACATCTTCACTAATTAATAAATGAATTTGATTGACAGAATCGGACACGGCGATGCAACTAGCCGTCGGCCCGAACGAGGCCGTCGAAATCAGGTTGCCGCACCTAAGCAGCCGATCCGGAGAGGACCATCATGAACAAGCACGTCACGCGGACTCTGATCCTGGCTACCGCGGCCACCCTGCTCTCGGCGCAGCCGGCTTTCGCCCAATCATCGCAGCCGGAAAGCACGGCACCCGACGGCGACAAGATCGATGAAATCATCGTCACCGCGCAGCGCTCGAGCCAGAATCTTCAGGACGTCCCGATCGCGGTCACCGTCGTCAGTGCCAACGACCTGGCATCGCGCGGGCTCAACGATCTCGCGCAGATCTCGCTCGCCGTCCCCAGCCTCTCGACCGGCGGCGACAACAGCTTCAGCATCCGCGGCGTCGGCAGCATGGTGTTCAACCCCAACATCGATTCCAGCGTCGGCGTGTCGGTCGACGAGGTGTCACTCGGCGTCCCGCTGTTCATGAGCAACGGGATCCTCGACGACGTCGCGCGGGTCGAAGTCCTGCAGGGACCGCAGGGTCTGTTGTTCGGCCGCAACGCCTCGGCGGGCCTGCTCAATATCGTGAGCAACCGGCCGAACCTCAGCCGCACCGAGGGCAATCTCAGCGTGGAGGCGAACCACCGCGACAAGGTGCCCGGCGACGGCTCGGGGCTTATCCTCAAGGGCACCGTCAACCTCCCGCTATCCGAAACCGTCGGACTGCGCATCAACGCGCTGCATTCGAATCAGAGCCCGATCGCCGACATGGTGGCCGGGTCACCCGAACGCTTCGACGCCAACCAGAAACGCACCGCGATCAAGGGCAAGCTGCTCATCGAACCCTCGCCGGGCACCAGCTTCTACCTTGTCGGCGATTATAGCCGCGAGCGCGGTGTCGGCGGCGTGTTCGACCGCACCTATCGTTCGGTCGCCGCGACCGGCAGCTCGATCCGGCCAGTGCTGGAAACGCGCGACGGTGTGACCGCCGGCCCGGGCAATCTGCAATATGGATCGGACGCCGACGGCTATCGCAGCGTCGACACCTATGGCGTGTCGCTCAACTCGACCTTCGCGCTCAGCGACGCGCTCACGCTCAACAATATCGCGGCGTGGCGCGCGTTCGATCTCTCGCTCGCGATCGACAGCGACGGGACCAGCGGCAACCTGCTCAACATCAACGAAAATGACAGCAATTATAATCAATATTCGAACGAACTGCGGCTCGCCCTCGCACCCGGCGGCGCGCTCGACGGCCAGGTCGGCGTCTATGGCTTCTATTCGGAGCTGAACACCGCGACTGTGCTGCAGGGTTCAGCGGGAAGCGCCGTGCCCAACGCTCTCGGCCGCGATGCGACCTATCGCCAGACGCTGCGCAGCCTCGCCGCCTTCGGCCAGTTCCAATTGCATCTGACCGACGCGTTCCAGCTGATCGCGGGCGGCCGCGTGACCAACGATTATATCACGATCAACACCCGCCAGAACGACCGGACCTATGGCACGACGTTGGGCCCACGCACCCCGCCCGCACGCCAGACCTTCGAGGCGACCAATTTCAGCTGGAAGCTCGGTGCGCAATATGAGCTGACCCCCGATATCACGACCTATCTGACCTACAGCCGCGGCTACAAGGGACCGTCGTTCAACCCGACCTTCGCCGTGCCTAACCAGGATCTGGCGATTCTTCCCGAAACCGTCGCCGACATCGAATTCGGTATCAAGTCGATGTTCTTCGACCGCCGCCTCCTGCTCAACCTCTCTATGTTCCGCGAGGATTTCAAGAATTTCCAGGTGCAGGCGCTGAACGTCGGCACCGGCGTCACCGCCGTCGGCAATGCCGGCAGGGTTCGCGCGCAGGGTGTCGAGGCAACCGCGGTGATCAAACCCGGCGGCGGGCTTACGATCAACGCCGGCGCGACCTTGCTCGATTCCAAGTTCCGCTCCTATGTCGGCGCGGCTTGCTACCTCGGCCAGACGGGCTGCGCCGCGAACGGGACGTTCGATGCCGCCGGACTGCGCACGCCCGCGTCGGCGCGCTTCACCTCCACCGTGCAAGCCATTTACGAATTTCCCGAAACCGGCGGCGCCGTGCCGTTTATCGAGGGCAGCTACAACCATCGCTCTTCGGTCAATTATTCGGCGAACAATTCGCCGTTCACCGAGCTTGGCGCCACCGATATCTTCGGCGCGAGCATCGGCGTCCGTCTGGCTTCGGGGTTCGAACTATCGCTGTTCTGCAAGAATTGCACGAACGAGCTGGTTCCGACCGCGATCTTCTATGACAATGTCGACCAGGTCCTGCGGCGCGCGACGTCGATCCAGCAGCAATGGGGTTATAATTCGGTTCGCACGATCGGGGTACGGGCGAGCGCCCGATTCTGAGGAATCGGGCGGCGGCGCCGAAGCTCAGGCTGGACCGGGAGCCAAGGTATATTCGCGGTTTGTTCTTCTTCACGCTGGTGTCCCGGGCAATCGTCAGCTAATCTCGGTGCCGGAAACCAGCAGGCGCCTTCGTCCCAGGGGAGCAAAGGTCGGCGAAGAGGTAAGCGATTGTTTATCGAACCCGAGATGGCTCCGGCCAACCGCAAGATCATCCACGTCGATATGGATGCCTTCTATGCGTCGGTCGAGCAGCGCGACAACCCGGCGCTGCGCGGCAAGCCCGTTGCCGTCGGCGGTTCGTCGCGGCGCGGTGTCGTCGCGGCGGCAAGTTATGAGGCGCGCAAATTCGGCGTGCGGTCGGCGATGCCCAGCATCACCGCGAAGCGTCAGTGCCCCGACCTGATTTTCGTGCCGCCGCGCTTCGAGGTCTATCGCGATATCTCGCACCAGATCCGCGCGATCTTTCGCGACTATGCCGACGAGGTCGAACCGCTGTCGCTCGACGAAGCCTATCTCGATGTCAGCGCCGACAAGGCGGGGGCCGGCAGCGCGACCGCCGCGGCGAAACTGATCCGCCAACGCATCCGCGAAGAAACCGGCCTCACCGCGTCCGCGGGCGTTTCGTACAACAAATTCATCGCCAAACTGGCGTCCGATCAGAACAAACCCGACGGCCTGACCGTCATTCCGCCGGGGCGCGGAGCGGCCTTCGTTCAGACGCTGTCGATCCGCCGCTTCCACGGCATCGGCCCGGTGACGTCGGCGAAGATGGAGGGTCTTGGCGTCTTTTCGGGTGCCGACCTCGCGGGAAAAGACCCGATGTGGCTCGCCGAGAATTTCGGTAACAGCGCCGAATGGCTCTATAATCTGGCGCGCGGGATCGACCATCGCCGCGTTAAGTCGAACCGGCCGCTGAAATCGCTCGGTGGCGAGCGTACCTTCTTTAACGACCTGATCACCGACACCGAAATCCGCGAGGCGCTCGCGCACGTCTGTACCGTCGTCTGGGATCGCGCGGCGAAAAAGGGTGCGCGCGGCCGTACCGTGACGCTGAAGCTGCGCTACGCCGATTTCCGGACGATCACGCGCGCCAAATCGGTCGCCGCGCCGATCCTCGACGGCAATTCGCTGCTCGCTGCGGGCGAAGCGATACTTGCCCCCTTGCTCCCCACCGAACAGGGCATCCGCCTGCTTGGCGTGACGCTGAGCAAGTTCGAGGGCGAGGAGGATGACGAGGACGACGGCGCCGCCGCGCCCGCCGATCTGCTCAGCCTTATTTGACCGCGAGCGCGGGCACCGACCGCTTGAGCGCCGCCTGCATCTTCGGCGACGTCGCGGCGAGATCGCAGCGAATGAGGATATCGTCCATCACCTGAACGCCCTCCGGCCCGGGCGCGCCGGTACGGAACATCATGCGGTTCGGGCCGAGCGACTTCACCTGAAAATAGCCGACACCGTCGTAGCCGCCGAACTGCATATAGGTGAAACCGCCGGCAACGAGCCGCGTCTGCGTGATCGGTTCCAGCTCGACCGCGGGTCCCATGCTGCCCTTGGGGCCATAGAAATAGACCGCGCCCCAGCGTGCACCGTCGAAGGCATAGCCGTTGGTTGCCGTCGTGCACTTCTCAGTCGCCGCGATCCACAACCCCTTGGCAATCGGCATTTTAATTGTCGGCGCCGCTACCGCCGGCACGCTGCTCGCGATCGCCGCGAGCGCCAAAATCCATCCGCGCATAGATATCCCCACCTCTGCCAGACCTGACGACGATGGTGAGCCTCTTCAGAGGCGCAATCAACCCCCGGCGTCAGTCCGCCGGAGCGAAGCGCCGTTCCTTGGTCGCGGTGAAGCGGATCGCCGGGTGGCGCTGGGTCACATAGCCGACCTCCCACGCATCCTTCGCCATGAACACCGGCGCACCGTCACGGTCGGTGGCGCTGGCGCCGCGGTGGTCGGCCTGGAACGCCTTCAGCGCCGCGGCATCGTCGCTCGCGATCCAGCGCGCGGTGTCCCACGGCGACTGCTCCAGCTTCGCCTCGACCTTATATTCGGCGTCGAGGCGACTGATCAGCACTTCGAGCTGAAGCTGTCCGACGACGCCGACGATCATGTTCGACCCGATTTCGGGATAGAAGACCTGGATGATCCCCTCCTCGGCCATATCGTCAAGTGCCTTGCGAAGCTGCTTGGTCTTCGTCGGATCGACGAGCGCAACGCGGCGGAGCAGTTCGGGGGCGAAGTTCGGCAGCCCGGTGATCGTGATGTCGGTGCGCTCGGATAAAGTGTCGCCGACGCGCAAGGTGCCGTGGTTCGGAATGCCGATGATGTCGCCGGGATAGGCTTCCTCGGCCATTTCGCGGTCCTGCGCGAGGAACAGCATCGGGCGGCTGATCGCGATCGCCTTGCCCGTGCCGCCCTGCATCAGCCGCATCCCGCGTTCGAACTTGCCCGAGCACAGCCGCATGAACGCGATGCGGTCGCGGTGCGCGGGGTTCATATTCGCCTGCACCTTGAACACGAAGCCGGTCACGGCGTCGTCGCCCGGCTGCACCGGCGCGGGTTCGGCGGGCTGCGGCTGCGGCCCCGGTGCGTGGTTGGCCAGCGCATCGAGCAGATCGACGACGCCGAATTCCTTGAGCGCCGATCCGAAATAGACCGGCGTGAGATCACCATTGCGGTAAGCGGCGGCATCGAAGGGCGCGTAGCAGGCCGATGCCAGCTCGGTCTCTTCCTTGAGATGCGCGAGTCCGCGCTCCGAAAGCTCCGCAGCGAGCGCCGGGTCGTCGAGCCCCGCGACCTTCGCGCGGTGGCCTTCGTACATACGCGACGCGTCGCCGCCGGCCTTCATGATCGCCGGATCGACGAGATCGTAAATCCCTTCGAACTGCCCGCCCATGCCCGCGGGCCAGTTCATCGGGCAGACGTCGAGCGCGAGCCGGTCGGCGACCTCGTCGAGCAGTTCGAACGGCGGCAGACCTTCGCGGTCGACCTTGTTGATAAAGGTGATGATCGGCACCGAACGCAGGCGGCAGACTTCGAACAGCTTCAGCGTCTGCGGTTCGATACCCTTTGCGGCGTCGATCACCATCACAGCGCTGTCGACAGCCGTAAGGGTACGATAAGTATCCTCGCTGAAATCCTCGTGCCCCGGGGTGTCGAGCAGGTTGAAGACCAGTCCCGCATGCTCGAAGGTCATCACCGACGACGTGACCGAAATCCCGCGCTGCTGCTCGATCTTCATCCAGTCGGAGCGCGCGCGCCGCGCCTGCCCACGCGCCTTGACCTCGCCCGCGATATGGATCGCGCCGCCGGCGACGAGCAATTTCTCGGTCAGCGTCGTCTTACCCGCGTCGGGATGCGAGATGATGGCGAAGGTACGGCGGTCGGGATGCTTGGACATGGCGCGGGCGCCTAGCAGGTGGGGCGACATGTGGAAAGGGGCTGGCGTCGGCGCCGTGGCGGCCGCATGATCCACATATGCGAACGATACTCCTTGCCGCTGCCTTGATTGCCGTGCCTGCCGCTGCGCAGGATTCACCCTTTGTCGGCGAATATAGCCTTGCCGAAGGGCCCGATGTCGGGGGCGGCCTGTTGATCCGCAATGACGGCCGCTTCCAATATATGCTCGCTGCGGGCGCGCTCGACGAGCAGGCCCAGGGCCGCTGGGAGGTGCGCGGCAACACGATCTGCCTCACCACCGATCCCAAGCCGGTGCCGCCCGCATTCGAGAAAGGCGCGCTGATTGAGGTCGAAGGGAGTGTGCCCACGCTGCTCGTCACCTGGCCCAATGGCGAAGGCGTCGCGGGGGTCGATTTCACGATCGGCTTCGACAGCGGCGATCCGGCCGAGGATTACACCCAATATTATGGCTGGACGATGCCCGAGGACGACAAGCGCGTACCCCGCTGGATCGAAGTGCGCGAGCCGATCTACGGCATCACCGCGCCGCGCTATGAATTGACCGAAGCCGATGGCGGCAAGCTGCGCGTCACGATCATCCCCAACGACATGGGCGTCGTGAATTTCGACGGCGCCTGCGCGGAGAAGACCGAGCGCGGACTAACTCTGCACCGCGCCGAAGGCGATATGCGGTTTCGGCGGCTGGGCGGGGAGTAGTTACGGCTTTGGGGTGGTGAGCGGGCGCCAGCTCTTCCTGTGATCCCCGGCGGAAGCTGGGATCACGAAAGAAACGTCGGCGTTCGGTCGAAAGCGGACCACCCTCCTCCCGCGCCCTTCCCTCTTGCACTCCCCCCACAAATGAGTCACATCTTTACGTGAACGTAAAGGTAAAGCACCCGCGAGAGGATTCTTCCCCATGACCCTTCCGACCTTCGACACGATCAAGCTCGAACTCGCCGACCATGTCGCGACGATCACGCTGAACCGCCCCGAGCGGCTCAATTCGATGCCTCCAGCGATGGCCGACGATATTCGCGAAGCGCTCGACCATCTGCCCGGCCTCGGCGCCCGCGCGCTGCTGATCACCGGCGAAGGCCGCGGCTTCTGCTCGGGCGCCGACCTCGCGGGCGACCGCTCGGCGGGCGGTGCGGTCAGCGGCGGGGCGCGCAGCCGCAATGCGCTGCGCGGTCACTACAACCCGATGCTGCTCGCGCTCGCCAATCTCGACATTCCGGTGGTCACCGCGGTCAACGGCCCTGCGGCGGGTGTCGGGTGCAGCTTTGCTTTGTCGGGCGACTTCACCATCGCGGGCAAGAGCGCCTATTTCCTCCAGGCCTTCGTTAACATCGGGCTTGTCCCCGACGGCGGCTCGTCATGGCTGCTGCCGCGTCTGATCGGCGTGCCGCGTGCGTTGCAGATGATGATGCTGGGCGAGAAGATTTCGGCCGATCAAGCGGCCGACTGGGGCATGATCTACAAGAGCGTCGAAGACGCCGATCTCCTGACGGAAGCCAAGACGCTGGCAGCGCGCCTCGCGAACGGTCCGACGATCTCGCTCGGTACGATGCGCAAGGTCCTTCGCGACGGCCTGACGCAGGATTTCGCGACGACGCTCGACGCCGAAGCGAAGGGCCAGTTCATCGCCGGCGGCACCGCCGATGCGATGGAAGGCATCATGGCGTTCCAGCAGAAGCGCAAGACCGAGTTCAAGGGCAAGTAAGCCCGGATATGGAAACCCCGGCGAAAGCCGGGGTTCTTTTTACTCCGCTGCTTCCTCGACCATCACCTTCTTGTAGATGCTGGTGCGCGGGTATGAGCAGAGGCGCATCACCATCGGTTCGAAGAATTCAAGCGGTTCGCTGTCGTAATCGGGATCGAACGCCGGCGCGTCATATTTCTCGCAGAATTCGGCGCACGCCGCATAGTGTGGGCTATCTTTGAACTGGTCGCGCATGTCGCGGTCGAGCCCGAGATAGTGGAAGAAATAATGGCCCTGGAACACGCCGTGATGCTGGACGATCCAGAGATTCTCCTCTGACAGGAAGGGCTTGAGAATCGCCGCCGCAACGTCGGGATGATTGAATGCGCCGAGCGTGTCGCCGATGTCGTGGAGCAGCGCCATCACGACATATTCCTCGTCGCGTCCATCCCTGTGCGCCCTTGTGGCAGTCTGCAGGCAGTGCTCCAGCCGGTCGACCGGAAAGCCCCCATAATCGCCGCCGAGCAGCTTCAGATGGTCGAGGATGCGCTTGCCATTGTTCGGCGCGAACTCCTTTTGCTCGCGCGCGATAATGTCCCAATCCTGTTGCGTTCCGTCGATCATCGACCGGAAAGTGGCGTGATCGTGCGTCATCTCGTTCATGGCAGCCTCTCCTATTTTGAGGCGCAGCCTATCCTATTCGTTGTTATTTGCAACGTTATAGGCCTTCACCTCGGCCTGCGTCAGGCAGCGCCGCGTCGATTTGTCTTCGGCGTTCGCCAGCGCCTTTTGCTGATACATCACCTCGGTCAGCAGCTTGCGCGACACCCCCATGCGGATCAGGAAATCATTGTCCTCGCTCGCGAGCAGCGCGGCATCCTGTTCGATGTCGCCGATCAACTCTTTGGTCGCATCGGTGCCCATCGCGACGCTCATGTCGATCGCGCTGCGGTCGCCGGTGCGCGTGAACATATGGACGATGAACAGACCGCCCGGATCGATCACGCGCGGCTGGCCGCCCATGAAGATGAAATTGCACGCGCTGAAACAGGCCCAGCCCGCCGGGATTCGCGTCGTCAGCCCGAAGTTCGATCGGATAATCCGCCCCGCGGCATTGCCCGCGCGTGCGTCGCCGCCGGGCGAGCGCAGCCAGACTTCGCTGATATCGGGGTTGGCGGCAAGCGCCGCCTTCAGCCGGTCGGGTAGTCCCGGGTCGATCCGCCCCTCGGCGAGCAGAACTTTCCCGCCCTTCTTGGCGACGGGCGTGAGCTTCATCGTCGCATTCGCCGACCAGTCGGGGGTCAACGGGCAAGTCGGGTTCGCCGGGTCGATCGCGGGCTTGGCAGCGCCCGTCAGGCAGGCGATCAGGCCGGCCGCAGCCACGATGCGAAAGGCTTTACGCCGCAAGGACATAGCGCGCCTGGCCCGGCCCCTTGCACATCCGCTTTGAAACGCGCGTTTCTTCGCCCTCGACGATCACGATATCGGTGACATTCATGCACTGCGTCCCGTCGGCGAGCTCATTCTTTGCGGCGACGGTCGACGACCCGCTGACATTCTCGCGCGTTTCGCTCGTCCAGTTGGCGGTCGCGCCGACTTCCTCGCCGCGGGTCACCTCTTCGGTGGCAGCAGCGGCCTGCACCTGTTCGGCGGGATCGAGGCGGCAGGCGATCGCGTCGGTGAGCGTGCCGCTGACCTCGCCGATCGGCACATAACTATAGACGCCGGCCTTGCTCGCCGCGTCGCCGACTGCATCGTTGATCACATTGCCGAGGATGTTGCGGCCGATGCTGTTGCCCTTCTTGCCCTTGGGACAACCGCCGCTCTTGTCTTCGCTCGGCTTGGGCGCCGGCGTCGTCACCTTGCGGAGCAGGCCGCCGAACTGCGCCTGTGCCGGCGCAACGGCCAGCAGACACGCCGCGAGCGCTGCCGGGGTCGCCAAAATTTTACGCATCATCTTATCCACCCTTGTCGCGTCCGAACCCGGACTATCCTGCGACCCCTGTACGAATGGTTCATGCCACCCGCTGTGATTTTCATCAACTCCGCAACTTATGTCATCCAGACAGGTTGAATTAGGGATGAATATGTCACAGTAACGCCCCCATGCTCTCGCAAAAAACCCGCTATACGATCCGCGCGTTCCAGCACCTTGCCGACAATTGGGGCAAGGGGCAGGTGCAGCTCGCGGACATTGCTGATGCGCAGAACATTCCGCCCAAATTCCTGACCGTGATCCTCTCCGAAATGGCGCGCGAGGGGCTGCTGATTTCGCAGCGCGGGCGCGACGGTGGGTATCAGCTCGCCTTGCCGCCGATCGACATCAGCTATGGCGACCTTGTCCGCCTGACGCGCGGCTCGCTCGCACTTGTCCCGTGCGCCGCGCGCAACGCGCACGAACATTGCAAGAATTGCCTGCCCGAGGCCGAATGCCGGCTGCGCAGCCTGATGCTGAAAGTCCGCGACGACACCGCGTCGATCCTCGACCGTATCACGCTCGCCGATCCGATCGCACTCGAGCCCGTGTTCGACAAGGACGAGGCGGCCGAATAGCAGCCGCTTTTGAAGGAAGGGATTTATGACAGCCACCCTTCCCGCCCCCTGCGACAGCGCCGTCCTAGACCGCCCCGACGGGCAGGTGCCGCCGCATCCGCGCTGGACGCTCGCCGCGACGATCCTCGCGTCGAGCCTCGCCTTTATCGACGGGTCGGTGGTCAATGTCGCGCTGCCCGAGATTGGCCGCAGCCTCGACGCCGACGCCGCCGGGCTGCAATGGACGGTGAACGCCTATCTCCTCCCGCTCAGCGCGCTATTGCTCTTTGGCGGCGCGGCGGGCGATCAGATGGGGCAGCGCCGGATGCTGATCGCGGGGATTCTCGTGTTTCTTGCCGCATCGCTCGCCTGCGCGGTTGCGCCGACGATCGAAGTCCTGCTCGCCGCGCGCGCGTTCCAGGGGGTTGGCGCCGCGATGCTGATGCCCAACAGCCTCGGCATTCTCGGCAACAGCTTCAGCGGCGAAGCGAAAGGCCGCGCGATCGGAACATGGGCGGCGGTCGGCGCCATCGCGAGCGCAGTCGGCCCGCCGCTCGGCGGCTGGCTGATCGAGGTCGCCGGATGGCGCGCGATTTTCTACCTCAACCTGCCCGTCGGCGCCGCGGCGATCGTCATCGCGTGGCGCTATGTCGCGAATGACAAGGGTAGCGGCACGCCGCTCGATTGGGCCGGCGCGGCGCTCGTGACGCTCGGGCTCGGGCTTCTGACCTGGAGCCTCACCGACTGGTCGAACGATGGCGTCGTCGGCGGGACGGTCCTTTTCGGGCTAATCGCCGGTGCCGCGATGCTCGCCGCTTTCATCTTCGTCGAACGCGCGCGCGGCGATGCCGCGATGATGCCGCTGTCGCTTTTCGCATCGAAAGCCTTTGCCGGGCTGACCTTTCTGACCTTCGCCCTTTATGGTGCGCTGGGCGGCCTGCTCTTCCTCCTGCCCTATCTGCTCATCACTAGCGGCTATTCACCGCTCGAGGCGGGGCTCGCGCTTTTGCCCTTCCCGCTCGTCATCGGGCTGGCGTCGCGCTGGATCGGCCAGATCGCTGCGGGTGCGGGGCCGCGCTGGCCGCTGACGCTCGGGCCGATCGTTGCCGGCGCGGGCTTCCTGCTGCTGCACCGCGTCGATCCCGCGGCGGGTTATGTCGTGGGCGTGCTCCCCGGCCTCTTCGTGATCGCGCTCGGAATGGCGGGCGCGGTGGCGCCGTTGACGACTGCCGTCTTGTCGGCGGTCGACGACCAGCACATGGGGACGGCATCGGGCTTCAACAGCGCGATCGCGCGGACGGGGGGGTTGATCGCAACCGCGCTCGTAGGGGTCGTGCTGTCGCAAAGCGGCGATGCGCTACTGTCGGCGTTTCGCACGGCGGCCATCGCGGGCGGCGTACTTGCCGGCGCGGCGGGCCTCACCGCGTGGGCCGCCCTTGGTGGTGCCGGAGGGCCGTCGAAGAAGGTGAGTTGAGTGAAATGGTGGAGCCTAGCGGGATCGAACCGCTGACCTCCTGCATGCCATGCAGGCGCTCTCCCAGCTGAGCTAAGGCCCCGTACCATTTCATCGTGTCGCCCTAGGGAGCGACCGGGACGCCGCCTTTAGCAGCGCCATCGAGTGATGCAAGGGGCCAAATGCATCTTGCGATGCCTTTTTGACCCCTCGCGGAAAAAATCAGGTTTCGACGTCGTCGTCGTCTGCGGTCGCGACGCCCAGATCGTCGTCACCGCCGAGGTCGACGTCGTTGTCCGGCGAATCGCTGTCCTCGTCGACATCGACGTCCAGATCCAGATCCTCGTCGACGCCTTCTTCCTTGACGACCTTGCCCGGCTTTTCGATCTGCTCGAACGGCATCGGCTGCTTCGATTTCAGCACCGATTCCGGGATCCAGTTATAACCGCAATTGATGCAGTTGATCGGATCGTCCTTGGTCAAATCATAGAATCGGGTGGCGCATTTCGGGCAGCTACGCTTCGTGCCCCATTCAGCCTTGATCATATATGCCTCGTAACCTTCTGGAAGGAGATAATAATTTCGGGAAAGCGACGACTGCCTGCGCGGCATCCATCAAATCGGCGTGCGCCTTGCCAGATTGCAAGGCCGCTGTCAAAAGCCACACGTCATGACCGATCAAACCACCACGCCGCGCAGCTTTTCCGCTTCCGTTCCGCTTAAAGGTAGGATCGCGATTCCGGGTGACAAGAGCATCTCGCACCGCTCGCTGATGCTCTCCGCGCTCGCGGTGGGCGAAAGCCGCGTCACCGGGCTGCTCGAAGGGCATGACGTGCTCGCGACCGCCGCGGCGATGCGCGCGATGGGCGCAACGATCGAACGCCGGGACGACGGCGAATGGCGCATCCACGGCGTCGGCGTCGGCGGTCTGCTCCAGCCGCGCGAAGCGCTCGACATGGGCAACAGCGGCACCTCGACGCGCCTGCTGATGGGCCTCGTCGCGAGCCATCCGATCACTGCGACTTTCGTCGGCGACGCGAGCCTGTCGGGCCGCCCGATGGGCCGCGTCATCGACCCGCTCGGCCAGATGGGGGCGGACATCAGCGCCTCGCCCGGCGGCCGCCTGCCGCTGATGGTGCGCGGCCTCGCCCCCGCCATCCCCCTAGCCTACCGTCTGCCCGTCGCCTCGGCGCAGGTGAAGAGCGCGGTGCTGCTCGCCGGTCTCAACACGCCGGGGATCACCGAAGTGATCGAACCCGTGCCGACACGCGACCACAGCGAACGCATGCTGCGCGGCTTCGGCGCCGAACTCTCCGTCGACACCGACGCCGACGGCACGCGCCACATCCGCATCCGCGGCGAGGCCGAGCTCAAGCCGCAGACGATCGTCGTTCCCGGCGACCCGTCCTCGGCCGCCTTCTTCATCGTCGCGGCGCTACTCGTTCCCGGCTCCGACGTCCTTATCGCCAACGTCGGCCTCAATCCGACGCGCGCGGGCCTCGTCGAGATTCTTAAACAGATGGGCGGCGACATCGAATTGCAGGACGCCCGCGAAGTCGGCGGCGAACTCGTCGCCGACCTCCGCGTCCGCCACAGCGCGCTCAAGGGTATCGACATCGACCCCGCTATCGCCCCCAGCATGATCGACGAATTTCCAATCCTCTTCATCGCCGCCGCGCTCGCCGAAGGCCGCACCGCCACCACCGGGCTCGACGAACTGCGCGTCAAGGAAAGCGACCGCATCGCGGTGATGGCCACGGGTCTCAAAGCGGTCGGCGCGCGCGTCGAGGAAACCGAGGACGGCCTGATCATCGATGGCACCGGCGGCGACGCGCTGCCCGGCGGCGCCACCGTCGCCGGCCATCTCGACCACCGTATCTGCATGAGCTTCGCCGTCGCCGGCCTTGTCAGCAAGGCGCCGGTGACGATCGACGACATCGCCCCCGTCGCCACCAGCTTCCCCAATTTCGAGGAACTGCTGGCCGGACTCCAGCAATGATCATCGCCGTCGACGGCCCCACCGCATCGGGCAAGGGCACCCTCGCCCGCCAGCTCGCCGACCATTATGGCCTGCCCGTGCTCGACACCGGTCTGCTCTATCGCGCGGTTGGCTATCAGACGCAGCTCAACCATGGCGACGCCGACAAGGCCGCCGACGCGCTCGCCGCGTGCGATTTCCCCGACAGCCTACTCGATGATCCCGCGCTGCGTTATGAAACCACCGGCGGCCTCGCCAGCCGCGTGTCTGTCCATCCGGCGGTCCGTGCCGCGCTGTTTCAGCGCCAGGTCGATTTCGCGAACCAGCCGGGCGGCGCGGTGCTCGACGGGCGCGACATCGGCACGGTCATCGCGCCGCACGCCGATGCCAAGCTGTTCGTCACCGCCAGCCCCGAGGAACGCGCGCGCCGCCGCCATGCCGAAATGTGCGGACGCGGCGTCGATGTAACCTATGACGCCGTGCTCGCCGACGTTCATGCGCGTGACGCGCGCGACACCGGCCGCGCCGACGCACCGCTACTGCGCGCCGCCGACGCTCTGCTGCTCGACAATACGGGCATGGACAAGGACGCCGCGCTCGCCGCCGCGATCGCCTTCGTCGAAGCACGCCGGACGCGCGACGGCTAAAACCGGCTTTCTGCCTTGCTTTGGTAGGGGGTGCGGACTATATGCGCGCCGTCCGACGGGCTTTATTGCAGGTCGAGGCATGGTCAAACCGCCGCTCGAAACCGGGTGTCGGGCGTGATGGGACGCACCCGTCGCGCCCATTTTGCTTTGTCCATGGCTTGCCGGTGAGTGGTTCGAAGGATGCTGTACCTGCATCCGGCAGGTGCGGCAGATCGGCCACTAAGACCAGCGGATCCAACCGCTTGGCCGGAACAAATGAAGTAAGGAAACACATCTATGGCCACTACGGCTTTCCCGACGCGCGACGATTTCGCCGCGATGCTCGATGAATCGCTTGGTGGTGCCGACGGCGGCTTTGAAGGCCGCGTCGTCAAGGGCACCGTGACCGCGATCGAAAACGACCTGGCAGTGATCGACATTGGCCTGAAGAGCGAAGGCCGCGTGCCGCTTCGCGAATTCGCGATGCCGGGCCAGAAGGCCGACATCAACGTCGGTGACGAAGTCGAAGTCTATGTCGACCGCGTCGAAAACGCCAACGGCGAAACCATGCTGTCCCGCGATCGCGCTCGCCGCGAAGCCGCCTGGGACCGCCTGGAAGAAGAATTCAACAAGGAAACCCGCGTCGAAGGCGTCATCTTCGGCCGCGTCAAGGGCGGCTTCACCGTCGACCTCGGCGGCGCCGTGGCGTTCCTTCCGGGTTCGCAGGTCGATATCCGCCCCGTGCGCGACGTCGGCCCGCTCATGGACCTGCCGCAGCCCTTCCAGATCCTCAAGATGGATCGCCGCCGCGGCA
>Ga0209676_1000677_pt1 | contig 48331 bp, 59 predicted proteins | sample AraplaCvi_mLB_r2_FD_184282 | JGI IMG/M metagenome (GOLD analysis project Ga0209676, IMG submission 184282) | Arabidopsis root microbial communities from North Carolina, USA - plate scrape MF_Cvi_mLB_r2 (SPAdes) (version 2) | ecosystem: Host-associated > Plants > Roots > Endosphere | place: USA... | reverse complement strand
CTGCATTTTGATTACTACGAAGATCGGCAGTAGTACTTTTAGCAGCTACTGTTCGGACTTTATAAGACATTGCAGAACTAGACGATAAAGTAAACTCAATAATTCCACCTACCAAATAACCATTTGGTACTTTCCATTCTTTAACTAATCCAACTTTCCCCGCTGCAATGGAACTATCAACCGGAGTTCATTTTATTTTTTTTATGCAATCGATTAAGCTACTTGGGGTGTTTTACTTGAAGATCATTGAGCTGTTTTAGACAGCTCTTTTTTCTTATTGTACTAACGAAGCAGTTTAGTTGAAGAAGACAACTCTGTACTATTTATGTAAAATTAGAATAAAAACGAATCGAGGATAAAGACTTGGAACTTGAATATTTTAGATTTTATGAAAAACCAATTAAAGCAATCGAACTTATGAAACTTTATAACGATGCAGGTTGGTGGGAGGAAAGAAAAGAACAAGATATTGAAGAAATGTTAAAAAGGGAAATTTCAATTGGTGTATGGAAAGATGGTACTCTTATTGGGTTTGCAAGGGCTGTAACGGACGGTAAATTTAGGGCTTATATAGAAGACGTTGTTATACATAAAGCATATCAAAAATCAGGTATTGGAAAGAATCTTGTATCAAAATTGTTAGACGAACTATCTCATATTGATGTTATTAGCTTGTTTTGTGAAGAACATTTAATTCCTTTTTACAAAAAAAATAATTTTAAATACAGTAAATCACAATTTGTTTTGCATAGAAAATGATAACTTCTTATAAGACTAACGGGGGCGTTAATTAAAGATCATTGAGTTGCATAGGCTCTTTTTTTCTTATTGAACTCCCATGAAAGATTTTAATCATCTTTCATTTTCTGTGGTGTGGCGCTGGTTTTTGCGCTACATGGGTGGCTAACGGGGCATTTAGTTGAATAAGAATCCTATATGATATAATTTCTAAGAAAAATATATAAGAAAAGAAGGTATTTAAGATATGTCTTTAGTATTAGAAACTGTACGCTTAATTTTGCAGCCTTTCAAAAAAGAAGATGCATTTAGAATTAGGGATTTGGCAAATGACAAAGAATTAGCAGATATTCTGGGACTCCCTCATCCATATGAATTGGAATATGCTAAGGATTGGATTGCTATTCAACCAGAACAAATTAAAAATGGGGTTGAATATCCTTTAACAATAACATTAAAGGAATCAAATGAAATAATAGGTACAATTACCATTAGAATAGATAAAAGTAATAATAAAGGTGAACTTGGTTATTGGATAGGTAAAGATTATTGGGGTAATGGGATAGCGACGGAAGCAGTAAATAAGATAATAGACTTTGGATTTAACCAATTGAATTTAAACAAAATTTGGGCATCAGCTATAACAAGAAATATAGCGTCAAAAATAGTTTTAGAGAAAGCTGGACTACAAAAAGAAGGAACATTAAGGCAAAATAGACTTTTACATAGCGAGTATGAAGATGTTGATGTTTATGGTATTTTACGAGCAGAATATCAAGGATACTTATTCAATTAACAGGTGCGATTGTTAAATAAGCGTCGCTGTTCTCCTTAAACTAAAGGTCTAAAACTACCGATTGATAAGGAACTAGATTGATATGATTCAACTGTTAATCAAAATGAATGATGGCATCGCTCCCATTTTGGTACTGAAAGGGTAAATGGTATGCGGGAGAGGACAATTCAGGTAGGTTGACACGTTGGATAATGAAGTAAATTGCAAATAAGTGAGGAATACGAAGAGCGAATGGAATGAATATAGTTCCATTCGCTTTTTTGGTTTGTGTGATATGAGATAACCGTGTCTAACTTTTTGGGGTCACTTCATACGAGAAACTAAGGTTTTTCTTATGGAAAATTATCTGATATAGGGAAGTAACAGTACATATAATCCCTTTTTTTGTTCCTCTGATAAATTTTTTATTATATTAAATAATTCGTCATCTATATTTTCACTTTGTAGAGATTTATCTTGGGGAATCTTAATAGTTGTATCAACTTTGTTTTCCAGTAATAAAAAGAATGAGCTAAGCGTTAGTCCAACTTGTTCGCAAATTTCACTTAACAGTGCATAATTCGCTTCCTGAATACCGCTTTCTATTCGTGAAATAGATGCTTGAGAAATATCTAATTTTTGTGCAAAATCGCTCATACTTAAATTATTTTCTTTGCGTAACGAACGTATTAACTGTCCTATTTGCAAGTTATTCATATATGTTATTTCAACTCCACTTTATATCGTTTAATTAATCGTACAGTTATTATATTTTACAATCAATAGAAAATAAATTATACTTAAAACGTAAATATACATAATAAGTAAAAAAGGGGTTGAACGTTATCGGAAACTTTGAATCAGCACTTACTTTATTAATAGATGAAAGGATTGATGTGCTTTATCATAACAAAGTTTTTAGGAATCACCAGAATGAAATGGTTAAAGATGTTAAACAGAAATTATCCAAAACTCTTTCAGGCATAAGTGAAATAGAAGTTAAAGAGATTTCTGAGTCAATACAGATATCAATTCTTAATTATCAGCACTTATTATTTCAAGATATTTACAAGCGAGGTTTTTTAGATGGGATTGTACTCAGAGAAAAAATACCGGGGGGATCGATAAACGATGGAAGTACTTTTTAAAGGTCAACTCACGATGGATATATTCAAATTTGTAGAGGAGTTTAGAGGGTAAAGAAGCTACATGGAATTCAGCACATGAAGAGAGTACATCGAATTGTTTAAAGAACTAAGGACATTAGTTGAAGTAAAGGGCTATTGCGCTCCTTAGGTGGGGATAAATTTAGAATATGAGGTGCACCTACTAAACAGTATGAATCCATAGTAAACAAGGTTATTAATGAAACAAAGCATCGTGAAGTATATATTCTGATCCATGAGTGATAGTTTTCATCGTGTTTGCAACCATCTCTGTTGCTTTTGTAGTTTCTGCTGCATTAACATGTAACTCTTCAGATGCTGAGGCTACATGATTAGCAGTCTTAGTCACTTTTGTTACTGTATTATGAATATTATCATTGTATTAAACGATCGGGTCAATTGACCGATTAAGACAATAGAAATCACAAAAGAGAAAGAGTTGTTTTTAGCAATTGTCTTAGGTCAGAATGAGATTGAACGTGCTATTGCTAAGAATACTCTAATAGACACAAGAAACGGCTTGAGGAAACGATTGAGAGCAAACAGAGGCTATTGTTCATAAAGCCAATGTGATTGAAGGTTTGACCGACAATATTTCTCTTGCAGAAAAGCGACAGATTCTAAACAAGGTGGTTTGTTCAGGTGGTGAAGTTTTAATTAGGAGGAGTGATTGATGTGTCAAAAAACTGGAATTTGCCCCCGATGAAATTTAATTTGGGCGAAAAAGTCCAATTCAAATTCAATGGCAATGAACTGGTTGGAATAGTTGAAATAGCAGACTTTGGCGGTTCGCTTGAACACGATTACCATTCGTATGATATTTTCGTTGCTGAAGACAATTGTTTGTATAAGCATATTCCTGAAGAAGTTTGTAGAAATGCTTGCTTCTAACGAGAGTAGAATACAACTCACCTAGAAAATGCATTAATACCAATGGTTAGAAGTATATACTTAATTTTTAGCCCCAGAATTAGCCCCAATGCTATCGCTGAAAATCTGAACTGTTTCTTCTTCAAGTTCTTTTAATACATGTCCATATACTTCATAGATCATTGCTGGTGTGTTTCCCAAACGTTCGGCAATCACTTTCACATTGACACCTTTGTTTAATAATATGGTACAGTGTGTATGGCGTAATCCATGAAGTGTAATTTCAGGTAAGCTAGCTTTTTCTACTACACGTCTAGTCATATAAAGCAATCCAGAATCCGAAATTGGTTCACCAGTTTGATAGGAGAAAATACATAACTCGTATCTTTGATTTTCTTACCGAAAGCAAAAAGAGTAGCTTTGCGCCATGTATGGTACTTCTCTAATTGTGCTAGTACGGACTTTTCAACTTTAATCGTACGTAAGCTATTTTTAGTTTTAGGAGTACGAGTCCCTTTTTGATCACGTGTACCTCACGAAGCTTTTTGGCCGATAGTACATTAGTTTTCCAAAATGAATCTTCTGTTACCCAATCCATGACTATAGGTGAGTACCTGGGCTTTTTTTTTTCAAGAAATTACACTTGATAAAAAGAGAACGTCTATTCAAAAATAATACAAACGAGCGTTCTTGTAAAAGGGAGTGTAGAAGGATGAAAGAACAATTAGTTAAAGCAATGCAACGTAATCAATATGTGTCGAGGTGACAGGAGCACAACAAAACTTTAGAATGACATTTGCTCAAAGGAAATAGAAATTAAAGGAGCATTCCTGTGCCTGATTTCAACGTACATATTGTATTTTTCAATAAGCAACTTTCTTTCAATTACAAACTAATTAGCTGATATAACTTATCGTCAATATCCTCCACCTCAATATCGGATGAATCTTTTTTATCATATAAATTTTCAAGATAACAATGTAGAATTCTTAATTTGGAATAAACACCAACTATATCAGTATGTAAATGTATACATGTTTTTGATTGTTCGAAATAAAGGTTCAATCCTACATCTATTTGATGAACACCTGCATTTTTTAATTCGGAATATGTTTTTAAATCAAGATTAGGTATAGAGTTTTTTAATTTAATATTATATTGAGGTTTAAAATGATAAATTAACATGGCTTCAACTACATTAACTACTGTAGCATCTGTTATTTTTTCTCCCAATTTATCAGTGGTTTGCCAGTAAGGGTTCCCTAATAAAATGGAAGTCATTGAATCTGGGGTCATAACTGTATTCAACTTAGATTTTGTATGAAGCAAAAATATTACCAACTCTTTATCTCTGTACTTCATATTATAATCTCTATATATTTTTAAGATCTTCTCGTGACTGTTTAATCTATCAAAGATATTTCTACCCCCATCAGTATCAAGAGATTGCCCAATATACAAAATTTCGTACTCCTCACTTGTTTCCTCATTTTGATTCGATATATTTATTAGATCATAAATAGATACCTTCTTTTTTTGACTTAAGTTCGAACTATTGAAGAAATCAACATGATTTTTCTTAATGAATTCGATCCCATAATTAGTAATCCCTATTTCAATTGCAGTCCCGTAATCGCTGATATTGATATCAATGGAATCTTCCGGGATATTGAAAGGCAGTAGTATAATATTCGATATTTTAAATCTTTGGTTTAACTCTAAGCACTTATAGTTGACAATTAATTGTTGATTGATATACTGCGCATCTAATATTTGATATTTTTTTGCTAACATAACCATATAAATATTTGAATTTCCATATTGTGAATGCTGTTCACGAACATCTTCCAAATGCATGTATGGAAATATAAACTGTTCATCGAAAAAAATCTCGAGTAGTTTTTTCATAAAAAGTCCCACCCTTTTTTGATATACATTAAGCGTAAAAAACCTGCTAAACTATTTTCATCGTACACTGAGATATTCCAGAGACCTCAGGTTTCCATACTATTCATTTTATATCCTCCAGAAAAAACGATTTATACCTACTAATATTCTACAATATCTCCGTATATTTCATTGAACTTTCCCTAACATAAATAGTCTAAACTACTTTCGTTTTTCTTCTATTCTGAAGAATTACTATTAAGCCATATAAACAAATGTCCAGGACTCACTTCAAAATGAGTGCCTGGTTTTGTTCTATATTCTTTTGTACTTGTTAGGATGGAATTGCCTATGTAACATATTTGCGCCAATAAAAATACAAAACGTCCCTAAAACTTTTAAAAGTATATTTTTGATTAATAAAGAATCGTCAATTGTTATGACTATCAACATAGGCCCAACCATAATTAATATAAAACCTATTAATCCTTTTACAAGCCTCATATAAAACCTCCTAATTAAAAAGCCACTTATTTGAGTGACTTAATTTTTAACTAAGTTTTCTTCATAACAATATTTATACAATTCAGCAGTTACATAGCAATCGTGTAGTGCATCGTGTGATTTTAAATGATTTAATTTTAAGAAGCTTTTTAATGTAGATAATTTATGATTTTTTGTAAAGTCAATATGTTTACGAGATAAAGCTAAAGTATCTATAGCTTTAAATTTACGGTATTCGATTTCCTCTTTGTACATTGCACTTAGTAAAAATTTCATGTCGAATGAGGCATTATGTGCAACGATGACATCATCTTTTAAAAACTCAAGTAATTTTGGTAGTATTTCTTTAATTGAAGGGGCATCTTTAACATCATCGTTACTTATGCCATTTATTTCTGTTGCGTCATAAGGAATTCGTTTAGAAGGCTTCACAAAGGTAACAAATTTTTCTTTTTCCTCAAAGTTCTCATATCGCACGGCAGCAACTTGAATAATTTCGTCCGTATTATTAGATAGACCTGTTGTTTCAAAATCTAAAACTATAAAATTTGGCACAAGTTTTCTTATTCTAGAATAGACAAGTTTGCTATCAGGAACGATGTTTAAATCTCTAAAACTGGTAACTTTCTGCGGTTGTTGTATAGTGTTATTTGAATTCGGCTTTCCTCTAACAATTTCAATTTTAGTATTGTTAATTATATTATCAGCTATTTTTCGCTTTTCTTCCTCGATAATTTTTGTTTTTATTTCTTCCTCTGTCATATTAGGATTTTCATTATGTAATTCAACAATACGTTTTTCTATTGGTGTCAATGTAGAAGGATTGTTCATTCTTAATTTAACTGTATAATCTTTTCTTTCCACCTCTTGCTTGTCGATAGGAATATCAATTTTTTTCTTTTTAGAGAATAATTTTTTTAACCAATTCATTGTTTGTAGCCTCCCTTTATATTTCCATTTTAGGGAATCGGGAGTTGAAAGTACATACAAAAAAATCAACTCTATTTATAAATCTGTAAAGGACAAAGCACATATAGAGCGTCCAGTGCCTTTTTACAATTGGTTGAAACAATCAAATATAAACTGCCTAAGAGGATTTATTGTGCGGAGATAAAAAGCATATTAACTCTTCAATTGGAGAAAATATTCCTAAATAAAATTTTAGGAGGATGAAATGAATAAATATTTTATTATATTATTGTTATTAGGTTGCGTATTAATTAATATAACCAATAATGTAACTGTGGATGCAAAGTCAAGTGATTCACCACAACCTTATGAAGAATTTTTCCCTGAAATAGGATATAAAACTGTAGAATCTGCATTAAAAGATTTTGAACAACATTTTAATAAAGAGCTTAAGCTACCACTTAGAGTACCACCTATAAGTTTTACCCATCGTTTTGGGAGATTTAGTAATATAGATGGCGATATCAATGATGAATTTGAATTGACAATGATAAGTGATCAATTACCTCGTAATCATTTTAAAATTAATGTTCGACCAATTCAGCATAAAATTCCATTTAAAAAGTATATATCGGATGTATTTAAATTGAACAATGGAAGCGATGCATTATATATAAATGATCCGAAATTCGGTTTTGATATGTTGGCCTTTGAAAGAGATAACTGGCAGTATGTGTTCAGTATTGATCAAGATGTTTCTGATAAAGTAACATCTGACGTGCTTATTGATATAGCAAATTCTATTGATTATCCTAGTGAAAAATATTAATTAAACTAATGAAAAACTCCCACTTCGTGATGAGTGGTCAATAAATAGGCTTTATCAAAAACACTTACTTAGGTAGGTGTTTTGATTTTTTGTCAGATTTGTATTATTGGAATGGGCTTCCATATAAATTATGATTAGTGCGGAGTGATGAAAATGAGTTTATTGGAAGATTTAACGACTAGATTCTTTGAGGAAAAAACATACGCCTATTTAAATCATGTAAAAGCCTTTATAGAATTTATTGAAAATAAAGGCGTTAACGAACAAAATCTAATTCCTTATTTACAGGGGGTTAGAACAAAACATATCGTAGAAGCATTAGGGTTCTATATCGACAGAAATAAGGTTATCGCAAAAGATGCAGCACTAGTTTACAAGTCAGCAATAAAGGAATTTTTATATTTTATTTTAGATTCGGAGGAAATACAGAATCCAGAATTAATAAAAGAATTAGGGTTACCGGTTTACAAAGAAGAATCATATAATGCTACTGTTAATAAATATATTGCAGATCATAACTCACTAAAAGAACGAAAAGGATTTGGGGTGCTAGATCATCGGTGTATCGAAGATCTTATTTTGCAATGTAATAATTTATTAAGTTCTGAAGAGGAATTAATAAAATCAAAAGATAAGAAAAAGTTTTTCAATAAGATTAGATCTGCAGTGATAGTTAAATTAATATTATTAACAGGTGTCCCTTATAGAGCTATTAGGAATCTTGACGTTAGGGATATAAAAATAGATGATAATACAATCAATTTAAATGGGTTCATTATACATATCCCAAAAACTATTAAAGAAGATCTTACAAAATATGTTTATATTTCCAAGCATCTTCGACAAAATCAAGAAAAGTTGTTTATTGAATTTGAAGGGCATCAGATTAATTTCCAAACTGGAAATACTTCGGCATTTTTAAAAGGTATGATTGGAAGAGGAGACCTAAACGCTTTGGTCAAATTTACTATTACAGAAATGATTAGGAATGGTGTAAGTGAAAGTGTAATAAGACAATTACATGGCATAGAAAAATCAAAGATGGATATTATTGAGATATGTCATGCTAATGTCTATACACATAAAGAAGCAAATCGGCATCTCGATTCAAAAATTAGACAATCAGAACTATATGACATTTTATGAGTTGTAGCAATATTATTGGAATCTGGTATTCAATATTCTTTTTAGTATAAAAGGAGGGGTTTAGAATGAATATATTTAGTAGATATAGATGGATCTTTGAAAAAATATCGAGGTTTTAAGATGAAGCCTCAAATTAATGATTTAATTAGAGTTCCTTATATCCCAGAAGATACAAAAGATTTAGCACCAAATAGAAAAAATACATTTAAACATTTATCTATGGAGAAAGTATATCAAGTCTATAAAGTTGTTCATGTAAACCAGATTCTCATTCGTGATGATATAGATGATAGTGTCCATCTTCTCAATGGTCAATATCAAGTTGTTGAGGAAATATCAGACAAAGAAATTGAACTACATAAACAAAATAGAGATGTGTTAGTAATGGTCGACAAAATGATTAAAAGTAAAAATATACTTTAAATGTACAAAAGGAGAGGAATCTAGATGAGTTTTAATAGTATTGCTATTTATGACAGAATATCCAGTATAGAAGATACAATTAAAAAAGAAGAGCACCAGATAAATCTTTTGACAAATAGTGTAGCGAGATATAAAGATCGTCTTGAATGGTTGGAGCGCATGAGAATTGCATATGAAAATTTTAATCTGACATCTTGGGAAGGATGGGCGCTAAAATTATATGTTGAATCAGTAAGCCTTGCAGATGTAGCGAAAAAACTAAATGATATGGGCTATTGATTACCTAGCGCAATAAAGTCAAGACCGGAAAGAAAGATCACTACAAATGATATATCAGATCTCATAAAAACGGATCCTCAAAATGAGATTCACGAATGCGCACAAAAATTCTTTGAAGTGAAAAATAAGAACTATTGGGGCGAAAAATACTAGGATTTGATTATTGTTTTAATACCCTTATTAATATTGAATTCCTTGTTATTACAATTACTATGTTCTCCAAGCTATTGTTAACCATTTTAATGATGAAGTTTTTTCATAATTAGAAGGAGAGAGGTAAATGCAGAAGTTTGAATACTATCGTATAGTAGAGGATTTATTTAAAAATGATTTAAACTTAGCTTCGGAATCTTTAGAAAGGGTTCAAGCTAAGGAGTTTGATTCAGAATTTATCAATGCTATTGTCATGAAACAAAGCCGAGATTTTCTTAATGTATATGATGCACATATTATTAAAGAGATTTGTAATTTTATAAATGAGGATTTAATACTATATAAGCGAATTTATATAGGTCACGAACCATACAAGGATAAGTTTCGAGATGAAAATAATGCTATTTTGAGTACACTACCATTTCCATTTGAAGCTGAGTTTAGTCCTAATAGCGGAGCTAGATTTTACAATGACGGATATTTCAAAATAAAAAATGATTTTTTAGAATTTGATTTAATACATAGTGACGAAAAGTCTAAAGTATGTGATTTCTCTGTACCTTTAGAGGTTGGAACAACAGAAGGGTATACTAGTTTTAATCATATCGTTTGGGATGGTGGATTAGCTCGATGGCCATATTACAGTAAACATATATATCTTTTTCATAGAAATTTTCAACAGCATAGTTTTTTTAGCTAGTCAGATACTTGTAAATAAATATTTATTAAACAAGAATTTTAATTGTCCCATCGGAATGTCTTACCGTTGAAATGCTTGAAACCAATGGGGGAGTAAATCTGAATTGGTGAAATTTGAATCTTAATCATTTATTCTTTTAATCTTTTAAAACATGCTCTTAATAATTAATATATATAATCAAGCAACTGCAGAAAGGTGGTTGCTTTTTATATTGGACCAAAAGAAAAACACTTTCAGCTGCACGATGAGCCGAGAGTGTTTTTCATTTCAACCTTATCTTTTAACCACTTTAATAGAAATTCCTCTGTTTCCTTAGCAGGGTAATACCATTTGCCCCCAATCTTTGCTTTTGGAAAATCTTCATCATGAAAAAAGTTATCTTGAATGCTATTCCAACTCATACATGTTCTACGTTTAAGTTCGTTAGAATCCCAAAATAGCAATTCATTCGAATGCTCATTTATTTTTGCTGCTATGGCTTCTTTTAGTAATTCCTGAACAAGGATACTATCAATTTGAACTTTAATCATGATCTATATCTCCGCCTTTAGTTATATTTTTTCTCCGTTCTCCAAGATATAGTTTAGCTCAAATTTAATATCCAACGCTTTTGCAATCTTTTCTAAGTCATCAACAGACAAACTATTGTTTTTCATTTTTTTCGAAAGATTTGGTTGCGATGTTCCAATCATTTCTGCTAACTGTGTAGCAGTTATATCAAATTCTATTAACAGCCTTTTTATTTTCTTAGTTGTATCCATTCTAGACCTCCAAAATAATGTTTGTTTATATAGTAGCACGAATGGGAATTTAAAATAACTTTAAGTTATAAAATATATTGACTTATTCTTTATTGTTATTTAATATAACTATTAGTTATATTTCGGCTAATCATGTGCTTTAGGAGAGGGGTGAAACACTATGACATACTTTGGTTTTACGATTTCGCGTGAAGATGAAGCGAATTTTCCGGAATCTAATAGCTATGTCGATGCTAGAGAGTATTTCCAAAAACGCTATGGTGACAAATACAATTTAGGGGATTGGGAGTATGTTTATTTTGTGGGAAAGGTTTATTTTGATGATGTTAACGGTCAACCAGTTCAAATTGGTGAAGATGGTTCCGTACATGTAGTTTATTAATTTATTAGGGTTAGAAAGCGAGGTGAAAACGATGGCATTTGAATACTTAGCAACTTACAAAACATTTGATTCAATAGCCGACATGGATTCGGCTGTTGAGAATCACATGGCAGCAAACTACTATGATTTGACTGAATCAGAGCGTGCCATCGTTTTCAAACTTGCTTCTCATTCTCTTAATTATCCTGGAGTGTGTCACCTGAAAGCTTCCACAATTGCTAAAAGCTTAGAGATCAGTACAAAGACGGTGTACAGAGCGATTTCGAAATTGGAATCACTAGGGATTATTAAGAAACAGATCACTACGAAGGAAAAAGGCGGTCGAGGTGCAAACATCTATATTATTTTGCCGTGTCAACCAGAACCACTTGGAAGCACTGACAAATTTTTTGAGCAAGAGACGGTTCAAAATGAGTCTGTTCCATTACAAGAAGCTTATAATCGCGCTCATGTTGAAAAAGAAGAATGCAAAGAGTACATGAATGAGTACCAGCAAATACTTTACGATTTTATGCATTCTTTACCAATTCCAGATAACTTTAAGGATGATCTGCATAAAGTGGTATTGGCATCTAATGTAAGTAGTATTCAGGAATTAATAAAAGCTAAAGATATCATTTTTAAAATGGCCAACGATATTAAAGATGGTGTGCTGACGGTCACTAAAACAATACGTGCCATATTTGTAGGGGCTCATAAGAAGGCATTACAACGTAAAGATAAGCACCTCACAATAAATACATCATCCATAGATCCAAACAATGTAAATGAGTGTCCAGTACCGTTTTATAACTGGTTGAATGAACGGAATAGACCAACAGAAGTATTTTAATAGAAGGGAGTGAGGATATATGAAAGTAACGGTTAAAGAATGGCGAGTAATGTCTGATCATAATAAACAATTACTTTTAAATGCGGTAGCAACTAACTAAAACATAGACGAAAAAGGGGAATGAAAACATGCAACAACAAACACAACACACATTAAGAACAATCGCACATGAAAACAACAGCAATGTAAGTAATTTATTCGCACAATTGATTCAATTAAAAACCGTACAGAATGAAGTAGCTCGTTTACTAAATAAACTTGATGATATTACACATAAAGGTTGGCATAAAGATCATGGCATGTATGTCTATTTTACAAATCCAAGATACAGTACGTTTAATTGACATGGCATTCTATCCATTGTTTAAAGAAATGGCACAAGAGGTTGATATCATTAACATTCACGCTCAGGGACTTTTTGAGACAGTGATTGAAAATAAATCTGAGCAATCGGTTGATACAGCTACTAAATCGAATATCAACAGTAAGGAAGGTTGGAACGCTTTTTCTATGGAAGGGAACATAAAAACATCCATTAAAGAATTTGGTAGAGAACCTGAAAGCTTTGATCATTATATCTCTCTTTAGAAAAATTCATCAAATACTCTCTCTATCCTGCAAAAAAATTGTTTCAATATAACAAAATAGAAATGATGTTGATAAAATAGTGAGTTATAAAATATAAGAGGAAAATGTACTGACTCCAAAATATGCGAGCATAGATTCTTCGTCTGCTGAATAAAAGGTAGTATCGTTAGCAGCTCTATTACTAACGACGGAAGTCTTTTTAGGAGCAATGGTATTTAACAATTAACGAATGAACTAGATGGTTATCTTCCAATACGAGGGTAGCATTTTATGTCGAGAAGGTTTAATGGGTAAGGATCCTCGATTTCTCACTAGAACTATAAATGTAAGCTTAGGGTTGTTTTTATACTATAAAAATTACCTTTCACATAGTGGAAGGTTTTTTATTTTGGAAAAGTAGGTGAGAACATTGGTGGAAACAATCAATAATTGGTTGGATTGTGCGCTTATTGGAGGTCTAATATTCATTTGGCGCAATACAAACAATCTAAATAAAAGGCTACTTAGTTTAACGACAGATTAAGCCAACATTTAAACGAAGTTGACGAGACTTCAAAGGAATATGCACAACGAATTAATAATCGCGAGGTGCGAATTAAGCAGGTATACAAAAAATGCTGAGGATGGTGTAAAAGATGAGAATTAATTAGAAAGTACGTATACACAATAGGTGTTTCAGATAGTACACAAGCATTAAGTTACGAGAAACCAAAGGTAGGTGAAACGAAATGATTACAATTCGTAAAAAATTAGTACGTGATGAACAAGCAAACAAGGTTACTTATGGTAAAGCTAACACAAGAAAATTTATCGTTGTTCATGAAACAGATAATACACGTATAGGGGCCGATGCAGACGCGCATGCACGTTTACAATACAATGGAAATAGCCGTTCAGCTTCTTGGCATTACACAGTTGATGATAAAGAGGCAGTGCAATCGTTTGAACATGCTTGGAAATGTTGGGCCGCAGGAAGTAACACAGGTAATAATGAGGGGATTCAAATAGAGGTTTGTGTTAATAGTGATGGAAACTATGAAAAAGCCATGCAGAACGCTACAGAGTTAGTCGCTAAAGTTATGAAAGATGAAAACATCCCTATTCAAAATGTTGTTCAGCACAATCACTTTAGCGGTAAAGGTTGCCCTCGAAGTATGCGAGAAGGTAAAATTTTTGGGTCAAAATTTATCACTAAAGTTAAAAACGCAAGTGGCAATGCACGGCAACAAAAGTCAGCTATCGACAACAATAAATACCGTGTACTTGGACTGGAACATACGGTACACAACAAGCAGCTGAAAATGTACTAGATGTATTAAAACATCGATTTGGTTGGGTTGCGTATATCGAGCAAGACGGATCTAAATGGCGTGTTAAAACAGTAACATTTATCGGAATGGCTGCAGCACAAGCAGGAGCAAATAAAATTGAAGCAGCTAAGTTAGCCCACGTAACAAATAAGTGGCCGAATAATAGAAACGAATCAGGAATAGGTTATTTACAAAAATTTTTATTCTAATTTTGATAATAGAGCATAAATTTAAAGAAAAGTGTTAATAACTACAGTTGCTAACTCAAAAACCGGAATTCACGAACGGACGTTTAGATGTTGAAACATTGGTAGTACTTGGTATATACTTATAATGAAATGGAGGAGGTGGCAGCTATGAACACTTCTTATAAAGAGTTCATGGGTTTTAAAACACCTGTTATTACAGAAGCTGATAAAATTTTTGATGAAATTTTAGGAAGAATAGTATTCAATCTGATTGAGCAATTTAAGTTAGATGGAGAGTTTTCTAACATCTGGCAAGTACTGGATGCTATAGAGGCTACTAGTCCAGAGTATTCCTTTATAAAGGAATGGTATATTAACGATGGAAAATCCTATGTTGATTCAATGGATTTTGAAATACCGAATACTGATGACATACTAGATTTTTTAGATTATCAGGGATATCTCTTAGAGACAGAAGAGTCTGAACAAACTATTCGTAATTTAGTACTTTCTATAACAGCTTTCTGTAAAGAGACAAAAAGCTTTTTATCTTCACATCCAATTGTAAGGCTAAAAAATAGTTTTTTTAATAAGAATGTACGAATAGGTATACCAATAGCTGAAGATATAACTTCTGATGATGATAGAATTTCTGACGAAGATAGAACTTGGAAACCAAGAGCCGAAAGCCCTGATAAAACAGGGCTTTTAGTATACATATAATTTGGAGGAGAAAAGATGATTAAGGAAGTAGCAATAGAAACATATAAACTTGCAAAAACTGATATCCAATTGATTAAAGCAACTTTAGAATCATTAAATGTAAAAAAGAATGTAGAAAATATTTCATCAAATCTTATACATGATTTTAACTTTGGAGTTAGAATGGAATTTGTTGATGAAGAGCGTAGGTATGCATATTTACGAACTATTATTGATAGTAGATCTGAGGAATCTGGTGAAGTACATTTAGAAATTGAAACTGTACATAAAGGTGTATTCAAATCTACGGTTTTGTTAGATGAAGAAACTTTTAATAATTTTGTAGATGTTCAAATTGTCCCTCAATTACTTCCGTATGCTCGAACTTTGATTTCAAATCTAACTATTGAAATGGGTATTAAATCAATAATACTTCCTACTATGGATATTATAAACTCTATTATGGAGAATTCTGAAAGTGAGTAAAAGTGTAAAAGCTTATACCATTACTTTTGAAGATTCTGATTATAATAAGGAAGTACTTATTGATTTATCAGAAAAAATTGCTGAGAATGTTAGGAAGAGTAGAGGAAGAATTACAAAATTAAACGAGTTTTTAAAAAAGAGTGGAAAATGGGTAGTGGGAAATCATAAAGCTAGTCTACAACGTTGGAAATCATTCGTTTTAGGTAGAAATCCCAGAAATGCTGCGCCAGATGTTGTAGAGTTTGTCGATTTAATTGAAAGCATTTTTTCAGTTTGTACATGTCAAGATGACTGGTTGAAAATGAGAGGATTAATACCTGAAAAACTTTTTGAACCCTATTTTCAATCAAAAAACAGTGGGAAAGTAGTTGGGTTCGGGGTTAATGTATTTATTAATGGGAATAAAGTACACTATAAACCCAATACATTAGATTCAAGACAAACTGTAGATGCTGGATCTTGGGATGGGAAGTTTGGAGAATTTGTTGAAATAAAATTTCAACCTTCAGCTTTTCGAGAAAAAGATATTGGTTATCTGACTTTACTTGAAAACCAATTAGACAATAATAATATATCTCACAAAATAAAACTATTAACATTTGATGATGTTCGTGCAACCAAAAATTTATTAATAGCTGAAAAATTAATCACAGATAAAACTAGATTTGAAATACTAAGCCATGAAAGTTTTTTGGCTATTTAATCTATTGATAAACACAAAAGCCCAGGTACTCATTTTTTGAGCCTGAGCTTTTTGTGTTCCCATTAAATTTTTTCTTGCTAAAACGAGAACTTATGTTCCGCTTTGATTACAAATAGATGTACTTGATTGTGGAGGGAATAGGATGATTAATGGCGAGGATCGTAGTGTTCTGTATGAGTTTATTAAATTGGATATGACAATCAGGTCATTACAACACGACTATTCATCGCTTGAAAAGTTAAAAATGTCCAAAGTCTACCTAAAATTATCGATGGTATATTAAAAAATTGCTTGCTTCTAACGAGTTGAACCATCGCTCAGACGATTTGAGGATTAGATTGACGTACACTTGGTTGTATGGATTTATAGCCCACAATAAGATGGGAAGAATCGAATAGAGGAAAACAAGAGCGCAGCTAATTAGTCGGCATGCGCTTTTTCTTCGCCCACTATTTCGATGAGATTACTATTGAAACAATTAATTATTTGGCAGGATATAGAGAGTATTTAATGAGTTTTTCTAAAAAGAGATATAAAGATGTATGTCATGAGTACTCATTTAAGGTTAAAAAAATCGAAATGATGTTGATAAAATAGTGAGTTATAAAATATAAGTGGAAATTGTACTGACTCCAATAAGCTAGCAAAGATTATTCGTCTTCTGTATAAAAGGTAGTATCGTTAGCAGCTCTATTACTGACGATGGAAGTCTTTTCAGGAACAATGGTATGTAACAATTAACGAATGAACTAAAAGGTTATCTTCCAATACGAAGGTAGCATTTTTATATCGAGAAGGTTTAATGGGTAAGGATCATCTCGATTTCTTACTAGAACTAAAAATGTAAGCTTAGGGTTGTTTTTATAATAGAAAATTTACCTTTCACATAGTGGAAGGTTTTTATTTTGGAAAAGTAGGTGAGAACATTGGTGGAAACAATCAATAATTGGTTGGATTGTTTCAGCGGTTGTTGGAGGTATTTTATTCATTTGGCGCATTATAAACAATCTAAATAAAAGGCTACTTAGTTTAACGACAGATTAAACCAACATTTAAACGAAGTTGACTAGGCTTCAAAGGAATCTGCACGACGCATTAATAATCACGCGGTGCGAATTGTTGTATTAGACAAAATGGAAACTAATTGGAAATGCGGATGCGCAATAGGTGTTTCAGGTAGTACAAAGCATTAAATTACAAGAAACCAAAGGACGGTGAAACGAAATGATTACAATTCGAAAAAAATTAGTACCCGATGCACAAGCAAACAAGGTTACTTATGGTAAAGCTAACACAAGAAAATTTATCGTTGTTCATGAAACAGATAATACATGTTTAGGGGCTGATGCAGACGCACATGCACGTTTACAATACAACGGTAATAGCCGTTCAGCTTCCTGGCATTACACAGTTGATGATAAAGAGGCAGTGCAATCGTTTGAACATGCTTGGAGATGTTGGGCCGCAGGAAGTAACACAGGTAATAATGAGGGGATTCAAATAGAGGTTTGTGTTAATAGTGATGGAAACTATGAAAATGCCATGCAGAACGCTGCAGAGTTAGTCGCTAAAGTTATGAAAGATGAAAACATCCCTATTCAAAATGTTGTTCAGCACAATCACTTTAGCGGTAAAAATTGCCCTCGAAATATGCGAGAAGGTAAAATTTCATGGTCAAAATTTATCACCATGGTTAAAAATGCAAGTGGCAATGCACAGCAACAAAAGTCAGCTATCGACAATAAGAAATACCGCGTACTTACTGGAACCTACGGAACACGACAAGAGGCTGAAAATGTCCTCGATGTATTAAAACATCGTTTCGGTTGGAGGGTATACATCGAGCCAGATGGAGCTAGATGGCGTGTTAAAACAGGAACGTTTACAGGAATGGCTGTAGCACAAGAAGGAGCAAATAAAATTAAAACAGCTAAGTTATCTCAAGTAACAAATATAGTAGCTGAATAATAGAATAATACTCCTAAAAGCCTGATTGTGAAATGATTTATAATTAGTAATTTAGAGAGCGCATCGTACTATTGATGTGCTTTTTTTTAGTCTCTTAGAACAGCCCTCAGACGATTCGAGTATCGGTTAGAAAGATGAAGTCGATTATAAGTCAGCAAATAACTTGTTTGAGCTAAAGCTGATACCCTGTTCCATTCGTGTGAAAACAATATGATGCCTAACATTAATACGATATATCCAGTCATATTTACATCGGGGCAAAAACAGCGATGTACGGTATTTAGGGAGCATTGCCAAAGGCTAGTGGTGGAACTAGTGATCCAGTATTTACAGATATGAGCAAAAGATTGCAGAGGTGCAATAACGTATTCCTTACGTGATAAGCGATAGGGGGGGTGAGGTTCTTCATAGGTTGCTAGATGGTAATAGCATGCGTGCGATTGGCAAGCATATGAAGCTTTCTAGTACAACGATATTTAGAGTCAGAAATAATATTTTGAATCAGATGATGAAGTAGCCAAAAGGCTACTTCATTTTAATCAAAGTCTATAGTAATTGTCTGAACTTAATACCGATTTCCTCTGAAGAGATAACTAAAGTCGTTATTTTTATACGATTTCAAACAATGGTTGAATATTTGGATCTTCAGCGATATGTTCTGGATAAATAAAACCACCTTGATCACGTGGGAATTCAATTTCTATTTGCTTAAAACAGACATCTACGAACTCTGAACATATATACTCATCATTATCTTGGTGTTTACCAACATTTAATCCAATACGTGCAACAATTTTAGCTATCTCAGCTTTGTCATAATTTCGATTTAATAATTTTATCGCACTCTCAAACATATTATTAAGTTTTTCTTTATCGAAATCAGGTGTATCAAAATCTTTATACCGGGCTACATAAATTTCTCCATTGTATTTTTTATTGCTATTTTCGTAATTTTCAAGATAATCGAAAAGTGGGATTGCCCTAACACCGTGGTCTTCAACACTTTCTAATAAAAATACATCATTATTCCAATGATATAATAAACCTACATGGCTAAATATTGAATTTAAGGCCTTTTTTATCAATTCACTAACTAAATATCGACCACTACAGAAAAAAATATCACCATTTTTTATTTCTTTTATCGCTTCTACGTAAGAAATTTGAGTTAATTCATTAAATTTAGTCGTCCCCACAATTCATCTACTCCTTTAATCTTTTTCATGTATTACATGTCCAATCTATTACTAAAGTGGTTCCTGCTATAAATACTATAAGTAACCTTTTTAAATAGATTTAAAAGCCTTTCCTAATCAATAGGAAAGCTAAACAATTATGCAAGTACCGCTAAAATTTGTACCATATCTAAGAGACTTATCGAAATACTACCACCTGGAATCTCAATAGTATAACTTAGTTTATCTGGATCAGGATTTGTAACGTCAAAATCCTCTTCTACATCTGTAGTTAAACTATATACCGTTACTTTTTTCCAAAAAACTTTTGTTACATGCTTGTGAACAATAGTACCCTTAAAATTGACATGCGTCCCTTCAATTACTAATCTGTCAACATCAGCATGTCCTTCGTTTCCTCTTGCAGAACTATCAAAAATTTGTTTAAAGCTTCTCAACAAATGGTTCTGTCAAATTTGACAGAAAAAGTCCTCCTTTTAGATAATAATTTACAAACACTATTAACATGTGTTGAAATTAAAAATTAATACTTATTATTAAATGTTAAGAATAGACAGCTTAATTAGAAACTTTAATGTATGTAAATCTTTAAGGAAGATGAAAAGCAACATTGAATGTTATAGAACTTCGTTAAGATTCAATGGAATTTAGTCACCGTAGAGTTCAGATACCTAGAATCTTATAAAAAACTTTTCACTGAAGAGCTTCACAGGGTATTATGCATAAATATTTTTAAATGTTCGTTCCTAATTACGATGGTCACTTTTTTATAAAGAAGAGAATTTAAAATTGTCAATACCACAGACTGCTGAAGGTTATTGAACAAAACTTTATGCTGAATTTTCCAGAGAATAAAGAGTCTGGTAGGTTTCGGCGAAGTATAAGATAATATTATTTTTTGTCTGAATTAGAAGGGGATCATTCCCTTTTATAGAATATTGAGATAGATGGGAAGAGGGGTTAGTTTGTCTCTCTGTTGTATATAATATAACTTTAAATATTTCCGGTGAAAGGTACAACGTGAGCCATATAATAGGACCATTATTCGTTCTAAGTATATAAAATAGACATATACAATAATTAGAATAAGACCTTGAAAACATAAATCTTTAGCGACGGTTGGGTTCCGAATTGATAATTATACAGTTTAAAAAGATATTAAAGAGGTAATGAGTCACCTTTTTAATTAAAAGATATGAAAATACCATGCTGGCATTCAGCATGGTATTTTTACTGTTAATAACAAAAAATTTTATAAAGTGAAATAGAATACACAGATAAGCTACTTTAGTATAGAATAAAAATACAATATATTACTATTTTGTTAAGGAGTGATTGGGTGTGCAATGGTATACATTTTATTTAGGAGAAATCAGTCAAAAAAACAAAGAACAATCTATTATGAAAGGGTTTAATATACCAAAAATAACAAATGAAATAAATAAAGATTTTTTTCAAGATAGTAATGGTGAGAGAATTAAACTTACAGATTTACTACCTCAACATCATTGTCCAGTATGGGGTTTAGCACCAGGTGATTCTAATACACCATTATGGAAAGAGATTAAAAAAGGCGATAAAATTTTATTTTATAGTCATCCTAAATATGAGTTTGTTGGGACAGTATTAGCAACAATCGAATCGTCTAAATCTGCTGAGATTATATGGGGTGACAAAAAATATAGTCTCTTGATTTTTTTAGAACATGTTGAAGAACTGAATATAGATGGTGAGGGTTTAAATGGGGCTTTGGGATATGAAGGAACATCATTTAAATCAATTAAAATCAAAGAAGATAAAATTAAAAGAATTGAAGAAAGTTATTCATCATTTGAAGCACTTCTTGAATTGGCATCGCAGAAAGTTTTAGATGTTGGAGTAAAAGCTAGAGCTAGAGTTGAAAATGAGATACGCGATCTCTATAATTACGTTGGGAAAATTGATGTTGGAAATATTGATTATTCATTAGCTTTATTTAGTGATCCTGATAATGCTCAAGATAAAATAGTAAAAAATAAAAAAGCACAAGGTATGAAACAAGAAGCTGAGAAATTAGAAATGCCACAAAGAATAATGTTAGGCTTAACAGGTGAGAGAATTATCAATGAATTAATTAAAAAAGAAGATTTTCAAAATAAGCTAGATTTTCAATTGAATGAAACAATTGAAAATATTGAATGGTTTAATGACAATAATATATTTAAAAACCCTCAAGATTTTAAAGATAAATCAGTTGGGCATGGTTGCGATATTATAGTAACTACTAATATTCGGAAAATTTATGTGGAAGTCAAAAGTAGTCTTAATAAAGCGAACTATTATACACTTACTGGAAATGAATTTCGGAAAATGTATAAAGAATCTGATGATAAATACATAATTGTAAAAGTAAATAATTTAAAAAGAGTTTTATATGGCGAAAAGATAGAAATTAAAGTTGATTGTAATCCTAAAGAGAACTTAATGCAAAATATCAATAGAATAAAAGAACTGCAATTATATATTTAGTATAAATGGAGTATAGAATTTCGAAAGGACTATTTTAAAGGATTTTTGTGAGTTAAGGGGTCTTACTACTTGGAGGCTTAACTGTAGATGAAGACTTTGATTTATTTATATCCTAAGAACGTACATTCTTGATTTAGGGGGATTTTTATGAAGTATGCGGCAATTACAGAAAATGATATTTCTCAATATTCAGATCAAACAGGGGTTTATATCATTTTCCTAAAAGATACAGAAGAATATTAGAGCCAGGAACATTAGTGGTATATTATAAAGGTAAAATGGAAGATCGACATTTCGAGAATGCCCGATTATCTAAGGAACAACATTATTTTGGAACAGCCAAGATTGGACAAGTAACAGTAGATCCTAATGATCCTAGCCAATTCTTTGCTACTATTGAAGGTTTTATTCCATTTGATGAAGCTATTTTTTTAAAGATGTAAATGGTCAATATCTTGAAGCACATAGTAATTCACAAGCTTTTAGGAATGGTGTGCGGGAATTAACAAAAGAGAACTATTTGAATGTGTTAAGTAGTGGAAGCTATAGTAGTAAATCAACAAGCAGTACTAATCGCAAAACAATTTCCTTTTCAGATGGCTCTATCCCTAAACTCGATGATGTGAATATCTCTGAAGGTAAAGGCTTATTAGTAAGTATGAAAAGTAATAAAAATTCGAATCCTTCAACATTGAAAAATAATTCTCCTAGATACTCTAGAAATGCTAAAAAAATTGGGGATCGAGCAGAGGAGTTGGTTTGTAGATACCTGAAAGTTATAGGGTATCTCAATGTTAGATGGGAAGCGAATTTGGGTAACAAACCAGGGTATGACATAAGTTGTGAAACATCAACGGGAATGAAACTACATATTGAAGTAAAAGGGACTGTTTCAAATAAGATAACTAATTTCATTCTAACTGATTGTGAGCTTAAAGCTGCTATGAAATTGAAAAAAAATTTCTATATGGCATTTGTAGTTAATTGCTTAAGTGTAAACGCACAAGTAGAACTAGTGGCAAATCCTCATGAATTAATGGACAATAATAGTTGGAATAGTAAACCATTAACTTACCTGATTAGCTTTTAAAATTATTAATAGACACCAAATTTGACCACATAGGCATCATTCATGTGGTCTTGTTATATTTTACAAAATAATACCTTTGCTTTTTGGATAAAATAGGATAGGTTTTGGGCGATAAGTGAGGAGTATTGAAAAGCTATTCTATATAAGATGTTTTTTAATGGATATTAACTAAAATAAACTGCTCCTTCCTCGATAAGAACTTGGAAAAAGCAATTTGAAACAAAAGGAATGTATGTCCTCAGTAAAAGAAAAAATGGTGATACCAAAACTCGCTAAAGAAATCTTTTCAAAATTTTTCTAAAAAGGTTACTAGTTGAGTGTACCTAAACGGTATCGCGACGATAGCCGTAGCGACCTTCATGTTCCACATAAGTCGCTTTCTTGATCCCGCCCTTTAATAAATCGTAATACGTTCGTGGAATTTGAGCCACAGCACCTCCGCCAGTAAATTGAGAACGATTTCGATACCTTGGTTTGCACTGATAATATACCCCTTACTTTATACGGCTTGATCCCTGAATTATAAAGGGCTCAAGCCGCTTAGATGTACTTGAAAAAACTTTAGGATATGGAACAAATGAGATAAAAAAAATGGACAAATAAAAGTGTCAATTAAATTTACTGATTAATTTGTTCTACTTCTAAATTCATTAACTCATAACAACTATACGTTAGTGAAGTAACTACATATTGAATATAATAGTTATCATATTTAACACCTTCTTTACCCATTAGAGCACCAGAGCTTAAATTATGGGCAATTCTATTTCTCAAAATATACATTAATTTATATTCTTCACTATTGGCTAGTTTGATGGCCTTATTTAAAAAGTCAGAGTTGAAGATAGTGCTAAGTGAACTAAGGTCTTTAAAATACTTAATATTTTTTATTTTATATTTAGAAGATACGTATTTAGAGAGCTTATCTAATACTGCATATATTCTTGATAAAGCTGCATACAACAGATTGTTTTCGTCTAAGAATTTTAAGATTTCAGGCGATATTTCATCCGTCCATACGTCAAACAAATAACCATTTTCTAAGTTAACCGTATCGACTATACATTTTTGAATATCTTCTAATCTAAAAAAAATATCATAAAGTAGCTGTAAGTCCGTGTTACTAATATGATGTTTATTAACAAATGATAATTTTAGAGACAGTTTAAACTTCGATTTGTCTAATTCTTCTAAATCAAATGTTTTATTAGGTATTAAAGTTATCTTATTGTCTATAGGTTTTTCAAATTCTGTAAGCATAGGAAGGGAAGAATTCTCGAAGAATTCAGTATCATTGTAGAAATTATCCGCAATGATTAATAGAACATTATGAAGATTTTTAATGGCAAAAATAAGTTTAGCAATTTGTGGCTTAAAATTATTTTTATCGTAAGTATTTCCAGTAGGCTTGATAATTTTCTCAAATACCTCTTTAGGTTTTTTCTTAACCATTTGATTGATATCAAGAATATGTTTAGACATGTTGTGAGTATTATTTTTTCTTATGTCATCAATAAAGTTCATATTTTTATCAATATATTCTTTTAATTGTTTATATTCTTTAGAGTTTATACATGTACTATCCTTTTTTAGAAAGTCGCGTATTTTAATAGAAGTATTTAGTTCAAAATTACTTTTGAATTCAAAATTAAATTTCAAACCAAAATAAACCATAACTCTTTCAAAGGCGTACCAAATGGATTCGACACTGTTGTAGAAAAAGAATCTTGCAGAATGGAATGGTATAGTTACTTTGTTTTCACGATATTGTAAAGTGATATCATACAAAGCTATATCTTGACATGCTCGTATTATAAAATAATGAATGTCTTCAATAAGATTTAATACATAGCCGAAATTATCCATTCTTTCAGGGGAATCCGTTAGATTGTTGATTCTATAATGTTTCGCAATTATATCATCTATTTTTATTTCTGTGAGATGTTTCTGTGAAAACAAATCATTAATAGCTTCGGATTCTTTTTTTGATAAAGTTGCAAAATTAAATTTTAAATCATTTTCGAAAAAAGACGTCATCACATTCAAACTATTAAACTCATTATCATAAAACTTTTGGTTAATTTCTTCTCTATCAAAAATCCCGCTATTCTTATTAAAATTAACATCTTCAATATGTATTTGGCACCCATTCTCACATTCACAATCTATATCTGTATGAACTCTTACTGCAAATGATTTACAGGTGTTACAGTAATATTTTAAGTAATATTTTCTCAAATTTCCGGTACGTAAAGTTTGAAATGACATTAGAATATCCTTTCTTTTAAAATAATCCTTTAAAGAATTATTTATTTATTTTTAATATCTTCACAGATATATCTTTGCGAACATTGATAAATGTATTTTATCAAAATTATTTGTACTGCTACAGTAAACTTTTTAAAATCAAGGGTAGTTTTTGCTATTTTAATATCTTCTTTATTATACCAGTTCTTAATATAACTTTTAAAATGCATTCGTAAATTTGAAATCCTTCCAAGGCAAGGAAAATCGTTTTATAAAATAATAAATATTGTTGGGAAGACTTTCGAATGCATGCGTTTATGACGTCTGTTAGTTGATATAGTGTCACACCTACCTTAACGGGACTAATTACACCCGTAGAAAGTAGTGTATAAAATTCTGTTGTCAGTGTTAGATGTTTTTGTGAAGGTAGGAAGGCCTGAGGCAAGAAATTGGCATATCGACTTGATCAATTTTTAGGTGAATAAAAGAATGAAATTTTAAAGAATATATTACTTGTTGAAATACAGTGTGGAGTGATCTTGCTTGGGAGGTATAGGAAAGAAATTAAGCGAAAAGGGGAAGAAGAAAATAGAAGAAGGGAAGTTTTCTCTTAAAACAGTAAGAATAATTGCAATGCGGACAGGTCATGGATGTTCAGAATGGCGTCTGGCTTTGTGGTAATTGTCATAAGGAAGTTGATAATAATCCGGATTCTTATTCTAGAAAAAAGCAAAAGGTCGTGTGGACAGTTTAATTAATATATTAGGTTTAAAAGGAGCTCAAAATTGGACTCCTTTTAAAATCCTATTTATGGTTTCAAAGGGAATGCAGAAACATGCTGTTAATCATTTACAACAAACTCTAACAATCTTTTAGGTCTAACTATATTTATACTAATAAGATATACTTAGATATTTTTAGGTATTTATTACCAAATTATGATAGAATAGATTTACAGATTTTAATTATATTGGAGGAATTAATTATGGAACTTAATGAAAGGGGTGTAATTTTAAGATTGGACATCTGATAAGGTCTTAAATTGTATCCCAGGTACAGATAATTCTTATAGCTATCTATCAAAACATTCATCAGAAGATAAGGCAATCGATAGCTTAATCCGCTGGCAACAAAGGAAGGCAGGTATTCAAGAGGTCCAATAATAATAAATTGCATTTTTTGGAATTCTGAAGAAAAGGATGAAAAGTTATAGAATTTCAACAAAACTTTAGTAAAACAAAAAATTATCTAGTTCAAAGTATGAGGTGAATAGATTGCCAAATTATTTAGAGTATCAAAAATCTATTGCAGCTGAATTTAAAGCCTATGAAAAGAGGGTAAGAAATCTAATTGACGCTGCTCACTGGGGAGAAGAGGGTCGTTACAAAGAAATTATATTGATGAATTATTTAAAGCGAGTGTTACCAAAAAATCTATCAGTGGGTACTGGATTTGTAAGGAATGGTGACAATATTACATCTCAAATTGACATTGTTATTTACGATAATTCATTTCCAGTATTATTTTCTGAAGGGGATTTTGTTATAACTACTCCAGAAAATGTTATTGGAATAGTAGAAGTGAAATCACTTATTAATCCAAATGAGCTATGTGGAATAATAGAAAAATCAAATCTAAATGGTTCTATTATTGTTGGTAACTCTGAGACGTATATATTTAATGGGATTTTTTCGTACAATAGTAGAAATCGACACGATAAATACGTGGAAAATTTAGGTAATTACGACTTTTCTTCACTTCTACATAAGAGTCATTTTAATCAAATAATACCTCCCGCGCTTTCTTATTGCGTGAATCATATTGCTTTAGGAGATCAATATTTTCTCAAATTATGGGAATCGGGACAAACTCCGGACACCATAGAACCCCCATATTATAGTATTTATGATTTACAAGGAGGACTAGCATTTTCTTATTTTTTATCTAATTTACAAGATTTGGTTATTCGGAAGGCTAGGGGTTATTCAATACAAAAGTCAGATAATGAAATTGAATCATTCTACTATCCATTACCAAATGGAAAAGAATCGCATTTAATTGAAAGAATTTTTTTAAAATGATTTAAAATTCTCCGGGGGTAGCCCTTAAATCCGATAATAAGTACACTGAACACTAATCAGCATTATTGTATAGCAGTCATTAAAAGAATGTTGAAGAAAATATCACGGATATCCACAATAATTCAATTAAAAGGAAATAAATCTTATAGTATAATAATATAGGAAGGATTTCTTGAAAAATATTCATTTGGAGAATTATGATGAAAGATATTATTGAGAATTTGGGAAGTTTAGCGCCTATTTTAACTGCAGTTTTTGGTGTTAGTATAATGAGTCTTATTCTAGCCATAGTTACTTCATTATCTTATGATTCGTTTGATATGAGATTACTACCTAGAGATAAATTTGCCCTGATTAAAATAAAACAATCTTTAGGTGCTTTCCTATTCATTATACCTGTTTTTTGTTTAATAGCATTTCTTTTAGCTTTGCAAGCCAAAAAAAGCACTGTTTTCTTTTTGATTTTATTTATTATATTTTTTATTAATGCAATATGTATGATTTTAGGTCAAATCGTTTATTTTATGGAGTTTATTACTAATAAAACTGAAAATCAGGAAAGATTTAAGTGGATTAATAAAGTTTTGGTTAAATTTACCTCCATATACAAAATGAATAATAAGATGAAGCTTTTTGTTACATTAATTTTCTTGATACTTTCTCAAACATTAATAGCTTATAGTTATGTTGAAAAAAATTTTGATAGCATAACAAGTAGTTTAACAAAGTATCTTTTGTTGATGTTTGGAGTAGGAACTATAATTATTTCTTCACTATTATCCGAAAAAGAATTTGTTGATTATGTTTTTATAGCTGAATTTCAGAACTCGGCTAAATTGAAAGAAGAAATAGGTAAAGATAATGATCTTCTATTAGAGTATTTTTTGTCAGAAACAATTGGTATATTTTCAACTAAAAATAAAGAATATAAAGTAATAAAACGAATAATTGGGAGTGAAAGTACATATGAAGTGTATAAAAGTACTGCGCCTAAAAAGAAGAAGAATCAAATAGAGGAAAGCAAGAGCGCAGCCAATTAGTTGGCGTGCGCTTTTTCTTCGTCCACTAATTGAGATCACTAATATTACAATTTAAAGCTTTACAAACCTTCTACAATGTATCGAACTTTATTCCATCGGATTCTTCGTTTTATAAACGTGAAGACCACACTTCTATGTAATCGAGTTTGGTGTTGGCACACTGTTTCAAATTCTTCTTTGTAATAACACATAATTGATAGGCGTGGAAGGCATCTGTCTTTAGCTTTCTTAAACTTGACTTCTTTGCTTGGTAAGAGATGATTCGACGTCAGGAATTGAAACAATTAATCCTAGCTTATGAAAGTCAATATCCCACAACATATTCAAATTTACGAAACCTTAAAGGATCATTGGATAAACTGATTGATTTTTTACAAGATCAATCAGAGCAGTTGCGAGTCCAACAATTCCATCACACTATCCGTTCGAAAACAGCACAAGATACTGAACAAATTTGTACACCAGAAGATATGTTAAAAGAAGATATACTTCGCTACTGTAAAAATGCTCAAAATAATATCAATCTAACAGAAATGTACATGAAGTGGTTAGATGTACGTGCAGACATTTCTTTTAAGAATTTACTAGTAAACAAATTGAAGCCAGAAAAGAAGGTAATCGTAAATTTCATGAGGAAGAAGCTCAACGAGAATATGACCGTAAACAAGCCATGTACGAAAGGAATACAAGAGCTATGGAAAGTGCTGAACAAGGAAGAAATCAAAAGATGTAAAATTTTTTCCAAGTATGTGATTGCTAGCTGAATAATAATTCTGATTAATTTACCTTGGCCACTCTTTATGAGTGGTCTTTTCACTGGTGGAAGATGCGAGATCAAACGAGTTGACCAAGTATTTAAAACAATCAGCAGAACAATACTTTAAAGAATTGTATGGATTTTCATACGGTGTTACATCCTATGATAACGATGTAACTGTAATTAAAGGAACTGAACGTCTCGCTTTAATGATTATTGCGGAGAAAGAGAACTGGAAGCGACAAATTGACCGCTAAGAGAGGTTATACGAGCGTTTTAGTTCCATTTTGGATAGTTTACCTTCACAAGATATGGAAGTGCTACAGCAATACTTTAAAGAGCGAAAAAAGGTTGATTATGAGCTGCTATGAGGAGTAGTAAAAAGGCAACTTAAATTCATCGAGGTATACTATGATGCAGACACAGAAGCTGCAGAGCAACGTTCAAAAGAAATCTCTAAGGGTATTGAAGAGCCAGCATCAAAAGTTAAGCCAATATCGGTGCAACAACTGGAGAAGAATAAGAAAAGAGCAATGAAGCAATTGAATAAACTGTTTATATAGATACTTAGTAGGTGTTTTTATTTATCTGATTTGTATGATTGGAAATATGCCTAAGAGTTAAGGAATAATTAAGAATAGGTAATTTGCACCTGTGAAGTTGTTAATATCTAGTAATACATATTCAATAAATGTAAAATATAATTACATATATTGAATTTTTTACATTTTTCGGGGGGCGAGTAATGGAAAAGAACTGTTGTGGTTTACAGTATTATTTCGAAGATGAACGGATTGAGATTATGGTATACCATGATGATTTTAATCTAGCAAGTATTCGTTATATTAATTCAACTAGAGAATTTATTGTGGACTGCCATTTTATCAAGACATACCCTACAAAAGAACAATATATTTCTATAAAGTTATTATAAGGATGATGAATATGCCGCTTAAATTATTGGATTATAAATTAGATGGAAAATCGTGGGAAGAATTATGTTTATCCTGTTATAGGATGAAATATTCAAATGAGCACTTTCATGAAATTCCAGCTGGGTATTTGGGAGATGGAGGAATAGAGGGTTTCACTAAAAACGGTATAGTTATACAGTGTTACTGCCCAGAGGATCCTAATCTTTCACACGATGATTTATATGAAAATCAAAGAAATAAGATTACAAGAGATATTAATAAACTAATAGATTTAAAAAATGGAGAACTATTAAAAAGTATAGGAGTTCCACAGATTAAAGAATGGCATTTTTTAGTACCAGAGTATAAAGATCGAAGGATATTACAGCATATTGAGAAAAAAAGAAAGGTTGTTTTAGATAAAAAAAATGGAAATTCTAAATATGACTATATCTCTGAGCAATTTGATGTATCTATAAAAGTTGCAGCTGACTTTAGGACTGAAATATACAGCTTGATTAGAGATCAAATGACCAATATAAAACTAAATCTTGCTCTGAGAGAAGATAAACCTATTAATTGGGCTGAATGTGATAATGAGAAAATAAACAATGTAAGAAGAAAAGTGATTGCTATAAATCCTATTCTTGAAAAGAATGAAGATGCACTTAATAATTTACTGGATATGTATATGAGTGCATATATACAAGGGGTAGAAATGTTGAAAAACATAGGCAATAGTTTTCCGGATTTAAGAAAAGATATTTTAGATTTTGCAAATGAGTACCAGCATGATGTACGAACACAGACACTATTGAATGATGATCATAAGCTAAATTCAAAACTGTTTAAAAAAATAGGTGATGAATTTCAAGAAAAAATATCAAAACAACTAAAATATTTAGATCAAGTTTCCATTATGCAATTAAAGCGAAATTTGATTGCTGGATGGCTAGCAGACTGTTCAATGGAATTCTGGGGTGAATACCAAAATGAATAATGAATTTATTATTAGTGATTATATAAAATTTGAGGCAAAGCCAGAGGCAATACCATATTATTATAGGCTAAGTTATAGAATTTCATTAACTGTACTTATTTTTAAGTTAACAGGTGGAAGAAGCGGTTGTTCACTTTCGAAGATTCATTTAATTACAACATCCATGTATAGTGAAAAGGAAATGGATAACCTGATAAAGTATCTTAATAAAGATATTCGAATTATATTAAATTTAAGGTTTGATCCAACCGTTAACAATACAATTGAATTTATGCTTGCAGATGAAATATTATTTCAGCAACAAAATGGTTTATATAGACTAACTAAAAAAGGCAGCGTTTTTGCAAAAAAGATAATTGATAATAAAACGTTATTAGAGTATGAAAAAAAGCAGCTCAATAAAATATCAACTAAGTTAAATGAGAGTGTGATGGATAACATTCGTAGTACACTGATGGGGTGAAGAAAATGCTAATAATTAACAGTTTGAAAATTGATATAGAAACCATTCAAGGGAAGATGCAGTTTGAACATCCATTTAAACAAATGGTCAATATTATATGCAGTGAGGGTAATACTACTGGAAAAAGCTCTATTATATCTGCGCTATATTATGCACTGGGATTTGAAGAAATTATAGGAGGTAAAGGAGTTAAAGTTCTTACTCCAGCTTTTAAGAGTACAATAGTACATAATGGTGATGTTTTAGATGTATTAGAATCAAAAGTTTTTTTAGAAATATCAAATGGTGAGAAAACTATAACAATCTATCGTGCAGGTAAATCATCAAATAGGCATGAAAATTTAATTACTGTTTATTATGGGCCAATGAGTCAAATGAAAAATATAGTGTCAGAGGATATGTATGTTCATTCACACAATTCTGCAGTGAGTAGTAGAGGTTTTCATGCATTTCTTGAAAAGTTTCTACATTTAGATTTGCCTACAGTGGCAACTAATGATGAGAAGGAAAGAAAATTATATTTACAGCTTATTTTTTCATGTTTATTTATAGAGCAAAAAAGAGGTTGGGCAGACATTTTTTCTGGTATGCCACACTTCGGAATAAAGGAACCTAAAAAAAGAGTAATAGAATTCATTTTAAATTTAGATGTAATTAAAAATGAAAAAATGAAACATGATTTGAAGTCAATATATAAGAATTTAACGACAAGTTGGGAGAATACTTATACGGAATTGATAGGTAATTTAAAGCTTTACAGTCTAATAATACAAGATATAAGTAATGCGATTCAAATAGTGGAAGATGATTTTAAAATAAGTATAGCATATCAAAATGGAGAGGATATACTTACTTTAGAACAGTATATCAGTAGTACTAAGGATAAAATTCAGGTATTAAGTGAACCGCAAAAAAAAGATGTTGAAAATTTTGATGATCTAAATAAAGAACTGCAGATAACTTATCAAGAAATTCAAGATTTTGAGAATAAAATACTTGGGAAAGAAACGGAATTAATACGAGAAAATGGAGCATTAGAAAATTTAAAGCATAGTTTATCATTAATACAGAAAGATATTAATAATAATAAAGATGCCCTAAAATTAAAGGAGCTTGGATCGTTTGAAGATTTTAAGACCTTTAAAGAAATATGCCCAACATGTTCCCAAAAAATATCTGATTCAGTTTTAATAAGTCAAAACCAAAATATTAATATGAGTATTAAAGACAACATTAATCATTTAATATCACAACAAAAACTATTTGAATTTGCTATTGCTCAGAAATCTGAAAGTATTAAAACTTTATCTGAAGAAATAGAGATATATAATTCCAGTCTGAAAAAATTACGATTGTTATCAAAATTCATTAAAAACGATATTTATTCCTTAGATAGTAACTATTCAGAAACAACAGTATATAAAAAAGTGCAATTACAAAAATTAATTTCTGACTTGGAACAATTGGAAAAGAGCGTTAGTGAATATTCTATAAAATTCGTAGAACTTTCTAAAAAATGGAAACAATATTTAGTTGATCTCGAAAAATTACCTAAAAATAAATTTTCCTCAGAGGATGAGAAAAAAATCAAAAAATTACGTGATTATTTTGTAGAAAATCTCGACTTGTTTGGGTATAAAAGTAACTTGGATTTGGATAGCGTATACATTTCTAAAGAAACATATCTTCCAGCAATAGAGAATTTCGATTTGAAATTTGATTCTTCTGCAAGTGATAACATAAGAGCAATTTGGGCGTTTACTTTGGCATTGTTACAGACATCTAATACACTTGGTGGTAATCATCCAGGAGTTATAATCTTAGATGAACCTGGTCAACATAGTACAGTTATAGATGATGTGAAAGCATTGTTTGAAAAACTAAATAATTTTAATGGGGTAAATCAAATAATTGTTGGTATCACGATGAAAGAGTCAGACACAAAAGATGTAATAAGGAATGAATTTAAAAAAGGGAATAATGGTATCTATATTGATACACGAGCATTTAAGCTTGTAAATAGTAAGTCTAATTTATAAATTAATACAAATGTCCCAACGCAATGTCCTACCATTGAAATATATATAATAAAGCAGCTGCAGAAATGTGGTTGCTTTTTATTATGCTCGCACGCAAAGTCCGAAGGATGTAATGAATGTACTTTGTGAGTTGAACTATGAATTGTGGAGAACAATCACTCCACAAGATGAGGAATCTAAAAAACTGACATTAACTAGCACATTAAGAGCCATATTTATTGACGCATACAGCGAGACTATAGAGCGATTAAATAGTATGCTGACTAATTCATCATCTGTTGGGGGACAATGCGCACAGAGAGTGTCTTGTGCCTTTCTATAATTGGTTAAAGGAAAGGGATAGTCACTAGACTATATGTAATAGACATAATATAAAAATTGGTTGGAATGGAAGGATGTGGATGGTGATTGTATAGTAAAATATAATATAGTGACAAATATAAGCTAGAGAGTAGGTAAATACATTGAGGGATAGAATTTTAGAAATAGAACAATTGAGAAAGGATTGTGATCTTTTAACAATCAGTAAAGATATTAATGAAAATATTATTTTACAAGGTAGACCGGCCTATCCTTCCTTTGGGTTGTATTGGATTTACACTTCTTATTCCTTAGATCAATTATGTAATGCTAGAAAATCAGATAAAGAGAAAGCAGTTGATATCCCTGGGTTATCCAATTCAAGGAAGGATTTAAAAAATATATTAAGACCAAACAATGATGATTATTGGGTAGTTTATAATGGAATTGGTGGAGGACATAACTCTAAATATAATTTAGGGTCTAGAATTGCTGCCGAATTTAAAGGTGGTAAAAATACAGGTTCTTTACAAATAACTGATACTAATTTAAATGATCTGAGCGAATGGAGATATAGTTATGTGCTACTTGATCCAATCGAATATAAACAAATTGCTAATGAACTAGAAGTAGGTTGGAGATTGGAGTTTGACTGGCCAATTCTTTCAAAACGATAAAAAATACATGTAAGTACGTAACATTATCAAAAGTCCACTCCGTGATGGATGGGCAGTAGGCTTTATCAAAACACTTACTTCGGTAGGTGTTTTTTTATCCAATAATTGTACGTGTATGTCGGAAACAAACAATTGTTAAGACTACATTCATAGGAGTGTAGTCTTCGTTGCACTTCCATGGTAATATTTATTTAGTAATTTATGGGGGTATAGAATTGAGAAAAGTTGAAAATATCTTAATGGCATTTTTAATTATATTAGCCGGGGCTACAATAGTCGGAGGGGTGACTCTTACTATTATTGCATATCAAATTGGTGTAGAAAACCTTGAAGCAAATAATAGAAGCACTATTATTGGTGGATTGTTAAGTATGGCTGGTGGTGCTGTTGGAGCCATGGGGGCTTACATGGTAGCAAGACATCAAATGAAAAATGAAAAAAAAGAAAATCAAAAAAGAAACGAGTTAAATGCAAGACCTATAATAATTTGTAATGATTTTAGAGGACCTTATAATTTGGAAGGTGTCAAATTACATCCAGATGCTAAAATATTATATACAGATTTTTATCATGACTTGAAAGAATTAGCGAAATCCAACAATACTTTTATGGGCTTTTTTCAATTAAAATTCACAGGAGAGACTAAGGTAATTAAAAATTGCGAGATTAATATAGTTATGGATCAAACTAACTATAAAGAAAATAGTAATTTCAATACATACATAGGTCCAATGAATAATGGTGAAGAAATATTTATTCCATTACCTATCACACAAGTCGAAGAAACTTTAACTGCAGTACCAATTAGACTAGAATTACAATATATAACTGTGGAAGGAGAAAAAATATTATTTATATACAATCATAAGGAAAAGTACGAAGAATATTATCTTATTAAAAGTGAAGAAAGAATTCTTTTGACTAACTATCAATTCGATACTGGAGATTGGATATTACCTGCTAAGCTAGAGAAAAGAACAAATAATAAAGATTTAGAGCTAAAAACAATTAATGATAAATTTTATAAACTTTATCATCCTTTATATACATTAATTCAGTTATATGATTTTGAAAATGAAACTAAAAAATTTACCGATTTAAACAAAGAGCAAATAAATGAATTGATGTGTTTAATAATTAAATATGATATTTATGCAGAAAAAAATTTGTATGTAAGATTAATTAAAATTAAAAGCGCCTATAAAAATGATTTAGAACAAGGTAATCAAATATACGAAGAGATAAAAACTCTAACTGCTGATACAGTATATAAAATGAAAATAAAATTGGGTTTGCCAATTTAATTAATAAAAAGCATCTCAAACTGAACTGCACCCCAATTGTTAGACACAGCATCTAACAATTGGAGGTGTAGTTTTTTTATGACTAAATTTACGAGCGAGATAAAGTTAAAGATTATTCAAGGCTTTAATTCAAAGATTTTTTCTCAAAAAGAGTATGCAAAACAGATGGGAGTAATAAGAGCATTGCTACGGCAGGTGTTTTTTATTGTGGATTATTGAAGACTAGACAGTATAATTTTATTGTCAAATTTAAGAGGAAATCCTTTCCTTTTGTCGAATGAAATAAGATGAAAGGGATGATATTATGGATGGTATTACAATAGTCGCAATTACTAGTTTATTAGGATTGTATATAATTATTTTTTTCGTATTATATTTTTTGTTTAGTACAGATATTCCAATTGCTCAATTTAAAAAAGCCTTAATTACGGCAATTCAAAAAGAAACTATACATTCGATTGAAGATGTCTATCATTTGTATTATGGAGCAAGAAATTTAAATAATATTAATAATAATTATAGACAAAGTTTAAATAGAATAATTAAAAGACTTATTTTAAAAAAAACTATTGAAATGGGAAAAGGAAAGCGTGATATTGAAGAAACCAAACAAATTATAAAAAAATTAAAAGAAATTTTAGCCGATAATGAGAAGGTTTCTCCTTTTTCTGAATTACCCTCTCAGGAGAAGGCTTTATTTGAAGATGTATCAAATTATTTAAGACATAATGATTTGGAAGCTGTGAAGAATAAAATTAATGAGATATCAAAATTGTTTGTTATTATGAATGAGAAAAAAATAAAGGTTGATAAATTTGCAACAATATCATTCATTTTAGCTGTTATATCAACTACAATACCTATTTATACATTGTTTTAATCAGTATTACGAAGGGTTTTATATTCCTAAACTCTTGGGAATTTGCCTTCCACTGATCATTGTGGAGGGCGTTAATATTCTTAGGAATCTAATGTACCTAGTAACGCTATTTTTTATGTAAGCAACCTATTATTATAATCGACCTATAAAAAAGATTGAAGGAATTTTCTCCAATCTTACTCACCTATTCCTGTACACACGCTCGCCGTATTTTTTTAGCCCCAATCTAGCCCCACTTAGCCCCAATAAAAAGCTACTTAATACTTTATTTTGCATTATTAAATAATCTATATTGAAGGTATAAAGCTTTAAAATAAAGGGATTACAACCCATTATCTATTGAGTTTGCAATGAAGTAAAAATACAGATTCTAATTATTGAACTACGATTTGGATAGATTCATGGTATGGGGATCATTGTATCAGTCAATTTTAGAGGAGAAACTACATGAGATGGGCATTGATGAAGATAACTTTCATAAATTAATTAACGCCAAGTTGGAATCACTCATCGAACAAATAAAATGGAGCTTTAACAGACAGAAGAATATAGGATTAAGAAAGGCTATGGTTAAAAACGCAAGTGGCAATCACAGCTAAATAATCAGCTATCGACAATAATAAATACCGTGTACTTACTGGAACATACGGCACAAGACAAGAGGCTTAAAATGTACTTGATGAATTAAAACATCGCTTCAGTTGGAGGGTATACATCGAGGTAGATGGTGTGTTAAAAACAGGATTGCTCTCAGTCAATACATTTCTCCACAGAGGGAGTGGTATGACATACAAACCATATGAGCAATGATAGAAAACGTAGCACCCTTAGAAGCATAACATGCCTGCGTTGATAGGGAAGTAAAGTAAAGAATCAATGTATAGATCTTTAGTACTGAAGTTTATTGAAAAATAATTTATACTTGTATAGTGTATAGACAAAATTAACTTTTAGTAATATAATTAAAATAATTTAATTCAATGATCGATCTAAAGGAAGAACCTTTAACGTCTAGGAAACTAACGTTTAAGGTTCTTTTTTTATTATCAGGAGGATATCTAATTTGGAGAAAAAAAAATTTAAAGTAGTAGGAGTTCAAATGATTCCAAAAAATAAAGTTGGGAGAATGCCGATTGTTCAACAAATCGCAGATAAGGAAATTCAACATTCATATCGTTTATTCGAAAAACTTGTGCGTCCTGTAGATAAAGATTTTGAGGAAAATCTAAGATATGAAGAGAGTAAAAGTAAATCAACAAGGAAATTCATGATTGTTGGATTAATGGATTTAGAATCAAAAGGTGATGTTTCAGGAAAAATTATTTTTAATCCTAGCCTTTATCTAAGTATGGATGTTATGAATGAATTACAATCATTGGTTAGAACTGTTCATTAGGTGATTTTTAATGCGCAAACCTAAAATGTATTTTGTTATCGCTTGTCAAAGTCACATTTTGTTAAGTCGAAGTATATTACTTGTTAAGGTAATAATAATGATTACAGCGTTATGCCTTCTAATAAGTACAAAACAAAGTTATCTTGTTATTACACTATTCTTATTCCTTGGTTTCTTTATTCTTAAATTGATTCCAATGCCACATCAGGATTCTATTGAGGTTTATTTTGACCATTTAATCTATAAAACCAAAATAAAAGAAGTGGAATTATACTTTAATCAAATTTCATTTATTGATCAAGATGTTATAGAAGGGCATAATGGTGATACTTACTATAAAAGTATAGAATTTTTAGATAATACGATGGCGTCCATACTGTATATAGAGGGAAGCGGTTATTCATATGATGGACTAGTAGCGCTGTGTAATCGAATCTTCTCAGTTAATCAAGAGTTTTCAACTATAAGAAACACTACTGAAAGTATTTTCAATCTTGTTTATGATAAGCAAGAATTTATTTAAGGCAAGGGGATTCCCATTTTAAAGATTTGATTTCTTATATAAGGATTTAAAGAAGTGATTACTGAAGAAGGGTGAATTTGATTTATCTCTATAAATATATATGTACATTATTATAATTATTATCCCTTTCGTTGATACGAAGGGATTTTTGTATATTTCCACATTTGTACACTAATAAAATATTGCACATAAATTATATTCAACTGTTGCTCCCAGAGAAACAAGATAAACGGTCTTAAGTATTACCTTTGACGCTATCTTAATTTATATATGTTAAATGTTTTATGGGTATTTCCACGTTTAGTAATAAAAAATATGAAAATATATACAATCAATAGGATAAATGGTAGAATAACAGAGTTGTAAAAGGAGGTAAATTGATTGAATATACTAAAGAAATGGTTTGTTGCAGTTTTTGTACTCATGATGCTATTTAGCATTCAGCATCAAGTAGCAGATGCGGCTGATTATCGAACAGTGAAGGTTGTAAGTGGCACCAACTTGGTTGTGAGAGAGTCGCCGAATGATACATCTGCTTCCATTGGTAATCTAGCTAAGGATGAATTTGTGATAGAGTTTTCTTCCTCAGATGGTTGGTCTCACATACAAACAGGTGATGTAAAGGGATATGTTTCTTCCTCTTTTTTAAGTGTTCCACCTGCGACGATTAAAATTGCAAATTCTAAAAGTGGTCTCGTTGTGAAATCTAAGCCATCTCCTTCAGCACCAACATTAGCTACATTAAAGTATAATATGATTGTTGAAGACTATGGATCAGTAGGAAATGGTTGGTCATTTGTGCAATATGGTAATGTGGTAGGCTATGTTAAATCTGATTTTATTGGGAAGACTAAAACAACGACAAAGTACGTTAATACAGGTAGTGGGGTTATCGTTCGAAATATTGCCAGTCAATCGGGAGCTTCAGTAGGTTCATTAAGTAATGGTACACAGGTAACTGTACATTCTACATTAGTAGGTTGGTCTTATGTGACTGCTGGTAATATTAAAGGATACGTAGTAGATGCATTTTTATCCGCAAAGAAGCCTGTTGTGCCTTTCAATAATATTAACTTTAAATTGACTATTCGCGATGTAGAGAAAAATGAAAAATCAAAGCTTATACAAAAACAACAGGATGGTAGAAATACTTATTTAGTCTATGGAACGACAAAATATGGCTTTTCAGCACAGTTGATATACTTTTTTACTGGTGGGCAATTGGATATGATTAGCTATGATTTCCTTCCTGAACAAGATAGTTATCACACATGGTCTCAAATGTCTTCTTTACATAACCGACTACATAGGCAAGGGGTAGCAGAATTCGGTAATGATTACCGATTTACCTATAAAGAATATAGCCATTTATATTCAAGATGGGAAAAGAATGATTACACTGCTTTGATCTCTGTTAATGATGACAAACTTTATACAACAGCAAGATTAATATATTATCGAAAATAAAATTTCGCTCTACCAGCGATGATTGAGTGGGAATTATATACAACTAGAAAAGCTTGAAGAGCCTCTTTTGGTAGTTGGGGGCTTCCCCATATGAAAGTAGGACATCGCTAGGCAATGTTAACAGTCAGCTGTATGCTGACTGTTTTTTTATGAGTGATTTTAATTTATATAAATAAGACAACAATAGAAAATTAAATAACTAATGAAATATTTCCTCGACAATTAAGCAATTAGGTTTATCACCTTCAGCAACCCCAACATTAATTGCTACAGGTGCAGGTGGCACGTTTACAGTAGAAGATGGTTGGATTGATTGGGGTACGGACCTTAATCAGCGACATAAAGTTAAGCTTAATGCAGGCGAGAAGGTTGTTAATGACCCTGAAAATTGGTTATTTACAAAAGTATCAATAAATGTTTATTATGATAATGGATTTCCAAAGAGTTTAACTATGCATTCCATCCCGGAATCGTATATTATTACATATAACAATCCTAATTTAATATTTTCATATAACGGTATGACAATTGATGTTAGTCATAAAAAACTTGCTCCTGGAACAAGTGCTGATCAGCATCAAGGGAATATTGGATTAACAGCAGGAGAAAATCAATCTACACCACCTACAGATAACAGTTTAAAGCTTCAAATAGGAGCTAATTCTGGTCAGACAACACAATTAACAATATCTGATATTCGTTCACAGGCAATAGGTATTAATGGTGTCTCAGTTTTGGATAGTTCATTGGCTCAAAGTAGTATCAGTAGTTTCGACAGTGCTATCAATATTGTTTCCAGTGTACGTTCTAGTCTTGGAGCGCATCAAAACAGAATTGAATGCGCTTACAATTCAGTTACAAATACATCTGAAAATCTTCAATCTGCTGAATCACGTATTCGTGACACTGATATGGCTAAAGGTATGATGATATTTACAAAAAACAATATTTTATTACAAGCAGCTCAATCAATGCTTGCTCAATCAAATAAACAACCAGAAGGAATTTTGCAACTTCTTCAGTGAGCTACTTTAAATAGATATATTTTTTTATAAGTGCTAGTCCAAAGCTGTATGTTATTGATAGTATTTAATGTAGGATTAAATAACCGTGCTTAGTAATTTAAAGATCTTTCATAAAAGCCATTCGTACGTAGCAGGTAATATTGAAAAAACTGTTGTGTTACATACCTTATGATCATGCATTAAAACATATCCCGATAAGCATTTACGCTTATCGGGATTAAAATTTGTTTTTATTTACCACTACGCTGCTGAGTCGCAATATGCAACCCCATTAAACGGTCAGTAATCATAATACCATTCTATAAATCCTTCAGATGTGAAGCCAGAATAATACAGTCCTTTGCAGCTTGTGTAATGAATTTCCCACCTTAGTAATGGAAGCATTATTTGCAGTTCAACGCTATATATCTAGCTTTAGACACATTACTTTGACTCTAGTGGCTCTAGGGTGATTGTGAAGATGATACAAAGGGAAAGTGGATTCACCGCAAAAATAATATAGCAATTCTTTATGACCGCAATGAAAAGGAGTTTGCAAAAGGTATCTCTGATAAGCTTAGACATGACTACTCAAAGCGCTATGAAGCTCGCATGATATTCAAGATAGGTGAGTTGCTCCTAAGTAAAATTGACCATGCTAGGGTAGCGTAGGAGCTTGATAAACGTATCCTTATAGCTGACCTTGAAAGCTCAGATATTCATGAGTATGCAAAGCGACCATTGAGAAAACTGCAAGATGATTAGTTCAATGGACAAGCTTGCTGGAAAATGGAAATGGCGAGGGAAAAGTCCTACTAAGGAGAAGAAGCAACTAAAGGCAACTGCTATGGAGCATAGAGAGCCTTTAGTTGATATGTATTTGAAGCGTTGTGAAGAACTGTTTGAAGTCTTCACTAATGTTGATATTGGGCCAGTTCACACGACATGTCCATTGAAAAAATCCAAAAGCTTCGAATCAAAGTAGAACAAAAGAAGGAACTGATAGAGCAATTAAAACAGAGTCAAAGCTTCACTAATGAGGAAAAACTAAAGTTGTTGAAGAAGGTTGTTGTTACTGACTATGAGCTTAAATATTTCTTTACAACGCCTAACTGTGACGATGAAATTCAAGAGTTCAACAGCATTTTCAAAGAAAATCCAATTGAAGTGGTGCTTCAACCGATACCATTTGGAATCACTGTGAGAAGAAATCATAAAGAAGCTAGGGAATATTGGAATCAGCTTATTGAGGATTACGAAGCTAAAAGGTTAAGATCAAAAGGTAAGGGTTAGTTTTTTTCTATTAAAATGTGTGATTCATTGGGTTGATTAGATGAATCATACATTTTTTATTATAAAGGTTAGTTTATTAAGAGGAATACGCTATCACGCAGAAAAAGGTTAACATTTTATAGGGTTCATGATAAAAAATGGAATTTTGATAGTTTTGTGTTAAAATTATCCTATATTAGGAGGGTTATTCTATGATAAAGGATATTGTTATTCATTTTAAAAAGGAAGACTATGGATATGAAAATTATAAAAGAAACATTTGGGCTGGTCTTATAGTTGTCGCTATCTTTGCCATTGATGTTCTAATTATATTAAGTCTTGCGAAATATAATGTAGCGGTAAATTTAATAGTAGTTTGTGTAGTGTCTTTGACTGCATTAATGTATACTTTGACAAAGCCAATATCACGTGAAATTGATGATAAATTTGTGGAAAAAGCATATTCAAAAGCTAAAATTCAAGCTGAGAAAGTTGAAGTTAGAAATTGCAATGAAACTGTCAATTCATTAGTTGAAAAAGGTTATGTAATTGATAAGGTAAGTACAATGGGGACAGAACACGTTTTAATTACATACTATGTACCAATTAGTAAAGAAGAAGAAGCAAAGAGGTCAGCAATTCTTAAAGAACCTATTAAGTATGATGAAGTTGAACAAGTTGTTCAAACTAAATCCTAAATAAGAAAATATAAACAGAGCCACTCAATTATTTAAGTTAGTGGCTTTTTTTATAGGTTGTTTTCAAAGCTTTTATAAGAATGGTGGGAGGGAAGTTGATTATGGTGAAATTATCAGAGAAAACAAAAGGCATAATAGAAGCAGCTGGATGGTAAAGTGGTCGGAATGTAGATATAGATTTAACAGTTGAATATTTAGAAAAGAAAGGTTACGAAGTCTTTGATTGTGCCAAAGGTGTTCTAAAGGAATTTGGTGGGTTAACATATGTTTACCTAGAAGATGATAGTGAGGGAAGCTTTGTTATTGCACCACATGAAGCCTTAGGCGATGCAGCAAGATTTCATTTTAAAAGGTATGAAGTAATATTAGGGAAGAAATTAGTTGCAATTGGTAATGCATATGGAGAGAATGCGATTATGTTTATGGATGAAGTCGGAAAAGTATATGGTTTTCACGATGATTATTATATTTGGAAACTAGGAGATAACATATATGATGTAATGAATAACTTATGTGAATGTAAAGAATTAAAACTTATTCATGAAACAACAGATTAAACTACTAGTCTCGAATTTTAGTTATTCCATTTTTCAAATAGTACAATGGTAATTTTGCAGTAGCAGAAGTACATGTTATAAAGTTACTTCTTGCTAAAGAAATTTATCTAAAAGGTGTCAATGGCTATGCTCAACGATGTTCCGTTGAAGCAGTCAATCAAATTGTCATGGATTCGTTAATACATAGCAAGACTGCGGACTTCTAACAGGACAAATAAAAAAGATAGAGCTGTTCACTCTATCTCCTAAAATAAATTATTTACCTTTTTTGCTGTCGAAAAATACCATCTCCACCGTAACTTTTCCATCAGCATACTTAATAGTTTCTAATGTTACATAATATGCACCCTTATCCCAAGCAGAATAATACGACAAAAAACTAGAATTATTGTTCTTATTTGCTAAATACGGTACACCAAATTCCTCTATCACTTTTTCTTCATACATTTTATGAAGCCCTGATATTGTATCAGGTATGTTTTTTTCTTTGCTCCAATTAAATTCATGCCGATAATAATCTAGTCTATTGTTTTTATCAAATAAATACTCCGTTGTTCCTGAAAAATTATATCTTGCTCTATTTGTAATAATTCTAGCGTTCGGCGTAGAACTAGTAATATTGTTTTTCACAGACCTATTTACAGAATCATAGGACATGCCCCACTTGATATCAGAATCTTTATAAACATTATTTGAATCACTATTTGATGCTTCCTTAAATACAACTCCTCTATCCTCTAAATATTTTACGGATCTATACATAAACATTGCTAAATGCGCTTTTGTAAGCGTTTCATTAGGTCTAAAGGTTTTATCCCCATATCCAGTTGTAATACCTGCCGCAGCTAATTTTTTTATTGCATTGTATGAATTAAGTGTTTTGGGTACATCTTTAAATTCTATATTTGAACCACTTGGTAAATACTCTCCAAATGCTCTATCAATAAATAAAGCAAAATTACCTCTTGTTAAATTATTATAAGGTTTGAATGTACCATCCCCATACCCAGTCACAATTCCTTTATCAACAGCTGACTGAATTAATCCACTTGCATGGTGTTCTTTAGGTATATCAGAGAAAATAGTTTCTCTTTTGGATTCATCTAAACCTAAAGCTAGAGCTATCATTGTAACCGCTGCTCTTCTCTCTGCTGATTGCTCAGGAAAAAACCAAGGAGTTGTATATCCTCCACCTAATATACCTCTTTCATCTAAGTAAATAAGTTCATCATAAATTGCACTTGATTTTGTTATATCATTATACCGTAATTCTGCTTTAGCTTCTGAATGAAATACTAAAGAAGCAAATACTACCGAAAAAATTAATGCTACTAATCTTTTTTTCACAAATGTATCCTCCTATTTACCTATTAAAACATGACTTGTTTTCACTTCTTTTTCCTCATGTTCATTTGTGTAATATTATCATATAAAAGAAGAATATGCCATAAAAAGTAGAGTATTGTCTGTGTTTTGGCTTCTGACATAGCAACAAAAAAGATAGAGCTGTTCACTCTATCTCCTAAAATTAATCATCAATCCTTTTTGATTCCAAAAAATTGTAATTGTACTTTAACTTCCCCATCAGCATCTTTTGTAGTGCTTAATTCTATACTAGTACCATCTTTTTTCCAATCAGTTAAGTACGTCAAACGAATAGAATTAAATCTAAATGTATGATCAGGAATACCAAACTCTTTTTTTACTTCATCTAGATACATTTTATGAAGCTCTGACACAGTGTTAGGTGTGTTTTCTTCTTTGCTCCAATCGAATTTATGCCACCAAAAATTTAATTCATTGTTTTCATCAAAGAAATAATGCGTTGTTCCTGATAATCCGTATCTCGCTTTATTTGTAAAAATACTAGAGTTCTTCGAAGAATAAGTTACATTGTTCTTCACAATTTTATACACAGAATCGTAAGACATGCCACGTTTAATATCAGAATCATTGTAGATACTATTTTGGTTATTGTTTAATTCGTTCCCAACTTTAACCTTCTTACCTTCTAAATATTTTACAGTTCTATACATAAACGTTGCTAAGTCTTCTTTTGTGAGTGTTTCATTAGGTTTAAATGTTCCATCTTTATATCCAGTTGCAATTCCTGCTCCTGCTAGTTTTTTTATTGCATCGTGAGAACTAAGTGTTTTCGGCACATCTTTAAATTCTATATTTGAATTATTCGGTAGATATTTTCCATAAGCTCTATCAATAAATGCAGCGAACTGTCCTCTTGTTACAGGATCATTAGGTCTAAATGTTCCATCCTTGTATCCTGTTACAATTCCTTTTTCAAAAGCAGATTGGATTAATCCACTTTCAGAAGACTCCTTTGGGATATCAGAAAAAACAGTATTTCTGCTAGTCTTATCTAAATTCAAAGAAAATGCTATCATTGAAATCGCATCTCTTCTTTCCGCTGGTAACTCAAATAAAGCATCATAAATATCTGCTCCATAAAGCAGCAAACCTCTTTCTTCTAAGTAAACAATTTCATCAAAGATTGGACTTGATGGCTTGTAACCCTCCCATTCTGCTTTAGCTTCTGAATTAAATACTAAAGAAGCAAATACTACAGAAAAAATTAATGCTACTAATCTTATTTTCATAAACGTATCCTCCTATCGAACTATTGAAACACGAATCGTTTTCACTTCTTTTTACTCATGTTCCCGTGTGTAATATTACCATATAAAAGAAAAATATGCCATAAAAAGTAGGGTGTTGTCAGGGGTTTGAAGAGCATAGTACGTGGAATATATCACTCTACCATTGTAATTGATTAAAAAGGGGGTATTTTTTCTTGAATGGTGTGCAATTGTTATTCTTTTAATTTTCGGGATGCTTTAGGGTACGAAAACCATCGATTTACTATTTTTTAGAAGAAAAAACAAAAAAAACAGAAAGTTTCTGTTCCTACAAAATATAAAAAGCAATTTTCACCTTTAAGGTTCCTACTACCAACAACATATATTTCGGTTGAAATGTAATATATTGGTATGTTATCATTATTTTAACTCGGGTGTAAGTATGTATCAAAATGGTAATCATGATAACTAGCTAGTAACAATTTAAGTAGAAAGAATTTGCATTTATGCAATGACATTTAAAATTAATAGGGGGTAATAATATGAAGAAAGTTATACAATCTTTTTTATGTTCATTATTCGTACTAGCATTATTTTTTATAAATAATTCGATTGTTCATGGTGCTGAAGAGAATATTGAAGAGACTGAAAATGGGGTTTTACCGTTTGAACAAAAAGTTAAAGGGACAGAAATAATCGATGGAAAAAGAGTTACTGTTTACGAAGATTTACCAGACAAAATTACTACTTATGAAAACCCAATTACTAAAGAAAAAACAGTATTAGTAGACAATGAAACTTCTTCTTTATCAGTAGACAATGAAATTTCTCCTTTATGTGCATCATGTGATTACACGGTACAAACTAAAAATTACCAATGGATAGAAAATCAAGATTATAACTTTGGTTGGCATCCTGATTTCAGTAGTTATAAAAGAGCATCTGGATACTATTTTAGTGTAACAAAATCTGTTTCTTTTGGAGTAAGTGTAGGATATGGTTTTGTATCAGTAAGTGCAGCCCAATCTGCTTCCGCTGGTTATTTTATTGATGCAGATTATAGTAAATGGAGTCGTCCGGCTGTTTTTGGTGTATATATGGTTACAAATTATAAAGAAGAAAAATACAACGCTGCTGGAAAACTTTTATCAACAACTTATAAAAACTATCCATCGGCTCAAAAGACTTATGAGAAAGTATTATATCAATAATTAAAAATAAAAAAATTCTAAAGAAAAGATGTGGGTTACTACCTTCATCTTTTTTTGGCGGAGGAATAAATATGAGAAAAAATCTAATTTTGTTATTTTTCGTTCTCTCTCTTCTGTTAGCAGGGTGCAATGATCGAAATCAAGACAATATTACTGATCCTGTATTTAATTGGAATGGTCATAATTATATTGTTACTAATGAACCTATCCCAAAAGATGAAATAGAAGAAAAAATTGGAGAAATAAAAAAACAAACAACAGTTTTACCTACAAAACACGAAGAGGGTTACAGACTAAATACTGGAGTAAATATATATAAAATAAAGGAAGTGGAAATTACGAATGATATTAATAGCAATATGGCGATAGAAATAGAAGGTGAATATAGAGTTGCGAGAATAATTGTTGACATAAAATAATTTTATTTTAAGATGTAAATGGTTTCTCGATAAAATCAACAGAACAAAAGGAACAAAATATATAATATTTTTTATTTATTAAATACAGTTAATTACGATTACCAAAAATGGTTGCATAAATTACATCTTCCGTTATGATAATTTAAGTAATTATTAATGCCTCGTTGGTGAGTAGCCAATTGGTGCCTTATAACTTCATACTGAAATGAAGATGGGAAAACCCCACTTTAGACATGAAATGCCTTTTTAGGCATATCTATTCGTGTTTAAAGTGAACTGCACCCCAATTGTTAGACACATCTAACAATGGAGGTGCAGTTTTTTTCTATGTTTAAATATACTGCAGAAGATAAATTAAAAGCAGTTGAGCGTTATTTAAATGGAAGAGAAAGTGC
>Ga0209676_1000674_pt1 | contig 48485 bp, 42 predicted proteins | sample AraplaCvi_mLB_r2_FD_184282 | JGI IMG/M metagenome (GOLD analysis project Ga0209676, IMG submission 184282) | Arabidopsis root microbial communities from North Carolina, USA - plate scrape MF_Cvi_mLB_r2 (SPAdes) (version 2) | ecosystem: Host-associated > Plants > Roots > Endosphere | place: USA... | reverse complement strand
CACGCATTACGACTTCGTGCCGCCCCTGACCGACACCACCGGTTTGCCCAACGGCGCCACCGGACTGCCCCCCCTCCCCGACATGCTGGTGCGTATCAGCAAGGCGCCGGTGGTGTCGATCGCTTCCATCCGCGGCCGCGCGACCGGCGTCGGCAGCGAGCTGGCGCTGGCCAGCGACATGCGCTTCGCCAGCCGCGAGAAGGCCGTGCTGTCGCAATGGGAGGTCGCAGCCGGCCTGGTGCCGGGCGGCGGCCCCATGTCGCGTCTCCCGCGCCTGGTGGGACGTGGACGTGCGCTCGAGGTCCTGCTGACCGGCAACGACATCGACGGCCCGACCGCCGAGCGCTACGGCTACGTCAACCGCGCCTTGCCCGACGCCGAACTCGATGCGTTCGTCGACACGATGGCGCGCCGCATCTCACGCTTCGACAAGCAGGCCATCGCGGACATCAAGCGGATCGTGGACGACAGCAGCCTGCCGTCGAACGAACAGATCGGCGCCGAGTGGGCGGGATTCATCAATTCGGTGCAGCGCCCCGCTGCGCAGCAGCGCGTGAAGCAGCTGATGGAGCTGGGCCTGCAGGAGAAGCCGGATGTCGAGAAGCGCCTGCCCGAGTACACGGGCAAGCTCGGCGGCACCGCGGACTGAGCCGGGCGGGGCAGGGCGGACATGGACACCCGGACGGAACCGCTTCTGCCGATGGTCCTCGCAGCGGCGTTGTCATGGACGAACGGCGTCGCCGCGCAGGACGCCACCGACGGCAGGTTCGACGACCGCATCACCGGCGACTGGGGTGGCGCCCGGACGCAGCTCTCGCAGCGAGGACTCGACATGTCGCTGGCCTACATCAACGAGTGGTTGCACAACACCTCTGGCGGCGAACGCGATGCGACCGCGTATGCGGACCAGTTCGCGCTGGCCCTGGATGCGGACCTGGACACCATCCTCGGATGGCACGGCGCGTCGTTCCACATCCTGGTCACCAACCGCAACGGCCCGCAGCTCGACGCCAGGGCCGGCCTGGGCACGCTGCTGGAGACGCACGAGATCTACGGCCGCGGCCATTACACGCGACTCACGAGGTTCTACCTGCAGCAGGCGCTGTTCGACGACCGCCTTGTGTTGAAGCTCGGACGCAGCGACGTCGACTTCTTCCCGCTATCGTGCGAGTTCATCAACATCAGTTTCTGCGGCGCGTTGCCGGGCTACCACAGCAACGGCTGGTACACGTGGCCCATCGGCCAGTACTTCGCCAACGCGACGTTACGGCCAACGGCACGGACCTACCTGAAAGTCGGCGCCAACGATGTCAACCCGCGCAATCTGGACGGAGACCAGGGCGTGCGCCTTCGCACGCCGCGTGACGACAACGACGGCGTATTGGCCAACGTCGAGGCGGGCTGGCTTCCGCTGTTCGCAGGCGGTCTGGACGGCGCTTATCGCGTCGGCATCTGGCGCAACAGCGCGAACCAGGCGGACCTGTTGCTCGACACAAAGCGGCAGCCGATGCCGGTGGCGGGCGGCACCCCTTTGATGCGCACGCGCTCAGACGGCTGGTACGCGATGGCGCAGCAGGCGGTATGGACGAACGGCGCGGGACGCTCGCTGACGTTGTTCGCCAACCTCTCCCGGTCCGACGCCGACGTGGATCGCGTGGACCAGGTCGCCTCGATTGGTCTGTGGCTGCACGCGCCGTTCGCCAACCGACCCGGCGATCGCCTCGGCTTCGCAGTCGGCCAGAACCGGGTGAGCGCGCAGGCTCGCGAGTCCGAGCGCCTGTCGAACGCCACGACCGGTACAGACGGTGCGCTGCCGCGCAAGGAAACGCCGGTGGAAGTGAATTACCAGTTCGCCGTGGCGCGCGGGCTCTGGCTGATGCCCAGCGTCCAGCACGTACACCACCCAGGCGGGCGCGAGGACAACGACGACGCGCTCGTCTGGGGCCTGAAGTTGAGCGCGGTGTTCTAGGCGGCGGCGCTCGGGCGGTGCATGCATTCATTCGAACCTGCAACGGAGATGGTCATGGACAGTTACAGAAACGGTAGTGCCGGCAGTATCGATGAGGACCGCCGCCTGATCCTGGGCGTTGCAGCCCTCGGCGCGATCACCGCGCCTTTCGTCATGGTGTCGAGCGCAAGTGCGCGTGCACGTGCCCAGGCGGCTTCGCCGAAAGCCGGCGGCGCCAGCCTGGCCTCCGACCCGATGGGCCCGCTCAAGCACGTCCGTGCCGGCGTCCTGGACGTGGCATACGTCGATCGTGGTCCGGCCGATGGCCCGCCGGTGCTCCTGCTGCACGGGTGGCCCTACGACATCCATAGTTACGAGGAAGTGGTTCCGTTGCTGGTGGCGGCGGGGCATCGAGTGATCGTCCCGTACCTGCGCGGTTACGGAGAAACACGGTTCACCTCCGCCGACGCGACGCGCAACGGACAGCCGGCGGCGCTCGGCGACGACGTCGTCCAGCTGATGGACGCATTGCATATCCGCAAGGCGCTGCTGGCCGGTTTCGATTGGGGCGCACGCTCGGCGGCCATCGTCGCGGCGCTGTGGCCCGATCGTGTGAGTGCGCTGGTGTCCGTCAGCGGATACCTGATCGGAAGCCAGCAGGCCGCATTGACGCCGCTTCCACCCAGCGCGGAGCTGCAGTGGTGGTACCAGTTCTATTTCGCGACGGAACGCGGCCGGGCGGGCTATGAACAGAACCGCAGCGACTTCGCGCGGCTCATCTGGAAGCTCGCCTCGCCGCAGTGGGCGTTCGACGACGCGACCTTCGAGCGCACCGCGGCGTCGCTGGAGAATCCCGACCACGTCGCGATCGTCATCCACAACTATCGCTGGCGACTCGCATTGGCGCAGGGCGAGGCGCGGTACGACGACATCGAGCGGAAGCTTGCGGCGGCCCCGTCGATCTCCGTGCCGACGATCACCATCGAGGGCGATGCCAACGGCGCGCCGCATCCGGCACCTGAAAGTTACGCCAAACGCTTCACCGGTCCGTACGAGCACCGCCTGTTCACCGGCGGCATCGGACACAACCCGCCGCAGGAGTCGCCGAAGGAATTCGCGAAGGCAGTGATCGACGCGGCGCGAATCAAGCCGGCCTAGCGGTGGCGTGTGTCGAAGTGTATCCACCGCGCGAGCGGATACAGACGCGACACGAAACCGCCGGCGCGCGAAACAGGCCGGATACACGCGGGGCGTGAACTGCGCGCACGCCAAAGCCGCAACCGGTTCCGGCGTCGTGCGATGCCACCCGGCGTCGCCGAAACCCAGGAGCGTGTCATGACCATCGCGCAACGCAATCAGTGCAGCCGCATCCGTCGAAGGGCGGACGTCGTGGTATCCGAACCGGAGGGCGAAGGATGATCGAGTACCTTCTCGCAGCCGCCGCAGGCATTGCCACGGTGCTGTCGCCCTGCATCCTGCCGATCCTCCCGATCGTGCTCGCTACGACCGCCGGGCAATCGCGCAGCCAGCCGTTGCTGATCGTCATCGGATTCACGGCGACGTTCGCAGCGGGCGGCATCGCGCTCGGCTCGCTGGCCGGTTCGTCCGGGCAGGCCCAGGACGCGATCCGCACTGGCGCGATCCTGCTCCTGCTGCTCGCAGGCATCGTCTGTGTCTGGAGCAGGCCGTTCGACTGGCTCACCGCACGCGTGCAGGGCCTGCTCGCGCCATTTTCCAACGGCGCGCCTGGCGGCCTGCAAGGCGTCGGCCCAACCGGTCCGTTGCTGATAGGCGCATCGCTAGGCGTGGCGTGGACGCCTTGTGCCGGGCCCGTGCTCGCGTCGGTGCTCGCGCTCGCCGCGAGTGCGCAGGCGCCTGGTAAAGCTACCGCGTTGCTGGGGCTCTACGCGATTGGCGCGGGCGTACCGATGCTCGCCATCGCCTACGGCGGCAACTGGGTGTCCTCGCGGCTGACCTCGCTGACGCGTCGCGCCGACCTGCTGCGCAAGGGCTTCGGCGTGATCGCCATAGCCGTCGCCATCCTGCAGCTCTTTCATTACGACATCGCATTCACCGCATGGGCCACGCAGTGGCTGCCTGCGGTCTCCACCGGAATCTGAATCATGATCAAGCAAACCATCAGCGTTCTCGCCGCCTGCCTGCTCGCCGTCGCGTGCAGTAGCGGAGCGCAGGAAGATCCGCGCGAGCCTTCGAGCGAGACGCCGGAGCTCGCCACCGGCGCGCCGGAGTTCACGGGCATCTCCCACTGGCTCAACAGCGACCCGCTGACGATGCAGCAGCTGCGCGGCAAGGTCGTGCTGGTCGAGTTCTGGACCTACGACTGCATCAACTGCATCCACGTGATGCCGCATGTGAAGCAGTGGCACCAGCGCTACAAGGACCAGGGACTGGTGGTCGTCGGCGTGCACACGCCCGAGTACGGCCACGAACGCATCCTCGACAACCTGCAATCGGCCGTGAAGCGTTTCGGCATCGAGTATCCCGTTGCGCAGGACAACGGCTACCACACGTGGAACGCGTTCGGGAACCGCTACTGGCCGGCGCTCTATCTGATCGACCAGCAGGGACAGATCGTCTACCGCCATGCAGGCGAGGGCGATTACGAGACCACCGAGGCACAGATCCAGCGACTGTTGCGCAAGAACGCGACGGGCGCGTGAGAAGACAGGAGACCACCCCATGACCACGCAAGACAAAGGCACGGCACTGATTACCGGCGCGTCCGCCGGCATCGGCGCCATCTACGCAGATCGTCTCGCCCGCGAAGGTTACGACCTCGTCCTGGTCGCGCGCAGTGCAGACAGGCTCGAGCAACTGGCGAAACGAATTTCCGAGACGACCGGTCGCACGGTCCGGACCATCGCGGCCGACCTTACCCACACGCAGGACCTGGAGTGGGTGGAGGAAGCGCTGACCACCGACGCCAGGATCACGCTGCTGGTGAACAACGCCGGCGCGGGATCCACCGCACACCTCCAGGACCTCGATAACGCCAGCATCGAACGGATGATCGCCCTCAACGTCACCGCGCTGACACGCCTCGCGCGCGCAGCCGCGACCGCGTTCGTCGCGAGGGGAGGGGGCACCATCGTCAACATGGGCTCCATCCTCGCCGTGGCGCCGGAAGTGTTGAGCGGCGGCGTCTACGGTGGCACCAAGGCGTATGTGCTGGCGTTCTCGCAGTCACTGCTGCATGAGTTCGGCGACAAGGGCGTCCGCGTGCAGGTCGTCCTGCCGGGCGCAACGGCGACGGATTTCTGGGAGCTCTCCGGCACACCGGTCGAGGCATTGCCGTCGAGCATCGTCATGAGCGCCGAGAACGCCGTGGACGCAGCGCTGGCCGGGCTGAAGCTGGGCGAGTTCGCCACGTTCCCGTCCTTGCCGGATATCGACGACTGGAATGCGTTCGACAGAACGCGGCGCGCGTTGCTGCCGGGCCTTTCGCGTACGACGCCGGCGCCACGATACGGAACCAGCGGATGAACAGGCGCGACGCCCGGCCCTCTGGCAGGCTGGGCGTCTGTCCACACGAAGCAGGCGACCATGGACCGCATCGAAGCGATGAAGATCTTCATTGCCGCGCTGGACGAGGGCAGCCTTGCCGGCGCGAGCCGCAGGACAGGCCGGTCCGCGGCGGCCGTGAGTCGCGCCGTCGCGTACCTGGAAGCGCATGTAGGCGTGCCGCTGCTCCACCGGACGACGCGTTCGATCCGCCTGAGCGAAGCGGGCGAACGCTACTCGGCCGCGTGCCGGAAGATCCTCGGCGACCTGGAGGAAGCCGATCGCCAGGCCGCGGGCGAACGCTCGGTGCCGCGAGGAACGCTGACCATCAGTTCCACCGTGTTCGTGGGAGTGGAAGTCCTTCGTCCGATCGTCGACGCGTTCATGAGCGAGTTCCCGACGGTGAACGTGCGCATGTACCTGCTGGAGCGCCCGGTGAACCTGGTGGACGAAGGCATCGACGTGGCGCTTCGCATCACGCACCTGTCGGATTCCACGCTGGTGGCGCAGCACATCGGCGAGGCGCGGCGAGTTGTCGTGGCGTCGCCGCGCTATCTCGCCACGCATCCGCGAATCGACGAACCGGGCGACCTGGCGCGCCATTCGATCGTCACGATGCAGCACATGGGCCTGGATTCATGGAGCTTTCCTGCTCCGGAAGGTTCGACCGTACCGCGCTCGGTGTCGTTCGTTCCGCGGTTGGTGGTGAACAACGTGCAGGCGGCGGTGGGGTCTGCCGTGGACGGCAACGGCGTGACGCGGCTGCTTTCGTACCACGTAGCAGGCCAGGTGGAGCGCGATGAGTTGCGGGTGATCCTGGCCGAACTCGAGCCGGCGCCGCTCCCGATCAGTCTTGTATCGCCATACGGACGCCTTTCCGTGCCGAAAGTGCGGGCGTTCGTCGATTTTGCTTTGCCGAGGCTCAGGGCCCAGTTCGCCCGTTCGACGTTGGGGTCGTAGGAAGGCGATTCCACCGTTTCGCGGAAGAATGTCTGCCGGAATGCATGGATTCGCAGAACCGGGTTGTGTCCCTAGATTGAGCTTCGTCGGAAACACGCTGCATCAAGTGGCGAAACCGATCCCCCAATCAATCCGGAGCAACACCATGAGCAGTTCCCGCAAAGTAGTCATCGTCACCGGCGCCTCGCAGGGCATCGGTGCCGGCCTGGTCCAGGCCTTCCGCGATCGCGATTTCCGCGTCATCGCCAACTCGCGTTCCATCAAGCCGTCGGCAGATCCCGACGTGCTCGCCATTGCCGGCGACATCTCGGATCGCGCCGTCGCACAGCGCATCATCGAGGAAGGCCTGGCGCGTTTCGGCCGCATCGATTCGCTGGTGAACAACGCCGGTATCTTCACCGCCAAGCCGTTCACCCAGTTCGACGCCGACGATTACGCGAACAACGTCGCGATCAACCTGACCGGCTTCTTCCACATCACGCAGCTGGCCATCGAACAGATGGAGAAGCAGGGCGCGGGCCACGTGGTCACCATCACCACGAGCCTGACCGACCACGCGATCGACGGCGTGCCGTCGGTGCTGGCATCCCTGACCAAGGGCGGCCTGAATGCCGCGACGAAGTCGTTGGCCATCGAGTACGCCAAGCGCGGCATCCGCGTGAATGCCGTGTCGCCGGGCGTGATCCGCACGCCGATGCACGCGCAGGAAACGCACGAATGGCTGGCCGCGCTGCATCCGGTCGGCCGTCTGGGCGAGATCTCCGACGTCACGCAGGCCGTGCTGTTCCTGGAATCGGCGGGGTTCGTCACCGGCGAGATCCTGCACGTCGACGGCGGCCAGAGCGCCGGTCACTGACTTCTACCCGGGCGGGGAAACCCCCGCCCCATGCGACAGGAGCAAGGCAATGCCAATCGTCAACATACAGATCACCCGCGAGGGTTCGGGCCCGGGACGCGACGCTGCTACGGTCGAAGAGAAGGCCGCTCTGATTCGTGGCGTAAGCCAGCTGCTGTTGGACGTGCTCAACAAGCCGTTGGATTCGACGTTCGTCGTAATTGAGGAAGTCCCTCTGGAGAACTGGGGATGGTATGGCATGCCCGTGCCCGAACTGCGCAGGCGTCGCGCCGAAGAGACATGACGGCCGCAAGCGGGCGCGGAGCTATCCGCGCCCACGAGGGCAGGGCATCGCACGCATCGGCACAAGACAGTGCTAATGTCCCAACCGGTTGTCGTCGGTTGGAGATGCGTGGTGATGATCGTCAAAACCGAGGTTGCGATCCTCGCCGGCGGCTGCTTCTGGGGGATGCAGGAGGTGTTGCGTCGCATACCCACGGTCGTGTCCACGCGCGTGGGGTACACGGGCGGCGATATCGCATATCCCACTTACCACGATCACGGCACGCATGCGGAGGCGATCGAGATCGTCTTCGATCCGGAACTGCTGTCGTACAGAAAGATCCTGGAGTTCTTCTTCCGCATCCACGATCCGACCACGCTCAATCGTCAGGGCGCCGACATCGGCACGCGCTACAGGTCCGCGATCTTCTATGCGAGCCCGGCGCAGCGGCGCATCGCCGAAGCCGCCATTCGCGAGCTCGATACTTCCGGATTGCTACCCGGTCCGGTTGTCACCTCGATCGAGCCTGCGCGTACCTTCTGGGAAGCCGAAGCGGAACATCAGGCCTACTTCGAGCGTCATCCCGAGCAGCGCGCATGCAATCACATCCGCCCGTCGCTGATGCCCGCGTGTGATCGCGACCCGCCGCGGTGCTCCGCACAAACCTAGGTTCGGCATTACGCGTACCGGCGGCGTGTGTTCGAGCGATGTCCGCAGTCGTTGCCGCATGCGCGGATGAAGGGATTGCGTTCGAGCGAAACCGATACCAAAGCTGGATAGACCATGACCCGTTGACGGTGCACGCTGCACACGTCGATGCAAGTCATGGCACGCACTGGCGGAAAGCGAGTTGCCTACTGCGATAAGCGCAGCGGTAAACCTCTCCGACCACCACGCCATCACCGCCGCGTCGACCAGACAATGCGGTGCAGATGCATTGCCAAACCCGGCCGCATCCTGCCCCTGCCCAGCGAAATCCCACCTGCGGCGTCCAGCCGGCGGAGAGAGACATGCGCATTCTCATGGTGCTGACATCCCACGACACCCTCGGAGACACCGGGCACAAGACCGGCTTCTGGCTGGAGGAGTTCGCATCCCCGTACTACGTCTTTACCGACGCAGGAGTGTCGGTAACGGTGGTATCGCCGAAAGGAGGGCAGCCTCCGATCGATCCAAAGAGCGACGATCCGGACAACCAGACGGAAGCGCAAACGCGCTTCAAGGCCGACCGCAATGCCATGGGTGTGCTGGCAAACACGCTGCGACTGGACTCCGTGTCGGCAGACGACTTCGACACCGTCTTCTACCCGGGCGGACACGGTCCGATGTGGGATCTCGCGGAGGATCCGCACTCCATCAAGCTCATCGAGTCGTTCTACGACAGCGGCAAGCCCGTCGCGGCGGTCTGCCATGCGCCCGGCGTCCTGCGTCACGTCAAGCACAAGGGAGAGCCGATCGTGAAGGGCAAGCGCGTTTCCGGATTCACGAACACGGAGGAGGCCGAAGTGCAGCTCACGAACGTGGTGCCATTCCTCGTGGAAGACGAGCTCAAGCGCCTGGGCGGCTTGTACCAGAAGACCGACAACTGGTACGCGTTCTGCGTCGTGGATGGCCGCCTGATCACCGGACAGAATCCGTCGTCCTCCACGATAACCGCCGAAACGCTGCTGCAGTTGATGAAGTAGGTTGCATCGTCCAGGCCAACCGCGGCCCAAGACTCACGCTGTTCTTCGAGGGAGTGCGCATTCATGGATCTACTCATGGCAGCCAAGTCGCTCGCCGAGCATGTGGAAGCTGCAGCGATGGAAGCGCACGTGCCGGTCTCCATTTCGGTCGTGGACATTCACGGCAATCTCGTGCTGCAGCATCGGATGAACGACGCGCCCGCGTTCTCCATGGAGATCTCGGAGCGCAAGGCGTATACCTCCGCGCTCGTCGGCCGGCGTACCGCCGAGCTGGACCCGTTGGTGCAGCCCGGCCAGTCCCTTTATGCGCTGCTTGCCATGGCGGGTGGCCGGTTCACGGCCATGGCAGGGGGCGTCCCGTTGAAACATGAGGGCAGCGTGTTCGCCGGCGTGGGGGTGAGCGGTGGCACGACCGATCAGGACGTGGCCATCCTTGATACCGCGCTTGAATCGAGCGGCGGTTGATCTGCAGCACGCGAGCCAGGAGTGGTTGCCATGATCTCTTCCATGACTTTCCTACGCGCCACCATGGGGCTGATCGCCTGCACGGCATGCGTTGCGCAGGGCGCGGGACTGCCAACCAAGGCATTCGGCTCCGTCCTGCAGGAAGACATCCAGTGGGCGCCGTTTCCCGCATTTCCCGAGCAGGCACGGCTCGCCGTGCTGGTGGGCGAGCCGGCGAAGGCCGGACCATATCTGGTTCGCGTGAAGGTTCCCGCGGGCGTGACGCTGATGCCGCATACCCATCCGGAGGACCGGATCTATACGGTCATTTCCGGCGTGTTCTATATCGGGCTGGGCACGAAGTTTGATGAATCGAAACTCGTGGCTTATGCCCCCGGAAGCGTCGTGGTGCTGCCCGCCAAGACACCGCACTTCCATCGAGCACGATCGGGTGAGTACGTCACGCAGGTGACCGGTACCGGGCCGCTCGGCATCGATTATGTGGACCCCCACGACGATCCACGCACACATTAGCTTGGCTGTCACGATGCCTGCCTGATCGAACGTAGGTTCATGACGGCGGTGCGCCGGGTGCGACCACATCACAGGGAGGGCGTGCCTGTGCTTCCCGTATCGAGTTCTGGTACCACGACCTACAAGCGCATCACCCTGGAGGGTGTTGGCATCTTCTACCGTGAGGCGGGTCCCCGCGATGCGCCCACACTGGTCCTGCTGCATGGGTTTCCGTCGTCATCGCGTCAGTTCGACGCGTTGATCCCGCTGTTGGCGCCCTATTACCACGTGATCGCACCGGACTATCCAGGCTTCGGCCAGAGCGATGCCCCATCGCCGTCCAACTACGAATACACGTTCGACCGGCTCGCGCGGACGATGCATGGCTTCCTGGGCGAGATCGGAATCGAACGATGCAGCTTCTATCTGCACGACTATGGCGGTCCGATTGGCTTTCGCATGATCCTTGCCCAGCCGGAACGACTGCAGTCACTGATCGTCCAGAACGCCAATTCCTACGAAGAAGGGCTCGGGGGAAAGTGGACGGAGATTGCCAGGTTCTGGAAGGACCCTGCGATGCATCAGGGAGTCGTCGACGCATTCCTCTCTCGCGAAGGCACCGAGAGTCGCCACACGCTTGGGACCACACATCCGGAACGTTACAACCCGGACAGCTGGACAGATGAGTACACGCACTTGTCAAAACCCGGCCAACGGGAGATTCAAGGCCAGCTCCTCTACGATTACCAGACAAACGTTGCTTCCTACCCGGCATGGCAGGCGTGGTTGCGCCGACAGCAACCGCCTACCCTGGTGATATGGGGAAAGAACGATCCATCGTTCATTGCCGCGGGCGCATTGGCGTACATGCGCGACCTGCCGGCAGGAGAGTTCCATCTGCTGGACGCAGGGCACTTCGTGCTCGATGAAAAGGTCGACGAAGTCGCGCTGCTGACGCTGTCCTTCCTGGACAGGCACTTGTGATTGCAACGCAATGTGCGAGGCGGCAAGCCATGCGCGAATCGTGGGGTAGAGAGGATACATCACGAACCGTCATGAATACCTAGGTCCAATCGACGGATGCGCGCGTCGCCTCGATGATGCAAGCAACGCAAGCACAAACCCTTGGTAGCCACGAAGGATACGCATCATGTCCATGCCCCGGATTGCCGTCATCATGAGCACCACCCGCGCAGGACGCTTCGCCGATATACCTGCTGCCTGGATCTCCGGCCTTGCCCTCGCTCGTGGCGACATGGAGGTCGAGCTGATCGATCTGCGCGATTTCCCGATGCCGTTCTTCGACGAACCGGCATCCAATGCCTGGGTGCCATCCAGTAACGGCGTGGCGCGGACCTGGCAGGGCAGGGTGGCCAGCTTCGATGGCTACATCTTCGTCACCGCCGAGTACAACCGCGGCGTCCCGGCCGTTCTGAAGAATGCACTCGACTATGCCTATCCCGAATGGAACCGGAAGCCGTGCGCATGTGTCGGCTATGGCAGTGTGGGCGGCGCTCGCGCGATCGAGCAATTGCGGCTGAACTGCATCGAGTTGCAGATGGCGCCGACGCGGAGCGGGGTGCACATCCAGGGGCGCGACTTCTTCGATGCGCTTCGCGAAAGTAAACCGTTGTCCGACATACCCTACATCGCAGAGAACGCGGTGACGATGCTGGACGAGCTGCTCTGGTGGACGCTCGCCCTCAAGGATGCCCGCACGACGCGGAGCGGAACATAGCCGCATTCGTCACTTGTTAGAAACTTTACGAATAGCTGATGTCGCTCAAGTCAATCCAGACCATCAGCATGTCGAGGTTCGGGCGCCCGTCCGGGCCGCGAGTATAGGCGCGACGTCGTGTCGGCAATGCGATTCCGTCGCGACGTACGTACTCTGAGGTGAGCTGTGCGGCCGCAAAGCCGCCGGCGATGTTCACCTGGTAGTCGTGGCGACGCAGCATGAACGACTCATCGAAGAAGAAGTCCTGAGTCGAGCTGTGTGTTTCGATCGAACCGGGGAAACGCGCACGCAGTACGCGCCAGCGCTCCTCACCCTCCTGCCACGGCTCGATCTCTTCGACCGCCACGTCCTGCATGGCAAGGAGGAATGGCGTCGCCAGATATGTCCATAGCGCCTCGCCATTGAAGTAGGCGCGGTGCAGTGGGTCCCAGGACGTATTCATCTGGTGTCCGGCAAAGCAATCCCTGGGCGCAAGGCGCTCTGCGAGGACGCTGCCGTCCAACTTTTCAACCGCCACACGCCTTGGTGCGAATACCGAACACTGGTCCGGTGCGCCGTACGGTTGCAACGACATGCGCTCCTCGTGAAGCCAGGACGTCACCCGCCTCGGATCCGCGTCCTGGATGATTCCCTTCAGCCCAAAGAAGCCGCCGCCACTGACGATCGTGGCATCGACGCGCTTCAGGCTGCGCCATCGGTCCACACCACCATGTGCCTGAAGAACGTTCTGGAGCAATGTGTCCACTTCGGCCTCCGGGTCGCTTGCCACGATGAAGCAGCCCAAGTCTGGGTTCGTCCCATTGCGCACGCCATTGACCATTGGTGTTGGTAATCGGAGGCGCGCCGGGACGATGGGTTTGACACCATCGTCTGATTTCGTCGGGCGGCCCCATGCCTCATCCTGCGAAGGTGCCGGTACTTCGTGTGGTAGCCGGTAGTCGAACCGCAGGAGAAGCGTCATGTCTCGCATCACATGCCAGCCCACAAGCGAGGGGCATGCCGCAACGCATCCCGACCCTCGAGCTCGGCAGCACGGCAGCTCGATGGAACGACCATGAAACGCTCCAAGCTGCTCGACTTGCTTGGCATCGACCTGCCACTCGTGCAGGCACCGATGGCCGGCATCTCATCGGCGGCGATGGCTGCGGCGACAAGCAACGCGGGCGCGCTGGGTTCCATCGGCGTCGGCGCGCTCGACGCGCAGGGTGCGCGCACCATGATCGAAGCGGTGCGTGCGCAGACCTCGGCCTCGTTCAACGTCAACCTGTTCTGCCATACGCCGGCCCGATCCAGGCCGGACGCAGAGCGCGAGTGGATCCATCGACTGCAGCCGGAGTTTGCTGCACTTGGCGCGAAGGCGCCCGAGCGCCTGATCGAGATTTATCGCAGTTTTGTCATCGACGACGACATGCTTGCGATGTTGCTCGATGAACGGCCGCCCGTCGTGAGTTTCCATTTCGGGTTGCCCCCACCTCACACCATCCGCGCGCTCCGGGACGCCGGTATCACGCTGGTCGCCACCGCAACCAACCTGGCCGAGGCTCGCGCCATTGAGGCGGCTGAGCTCGACGCAATCGTGGCCCAAGGATGGGAAGCGGGCGGGCATCGCGGCTGCTTCAACCCGGGCGCTCCCGATGAGGCACTCGGCACGCTGGCGCTGACCCGATTGCTCGTGCAGAGGACGCGCTTACCAGTCATTGCCGCCGGCGGCATCATGGACGGCGCCGGAATCGCTGCGACCCTGAAACTGGGAGCCGTCGCTGCGCAACTCGGCACGGCCTTCGTCAGCTGCGACGAGAGTCTCGCAGACAGCGGGTATCGAGAAGCGCTCACCGCGGCAGCCGGCACGGTGATGACACGTGTCATCTCGGGACGACCTGCACGATGCCTGGCCAATCGCTTCACGGCGATCGGCTTGCACATTCCCGATGCGGCGGTCCCCGATTACCCGGTCGCGTATGACGTGGGGAAGGCGCTCAACGCTGCGGCCAAGGCACGGGGCATCTACGGCTTCGGCGCGCAATGGGCGGGGCAGGGCGCGCCACTCGCTCGATCGCTCCCCGTCGCGGCATTGGTGCAGACCCTGGCATGGGAACTTGCGGAGGCACAGACATGACCGGCGAGATGCCCCTACGCTCGCGACTACTATTCACCATGGAACTGTCGGTCGGCGCTTTCCTGACCGTCGGTGGCCCGGAGGGAAGCGCCCGGCGGATCGCCAACGTTTCCGGCGGCACGTTCGACGGCGAGCGGATGCACGGAATCGTGCTTACGGACGGCACCGATTGGCAGACACTTCGTGGCGATGGGGCCGTGATGCTTGACGCGCGCGTGGTGTTGAAGGCCCACGATGGCGCGCTGATCGCGATGACGTATGCCGGTATCCGCCATGGGCCACCCGACGTGATGGCGCGGCTTACGCGTGGCGAGCATGTCGACATCGGAAGCTACTACTTCCGCATTACGCCCACCTTCGCCACTTCGGACCCTCGTTACGAATGGCTCAACTGTGTTGTTGCCGTGGGAACCGGGGAGCGTCTTCCTGGCGGACCACGCTATGACGTCCACGAGATCCTTTAGGCGCTGGGCAGCGGATCCAGCAGCCTTGCCTCGATCATCCGGGTCATCACGAAATCGATGAAGGCTGTCACGGCTCTGGGGGATTGGCGGCGACTGGCGTAGACCAGGTAGACCCCGACGCCGGTAGTACCGTGTTCCGGCAATACTTCGAGCAATTGCCCAGCACGCAAATGTTCGGCGGTCACCAGGGCGGGGAGCAGGGCAATGCCGAGCCCTGCAAGTGCCGCGTCCAACTGCACACGAAGCGCGTTGGCATGGAAGCGCCCGGTCACTGCGACGGCCGTGGCGCCGTCGGGCCCGATAAGACGCCACTCGGTCAGGCCGGACGGGGTGGGCGCGGCGATGCATTCGTGTTGTGCCAACGCCTGCAGTGACTCGGGTCGGCCGTGTGATGCGACATAGGCGGGACTTGCGACCAGGGTCGCATGGGTGGTGCCGACCTGCCTGGCAACCAGGTTCGAGTCGGGATCGACGCCACTGCGGATCGCCACATCGATCCCCTGTTCGATGAGGTCCACCTTGTCGTCACCGAGCACGAATTCCAGACGCACCCTGGGGTGTGCGGCCAGGAAGTCGCCAACCCAGGCCACGTCGAACCAGCGGAAGAAATCCGCAGCAGCGGCCACCCGCACCTTGCCGACGGCGTGCTCGCCTCCGTCCGCGGTTTCGCGCGCGACAGCTTCGACCGCGTCGATCTGTTCGGCACTCCCCTGAAAGAGCGTCGTGCCGGCCGGGGTCAACGTGAGCTGACGCGTACTCCGCTGCAGCAAGCGCACGCCGATCTGTGCCTCAAGCGCTTGGATCCGACGGCTGAGAGTATTCGGCGGGATCCCCAGCCGGCGGCCGGCGGCAGCGAAGCTGCCAGCGCGCACTACCTGCACGAAAAGGGCTATGTCGTTCAAGTCGGTCATGACAGGGCTATTGCTTCGAATTCTGGACGAATGAAATCTAGCAGGCGCGGCTAATCGTTGTGCCCGCCCGCCCCTAGATTCGGTGTCGATCACTCGTTGACCGAATTGGAGGATGCCCATGAATGCTCAAACTGTTCCTGTCCGCGCCACCGCGGACGCGCTCACGCGTCGCGTGATACACAGAACGCGCGGCCGCGGCCACGGGCCGATCGCGCGGCTGATGAGCCCCGGCGACCTGGGCGAACTATTGAAGCCATTTGTATTCCTCGACTTCATCGACACCCGGGACCAGCCGAAGCCTCGCGCCAGCGATTACGGTCTGCATCCGCACTCCGGTATCGCGACGCTGACATGGCTCTACGAAGGCGAGGTGAACTACCAGGACACGACGGGCCGGCGCGGTCAGATCTCGGGAGGACACGTCGAATGGATGCAGGCCGGGGGCGGCGCGTGGCATGGGGGCAACTTCGGCGATGGCGATGGCCGGGTCCGCGGCTTCCAGTTGTGGATCGCCCTGCCACCGGAACTTGAGTTGTCGGAGGCCATCAGCACCTACCTGGCGCCGCATGAGATTCCGACGTCAGGGCCAGTGACCGTTCTACTGGGGCAGCAAGGAGCTTCGTCGAGCTCGATCACCCCGCCGTCACCCATCAACTACCTCTCAGTTCGCTTGCGCGCCGGCGAGCGCTGGACGTACACGCCGCCCGCAGGCCACACGGTCGCATGGGCCGCCGTCAGCACAGGAGAACTCGAGCTGCCCGTGACGGCGCGGGCCGGCGAGATGATCGTCTTTGCGCCTGGAGAGGCTGACATCGAGTTCCTCGCCCATTCCGACGCCGAGTTCGTCCTGGGGTCGGCCGTGCCGCACCCGCATCGCCTGGTGTCGGGTCAGTACTCGGTACACACCACGGAGGCGGCCTTGCGCGAAGGGGAGGCGCGCATCGACAAGATCGGTCGAGCGCTGGTGCGACGTAAAGACTAGTTCGCGCCACTGCGGCTCGAGTTGCTACGAGATTGTTCTCCTTAACCTGCTGCCGCCTGACGGACTTGGGTCCACGACGACGACGGGCAGGGCAGGCTCCGGGCAGCAGTGTTGCGCTGGGCGGAAGAGTGTCTGCCGAGCGGCAGGGATTCGCAAACCGGTTTTGCGCTCCTAGATTGACCGCACCTGCGAATCACCGACCCATCCGTCATTCGACGGCGAAGTTAGCATCGTCAACTGATCGAACGTACTGGCGCTTGCGCGCGTCAATCGCACGTCAGTCGTCAGCGCTGCGTTGGGCACCGGTGTTTCGCGAAACGACACTCGCGAAGGTTTTCTATGAATAAGCAACAAGATAAGCCCCTGCACCTGCAGGTGGTCGCTGACCTGATCTGCCCGTGGTGTTTCATCGGCAAGCGCGGTCTGGATCGCGCACTGGTCGTCCTTGCAAGGGACGGTATCGCGGTTGATGTCGAATGGCTGCCTTACCAGCTCAATCCATCCATGCCCCCGGACGGTATGGACCGCAAGCAGTTCCGCACCCAGCGCTTTGGTTGGGAGAACGCGCTTGCGATGGACGCCCGCGCCGTCGAGGCCGGCCGCCACGTTGGCGCGGTGTTTCGCTACGACCTGCAATCACGCACCCCAAACACGCTGGCGGCACACGGATTATCTCGGATGGCGTGGGATGAAGGAGGCGCATCGCTTCAGGATCGCCTTGTCGACCGGCTGTTCGTCGCCTATTTCACACACGGCGAAGACATCGGCAACACCGATGTGCTCGAGCGTATCGCCGCCGACTCAGGAATGTCGCGTGACGCCGTTACACGGGCGCGTGCGTACGCGGCCGAAGTGTCGCGGCTGGAGGGCAATGCGCGCGCCCTTGGTATCAACGGCGTGCCGAGCTATCTGGCAGATGGGCATCTCGTGCTCAGCGGTTCGACTTCGGTCGATGGGTATGTCAGTGCAATCACCGATGCAGCGATGCGTCTGCGTTAGGCGGGCGTGGACGGAAGCGTTACGGACAGGTGGCTGGGTTGCGTCTCCGAAACAGCCAGGAGCTTGGCGCAGTGGCACCTCAGGACCTGCGCTGGGCCAGTCGCCCGTTCCAGGTATCGAGGGGGCGTTGGCGGAGGAGATTAGGCCTGTTTATCGGGGGTAGGGAAGGGTGAAGCTTCGAAGCTGTCTGGCTAAGGGCTGAGTGGACGCACGTCGGCGGTGCTAATGTCCGCTTTCGACCCGAAGCGGACATTGCTCTCAAAGGAGAGGAGCGACAAGGATGGGGGCCAAGAGGATTTCCGACTACACACTTCTCCTGCTGTGCGCGGCAACTCTGCTGGCTAGTGCTGCTGTGCTGGCCTACTGGGTAATCCGCCCCAAGTTCCTGCCGAATCCTGGGGCATCGGATGTTTCGCTGATCGTTGGAACTCTCACCGCAGCGTTGCTGTTCTGCATGTTCACCGCGCGCATGCTGGCTAGAAGGTCTTTCGGACCGTCGACGCTTGCCCTGTCCATATGCGTATCAGCTTTGGTGGGGCTCATCTGGACATTGGCAGCCAAGGAACCGGCCTTCTACTTGCTTCACCTCGCGGCCGAAAAACAGCACAGCGAAAAGATCGAAGTTGCTAGTCCAACCAGATGGTCCAAGCCCTGCAACGACGGCAGGTTGGACTTTCCCTCGCTTGCTCTCACCGCGAGATTTATATGTGGCGTGCCTCAAGAGGTTCTAGCGGCCGCGCCGCGCGGAGGGCCTGTGCATCTGTCTGGCCAGGCCTCGCGGTTTGGCATGACGGTGGAGAGCTTCCGACTCGCCAAACATCGCTGATTTCCGCTCTTGGCCGAAAGCAGACATGAGGCTGCGCTGCCGGATCTCCTAGGTCGCGCCGGACTAGCCAAACGTGGCGTCGACGACATAGCCACGCTTGCAGGCACGTGCTAAGCCGGGTACCGCGGCCCCTAATGGTGTGCCGCAACGACTTCGCCCCTTGTTTGCGCAAGTGCGCGGGCAGGAACCGAGGCGTTCGATTAGGTGCGAGCAGCGCTTGGCAAAGTGAAGTGACAGGCAAAGTCCGAAGCCGCCCATCGAGCCGGCAGGCGCGCTGCCTACGGCGTGGGCGGCGCATCTGCGCCGGTCTCGCTCTCGACCATCTGCGCCTCGTGTGTTTCAAGGGCTGGGCCGCCAACGGCTGCGAAGTTCAACGGGCGGATGGAATCGATGCGGCAGGGCAGGCGCGCGCGTGTCGGGCCGCCCGGACGCGACAACACAGTCACGCCATCCCAACGAGCGGTGACTTGCCGCATGCGGCTGGTGACCTCGATGGCGTGTGCGACGTCCAGGTCAGCGCAACGCGTGGCCATCGACACCAGATAGACCTCATCCGCCGTGGCCCAGAACACCATGGTCTGGCTGTCGAGTGCCGCCCAGCGCAGGTTCGGATTCGAATAGCGGAAGCTGGAGACCGGGTCGCCGGCCTGGGCCCGGTACAGCGACGAGAGCAGATCCGGCGGGCGGGCACTGTCGTGCACACACGCGGCCATCAACAGCGGCAGGAACAACGCGATCAGCCGAACGTCCATTGCCATGCTCCTGGAGGTGGAGTGGATCCAGTGGGGTCGTGGGGCGGGGCGACCCCGCGGAGACCTGTAGTAGAACGTCAATCAAGGGGGGCGGAGCGCCTTCCGACGGGTGAGGAGCGGCCTCTTTCGACGATGCTGGGTCGATGAATGCTGTCGTAAAGATCACACGCGTCAGGCCGAGTGGCGATGGGGATCCGTCTACCAATTGGCTCTTGCGCCCAACTTGGCTTCCCACGCCCGTCGATCGTCGTCGAAACCTTGCGAGTAACCGAGGTTCCCGTAGAAGAAGACATTGCGGCTGACCTCGCGTGTGGCACCCACTTCGAGTTCCCACCACGAACCGCCGAGGTCGACACCGAACGGTACATCGCCGTTGTCCGAGGAGAACGATGTCACCGGTTCACCCTCGAACTCATGCCAGACGCTGGCACGCGCCCAGCCGGTGCTCTGGAGCGGGAAGTCCGGGTCCTCGCGATGGATCCAGTCGCGCGACAGGCGTGCGCTGAGCCTGCCGATCAGCGAGGTCGTGTCGTCGAAGCGAACGGTTGCCGCCAGGTCCGAGGCGTCGTCGAGGTCAAACCACTGATAGATCACTTGTCCCTGAGGCTCCAGCAGCCATCCGCGTCCGAGCCGGAACGGGTAACCGCCTTCCAGCGACGCGGCCAGTCCCCAACCGTCGGTCTCCATTTGGGGCAGAACATCCTCCGGATACGCCTTCACCTCGTACCAGGTGGCCTGGGCAACGGCATCCATGTACCACTCGCGGCGTTCGTCTGGGTCTCCCGTCAACCCGTAGCGGGTCCAATATCCGCCAAGCGTGTAGCCATCGATCCGGTCGTCTCCCACCGGTGTGCCGTCGTAATGATCGACAGCGGTTTCGGCGTAACCGATCGCGCCATAGAGTCCCGCGTGATCGCGGCGCGCCTCCGCTTCCTCGTGGTACAGGTCGAACCCGATCTGGACCGCGCCCAGCGAATAGTCGAAGCTCGGCCCATCGCCGTAGATGCCGCGTTCGCTGTCGCGTTCGCCATCAACGTACACTAGCCGACCCCACATGGCGTCCAGGCGACGGCGTTCATCCAGGTCGGATCGACCCCGCAACTGTTCCTGCTCGCCTACGCGTTCATGCAACGTGTCTAGCAGCGCACGTCCATAGTTGATGGCCGTCGGTACCGCCGAGGCATAGAGCGATACTTCGCCGCGGTAGTTCGGTATGGGTGGCGGCTCCGGCGGCGGCTCCGGCGGCGGAACCGGCGGCGGAACCGGAGGCGGTCCGGGCGGGGGCACGGGTGGCGGCAAGGGTGGCGGCACGGGCGGGGAGGGGCACGGCGGCACCGGCGCGCCGGGGGCAGAGCAATCGATCGTCGAGCGCAGGAACCAGCTTTGCGGGGTGCTGGCATCCACGCTGCTGCGCTGAAGGGTGTACTCGTACGGCCCGGCCACGACGCGGTTGCCGAGCGCGAAAGCATTGGTCGATGTTGTCGCACCGTTGATCGCGTCCACCACCAGGATGCCGTTGGCAACCGTCACCGCGCCTTCGCCGCCGGCGGGTTTGATGGTGATCAGGCCCGGGCCGGAGGCCGTGCCGCCATCGACGACCAGTGTGTCCGACGGTGAATCGTCATCACCCAACACCGTGTTCAGCGCGAGCGTACCGTCACCGCTGTAGTTCACGACCGTGAGTGTCTTGAACGCGCCGTTCTGCGGAGCGGAAAAGTCGATGATGCTCGGATCGTTGACGAGGTTGGTGACGTTCGAGTTGCCGGTCAGGTTCCAGGTCGAATCGACGAGAGTCAGGTTCGATACGCTGCCGACGGCAGTGAAAGCCGAACCGGTCAGCGTGGATCGCGTCGCCGTCACATCGGCAAGGCCGGGCACGACCGTCGGCGCGACCGGTGCGGGCAGCGTCGGAACCGGCGGCGGCGGTACGCCTTCTTCGTCGGGAAAATCGCCCGGACCGGGTAAAGGCGGCTCGTCCAAGGCAAGCGGAGGGTAGTCAGTGATGCTGCCCACGCTCAGCCCTTCACCCGAACCGCCGGCCGTGGAATCGGTCAGACTGACCACGCCATTGCCGGCGACACCGATGGTCGGTCCGCTTGTGTTGACCAGCGTACTGCCGCTGAAATCGCCCCGGGACACCGCGGTCGGGGTTCCGGTCACGTACAAGGCCATCGCATCGGTGCCCGACGCCTGCACGTTGGTCCCAACGCCGATGATGTGCCCGCCGATCTCGGCCATTGCTCCGTGCGCGTGCTGTCCCGTCGTGGCGACGCTGCCTCCGTCGATAGTCACCGACGTCGGTGCATCCCTCGATACGGCCCCGTGCGCCAGCAGGCCCTCGGTGCGCACCGTGGCATTGGTCGCGGCAATCTGCGCTTCACCTCGACCGGTCGGAGTGCTTCCGTAGTCGCCCAACGACGCCCGAAGTCCCGCCGCGCTCTCGCCGTGCGTGGTGATGCGTGTATCGGTGATGGCGATCCTGGCCAAGGGGCCCGGCAGGTCGTTGCGCGCCTGCGCGGAAGCGCCGTGTGCGTTCGTGCCGAACGTCTCCACGCTGCCACGCAGCGCCGACAGGTTGGCCGCGAATTGCGCACCGTTCTGCTCGACCACGGAGTACAAGCCGTTGGCGCGCACACCCTGCGTCCTGATGGTCACGTCCGTGAGCGCGGTCGTGCCTCCATCGTCGGAAACCGCGCCGATCGCCAAGCCCAGGGTGTCCACGATGGTGCCGTTGGCGATGAGCATTCCGCCCGGATTGCGGGCCGTCAGTGCGTGCGGGAACGACGCGGTGGCAACCTGCGTGCCGCGTGTGATGACCGTTCCGCGCGTCATTGTGATCTGCCCGCCCAGGTCCGCCAGGGCGCCGATGGCGTTGTTGTTTCCGGTGGTGGTGATGGCCAGGTCCGTTGCGACCAGGGTGGCGTTGGCCACGAAGATGCCCGCGCTGTAGTCGCCCGACGTCTCGATCGATCCACCCGTGATGCTGGCGCTGCCGCCGCTGGCGTTGATTCCGTAACTGGTGCCGCCCCCGGTGGTCACGCGCGTGTTGGTCACGCCCAGCGTCGAGCCTTCGCCTTCGATGCGAACCGCCGGGGAAGAAGCGGTTTGCGGTAGGACGATCGTGCTGTTGCTCACCGTCGCGTCGCCGCCCCGGCGTAGGTTCAGTCCGATGGTGCGTGTGCCCGTGGCGGTGATGGTGGCGTCTGAAACCACGGCCTGCGATCCGTCGTCGTCCACCAGTACGCCGTAGCCGTACTGTCCGCTGCCCGACAACGTGCTGCCTTGGCTGATGAGCAGGCTGCCGCCGGTCGTCGCGCGTGCGACCGCAGCCGGATCGGCCGCGGTCCCACTGCCTATTGTGGCCAGCGTCGAGCCGATGGCTTCGATGACGCCGCCGTTGTCGGCGCGCAATGTGTCAGCCAGCGTCCCCGACACGGATGCGTTCACTCCATTGGCCGTGACGCGGCTGCCGGCGCCGTTCGCGTACAGGGCATGACTGCCCTGGAGTGTCGTGGTGTTCTGCGCACCGGTGGTGGTCACGGTGGTGCCGGACAAGGTGACCGCCCCACCGTCGAACGCCGCCGCACCAAACGCGCCGCGCGATGCGGTCTGCAATGTGCCACGGGTCAGCACGGCCTGGCTTTGCGCTCCGAGTGCCTGTACCGCATTTGTGTCCACGCTGTTGGCGCCGCCGAGCGCGGATACGGACGCATCGACGAGTGCGATTGAAGCGCCGCCTTCGGCGGAAACGCCATGAAGGTTGTTGGCCGCGCCCGAAGCCGGTGGGCCGAGGAGAATCTGTGTCAGCGTGCCCGTGATGCGGCTGCCTGCGCCGATCGCACGCAATCCGAACTGGTTTGTGATGGTCGCGGCGGTCGTCGCGGTCGTGTCGATTAGCGTGTTGTCGATGGTTACTAGCGCCCCGTTCTGTACGGCCACACCGGTAGCGCCGGCGCCGGTCAGATTGACGCTGATACCGTTCGCGGTGACAGCACCGCTCGGCCCGGAAGCGGTTACCCCGGTCTGTGATGCGCCTGCGGTGAGCGTAGTGCCTGGCGTGACCGTACATTGCGTGTCCGATACGGCGACCGGAACACTGCATGTGAACTGCGCGTTCGCTCCAAAGGCGCTAACGCATGCCAGGTAGATAACGGTATGCGGCAGCATCCGGTATGTGGCGCCGTGGCGCGTCGTCCTCATCGCTCCGCTCCGTGGGCGAGACGAACCCGCAAATTGCTACTTATCCTGTTAAGCGATTGTCTTTCACAAAACTGTATGCCAGTTCCGGGAACGCCCAATGCGGTCGGTATGAGGGGGTTCCTTCTTGCGCGGGCCTGTCACGCCAGCTTTCGACCCAAGCGGCCGCTAATTCGGCCCCATCCGACTGGGCATGGAGGATGAGCGGGTTTGAGACCTGCAGATGTTGCGACCGTTAAGCGGGTGGCGAGTCATTGACCCACTAACGGCCATATCGATTCTCGACCGAAGCACGGTTTGCCGAAACCTTCGGGGAAAATTCTCGCCTAAAATCTGCTCAGCCCGTCAAGCGCTTTCAGCGCGGCTGTGAAGTCGCTTCGCTCTTCTCCAAGGATTGACCGCGCAGCATGGTCGATGGCGCGCGCAAGCTGTTGCTGCGGCACGATCTTGCGCGACCGATTCGCTGCCGACTTTGAAAGCAAGGCATTCAACTCGTGGATACCAGCGGCCATGAGGCTCTTCACGGCTTCGGCCTGCCCAGCGGCATAACGGATGCTTGACGACAGACCTCCTTTCGCGAAGGCGCTCTTCTGTCGTCCGGTTTTCTTGCCGCAATGTCCACTGTGTGGCGGTACGGGAATCGAATGTACGCCGCCTGCTTTCGCGAACTGAACCGGTTCCGGTGTGTGCGACGACCATGCTCGGTGTTCGGCTGCACGAAGTGCCGGCTGCTGTCGGCGCTGCTCTCCGCGCCGGGCACAATCCTGTTCGTGATGTCGCGACGCGAGCAACCGGAGGCTGAAGATACGAAACCTCGCGGGAAGCGCCGCTAGCACGCGCGACAGAAACCGCGCGCGATGGCCGCGTGAGCGCCATGTGACAGCAAAACGCTCGAGCGCCGGATCAATAGCCCGTTTGCTCGCACCACCTTCACAAACACGTTACGTAACCTGAAGCAAGGTGCGGCGACGCGCAAAGGACTGGCAGTCATATGTCGACGTCCGATCCAAAAATGTCACGCATGCAGCTGACCGCGATGGTGGTCGGCGGAATGGTCGGCGCTGGCATCTTCTCGTTGCCTCGAACGTTCGCGGGCGCCACCGGTCCACTGGGCGCGATCATCGCCTGGCTCATCGCCGGCACCGGCATGTACATGCTGGCGCGCGTGTTCCAGTTCCTCGCAGAACGAAAGCCCAACCTCGACGCAGGTGTGTTCGCGTATGCGAAGGAAGGCTTCGGCGACTATCCGGGCTTCCTGTCGGCGTTCGGCTACTGGATCGGCAGCTGCATCGGCAACGTGTCGTACTGGGTGCTGATCAAGTCCACGCTGGGGGCGTTCTTCCCCGTGTTCGGGGACGGCAACACGGTCGTGGCGATCGTGGTGGCCTCGGTCGGCATCTGGCTGTTCCATTTCATGATCCTGCGCGGCGTGCAGCAGGCCGCCTTCATCAACCAGGTCGTCACGATCGCCAAGATCATCCCGATCCTGGTCTTCATCGTGATCCTGGCGTTCGCGTTCAAGATGGACCTGTTCCAGTTCAACTTCTACGGCGGGGGCCTGGAAGGCGGCATCTTCGAACAGGTGCGCGCGACGATGCTCGTGACGGTGTTCGTGTTCCTGGGCATCGAAGGCGCCAGCGTGTACTCGCGCTACGCGAAGAAGCGCGAGGACGTGGGCGCCGCGACGATCACCGGCTTCATCTCGGTGACGACGCTGATGGTGCTGGTCACGCTGCTGCCGTACGCGGTGCTGCCGCGCCCGGATGTGGCCGGCATGCGCCAGCCGTCGATGGCCGCGGTGTTGGAAGCGGTGGTCGGCCCGTGGGGTGCGGTGTTCGTCAGCGTCGGCTTGCTGGTGTCGGTGCTGGGTGCGTACCTCGCGTGGTCGCTGATCTGCGCCGAGGTGCTGTCGGCGGCCGCGCGCACCAAGGACATGCCACGGGTGTTCGCCAAGGAGAACGCCAACAAGGTGCCCGCCGCGGCGCTGTGGGCGACCAACCTGGTGGTGCAGGCCATCGTCATCACGACGTACTGGTCGCGCGATGCCTTCAGCCTGATGCTCAACCTGACCAGCGCGATGTCGCTCATCCCGTTCCTGCTGGTGGCGGGCTACGCGTACATGCTCACGCGGCGCGGCGAGGCGTACGACATCCAGTCGCGGGATCGCAAGCGCGATCTGGTCATCGCCGCGGTCGCGACCCTCTACACGATCTTCCTGCTGTATGCCGGCGGGATGAAGTTCATCGTGCTCTCGGCGGTGCTCTACGCACCGGGTACGGCGCTGTACTTCTGGGCGCGGCGCGAGCAGAACCTGCCGGTGTTCTCGCGAACCTCGGACTGGATCATCTTCATCCTCGCGGCCGTTGGCGCCGTCGTGGGCATCTGGTGGCTGGTCACCGGCTACATAACCATCTAGTGAGCGGGAGTGGGACATGGCGACGGCATCCGACGGCAAGTTTGGCGTCCATTCCGAAGTAGGGACGCTGCGCAAGGTGATGGTGTGCGCACCGGGAAAGGCGCACCAGCGACTCACGCCCACCAACTGCGACCGCCTGCTGTTCGATGACGTGCTGTGGGTGGACAACGCCAAGCGCGACCACTTCGACTTCATCAACAAGATGCGCGATCGCGGCATCGACGTGGTCGAGATGCACAACCTGCTCGCCGAGACGGTGGCCATCCCGGAAGCGAAGAAGTGGATCATCGACAACCAGGTCGTGCCCGACCAGGTGGGCCTGGGGTTCATCGACGAGATCCGCAGCTATCTCGACGGGCTCGCGCCGCGCGACCTGGCGGAGACGCTGATCGGCGGACTGTCGACGGACGAGTTCCCCGAGAAGATCGGCGGCGAAGCGCTGAAAGTGGTGAAGGAAGCGGCCGGTGAAACCGAATACCTGCTGCAACCGCTGCCGAACACGTTGTACACGCGCGACACGACGTGCTGGATCTACGGCGGCGTGACGCTCAACCCGCTGTACTGGCCGGCGCGCCACGAAGAAACCATCCTCACCACGTCGATCTACAAGTTCCATCCGGATTTCGCCGGCAAGGTCAACGTGTGGTGGGGCGACCCGACCAAGGACCACGGCCTGGCCACGCTGGAAGGCGGCGACGTCATGCCCATCGGCAAGGGCAACGTGCTGATCGGCATGAGCGAGCGCACCTCGCGCCAGGCCATCAGCCAGCTGGCGGCGGCGCTGTTCGCGAAGAAGGCGGCCGAGCGCGTGATTGTCGCGGTGATTCCCAAGATGCGCACGGCGATGCACCTGGACACGGTGTTCACCTTCGCCGACCGCGATCTGTGCCTGCTCGCGCCGGAGTTCATCAACCAGGTGCGCACGTTCTCGTACCGGCCGAGTAGCCACGAGAGCGGCGTCGAACTGCATCGCGAGGAAAAGCCCTTCGTCGATGTCGTCGGCGATGCGCTTGGATTGAAGAAGCTGCGCGTCGTCGAGACGGGCGGCACGGCCTACCAGCAGGAACGCACGCAGTGGGACAGCGGCGCGAACCTGGTGTGCGCCGCGCCCGGCGTCGTCTACGCGTACGACCGCAACACCTACACGAACACGCTGCTGCGCAAGGAGGGGGTCGAGGTCATCACCATCGTCGGTGCCGAACTCGGTCGCGGTCGCGGCGGCGGCCATTGCATGACCTGTCCGATCATCCGGGATCCGGTGGAGTTCTAGGGCCGCATCGCGGACGGTGAAGTCCGGTCGATGGCGACCGGATCCGCGCCCGTCCGGCCAGGTCCAACAGGGGTGCGACTGGGGTGTTCCGGTTCGCGCGCCCGGCGACACCGGGGCTCCATCGCGGTGTCTGCGACGTATCGGATCTCGAACCGGCACAGGTGCCGGTTCAACGATAGGGAGTCCACACCGTGCCTTCCATCCGCGCTCTCCGGCGTTCCCGCAACGGTTGCATGCTTGCCGCAACGCTGGCCGTCCTCGTGCTGTCCGCGTGCGGACGCGGGGACGAGGAGGAAGCGCAGGAGGTCCGCCCGGTCCGCGTCATGGTGGCCGACAAGCGGCTCAGTGGCGATACCGTCACGCTGATCGGCAGCGTGCAGCCGCAAAGCGAGATCAACCTGTCGTTCCGCATTTCCGGGCGCATGACCGACCGCCTCGTCGGCGTCGGCGATCACGTGCGGCGTGGGCAGCTGGTCGCGCGACTCGACACGCAGGACGAGGAAAGCGCGTTGCAGTCGGCACGCGCGCAGCAATCCGGCGCGCAGGCGCAGAGCGTGGAAGCGGAGAACAACTTCATCCGGATGCGCGGGCTCGTCGCGCAGGACGCGGTCTCGCGCGCGTTGTTCGACCAGGCGCAGTCCAGCCGCAAGGCCGCGCAGGCGCAGGCCGAATCGGCGCAGGCGCAGGTCAACCTCGCCACCAACCGCTTGAGTTACACGCGCCTGAGTTCGGACGTCGCGGGCGTGGTCACCGCGCAGGGCGCGGAACCCGGTGAAGTGGTGGCCGCGGGCCAGATGATCGTGCAGGTGGCGCGCGAGGGCGGACGCGATGCGGCGTTCGACGTGCCCGCCGCGGTGAAGGACAACACCCCGGCCGACACCGAGGTCACGGTGATGCTGACCGCTGACCCCCGCATCACCGCGCGCGGGCGCGTGCGCGAAGTGTCGCCGCGCGCCGATCCGGTGACGAACACGTTCCGCGTGAAAGTGGGATTGATCGATGCGCCCACCGCGATGCGCATGGGCAGCACCGTCACCGGGCGCATCAAGCTCGACGCGGTGCTCGGCATCGAAGTGCCTGCGGCGGCGGTGATGCGCTCGGGCGGCAAGACGGCGGTGTGGGTGGTGGATCCGAAAGCGCAAACGGTTTCGATGCGCGAGATCGCGGTGCAGTCGTCGAGTCCGTCCAGCGTGATGGTGGCCTCGGGGCTGGGGCAGGGCGACATCGTGGTGACCGCCGGCGTGCACGCGCTGCATCCCGGGCAGAAGGTGCGCTTTGATACGGCGAAACCCGCTGAGGTACGGCCCGGCGGAGCGCGGCCGTGATCGGCCCGAACCTGTCGGAATGGGCGCTCGGCAAGACCTCGCTGGTCGTGTTTCTGATGATCATCACGCTGGTCGCCGGCGTGTTGTCGTTCATGCGACTGGGGCGCGACGAGGATCCGGCGTTCACGGTGCGCACCATGGTGGTGGGCGCGGGCTGGCCGGGCGCCACCGTGGAAGAGATGCTGCCGCAGGTCACGGAGCGGCTGGAACGCAAGCTCCAGGAAACGCGCCACATCGACAGCGTGCGCAGCTATACGACCGCGGGGCAGACCACGATCTTCGTCGAGCTTGAACAGTCGACGACGCCCGAGGAAGTGCCGGACGTGTGGTACCAGGTGCGCAAGAACATCAGCGACATCCGCGGAACGTTGCCCGCGGGCGTGGTCGGCCCGTTCTTCAACGACGACTTCGGCGACACCTTCGGCACGATCTACGCCTTCACCTCCGACGGCTTCACGTTCCGGCAGTTGCGCGACCAGGTGGAAGCCATCCGCGCACGGCTGCTGAATCTTCCCGACGTGTCGAAGATCGAAGTGCTCGGCGCGCAGGACGAGCAGATATTCATCGAGTTCTCGACCGAACGCATGGCGGGCATGCGCCTGGACTTCCGCACGATCATCGCGGCATTGCAGACGCAGAACATCGTGCGACCGGCCGGCGTGATCCAGACGCCGCAGGAGCGCTTGTTCCTGCGCGTCAGCGGTGCGTTCGACAACGAGGCCGACATCGAGTCGTTCAACCTCGTCGTCGGCGACCGCATCGTCCGCCTGGGCGACATCGCGCGCGTGCACCGCGGCACGGTGGATCCGCCGCAGCCGATGTTCCGCGTGAACGGCAAGCCCGCCATCGGCCTGGCCATCTCGATGCGCGTGGGCGGCGACATCCTCGCGCTGGGCGAGAACATCCGTCGCGAGATGGCCGACATCCGCGCCGATCTCCCCGTCGGCATCGAGCCGGTGCTGGTGGCCGACCAGGCCGTGACGGTGGAAGTGTCGATCGACGACTTCATGGCCTCGCTGTGGCAGGCGATCATCATCATCCTGGTGTGCAGCTTCGTGAGCCTGGGCGTGCGGCCGGGCACGGTGGTGGCGCTGTCGATCCCGCTCACGCTGGCGATCGTGTTCACGGTGATGTACGTGATGAACATCGACCTGCACCGCATCTCGCTGGGCGCGCTCATCATCGCGTTGACCTTGCTGGTGGACGACGCGATGACCACCGTCGATGCGATGATGAATCGCCTGGGGGTGGGCGACAGCAAGGACGAAGCGGCGACGTATGCGTACAGGACGCTCGCCGCGCCCATGCTCATCGGCACGCTGGTCACGATCTCCAGCTTCGTGCCCATCGGCTTCGCGCGCAGTTCGGCGGGCGAGTACACGTTCTCGATCTTCGCTGTCGTGGCGATCTCGCTGATCGTGTCGTGGCTGGGCGCCGTGATCTTCGCGCCGCTGCTGGGCAAGGCCATCCTGAAGGTGCCCGAGAAGCGCACCGATCCCAAACCCAGCCGCATCATGGAGACCTACGGCCGGCTGCTGCGCGGCGCGATCGCGGCGCGGTGGCTGACCATCGGCGTCACCATCGCGGCGTTCGTGCTGGCGTTGTTCCTGCTGCGCTTCGTGCCGCAGCAGTTCTTCCCGGCATCGGACCGGCCCGAGTTGACGGTCGACATGACGCTGCGGCAGAACGCGTCCATCTTCGCGACCGAAACACAGGCCAAGCGGCTGGAAGCACTGCTCAACAACAATCCCGACGTCGACCATTACAGCACCTACGTCGGCCGGGGCGCGATCCGCTTCATCCTCACGCTCAACGTGCAGCTGGCTAATCCGTTCTTCGCGCAGTTCGTGATCGTGGCCAAGGACCTGGACGCGCGCGAACGCCTTCACCAGATGCTGGAGAAGGAACTGGCCGGGCAGTTTCCCGACGTGATCGCGCGCGTTTCGCCGCTGGAGCTGGGGCCGCCCGTCGGGTGGCCGTTGCAGTACCGGGTGAGCGGGCCCGACGTGGACCGGCTGCGACAGATCTCGCTCTCGCTGGCGAGCGTGGTGGGTTCGGACTCGCGCGTTCGCCACGTCAACTACGACTGGATGGAGCCGGCGCGTCAGGTGCGCATCCATGTGGACCAGGACGAGGCGCGCCAGCTCGGCGTGAGTTCGTCCGCGCTCGCCGGCGTGTTGAACGCGGCGATCACCGGTACGCCCATCACGCAGGTGCGCGACGACATCTACCTGGTCAGCGTGGTCGCGCGTGCCGCCGACGACCAGCGGGCGTCGTTCCAGACGCTGTCCGCGTTGCAGGTGCCCACGACCACGGGGCGGATGGTGCCGCTGGCGCAGTTCGCGACGTTCAACGAGGAGCAGGAATTCCCGCTCGTCTGGCGCCGCGACCGCGTGCCCACGCTCACGGTGCGTGCGGACGTCAGCCGCGGCGTGCTGCCCGACGACGTCGTCGATTCGCTCGCGCCGAAGATCGAGGAGTTCGGCAAGCACCTGCCGAAGCAGTACCGCGTGGAAACCGGTGGCCTGTACGAGGAAAGCAACGCGTCCAGCCAATCGGTCTACGCCGTGGTGCCGGTGATGATCCTGCTGATGCTGGTCAGCATGATGGTGCTGCTGGTGAGTTTCCGGCGCCTGGCGATGGTGGTGTGCGTGTTGCCGCTGGGGCTGATAGGCGTGGTTGGCGCGTTGCTGCTGTTCAACCGGCCGCTGGGATTCGTGGCGATCCTGGGCATCCTCGCGCTCATCGGCATGATCGCCAAGAACGCGGTGATCCTGATCGTGCAGATCGAGACGGACCGCGCTTCCGGCATGGGCGTGGTGCAAGCGGTCACCAGCGCGGCGACCTCGCGCATGCGGCCGCTGATGCTGACCGCGATCTCCACCGTGCTCGGCCTCATACCGATCGCGCCCACCGTGTTCTGGGGGCCGATGGCCTTCGCGATCATGGGTGGCCTGCTGGTGGCGACGGTGCTCACGTTGATCTTCCTGCCCGTGCTGTACGTGACGGTGTTCGGGAAGGAAGACACGCCGCCGCGCGCGGCGGAGCAGGGATAGCATGCCGCGCCCGGTCCGCGATCGTCGCTGGATCGTCGCTGCGATCTCGCGCGCGGCGTGCCTGTTCGCGATATGGATCGTGCTGATGCCCAGCGCGAAGCCGGTCGATCTGTTGTTCGGCGCGATGGCCGCGGTGCTGGCGACCGCGGTCAGCCTGCGGCTGCTGGAACCGCAATCCGGGCACCTGCGATTCGCCGCGCTGCTCGCGCTGGCGCCGCATTTCCTCTGGCAGTCGGTGCTCGCCGGGCTGGATGTCGCGCGTCGCGCGTTCGATCCGCGCCTGCCGCTGGAGCCCGGTTTCGTCGAATGTCCCGTGGAATTCCCGCCGGGGTTCACGCGCAATACGTTCGCGGCGATCACGAGCCTGCTGCCGGGGTCCGTGCCTTGTGGCGAGACGCGCGACGGGCTGACCTACCACTGCCTCGACGTGCGGTTGCCCAATGTCGAACAGCTCAAGCGCGAGGAGCGCCTGTTCGCGCGCGCCCTGATCGCCGGGGACGGGCACGCAGCGCAGGAGGACACCGATGGCTGACTTCCTGTTCGGTGCGGCGGCTTTCGTGCTGCTCGTCGTGGCCGTCGGCATGATCCGCATCCTGCGCGGGCCGGGTGACGCCGAACGCATGATGGCGGCGCAGCTGCTCGGCAGCGGCGGCATTGCCGCGCTGCTGCTCAGTGCGTCTAACGGGACGTCGGCGGTCACCGATGTCGCGCTGATCCTCGCGCTCCTGGCGGCGTTCGCGTCGATCATGTTCGTCAAGGGCGCGCGCCCCGCGAGGCGGCCATGAACGCGCTCCTCGAACGCGTGCTCGATGCGTGGACCGTCGTGGCGGTGAGCGCGGGCGGTCTGTTCTTTCTCGCCGGTACCGTCGGCCTGCTGCGATTTCCGGATTCGCTCACGCGCCTGCATGCGCTGACGAAAGCCGACAACCTCGGCCTGGGACTGGTGGTGCTGGGACTGCTGGCGCAGGCCGACAGCGTGCTCATGGGCGTCAAGCTGATCCTGATCTGGGGCCTGCTGATGTGGGCGTCGGCGGCGGTGTCGCAGCTCATCGCACGCACGGTGCATGAGGCGAAAGGGCCATGAACGGCGCGCCGACCCTGGCGCTGATCGCGCTGATCCTCGGCCTCGCACTGTGGATCGTGCTGGCACGCGAGACCTTCGCGGCGGTCGCCGGCTTCATCGCGTACGGGCTGTTGCTGACGCTGGCGTGGGTGGGGTTGTCCGCGGTCGACGTGGCGATGACGGAAGCGGCCATCGGTGCGGGACTGACGGGCGCGCTGCTGATCGGCGCGGCGTCGCGCCTGCGCGGCGGCGGCTACGCGGAAGTGCGCACGCGTCGCGGGTTGGCGGTGCGCGTGCTGGCGATCGTGGCTTCGGTCGGCGTGACGGCCGTGCTGGTCGTCTGCCTCGGGATGCTGCCCGAACCCTCGCCGACGCTGGCGCCGCTGGTTGCAGACAACCTCGCCGCGACCGGCGTCGGCAATCCGATCACCGCCGTGCTGCTGGCGTTTCGCGCGATGGACACGCTGCTGGAGGCGATCGTGCTGCTGTTCGCCCTGATCGCCGTGTGGTCGCTCACGCCCGATGCGGCGTGGGGGCAGCGGCCCGACATCTCGCACGACGTCCATCCGCAGGGCGTGCTGGCCTACGTCGCGCGCGTGCTTCCGCCGATTGGAATAGTCATCGCCGTCTACATCCTCTGGGTGGGTGCGGACGCGCCGGGCGGCAAGTTCCAGGGCGCGACGATCCTCGCGTCGATGTGGTTGCTGGTGATGATGGCCGGCCTCGCGCGTGCGCCGCCGGTGGGAAGCACGGGTCTGCGCGCGTGGCTGGTCGCGGGGCCGCTGGTGTTCGTCGCCATCGGCTTGTACGGCGCGTGGGCGGCGGGCGCCTTCCTCGCGTATCCGGACGGGGTCGCGAAACCGCTCATCGTCGTCATCGAGATCGCGCTGATGCCGTCGCTGGCCGTCACGCTCGCGCTGCTGCTCGCCGGTGCGCCGCGCAATGCGGAGGCAGCGCCATGAACGAGATGTGGCTTGGGTACTGCGCCGCGGGCCTGATCGGCATCGGGCTTTACGGGCTGATCGTCAACCCGCAGCCGCTGCACAAGATCCTGGCGTTCAACATCATCGGCACCGGCGTCTTCCTGGTCTGCGCGGTGGTCGCGCGGCGCGGCGCGGTGCCGGGCATGGGCGGCGATCCGGTGCCGCAGGCGTTGCTCATCACCGCCATTGTCGTGGCGTTCGCAGCATCCGCGCTGGCGGTCGCGCTGCTGGTGCGGTTGTTCGAAGTCGAAGGCAGTACGTCGCTGGACGAAGAAGGCGCTTCGGCGAAGGCGGATCGCGATGAACGCAGGGCCTGACATCCGCGCGGGCGGGGGAGGGAGATAGTGACGACGCCCGGCGGACTGTTGCTCGTGCTGGCCGTGCTGGTGCCGTTCGTGGCGGTCATGGCGGGGCTGGTGCTGGGCGGACGCAATGCGGAGCGCGTGGCGCTCGCCACCGTCGGCGCGGGTCTGGTGATCGTGTTCGAGATCGCCCGTTGCCTGCTCGCAACGTCGGCGCCGGTGGTCTACCTGCTGGGCGGCTGGGCGCCGCCGCTGGGCGTGGCGCTGCGTGCCGACGGGTTGTCGGTGGTGATGATGCTGGCCGTGGGCGCGGTGATTGCCGGCGTCGCGGTCTATGCCCGTGGCGACTTCGGTACGTCGGGCGGCGTGCGCGAGACGCGCGCATCGCTGACGTTCTGGTCGCTGCTGATGGCGGCGTGGGGCGCATTGAACCTGGTGTTCGTCAGCGGCGACGTGTTCACGCTGTACGTGGCGCTCGAGTTGCTGACCTTCGCCGGCGTGCCGCTGGTGTGCCTGGACGGTCGCAGCGACACGCTGCGCGCGGCGCTGCGCTACCTCCTGTTCGCGTTGCTGGGTTCGATGGTTTACCTGCTCGGCGTGTTCCTGCTCTACGGTGGCTACGGGACGCTGGATATCGCGATGCTGGGCGAACGCGTCGGCGCAAGCCGGCTCACCTGGACCGCGGCCGCGCTGATGACCGCGGGCCTGCTGGCGAAGACGGCACTGTTTCCGCTGCACCTGTGGCTCCCGCCGGCGCATGCGGGCGCACCGGCGGCGGCGAGCGCGGTGCTGTCGGCGCTCGTCGTCAAGGGCTCGTGGTTCCTGGTGGTTCGACTGTGGCTGGATGTATTTCCGGGCGTCGTCACGTGGTCGGCAACGCAATGGCTGGCGGGGCTGGGCGTGGCGGCGATCCTGGTCGGGAACATCGTCGCGCTGCGGCAGGCGCGACTGAAGTTGCTGATCGCCTATTCGACGGTGGCGCAGATCGGCTACCTGTTCCTGATGTTTCCGCTCGCCGCCGGCGCGCGTGCGGCGCACGTCGACGACACCGCCGCGGTGACGGGCGGCATGCTCCAGGCGATTTCGCACGCCACCGCGAAGGCCGCGATGTTCATGGCGGCGGGGCTCATCTACACCACGCTCGGACACGACCGTGTCGCCGACCTGCGCGGGGCAGGGCGCGCGCTTCCGTTGACGATCCTCGCCTTCGCGCTGGCGGGTGCGTCGCTGGTCGGGCTGCCGCCGTCCGGTGGTTTCCTGGCGAAGTGGCTGCTGATGTCCGCGGCGTTCGCGACCGCGCAGTGGTGGTGGGCACTGGCGATGCTGGTCGGAGGGCTGCTCACCAGCGTCTACGTCTTCATGGTGGTGATGCATGCGATGTCGACCCCGGAGGCCGGCTGGGCACCCAAACGCACGGTGCCTGGCTATCAGCAGGGCGCGGTGATGGCGCTGGCGCTGTGTTCGTTCCTGCTCGGTGCGGCGGCGCTGTTTCCGCCCGACCTGCCGCGCGTGGGACGTGCACATGTCGCATGGGTGGCGCCATGAATGCCTGGATCGCCGCCGCACTTGCAACGCCGCTGGTACTGCTGCTCGCGTGCCTGTCTTCGCGCCTGCGATCGCGCATGCCGCCGCTGCTGGCCTTCGCTCCGTTGCCGGCGCTGCTGGCGGCGCTTTCGGGTTCGCACGAGGTGCCGCTGCACATCGGATCTGCACGGTTCGCGCTGGTGTTCGCGCTGGATGTACCGGGCGCGATGCTGCTGGGCGCGGCGGCGTTGTTGTGGATCGTGGCCGGGTTGCATGCACGCCAGTACGTGGCCGGCAGGGACGACGCCGGCGCGTTCGTCGTCGGCTGGCTGATGGCGTTGACCGGTTGCGTCGGCGTGTTCCTCGCCGCCGACGTGGTGGGCTTCTACTTCCTGCTGGCGGTGCTCAGCGTGGGCGCGGCCGGGCTCGTGCTGCAGGGGGAGGGCGCTGCGGCGCTGCGGGCGGGAGCGATCTATCTCGGCGTCGCGCTGCTTGCCGAAGCGTTCCTGCTGGCCGCGCTGGTCCTGCTCGTGCAGGCGTCGCCGACGGGCAGCCTGTTGATCGCCGACGCCGCGGCGACGTTGTCGTCATCCGGCACGCGCGACGTTGCGCTGGCGTTGCTCCTCATCGGACTGGGCATGAAAGCCGGCCTGGTCCCGTTCCACTTCTGGATGCCGCTGGCGTATGGCGCCGCGCCGGTGCCCGCCGCGGCGGTGTTGAGCGGCGCCGCGGTGAAGGCGAGCCTGCTGGCGATCGCGCGCTTCGTGCCGTTCGATGTCGCGTTGCCGCAGTTCGGCCTGCCATTGGCGTGCGTCGGGATGTTCGGCGCCTTGTACGGCGTCGCGGTGGGCATCACGCAGTCGAACCCGAAGGTGGTGCTCGCGTACTCCAGCGTCAGCCAGATGGGCTTCGTGATGTCGCTCGTCGGCATGGGGTTGGCGACCGGGAATGCCGCCACGCCGCTTATCGCGACGTTCTACGCCGTACACCACCTGCTGGTGAAGGGCACGTTGTTCCTCGCCGTCGATGGCGTGCCGGCGATGCGCGTGCGTCAGGTGCTCGTGCCCGCGGGCGTCATCGCGCTGGGACTCGCGGGGCTGCCGCTCACGGGCGGCTTCGTCGCCAAGTACGCGGCGAAGGGCATTTTCGGCGATGGCGCGATGGCCGCACTGGCGGTGGCGTCGTCGGTGGCGACGGCATGGTTGATGTTCCACCTGCTGCGCAGGCTTGCCGTTGGCGCAAACCTGTCGGCGCGTTTCTCGTGGTCCTGGCTTGCGCTGGCGTGCGCCTGCGTCCTCGTCCCGTGGTGGCTTTACCTGGCGATCCCGATCGGAATGGCATCGTCGATCCTGACGGCGACCGCGTTGTGGGCCTCGCTCTGGCCCGTGCTGGTCGGTTGCGCACTGGCATGGGCGACCACGCGCGCCGGCCGTGCGCTCCCGGCCGTGCCCGCTGGCGACATCGGCACGGCGTTGGGCGGGTTCGAGCGCGCCGCGGGCTGGATCGCGATGGTCTTCGAACGCGGCGACGTCGTCGTCCGGCGCTGGCAGGTGGCGAGCGTGGCCCTGCTGCTGATCGCCGCCGCGTTCTACTGGACGCTGCGGGTGTCATGAAGACGATCCACTCCATCGCGGAGGTATCGACATGAGATTGCTCATTCCCATGGCCTTGCTGGCCTTCGCGGTGGGTTGCACGCTGGGACCGGATTACGCGCGCCCGACCATCGACTCGCCGGACGCGTGGCGCGTTCAGCCCGCCGAAGCGAGCGAACTTGCGAACACGCAGTGGTGGAGCTCGTTCAACGACCCGGCGCTGGATGACCTCATCGACATCGCGCTGGCGAACAATCGCGACGTGCGCATCGCGGCGGCGCGGGTGGAGCAGTTCCTCGGCGCGCTCACGAGCACTCGTTCGCGGTTCTTTCCGACGGTGGGTTACGACGTCGACGCGACCCGCGCGAAAGCGAGCCGGGTGGGGCAGCCGCCGATCCCGGCGGGCGGGGATCCGTATTTCACGCTCTACCAGGGCTCGCTGGGCGCCACCTGGCAGATCGATCTGTTCGGGCGCGTGCGGCGCCTGAACGAAGCGGCGCAGGCGCGCGTGTACGCCAGCGAGCAGGCGCGGCGTGGCGTCGTGCTGTCGCTCGTGACCAGCGTCGCGGCGAGCTACATCACGTTGCGTCAACTCGATCGCCAGCTGGAGATCGCCAAGGCCACGGCCAACAACTTCGGCGAGACGGCGCGCATATTCGACCTTCGGCACAAGGCCGGTGTGGTCTCGCAGACGGAAGTGTCGCAGGTGCGCTCGCAGCACGAGCAGGCGCTGGCGACGATTCCCGTGCTGGAGCAGCAGATCGCCGCCGTGGAGAACCTCATCTCGATCACGCTGGGACGAAACCCGGGGCCGATCCCGCGCGGGTTGACGATCGACCAGCTCGTTCCACCGCGCATCCCCGGCGACCTGCCGTCCTCGTTGCTCGAACGCAGGCCCGACATCCTGCAGGCCGAGCAGAACCTGGTGGCGGCCAACGCCAACATCGGCGCCACGCGTGCGCTCTACTTCCCCGACCTCACGCTCACCGGCGCGCTGGGTTCCACCAGCACCTCGTTCGGCAACTTCCTCACCGGCCCGGCCAGCGCATGGCTGGTGGGCGCGAACCTGGCCGGGCCGATCTTCACCTTCGGCGCGATCAAGGGGCAGGTCCATTCGGCGGTGGCGCAGAAGGACGAAGCCGTGCTGGTCTACCAGCAGACGATCCTCAACGCCTTCCGCGAAACGGATGATGCGATCACTGGCACCGTGAAGAAGGCCGAGGAACTTTCGCGGCAGGAAGCGCGCGTGCAGGCGCTTCGGGAAGCGGCGCGGCTGTCGCGGCTCAAGTTCGAGTACGGGATGGCGGGGTATGTCGAAGTGCTCATCGCCGACAATGAACTGTTCGCCGCCGAACTGGCGCTGGTGCGCGTGCGTTCGGAGCGCAATACGCAGATCGTCCAGGTGTACCGGGCGATGGGAGGAGGATGGGTCGACGCCGCCGCCGAACAGTCCCGCGCGACCGGTTCCGGCAGCGCTGCCGAACCGCGGGCGGAGGCGGGCAGCCTTAGGCGGTGATGCTGCCGGTTTGCATGGACACTGACAGGATGGACATGGATTCGCAGCCGACTCCAGTGCTCCTCGCAAGGCGCGCGGCCCGTTACGTTCGAGCCGTGGTTCTTGCCGTCTGCGCGGCGTGGCTGGTCGGCTGCGTGACGATTCCGCGCAATCCCGTTCCCGCGGACCAGACCCTGATGGCGGTCATCCCCGGGATGCCCGACGCGCGTGCGTTCGCAGGCCGGCCCAACGCATTGATGCAGCGCGACTTCGAAGCGTCGATGGAACAGGAGTCGCGCGAGGATTTTCCGCCCGACGCCGACGGCGCGGTTCGCTATCCGCACCTGGCGCTGTCCGGCGGCGGTGCCAACGGCGCGTTCGGCGCGGGCTTCCTCAACGGCTGGACGAGTACGGGGAAACGGCCGGTGTTCAAGATCGTCACCGGCGTGTCGACGGGTGCGTTGATGGCGCCTTTCGCCTTCCTTGGACCCAAGTACGACGAGGCGCTGCACCGGTTCTATACGACCACCACGGCGCCGGATGTATTCACCGCGGGCTCGCCACTGATGGCGTTGCTTCGCCGGGATTCGCTCGCCAGCACCGCGCCGCTGGAGGCGCTCATCGCACGCCACGTCAACCACGCGTTGCTGCGCGACGTGGCCGCCGCGCATCGTCGTGGACGACGGCTGTACGTGGGCACGGTCGACCTCGACTCGCGCCGGTTCGTGGTGTGGAACATGGGGCTCATCGCCACCTACGGCACGCGCGAAGCCGATGACCTGTTCCGGCGCGTGATGCTCGCGTCCGCGGCGATTCCACTGGTGTTCCCGCCGGTGATGTTCGAGGTCGAGGCCAAGGGCACGCATTACGACGAGATGCACGTCGATGGCTTCATCGGCGCGAATATCTTCATGAATTCCGGCATCTTCAATCCGACCGAGGTCTATCGGCGCGCGGGGCGGTTCAGGGCCTACGAGGACACCTTCCTGATCCACAACGGCCAACTGCATCCACGCCCGAAGCCCACCGAGCGCTCGATGCGTGGCATCGCGATGCGGGTCATCGAGACCGCGGGGCGCGCAGGAATGGTGGGCGACCTGTTTCGCGAGTTCGCCATCGCCCAGCGCAACGGCACCAACTTCCACTGGGTGACGATCCCCGAGAACGTGGAGCTGCCCGATCCCATCCTCTTCGATCCGGTCGCGATGACGCAGCTGTACGACACCGGCCATGACGCGGCGCTGGCCGGTCCGGTGTGGCTGACGAGCCCTCCGGGCATGCTCGCACCGGTCTCGCCCCTCGATTGATCGCGCTCGAACCAGGGGGCGCGGTGCGGGGCGACAGACTGTCTCTCATGCTTCTCTCTGGTACTTGGACACGGGACAAGGAGCTGAGGGCCAGCTCAGCCCAATGTGCACAGGGGGCATCTGCTCATTTCGCCGGCGCTTGCGCGTCTCTTGCTAGTGGCCGCTGCCTTGACTGTCGGCTACGGATGCTATGAATCGCTGGGGGTTCGAGTCATGCATAATCGTTGCGCGACCTGTTGCAGCACAGGTGGGGCGTAAGGCCCGCGGCGGCGTGACCTGTAATGGAAGACATCTGCCTGCTTTCAAAAGGCCTGACGCGAGAATTGCCAAGCCGCATGGCCAGAGGGTGGCGCGACGGTGTTGCGAGGATGAAGTTCAATATCACCGCTCGCTTCAGGCCGAACGACCAGAAAACTGCAGGTATGGCCGGCTCGGCAGGTGCTAATGCCCGCTTTCGACCCAAAGCGGATATTCGGCGAGCCGTAGGATCATATGGGAAGGATTCCATGCACAAAGTGTGGCTTCTTGCAGTAACTAGCCTCCTGGCGCCAGTCAGTGGCAGCGCTGCGGACTTTGACCCCGGCACTTGCGCTACTGCTAGGGATGTCCCGCCGGATGCGGTGTATGTGCCCGAATCACCGGGGGAAGATGAAGATGGTCGCTACCTCCCGCTGCGGGGAATCGATGCCGACGGGGATGGCCGCGACGACGAGGTTGTTCTCTGGCGAAGCTATTCCGATAGTCACTTCCCCGGGGACCTTCAGGAGGTCGCCTATACACCTTCTCGATCCGGGAGAATGACCTACAAGGCGAGCTTTCCTAGAATCGCCGTGCTGCGGCGTGGGGACAGCTACTACGTGCAGGGACTGAGCTACGAAGCACCCGAGCTTCCCCTGTCCGGGATGGTGCAGGTGGATGTACTCAAGCTGCAGAAAGAAGGGCTCGTGGCGATCTGCACAAAACGGGTGCCCTGGGTCGGAAACTACTGATGTCCGCTCTTCGCCGATGGCGGTCATTGGGCCAGCGGGCGCGGAGGACGGGTGTCCGCTTGCTACCCGAAGCGGACACGTACAGAAAGAAGGGGCTTGAAGATCGCTGTGCCGGTCCTTGCGCTGGTCATTCCCGCTCACCCAGCACGACGCATCCGGCGCCAATTACCCGCGCCCCGCGTGCGAAGCCATGCCCCGCGTCATTGACTGGGCATCGCCCACGGCCTGTATCCGCGCCGACGCTAGTTCCTCCGCCAGGTAGCGCGCATTCGTGCCGCCGAGCCACACGGGCACGCCGGGCGTCAGCCCGGCATCGAGCCGGCGCAGTTCCTCCAGCGCCGGGCGGGCCTGCTGCGGGTCCACCGAACTCAGCGCTACGCCGGCCGCGCCGAGCTTGACCGCGACGCGCACAATTTCAAGGGCCGGCAGTTCGGTGCCGAGGTAAAGCACCGGCATGCCCGCTTCGAGTGTCTGCAGCGCCGCGCCGATTAGGCCCAGTTCGTGGCGTTCGTCGGGAAGTGTCGCGAACAGCATGCGGGGCCGTTGTTCGCGCGGAGGGGGGCTGAGGATCGCGAGCAGGCGCATGCGCAGCAGGCTGCTGACGAGTCGTTCCTGCGCGACCGCGAGCCGGCCGTCGGCCCAGCGCAGCCCCACCTCCCGCAACAGCGGCATGACGACACGCGTCATCAGCACCGTCATCGGCAGCGTGGCGATCGCCACTGAAAGGTCGCGGTCGAACACGTCGACGCGGTAGTCGGCGATCGCATCGAGCATGCGTGACGGAAGCCCCTCCACGCCGCCGTAGGCCGCCCGTCGACCGTCGTCGAGCAAGCGGTCGAGGGCATCGTCGTCCAAGGCCGCGAGGTCGCGGATCGGGTGGCCGCGGTCGGTCAGGCGGTGCAAGCGCGAGAGCCGCTCGATCATTTCCGGGTTGTACAGGCGCCGGCCCTGGGCATCGCGGACTGGGCGGATCGCGCCATGCCGGCGCTCCCAGGCGCGCAGAGTCTCGCTGCTCAGTCCAACGAGTTCGGCGGCGGCCTTGATGGGGTACATGGGCCGAAGGTACATGGCGAAACGTACATGCTCTGTACATGGCTGGCTTGTACAGGTGTCTAACAGCACGGGGGTGAGACTCCGCCTCACGCCATCCCTTTCCTCCTGGAGAACCGACATGTCATTCCGTCTCCTGCCAATCCGCCACCGCGTCCTTGCCGTGGCCTTGGTCCTGGCCGTCGCGACGCCGGCCGCATTCGCGGCCCCCGCCGGCGGCAACGGTGCTGCCAATAGCGCCGCTCCGGCGCAGTCGCGCGCCGACATCGTCGACACCGCCGTCGGCGCCGGACAGTTCAAGACCCTCACTGCTGCGATTGAGGCGGCCGGCTTGGTCGACACGCTCAAGGGTGCCGGCCCATTCACCGTATTCGCGCCAACCGATGCCGCCTTCGCCGCGCTGCCGAAAGGCACCGTCGAAAGCCTGCTGAAGCCGGAAAACCACGACAAGCTGGTCGCAATCCTCACCTACCACGTCGTGCCGGGCCGCGTGACCGCGAGCCAGGTTGCGGGGATGGATGCCGCCACCACGGTGCAGGGTGGCGAGCTCGCTATCCGTGCGTCCGGCGGCGCAGTGAGCGTCAACGGTGCCCGCGTGCTCAAAGCCGACGTGGCCGCCAGCAATGGCGTGATCCACGTGATCGATAAGGTGCTCATGCCGCAGGGCTGACTGTCCAATCCGCGCACACGGAGAGATGAACAATGAAAGGTCTCAATCTTCTAACGCTGGTACTGCTGATCGTGGGTGGTCTGAACTGGGGGCTGGTCGGCGCATTCCAGTTCGATCTCGTCGCCGCGTTGTTCGGAGGTCAGGAAGCGCTACTCGCACGCGTGGTGTACGTCCTGGTCGGCCTGTCGGCGCTGTGGCAGATTGTCTCGCTGATGCGCCCCACATCGCATGCGGCTGCAGTACGTAGCCCGTAGCACACCTGAAGTTTTCGTCGGCGCCAGACGCACGTTCCGGCTGGCGCCGACGCGTTCTACGCGGGGCGTTGTACTCCGAAGCATCTCCAGCACGACTGTCGTGAGGTTCGCAGAGGACAATTACCGCTCATGTAGAAAGTCGCTGGCTCTTGTGACCAACTCATGGTCAGGCCGGCTTGCGGACTCCCTCGACCGGCACGGCGGCATTAACTTCGTCGTCTCATCGCGCGCCACTCGCGCCAGGATGGCATCGAATCAGCCCTGATCGCCAAACCGTTCCGTCTGTCGAAGCTACCTGTCTTGTTCGCGGAAGATTCGGCAGTGAATGACGGTCGGGGCGGAAACGCGTGAGATCGCTATCCACCTCCCGGCTGACGCTGACGCGATACCTGCAGACCTTCTGCGATACTCGCCGCCTTCCCTCGAGCCGTGCCCGATCATGCCAGCGAGCGCCAACCTTGAGTTCCTTGATGCGCCGGGCAAGGTGGCTACGATGATGCGCAGCCACGACTGGAGCGGCTCGCCTCTCGGCCCGCCGGCGCAGTGGCCGCAAGCGCTGCGCAGCGTTGTCAGCCTCCTGCTGTGGTCCAAGTTCCCCATGTTCGTCGCCTGGGGACCGCAGCTGGGCTTCGTGTACAACGATCCTTACGCGGAGATCCTCGGCGCGAAGCATCCGTCCTCACTGGGGCGGCCGTTCGAGGAGATCTGGTCCGAGATCTGGAGCGAGGTGGGGCCGTTGGCGCACCGTGCGCTGCAGGGCGAGGCCAGCTACGTCGAGAACATGCCGTTGCTGATGAGCCGCAAGGGCTACGACGAGCAGACCTGGTTCACGTTCTCCTACTCGCCGGTCACCGGCGACGACGGCCGAATCGCCGGCATGTATTGCGTGTGCACCGAGACCACGCACGGTGTTCTGCTGGAAGCCGCGCGCGAAGCGCAGACGCAGCGGCTCGCGTCCCTGGCGGAGCAGCGCCAGCTAGCGCTCGACGCCGCCCAGCTGGGATGGTGGCAGTACGACACCGCGACCGGCGCTGTCACCCACGACGAGCGTTATGGGCAGATCTATGGACTGGACGCATCGTCGCCGCGTCACGTCGATGAGATCCGTCGACTCGTGTATGAGGAAGACGCCCCTCGACTGCGGGGCGCAGCCGAGGCCGCGATCAGGTCGTCCGAGCCAGAACCTTACGCGATCGAGTACCGCATCCTTCGCCCCGATGGTACCACCCGCTGGCTGGAGGCACGCGGCATTCCCAGCTTCGAGGGCCGCGGCGCGTCGCGCGTGTTGACGAGCTATGCAGGTACCGTCGCCGACATTACCGAGCGACGCATAGCGGAGGAAGTTCTGCGCGAGGACGAAGCGCGCTTCCGGCTGATGGCGAACGCATCGCCGGCCGCGCTCTGGCTGACCGATCCGAGCGGCCACTGCACGTTCCTGTCCAGCCAGTGGTACGAGCTGACCGGCCAGACGGAAGCCCAGGCGCTGGGCTTGGGGTGGACCACCGCAACGCATCCGGACGACCAGGAACATGCGCGCAACGCGTTCCTTGAGGCAAACGAAAAGCGCCAGCAGTTCCAGACCGAGTACCGCCTCCGCACCGCTGACGGCTCCTACCGATGGGCGGTAGACCTGGGCCGTCCGTGGTACTCGGAAACCGGTGAGTACGCGGGCATGGTGGGCGTGGTGTTCGACGTCGATGCGCGCCGTCGCGCGGAAGAGGCTGTCGAGGAAGCCAGCCGTCGCAAGGACCAATTCCTCGCGACGCTCGCGCATGAACTGCGCAATCCGCTGACGCCGATCTCCAACGCGCTGCAAGTCTGGCCGCATGTCGAAGGCAAAGCCGAGGAAGCCAGCCGGCTACGCGGGATGATGGAGCGACAGGTCCGGCAGATGGCGCGGCTCATCGACGACCTGCTCGATGTATCGCGAATCACGCGCGGGCGCATCGACTTGCGGCGGGAGCGGCTTGACTTGTCGCTTGCGGTCCACGAGGCCGTTGAGGCACTCAAACCGTTCATCGATTCCAACGCACACCGACTCGTTGTCGACCTGCCCGTGGAGTCGGTGTACGTGGAGGCGGACCTCGGCCGGCTCGTACAGGTCTTCGGAAACCTGCTGCACAACGCGGCCAAATACACCGCGCCGGGCGGCGAGATCCACATTGTCGCGAGGCAGGAACGCGATGCGGCGATCGTGACGATCCGCGATAGCGGATTGGGAATCCCAACCGACATGCTCACGGAGGTATTCGAGATGTTCGCGCAGGTGGATCAGTCGCTTGGGCGTGCGCATGGTGGGCTGGGCATCGGCCTGACGCTGGTCAAGAGCCTCGTCGAACTGCACGGCGGCAGCATAGAGGTGCGCAGCGAAGGCCTGGGCCTCGGCAGCGAGTTCCAGGTGCGCCTGCCCGCGATTTCCGACGCCACCTCGCATGCCGCAATGGCGCAGCCGCTCGAAGGAGCACTCCCGCTCCCGTCGCATCGCGTCCTGGTCGTCGACGATTTGACATCGTCGGCCGACACTCTGGCGATGATGCTGGAATCGCTTGGACAGCACCTGCATATCGCGTATGACGGCGCGGCAGCGTTGGAAGCGTACGATGCCTTTGGGCCAGAGATCGCCTTCATCGACATCGCGATGCCTGGCATGGATGGTTACGAAGTCGCGCGTCGTCTCCGCACCTGCGCAAGTCGCAGGCCACTGCTGGTCGCCTTGACTGGATTCGGCCAGGAAGAGGATCGCAATCGCGCACTGGAGGCAGGGTTCGACCATCACCTGGTCAAACCTACAACGATTCAAGCGTTGCGGGAGATCCTCGCCGCCGTGCCGTTGCGCATCATGGGATGAACGCCCAGCAAGTTTCCAGGCCGTAGGAGCGAGGTGACTAGTTTCCCTGTGCCCATCTTCAACCTCCTTCCAAGGATCTATTCGTCGCGTTACAGCGCGATACAGCAACGTGGACGCGGTGTCGAACCTGCTGCGCCCATGGCCGCGGGCGCCCCTGAGTGCGCTTGCGGCGCCACCAGATTCGTACCATGGACACGACGGCCGCCGGCGCGAGGAGAGTTGCAGAGATGACCCATACGGGACGGGACGTTCTTGCCGGCGGCGGTCAGATGGGCGAGCGCCTCCGCGACATGGACTGGAGCAACACGGCGCTCGGGCCCGTCGAGACGTGGCCAGAGGCACTACGCACGTTGGTTCAGTTGCTGCTCGCTTCCAACCAGCCGACCTACATCATTTGGGGGCAGGCAAGATCGTTCCTCTACAACGACCACTACATGCCTTTTCTCGGCGCCAAGCATCCGGCGGCGATCGGGCGCGACATCCTCGAAGAGGTATGGCCCGAGATACGTAGTGAACTCGAACCTTTGATTGATACCGTGGCGAGCGGTGACCCGGTGCACGTCCCGAGCATGCGACTCATGCTTGAGCGAAATGGCTATCCAGAAGAAACCTATTTCTCGTTCTTTTTCGCGCCCGTGCGAGATGCATCCGGTAGCGTCGCCGGAATGTTCGGGGCCTGCAGCGACATCACCGCGAAGGTGAAGCTGGAGCGGGATCTGACCACAAGTGACGCTCGGCATCGCCAAGTGCTCACCAATATGGATGAGGCGTTCGTGCTGCTTGATCGCGACTTCCATGTGGTTGAGTTCAACCCGGTCGCGGAACGGCTGACGCAGCTTGGTCGCGACCAACTGGTTGGGCGGCTGCACTGGGACCTGTTTCCCGGCACACTCGAATCGCCGATTGGCGAGATGTACCTGCGAGCCCAAGCCACGAGTCGGCCTGAGAGCATCGAGTATCGCTACACGTTCGGCGACGGACGGGACTGCTGGTTCGACGTCCGTGCATTTCCTGTCGAGGAAGGGTTGGCGGTGTTCTTCCACGACATCACGCAGCGGCGCGACCAGGAGAAGGCCGCCTCGCTCGCGGCCGAGCGTGTTCAGTTGGCACTGGATGCCGGCGCAATTCTCGGAACGTGGGTGTGGTTGATCCCGGAGGACCGCATAAGCGGCGACGAGAGGTTCGCGCATCTATTTGGCCTCGACGAGGCAGCCTGCCGTGAAGGCATCCCGCTAGGGGCGGCGTTCGATGCCATTCACCTCGCCGATCGTGAGCGCGTGTCTGCGGCGATAGACGAGGTGCTGGCGCGGGGCGGGGCATACCGCTGCGAGTACCGCGTACTGACTCGTGACGGTACGTGGACGTGGGTAGAAGCGAACGGACGTGTAGAGACTGACGAAGGAGGCAGGCCGGTACGCTTCCCGGGCGTGCTGCTGGGCCATGATGAGCGTCATCGAGTCGAGGCCGAGCGCGACCGCGCACTGACGCTCCTGAAAACCTTCACCGAGACCGTGCCCGGTGTGGTGTACGCGAAGGATCGCGAGGGACGGTTGGTCGTGGGCAATCGCGGTGTCGCCGACCTGCTCGGCGTACCGGAATCGCAATTTCTGGGCCGTACCGACATCGAACTATTGGCCGACAGATCGCAGGCCGAAGCCGTCATGGCCAACGATCGCCGGATCATGGCTCGCGGTGTCCCCGAACAGATCGAGGAAGAGGTCCGGCTGGCGGATGGCGCACCTGCGACGTGGCTGTCCACCAAAGCGCCCTGGTTTGACGACGCGGGCAACGTGATAGGCGTGATCGGGGCCTCCATCGATATCACCGAGCGGCGCCAGATGATGCAGGAGCTAGAGCAGTCGGATCGACGCAAGGACGAGTTTCTTGCAATGCTCGCGCACGAACTGCGAAATCCGCTGGCGCCGATCCGCACGGCTGCCGAGCTGCTGCGTCTCGCGCCTGGAGACCAGGTAACGGTCGGCAAGGCGGCCCAGATCATCTCGCGGCAGGTTGCGCATATGACGGAGCTTGTCGACGACCTGCTTGACGTCTCACGCGTGACGCGCGGGCTTGTGGAATTCGAACGCAAGCCCGTGGAGATGCGCACGGTGGTTTCCGCGGCCGTCGAGCAAACCGAGCCGGTTATGCAATTGCGGCGGCACACACTCTCGGTCGAGACCAACGGCGGGCCCGCGTTTGTGCTTGGCGACCGTCACCGCCTGGTACAGGTGGTTTCAAACCTGCTGAACAACGCCGCCAAGTACACGTCGCCGACAGGTTCAATCCGATTGGCATTGACGGTGGCGGCAGACGAGGTGTCCCTCGAGGTCATTGACAACGGCAGCGGTATGGAAGCGTCCCTCCTGCCACATGTGTTCGAACTTTTCACGCAAGCCGCACGGACCCCGGACCGTGCCCAGGGCGGCCTCGGAATCGGCTTGGCGCTTGTGCGTAGCATCGTGCGCGCGCATGGCGGAAGCATCACGGCAACGAGCGATGGCTCGGGCTGCGGAAGCACCTTCCGCCTCGTGCTTCCGCGAGCCATTGTCGAGCAGGACCCGGCCATCGACCTCCCGCCGTCGCGCATTTCCGTGTCGAAGCGCACCATCATGGTGGTGGACGACAATCGCGATGCCGCGGACACGCTTGCGAGCGTACTGAGAGTGCTTGGACACGATGTCAGCGTCGCGACGAGCGGCTTTGAAGCGCTTGCGGTGCTGGCGCAGCGCGAGCGCTGGGACGCCTTCATCCTAGATGTCGGGATGCCTGACATGACCGGCCACGAGTTGGTTGGGCGACTGCGCGAGTGCTTGCAAGACGGTGGCCCGCGATTCATCGCGCTCAGCGGTTATGGGCAGCGAAGTGACGAGACCGCGTCGCGTGCCGCTGGTTTCGACCACCATGTGGTGAAACCGGTTGACCTCGATCGACTCACGGCTTTGATTTCCAATTGAAGGCCGCTGTTGTTACGAACGCCATGAGCCGCCGTCCGCTTCTGCCGGAGCGGACACCTTAGCAACGCCGGGATTAGGTGGATTTATCGGGGGTATGAATCGCCCACGGTTTCGTAGACAGCCGTCAGCCGCTTAGTGCGTACTGCCTTTCAAACTCTACTGGCGACAGGCCGTCGTTGGAACTGTGCCGCCGCTTGGGGTTGTAGAACATC
>Ga0209676_1000673_pt1 | contig 48566 bp, 44 predicted proteins | sample AraplaCvi_mLB_r2_FD_184282 | JGI IMG/M metagenome (GOLD analysis project Ga0209676, IMG submission 184282) | Arabidopsis root microbial communities from North Carolina, USA - plate scrape MF_Cvi_mLB_r2 (SPAdes) (version 2) | ecosystem: Host-associated > Plants > Roots > Endosphere | place: USA... | reverse complement strand
GGGATGGAGGGCAAGTTCGCGCACCTGCCCGAAGACCGGATGAACTATGCCTATCATGTCGACGCGACGCTTTACGGCCGCTTCCTCCGTAAGCTGGCGGAGGCCGATGGCTGCAAGCGCGTCGAGGGCAAGATCGCGCGCGTCGAGCTGAATGGCGAAAATGGCGATATCGCCGCGCTGCATCTCGACGGCGACCGGCGGATCGAGGGCGACATGTTTGTCGATTGCACCGGCTTTCGTGGCCTGCTGATCGACGGAGCGCTCCATGCGGGGTTCGAGGACTGGAGCCACTGGCTGCCCAACGACAGCGCGATCGCGGTGCAGTCGAAGCATCTGCGGCCGCCGCAACCTTATACGCAGGCAATCGCGCACGACGCTGGTTGGCAATGGCGCATCCCGCTGCAGCATCGGATGGGCGCGGGGATCGTCTATTCGAGCGGCTATCTGTCGCGCGACGAAGCCTATGACCGGTTGATGAGCAGCGTCGGCGAGCCGTTGATCGAACCCTTCGACATCAAGTTCAAGGGCGGGGTGCGGCGCAAGCAATGGTTCCGCAACTGCGTCGCGGTCGGGCTGGCGGGCGGCTTTGTCGAGCCGCTCGAGGCGACGACGGTGCATCTGATCCAGCGCGCGGTGCTGCGCTTCATCCGCCTGATGCCGAACGGGCGCGTCAGCGAACGCGACGCGCAGGAATTCAACGACCAGCAGCGGCTCGACATCGAACAGATCCGCGATTTCGTCGTGCTGCATTACAAGGCGACCAACCGCCGCGACAGCCCCTTTTGGCGCCATGTCGCGAATATGCCGATCCCCGATTCACTGGAGCAGAAGATCGAGCTGTTCCGCGAAACCGGCCGCGTGTTCCGCAAATATGAGGAATTGTTCGCCGAGAACAGCTGGGTACAGGTGATGATGGGTCAGGGGATCGAACCGCAATCCTATCACCCGATCGCCGAAAAGCTGCGCGACGATGAGGTCGAACGATTGTTCCAGACGATCCGCGACAATATTGCGCAGACCGTCGCGACGCTGCCCGAGCATCAGGCCTATGTCGCGCGTTATTGCGGCGCCGAGGAACCGAAGGCCGCATGATCCGCGCCGCGGCGATCCTGATGCTGGCGGCCGCGCTCTGCGGCAGCGCGGCGGCGCAGCAGCCGGCTGAGGACGGCTGGCGGCTCGTCTGGTCGGACGAGTTCGATGGCGCGGCGATCGACCGCGGCAAATGGGATTTCGACGTCGATTGCTGGGGCGGCGGCAACAACGAACGGCAATGCTATACCGACAAACGCAGCAACGCCGCGGTCACAGGCGGCAAGCTGGTCATCACCGCGCGCAAGGAAAAGGCGACCGGGCCGGCGTTCCCGCTGTCGCAGCGCGGCGATCCAGCCAAGGCGAAGGCCGAGGCGAGCCGCGAATTCACCTCCGCGCGTCTCGTCACGCGCGGCAAGGCGGCGTGGACCTATGGCAAGATCGAGGTGCGCGCGAAGCTGCCGCAGGGGCAGGGGACGTGGCCCGCGATCTGGATGCTGCCCGAGGACAGCCACTATGGAACCTGGGCGGCGTCGGGAGAGATCGACATATTGGAGGCGGTCAATCTCGGCGTGCGCTGCGACACGTGCGCGGGCGGGATCGAGAACCGCATTCTCGGCACGCTGCACTTCGGCGGGCAATGGCCGGGCAACAAATATAAGGGCGACGAGACCGCGCTGCCCGTGCCGCTCGATGGCTTTCACGTCTTCGGCATCGTCTGGGAAAAGGGAAAGATCGTCTGGACGGTCGACGGCAAGCCCTATGCTACGCGCGTCGCGAGCGAATGGAGCAGCAGCGGATCGAGCGATCCCGCCGCGCCGTTCGACCGCCCGTTCCACTTGATCCTCAACCTCGCGGTCGGTGGCGGGCTTGCCGAAGACCGCGGGTTGAAGGGAGTGAATGAAAGCGGATATCCGAAAAAGATGGAAATAGACTGGGTTCGCGTCTGGCAATGCGACGGCGATACCGTTAGCGGTTGCAGCAAGACAGGGGGCCAGGGGGCATAATGGGGCGTCGGCGGCAGTCGGTTACGATCAAGCATGTTGCGGCCGACGCGGGGGTGTCGCTGCAGACGGTGAGCCGCGTCATCAACAATGAGCCCAACGTCCGCCCCGAAATGAAGGAGCGGGTACAGGCGTCGATCGACAAGCTCGGCTATGTCCCTTCGATCGCGGCGCAGCGGATGAGCGGGTCGCGGTCGTATCTGATCCTCGCGATCAACGACCGCGAGCGCACCATCGCCGACTGGCGTGGGCGGCAGGGGGTCGACTGGGTCGACCAGATGCTGCTCGGCGGGATGCTGAAATGCGCCGAATATGGCTATCGCATGATTTTCGAGCTCGTCGACACGCACAACGACCATGTCGAACGCGAACTCGGCGCGGCGATCGCCGCGCTGCAACCCGATGGCGTGATCCTGACCCCGCCGCATTCGGACAATCCGCTGATCGTCGGGCTGCTCGACGATCAGAAGATTCCCTTCGCGCGTATCGGTTCGCGCGGCGGCGCGGCAGGCATCGCACTGACGATGGACGATGAAGGATCGGCGCGGCGCGCGACGCGGCACCTGATCGATCTCGGTCACCGGCGCATCGGTTTTATCGCCGGATCGCCCGAATATAGTCTCAGCCGCTGGCGCGTCGACGGCTGGGAAGGCGAAATGGCGGGCGCGGGCTTCGCCACCGAGGGGCTCCTCGCCGAGGGCGACTTCACCTTTTCCTCGGGCGCTGCGGCGGCACGCCACCTGCTCGGCAGTTCCAATCCGCCGACCGCGATTATCGCCAGCAGCGACCAGATGGCGCTCGCGACGCTCGAGGTCGCGCGCGAGCTGGATTTCGACGTGCCCGGGCAATTGTCGATCGTCAGCTTCGACAACACCCCCGTCGTCCGTTTTACCCAGCCCGCGCTGACCGCGGTCGACCAGCCAGTCGCGGAAACCGCGTCGCGCGCGGTCGAACTGATTATCGCGGCGCAGCGCGGCGCCCCGCGCCAGACCGAACCGACGCGCGTGCAGGGCGGGCTCGTCGCGCGCGGTTCGACCGCGGCACCGCCTGTCGCCGTCCATGGCTGAAGCTGGCGCCGCGCGCCGCCAGTCCACGGGTTTTTTGTTGCTCTATGCGCTGGCTTCGGCCGGCGGCGCGATGGCCTATGTGCCCTTCCTGACCATCTGGCTGCCCGGGCGGATGACGCAATTGGCGGGTACGGCCGACGTGCAGACGCTCGGCTATGTCACTTTTTTCGGCGCGATCGCGGCGAGCGTCGGGGGCATCGGCTTTGGCTGGCTCAGCGACCGCACCGGCAACCGGCGCGGCTGGGTCCTGACCGGGCTGCTGTTGACCATCGCCTTGCTGCTCATGGTGCCGCTGGCGCACGACATCTGGACTTTGGTGGCGCTGATCGTCGCGTGGCAGCTGACGCTCAACATGATGCTCGGGCCGCTCGCGGCGTGGGCAGGGGATTGCGTTCCCGACGAACAGAAGGGCCTGCTCGGTGGGCTGCTCGCCTTTTCGCCCGCGCTCGGCGCTTGGTCGGGGTGGCTCGTCACCTGGCCGGGACTGGTGTCGGCGGAGCAGCGGTTGGTGGTCATTGCGCTGCTCGTCGCGATCGCTGTCCTGCCGGTGTTGCTGCTTGGCCGCCCGCGCGCGTTTCCCGATCTCACTGCGCCCCCGCCGCGCGTCGCTGGGGAACGGCCACTGCGCCCGACCGGTCCGGCGGTGCGGATGTGGCTCGCGCGCTTGCTCGTCCAGATCGCCGAGGCGGCGCTGTTTGCCTATCTCTATTTCTGGTTCCGTTCGATCGACCCGGGCATGCACGACAACGAGAAAGCGAGCATTTTCGGGCTCGCGCTGACGCTGGCAGTGCCCGTCGCGCTGCTCAGTGGGCGCTGGGCCGACCGCAACGACCGGCCCTTTCTTCCGCTTGTCGCCAGCGCGGCGGTTTCAGGCATCGGAATGATCGGGATGGCGTTCGCGACAGAGCTCGACACGGCGAAGGCAAGCTATCTGGTCTTCGGTGTTGCGACGACGGTGTTCCTGTCGCTCCACGCCAGCCAGACGCTACGCATCCTGCCGCGTTCGGATCGACGCGGGCGGGACCTTGGTATTTTCAACCTGACCAATACCGTGCCTTCGCTGATCATGCCGTGGCTCACGATCTCGCTGGTCCCCGGTTTTGGTTTTGATGCGCTTTTCCTGTTGCTTGCGGGGTTGACCGGCATTGCCGTACTCCTGCTCGCGACGATGCCGCGATCGCACCAGGCCGCCTGAAAACAGAGCGCTTGATTTCATCCATCCACTATGCGAGAGCGAGCTTGATAACGTTCACATAGAGGGATGGGAGAGACGATGCGCCGACAGGCAATGGTTATGGCGACCGCGCTGCTTTTGGCAGGAACCGCAGCAGCCGCCGCACAAACCACCGGCTCCGATGCGGCCGCGGTTCACCCCGAATTATGGCCCGCGGCGAAAAGCCCGGCCGCGATCTCCGATGCGAAGACCGAGGCGCGGATCGACGCGCTGATCAAGAAGATGACGATCGAGCAAAAGGTCGGTCAGCTGATCCAGGGCGACATCAGCACGATCACGCCCAAGGATCTCGAGACTTATCCGCTGGGATCGATCCTTGCGGGCGGCAACAGCGGCCCCAATGGCAATGAACGCTCGACCGCCGCCGACTGGGCGAAGCTGGTCGGCGATTTCCGCGCCGTGTCGTTGCGTCCGCAGGCGAATGGCGTCGCGATCCCGATCATTTTTGGCGTCGATGCTGTCCACGGGCATAATAATATCCCGGGTGCGACGCTGTTTCCGCACAATATCGGCCTCGGCGCCGCGCGCGATCCCGAACTGATCCAGCGCATCGGCGCGGTCACCGCCGCCGAAATCGCGGGCAGCGGCATCGAATGGACTTTTGCGCCGACGCTCGCGGTGCCGCAGGATCTGCGCTGGGGGCGCAGCTATGAAGGCTATGCCTCCGATCCCAAGCTGATCGCCGACTATGCAAAGGCGATGGTGCTCGGCCTGCAAGGTCCGCTGGTTGCGGGCAAGACGGTCGGTCCGCAGCATGTCGCCGCGACGGCCAAGCATTTCCTTGCCGACGGCGGGACGTTCGAGGGCAAGGACCAGGGCGACGCCAAGGTCGACGAAAAGGAACTGATCGCCAAGCATGCGCAGGGCTATCCCGCCGCGATCGACGCCGGCGCGCTGACCGTGATGGCCAGCTTCTCGAGCTGGCAGGGCGTCAAGCATCACGGCAACAAGGGGCTTCTGACCGACGCGCTCAAGGACAAGATGGGCTTTGCGGGTTTCGTCGTCGGCGACTGGAACGGCCACGGGCAGGTCGCGGGGTGCAGCGTCACAGATTGCGCGCAGTCGATCAACGCCGGGCTCGACATGTTCATGGCCCCGGACAGCTGGAAAGGGCTTTACGAGAGCACGCTGAAGCATGCGAAGGACGGCACGATTTCGGCGGCGCGGCTTGACGATGCGGTGCGGCGTATCCTGCGCGTCAAATATAAGCTTGGGCTGTTTCCGGAGGGCCATGTCGATCGCAGCGTGGTGAAGGCGGTCGGCACGCCCGACCATCTCGCGATCGCGCGCGAAGCGGTCGCCAAGTCGCTCGTGCTGCTGAAAAACAACGGCAGCGTTTTGCCGATCAAGCCCGGCGCGCGCGTGCTCGTCACCGGCCCCGCGGCCGACAGCATGGCGATCCAGTCGGGCGGTTGGACGATCAGCTGGCAGGGCACCGATGTGACCCACGCCGACTTCCCCAATGGCCAGACGATCTGGGAAGCACTGAACAAATCGGTGCGCGACGCGGGCGGCGTCGCGACCTTGTCCGATGGTGGGGTCTATAAGGAAAAGCCCGACGTCGCGATCGTGGTGTTCGGCGAAAATCCCTACGCCGAATTCCAGGGGGATGTCGCGACGCTCGATTACCAGCCTTCGGAGGCGACCGATCTCGCGACGCTCAAGAAGCTGAAGGCCGCGGGCATCCCCGTGGTCGCGCTGTTCCTCTCGGGGCGGCCGATGTTCACCAACCCCGAAATCAACGCCGCCGATGCGTTTGTCGCGGGCTGGCTGCCGGGCTCGCAGGGCGTGGGCGTCGCCGACGTGCTCGTCGCGGGCAAGGACGGAAAAACGCCGCGCAGCTTCACCGGCACCTTGCCTTTCGCCTGGCCCGCCGATGCGCGCTCACCGGTCGAAAAGCCGCAGTTCCCGGTCGGTTATGGATTGAAATATGGTGCGACGACGACCGTGCCGCAGCTTTCGGAAGAGCTGGGCGTCGACATCACAGCAGCGCTGAATGTCGAGAATTTCTTCTCTGGCGGACGCGCGCGGGCGCCGTGGGTGCTCTCGATCACCGACGCAGGCGGCAAGCGCCCGGTCGAATCCCCGCCCATTACGAGCCCCGGCGGCATGATCGCGGCCCGATCGGTCGACGTGCGCGCGCAGGAGGACGGCAAGTCCTTCACCTGGACGGGCCCGGCGACGCTGGAATTGACCGGCCCCTATGCCGACCTGTCGCGCCAGCTCAACAACAGCTTCGCGCTGCGTGTCGACTGGCGGATCGATGCGACCGGCAACGCGCCGATCAGCCTCGCGCTGGGGGGCAAGGCGTTCGATGTCTCGGCCGCGGTCAAGGCGGCGCCGAAGGGGCAGGTCTCGACGATCAAGGTGCCGCTGCGCTGCTTCGCCGATGCCGGCGCCAATCTGCGGCAGGTCGACTATGCCGTCTCGATCGCCGCCGACAAGGGCTTCGCCGCGACGCTGCTGAATACGAATGTCGAGGCTGTTGGCGAGAATCTGCCTTGCCCGCCCGCGGCCAAATAACCAAACCCGCGCACGGGTTGGCTTGATAAAAATATAGGGAGAGAGACATGGCATTGGCTCCGAACGTCGCGACGAGCGCGGATCCGAACGCTATCGAACAGCCGGGCAGGGGTGGCGGCGGCACGAAACTGGTGCTGATCCTCGCCTTCGCAGTGTTTTTTCTGCTTGGCGGGGTGACGAACATCAACGACCTGCTGGTCGGCAAGTTCAAGCCGATGTTCCACCTGACGCACGCCGAGGCGAACCTCGTGCAGATGGCGTTTTTCATCGCCTATGGCGCTTTTTCGATCCCCGCGGGGATCGTCATGTCGAAGCTTGGCTATATCCGCACCTTCGTGCTCGGGTTCGTCATCGTGGCGGCGGCGGCTTTTCTCTTCATCCCCGCTTCGGCGGCGGCGTCCTATCCCGGTTTCCTTGCCGCGCTCTTTTGCATCGGCGCGGGGATTACGGTTTTGCAGGTTGCGATGAACCCGGTGATCACGACGCTGGGACCGGTCGAAACCTCGCACAGCCGGCTGACCTTCGCGCAGGCGTTCAATTCGATCGGGGTGTTCCTGATGGTCTATGGCGGCGCGACCTTCCTGCTCGGCGACGAACAGCCGATCGACGCCGAAACCGCGAGCGAGGCGCAAATTCAGGCCTATCGCGTTGCCGAGGGGGCGTCGATCGGCACCGCCTATATGTGGCTCGGGGTGCTGATGCTGGTAATTGCGGCGATATTCTGGATGTACCGTTCGGCGATCGACCATGCGAAGACCGACGATGTGAAGCTGGAAGGCACCTGGGGCCTCTTGACCCACAACCGCCGCGTCCAGTTCGGCGCGCTGTGCATCTTCGTCTATGTCGGTGCCGAGGTGGCGATCGGTTCGAACCTGATGGCCTATCTCGCCGAGCCGAGCGTGATGGGGCTGGGCCTCCAGGCGGCGGGCAAGCTGGTCGCGATGTACTGGCTGGGCGCGCTCGTCGGCCGGTTGCTCGGCGGTGTCATCCTGCGACTGGCCAAGCCGGGACGCGTGCTCGCGACCTTTGCGGCGGGTGCGATTTCGCTGATCGTCCTGTCGGCGGTGACGACCGGAGCATTGTCGGGTTGGGCGCTCATTCTCGTGGGCTTCTGCAATTCGCTGATGTTCCCGACGATCTTCAGCCTCGCGACCGAGGGGCTCGGCGAACGGACGCCGCAAGGGTCCGGCATCATGTGCACCGCGATCATCGGCGGGGCGATCGTTCCGTTCCTGTTCGGAACGGTGGCCGATCTCAGCGGCGACATCCGTATTGCGCTGGCGGTACCGCTGATCTGCTATGCGATCATTGCGAGTTTCGGGTTGTGGGCGGCGCGCCGCGCGACGGCGTAACGGTCGAACGGCTCTGCTGACAAATTAAAGCCGCGGACGGTCGCGCTCTGGTGCACGATCGCCCGCGGCTACCCGCCCCCTCGCGGGAATTCTAGGCCGGGTCGGCGATTTCGACGCGGTTTCGGCCGCTGGCCTTGGCCTTGTAAAGCGCGGTGTCGGCCGCCTTCAGCGCCGCGCGCGTGTCGCTATAGCCAAAGACATCGGCGACGCCGCCGGAGAAGGTGATCTGGCCGAAGGGCTCGTCGGTCTTGCGGTTGATGAGCCGCCGGTCGGCCAGTGCCTCGCGCGCATCGTCGAGCTTTTCGGCCGCCTGCGTCGGCGTCAGCCCGCGGAACAGCATGACAAACTCTTCGCCGCCGTGGCGCGCGACATGGCAATGGTCGTTTGAAATCCGCGCCAGCGTGTCGGCGATCGCCTTGATCACGCGATCACCCGCCTCATGGCCGTGGAGGTCGTTGACCTTCTTGAACTCGTCGATGTCGCAAAAGGCGATGCTGAGCGGCTCGACCGCGGCGCGCGCTTCCTTATAGTGCCGCTCGAGCAGGATTTCGAACGCGCGGCGGTTGGGTAGCCCCGTCAGATAATCGAGCTCGGCGTCGCGCTTGGCGCGATCGAGGCTGCGGCGAAGCGCCTTCGCCTCGTCCTCGCTCTTGCGCATATCGTCCTCGGCCTTGCGCGTGCGGTCGAGCATCACCTTGGCAAGATCGGCGAGGTTCGAGACGATCCGGCCGGTTTTCTGCAACTGCTCAAGGTCGATGACATGCTGTTCGAGTTCGGTCCCGTAATCGCTGGTGACCGTGCGGGCTTCTTTGGTGTTCGCGTGGAAGGATTCGAGATTGGTTTCGAGCCGCGTCATCAGGCGATCGAGGTCGGCACGGTCGGGCAGGCCGCGGTCCTCTTCGCCGAGCGCGTTGAGCCACGTCTGATTGATGCCGTCGGCCGATTGCGCCTGCGCGACGATCTGCCGCGCGAGCCGGGGGTTTCGGCCCGAAAAGGCGCTATGCGCGAGCAGCAAATTCGCCGGCGAGACGTCGAGATCATTATCGACGAGAAAGGAGGTGATCGATGCCGCAAGCTCGTATCGCGCCTGCCGCGCGTAATTGGGCGTCCCCCCCGCATCGGGCGGCGCGTCGCCGCCTTCGGGGGAAGCACCGCGCGCGCCGCGGAGCCCCAGCCAACCCAAAAGCCGTCCTACCGGCTCGTTCGATTGTGTTGCTTTGGTGGTCATGCGATGATTAACGAGCTGCGGAAGAGAGATTTAAGCCGAGTCCTATCCGCTTCGGAGAAATTGGCCCCGATCGGATCGCCAAAACAGAAACTTAGGCCCGTTCACCGCGTGAGTGATTGCGTTGAGAGGACGTTCTCTGGCACTGAGCGCGAGCGTTCGACCAGATATCAAAAGGAGCCGATCGTTGCTGGGCTGGATTTTCTTTGGACGGGATCTCGACCCGGCGCTTCCCGAAGTGCCCGAGATTCTGCGATTTCAGGAAGCCGCGGCGGAGCGGGGGATCGAGCTTCACGTCCTGAAGCCGCATAATTTCGATATCGTCGCGGCGCCGGTCGACGGCTGGTCGGTGCATTATGAAGGCCACTCGCTCGCCCGGCCTGATTTCATCCTGTGCCGCACCGGTGCCGAGACCGATTATTTCACCCTCGCGGTGCTCCGCCATTTCGAGCGTCGCGGCGTGCGGCTGATCAACGGTCCCGAGGCGATCGACCTCGTTGCCGACAAATTGCACACGATGCAGCGGCTCGCGCGCGCGGGCCTGCCGATCCCGGCGACGATCCTCGGCAAATTCCCGATGGGGGTCGATGTCGTCGAGCAAGAGCTGGGATTCCCCGTCATCGTCAAGACGCTGCGCGGGACGCGCGGCACCGGCGTCCTCAAATGCGAGGACCGCACCCAGTTCGAGGATCTGGCGGGGCTGCTCGAAAGCGCCGACGCCAAGGCCGATTTCCTGTTCCAGCATTATGTGCGGTCGAGCCACGGCCGCGACGTGCGCGTGCTCGTGATCGGCGGCCGGGTGATCGCGGCGATGGAGCGGCGCTCGCCCGCGGGCCATTTCAAATCGAACGTGTCGCTGGGCGGCGTCGGTATCGCCTACACCCCGACCGGCGAAATGGCCGACCTGGCGGCGCGCGCCGCCGATACGCTGGGACTCGAGGTCGCGGGGATCGATATCTTGTTCGACGATGAGGGCTACCGGATTTGCGAGGCCAATAGCGCCCCGGGATTCCAGGGGCTCGAGCGCGCGTGCAGCATCGACGTCCCCAACGCGATCTTCGACTGGATCGAGGCGAGCCACGAGGTGCAGGACCGGCCGATCAAGGCGGTGACCGGCGAGGCGCTGATAGATCTGGTTTTCGGCGGCAGGCTCAGCCTGCGTGCCGTCGGAGACCGGCTGGAGGAGCCACGCGCCTTTGCGCGCGCGGTGGGCGTCCGGCTGGTCGGTGCGGGGGTGGGGTCGGTGCTGTCGTCGCTGACCCCGGGGCGCCGTGCTGCACCGCACAGTCCGGTCGCGCGCCGCCTCGAGGCGCTGCGCGCCGACGCGCGCGGCGTGCCGCTCGCGGTCGCGACCGATATCGATCAGGAACAGACGTTGCTGACCGTGCTCGGGGTATCGATATGGGCGGCGGTGCTGCCGTGGCTGGCGGGCGGCGAGCCGATCTTTGCCGGTGCGTTGTCGCTGATCGCGCTCGGCTTTCCCGCCGTGTTCCTGTTCACGCGCCGAACCCCGAAGACGACGCGCGCGCGGCAGGCGGCCCGATGACGGCGTTCGACGGGCTCACGCTCTGGGCGCTGCTGCCCTTCATTCTCGTCGGATTTGCCGCCCAGCTGATCGACAGCGCGCTCGGCATGGCCTTCGGCGTCATCGGTACCGCGCTGCTGCTCACGCTCGGCTTGCCGCCGGTATCGGCGTCGGCGGCGGTGCATCTCGCTGAAAGTTTTACCGGCGGCGTATCGGGATTGGCGCATGCGATGCAGCGCAACGTCGACTGGCGGCTGTTCCGCCGGCTCGTCGTGCCGGGCATCATCGGCGGGCTCATCGGTGTTTGGATTCTGACCAACATCGACAACAGTATCGCGCGGCCGATCGTGCTCGCCTATCTGGGTGCGGTCGGCATCTACCTGCTCTGGCGCGGCGCGCGGCGGCCGCAAACCTATCGCAGCATCAAGTTCGTCGGGCCGCTCGGACTGATCGGCGGGATCGCCGACGGGTCGGGCGGCGGCGGCTGGGGACCGATCGTCAGCGCGAATCTGCTCGCGCAGGGTGCCGAGCCGCGCACCGTCATCGGCACGGTGAACGCCTCCGAATTCTTCGTCACCGTGACGATCGCCGCGGGCTTTCTAGGTGCGCTGGGCTGGCAAAGCTTCAGTACCGCCGCGATCGGCCTGCTCATCGGCGGGGTGATCGCCGCGCCGATCGGTGCCTATCTGGCCCGACGCCTGCGCGCGGACTGGCTGGTCGGCGCTGCGGGCGTGCTTTTGCTGCTCGCGAGCGCCTATGGCTTCATCGCATTGATGTTCGCGCCGGTGCCGTCGTTCCGCGGGTTCTAGACGCAGCGCATCGCGAAGGCCCAGAACAGCGCTTTCTGTTTATACTCGCTCGTCAGGTCGGCGCTGCCCTGATGGCCGCTGTCCATGTCGGTGTGCAGCAGCGCGGGATTGCCGCTCGTCGAGCGGCGGCGGACTTCGGCGACGAGCTTCGCGGGCTCCCAATAGGCGACACGGTCGTCCTTAAGCCCGGCCGTGCAGAACAGGGGCGGATAGGGTGCAGCGCGGACATTCTCATAGGGTGAGATCGACGCGATATAGTCGTAGGCCTTGGGATCGGCGAGCGGATCGCCCCAGTCGGGGCGGAACAGCGGCACCAGCGGATGCGCGCCGTCGCTCATCGTGTTGAGCATATCGACGAAGGGCACCTGCGCGATCACGCCGCCCCACAAGGTCGGGGCGATGTTCATGCTGGCGCCGACGAGCAGTCCGCCCGCCGACAGGCCATAGGCGACGACCTTGCCCTTTGCGGTATAGCCTGCGCCCGCAAGATATTCGGCGCAGGCGATGAAATCGGTGAAGCTGTTGCGCTTGGTGAACTTGCGCCCGCCGAGGAACCAGCGGCGGCCTTTTTCCGATCCGCCACGGACATGCGCGATGGCGTAGCGCCAGCCGCGATCGACGAGCGCGAGCGCGGGGATCGAAAATTCGGGATCGCTCGGCACGCCGTACGAGCCATAGCCATATTGGAGAAGCGGCGCCTTGCCATCCTTCGGCGCGCCGCGGCGTGAGAGCAGGGTGATCGGCACCATCTCGCCGTCGGGGGCGGGGGCAAACAGGCGTTCGACCTCATAGTCGTTGGGATCGAAGTTCGCCACCGCCTGCTGCTGGACGACCGACTGCTTGCCGTTTGCCAGATCAACCGAAATCCAGCGGCGCGGCGATTTGGGTGATTGGTGGACGATCATCACCGAGGCGGCGTCATAGCTCTGCTCGTGCGGCAGTTCGATTGCATAGGCGGGATCGTCGAAAGCGATCACCCGCTCGGACCCGTTGGGATGCAGGATGACGAGCCGGTGCAGGCCATCGACACGTTCGAGGCGGGCGAGTGCTGCGCCAAAGGGAAGGATCTGGAGGATCGGCGTTCCTGCGCGGTGCGGGACGAGCGTCGCGAGCGTACGGAAACTCTTCGGATCGAGGCGCAGCAGCGCCATGTCGAACGCTTCGTCAGCGTCGGTGAGTGCGATCAGGCCGCCGTTCCACTCGTCGATTTCGTAGAGTACCCCCGTCTTGCGCGGCCAGACGACGACGGGCGCGCCCATTTCGTCGGCTGCGGGCACCAGCCGCACTTCGGCGGTCTCGGGGCCGGCGAGAGTGAGCGCGACGAAACCGTCGGCGGCCGTGCGCTTGACCTGCATGAAGATCGCCGGATCTTTTTCCTCATAGACGAGGTCGGTGACATTGCCATCGACCGAGGTTCGGTAGAGCCGCGTCGGGCGGTTGCGTGCATCGCGCCAGATCCAAAACAGCCATTGCGACGAGGGGGCGAAGACGAGCCCGCCATAGCCATAAGCGTCCTTGTCGACGATCGTGCGAACCGCGCCGCTCGCATTGTCGCGGATGACAATACGGTGGCGGTCGTTGCCGATGACGTCCTCCGCCCAGGCGAAATAGCGATGGTCGGGGCTCGGCTGATGCCCGGTGCTGCGGAAATAGGGCTGGCCCTTCGCGCGTGCCGCCTCATCAACCAGCTGCTCGGGCTTTCCGCCCTTCCGGCTGCGCGTGTAAATGGCATGCGCCGCGCCGGCGGGCCGCGCGGATTCATAGTCCCAGCCATCCTTTTCGAGCGCCGGCGCCGCCACGTCGCTCGACGCGCGAGCGAGCATCGCGTCGAGCAGCTTCGCACGTTCGTCCGCGAGCGGCGCGAGGATCGCGTCGGCATAATCATTCTCGGCCTTCAGCATCGTGCCGACCGCTTCGGGCAAATTATCGCGCGACCGCTCGCCGCCGGAGGGGATGAATTTCATCCAGCTATAGGCGTCGTCGCGTTGGCGGCCCAATTGATCGATGATATGCGAGATGCGCGGCGATTGCGGCGGCGCGATCTTCGGCCAGCGTCCAGTAGTATCGCTGTCGAGCGCCCATGCCGTGCGGCTTCCGAGCAAAAGCGCCGCCATCGCTGCGCCGCCCATAAATGCTCGCCGACCCTTGTTATCGATGCTCTGCATGCGACCCTCTCTCGCCCGGTGGGGATGTCGCGTCCAGTGTATGCGGGCTCGATTGGCGTACTGCGCCGATCAGGCCGCCCAATCCATCGATCGGGCAAATTGGCTGTAAGCCGCAACGAAACGGCGCTTTCCCGCGGGAACGCGCTGGCCCGATCCGGCTGGAATATGGCCCGACCATCGCCGTCACGCCAGTTCCGCATGATAGCTTGAACATCGGATCTTCTTACCAATAGGCATTATCAATAGGGAGGCAAAAATGGGGTTTGCATCGATCAGGCGCGTCGCGGCGTGTGGCATTTCGATCCTCGCACTGGGACAGGCATCGGGCGCACTGGCGCAGGAGACCGACGATACCGAGATCGTCGTCACCGCGGCCAAGCGCGAACAGTCGGTGCGCGACGTCAGCGGTTCGGTCTCCGCGGTCAGCGAGGCGACGCTGCAAAAGCTCAACGCCCAGAGCCTCTCCGATTATATCACGCGCATCCCCGGCGTCGTATTCAACGATTACCAGCCTGGCGTGTCCGAAGTCGTCATTCGCGGCGTCGCCTCGTCGACCTATCATGAGGCGAACCAGGCGACGACGGGCTATTATCTCAACGAAGTGCCGTTGATCGAACCCGGCTTCCCGCTCGTGATCCCCGACGTCGACAGCTTCGACGTCAACCGCGTCGAGGTGCTGCGCGGACCGCAGGGCACGCTCTTCGGTTCGTCGTCGCTCGGTGGTGCGATCAACTATGTCGTGAACGAGGCCGATCCGGCGCGGTTCGATGCGGGCTTCGAAGGCGGCGTTTCGACCACCAAGCGCGCCGGCGAAGCGAGCTATGCGGTCAAGGCGATGGTCAATGTGCCGATCGCGACCGACAAGCTCGCCGTCCGTCTCGTCGCGCTCCAGCGTTACGACGCTGGCTATCTCGACAACACTTTGCTCGGCAAGAAGGGCAGCAACGATCTGCGCGTTCGCGGTTTGCGCGGCTCGATCGTCTTTACGCCGACCGAGACGACGCGCGTCTCGGCGCTCAGCATGTATCAGGAATATGATCTCGACGATCAGACCTATGTGATCTTTGGCCCGCCCAAGACTTTCGCGCGCGCCACGAACGTCGCCGAATATCAGGATACGCAGTTCATGATGCACAGCCTGCGGATCGAGCAGGATCTGGGCTTTGCGACGCTGACCGCGGTTGGCAGCTATACCGAGAAAAAGGCCGACCTGGCGTTCGACAATTCGATCTTTGGCGGCAACGATCCGCGGACGAACACGCCGGAACTCGCAAGCGGCAAGGGTAAGTCGAAGACCGAATATGGCGAATTGCGGCTCGCCTCGCCCGACGGCGGACGTTTCCGCTGGCTGCTCGGCGTCAACTATACGCGGCTGCGGTCGAACAGCACCGACGGCAATTTTATAGAAGGCATCTCCGATTATATCGATGCCAACCCCGGCGAGTTCGGCGGCCGGCCGGGCAGCGAACTGGCGCCCGACGATCTGGCCTCACGGACGGTGAGCAGCAACCGCGTCACCGAAAAGGCCGTCTTCGGCGAAGCGTCGTTCGACATCGTCGATACGCTGACGCTCACGCTCGGCGGCCGTCTGTTCGAATATCGCACGCGGCCGCGGCTGCAATATCTGCCAAACGCCGACCTGATCCCACCGTTCGACTATGCACCCGCGACCGAGAAAGACTCAGACTTCATCCCGAAGGCGTCATTGACCTGGAAGCCGTCGAAGGACTTCATGATCTATGGCCTTTATTCCGAAGGCTTCCGCATCGGCGGCCTCAACGTCTATTCGCTCGCGACGGTCGGGCTGCCGCTGACCTTTGAAAGCGACACAACGAAGAATTATGAAATCGGGACGCGCTTCGACCTGATCGATCGGACGCTGAGCGTCGACCTCACCGCCTATCATATCGACTGGGGCAATATTCAGGCGCGCCTCTTCACCCCCGGCGACTTCCGCGCCTATACGGTGAACGGTGGCGGCGCGGACATCGACGGCGTCGAAATAAGCCTGAACCTGCGCCCGACGCGCAACCTCAGCTTCACCTCGAACATCGCGTACAACGACGCGCGGCTGTCGTCGCTGTTGCCCGACAGTTTCGCGCCGGGCGGCGGCTATGCCAAGGGAACGCGCTTGCCGGGCGCGTCCGAATGGACGCTGGCGAACTCGCTCGACCTCAGCTTCCCCGACATGTCGCTGAAGCCGCGCTTCGGGATCGCGCACCGCTATCTGTCGAGCGCACCGGTCGATTTTGCCGGGTCGCTCGACAAGGGTGACTTCCATCTCGTCGATCTCAACGCGTCGGTGACGGTGAGCGACCGGATCGAACTCAGCGTCTTCGCGAAGAATCTGTTCAATCAATATGGCATCCTGAACGCACCCTTCGCCTTCGCCGGCTCGGTCGCCCGGCCGCGCACGCTCGGCGCGAGCGTTCGTTTCAGCCTGAACTGACAAAGAGAAAAGGGGGCGCCCCGCTCAATCGAGCGGGGCGCCCCCTTTTTTGTTCAGAAGCCGGAGAGGAAAGCGGCGACATTCTTGCCGAGGTCGCCGACGGCATAGCCGCCTTCCATGACGATCAGTGTCGGGATGCCCAGCGCGGCGATCCGGCCTGCCAGCACCACATAATCTTCGCGTTCGAGCGCGAAGCTCGAAATCGGGTCGCTGCTGTGCGTGTCAGCACCGAACGATACGATCAGGAACCGCGCACCCCATTTTGAAATCGCGTCGAGCGCGGTTTCGAGCGCCGGCGCATAGGACGGACCATCGGTGCCGCGGGGCAAGGGGAGGTTGAGCGTGGTGCCTTCACCCGCGCCTTCGCCGACCTCGTCGGCATGGCCCCAGTAGAAGGGGTAATCGGTGCGCGGATCGGCGTGGATCGAGGCGAAAAAGATATCGGGATCTTCGTAGAAGATGTCCTGCGTCCCGTTGCCGTGGTGATAATCGATGTCGAGCACCGCGACCGGTCCGAGCCCGCGGCTATGCGCCTCGCGCGCCGCGATGGCGGCGTTGTTGAGGTAGCAATAGCCGCCCATATAGTCGTGCCCGGCATGGTGGCCTGGCGGACGGCAGAGCGCGAAGGCATGCGCCTCGCCGCAGGTCGCGAGATGGTCGAGCGCGGTGAGCGCGCCCTGCGCCGACCAATAGGCCGATTCCCAGGTTCCTGCCGCAATCGGCGTCCCGGCGTCATAGCTGTACGCACCGAGGTCGGCGTCGACGCGCCCGAAGCTTAGCGGGCGCCGCCGCCTGACCGGAAAAGTATAGCCGATCGCATCGCCGTTGCGGCCGGCGGCAAGCCAGTCGCGGTGCGCGCGTTCGAGGAAATTAAGATAGTCGGTGTCATGCACTGCGAGCAGCGGCGCCATGCCGAAATCGCGAACCGGGCGCCAATCGCTGAACGCTTCGACGATCGAGCGCGGCCGCTCGATATTCTCCGCATAGGGTACCCAGTCGCCATTGTGCAGTTCGCGCAAGGGGGCGTGGGCGGTCTGGCGTTCGTCGAAGAAGAGTTTCACCTCTGATTCTGTCCTTCCATCCATTTCGCCAGCGTCCGGTCGCTGTGGCCGGCGACAATCTCGGCAAAGCCCTGCGCGCTTTCATCCTGACCCAGCTTGAAGCTGTGCTCGGCCGAACGGACGTGCGCGCGAAAGGCGATGATATGATCGAGCATCTTGTCATAGCGCGGCCCGAGACTTTCTGTCGACCACGCGCCGCCTTCCATTTTGGCAACGAGCTGCTCGGCGGCATCGCGCGTCTCGCCCTCGACGAATTCGACCTCGACTACGAAGCGCAGCACCGCATAATTCCACGTCGGGGCCCAGTCGGGTTTCGACAACAGCGACGTTGGAACATAGTCCGCGGGTCCGTCAAACAGGACCAACCCGCGCGGGTTTGTACGGAAATCGGCGACGAGCGGATTGCGGAGCGCACAATGTCCGAGCAGCGCGACCACGCGGCCCTCATCGTCCGTTTCCGCAATCAGCGGCAGCGGGCTGGCGTGAAAATCGCTCGAGATCACCCAGGCGAGCGGATATTCGGTAATCAGCCGCACGATGTCGGCGACGTCGCGTGGATCGTACAGCCCGGTCATGCCTGCACGATTTCACGGATCCACGCCGCCTGCTCGCCCAGCGCGCGATCGGCGAGGGGCGCGATCGACATCGCTTCGAGGAAGCTGTGCGTCGCGCCGACATAAGTGACCGCGTGCGTGGGTACCCCGGCGTCTTCAAGCTTGCGGGCGAAGGCGTCGTTGCAATCGGCCAATATGTCGCAATCGGCGATAGCGAGGAAGGCCGAGGGAAGGCCGGTCGGGTCAGCGCGCAGCGGTGCGACCAGCGGATCGGAAAGCTGCGCGGCGTCATCGACATAATTGGCCCAGAATATATCCATCTCGCCAGCGTCGAGTGAATAGTCGCCTGCGCCAAAACGGGCATAGCTGGGCGTGTGTTTAGGGTCGAACGCGCCATAGTTCAGCAGCATCGCAATCGGCAGCGGGCGCCCGCGCTGGCGCTGGAGCAGGCAGGTCGCGACCGACAGGTTGGCGCCCGCAGAATCGCCACCGATCAGTACGCGGTCGGCGTCGAGGTTCAGCGCGTCGGCTTGGCGTTCGATCCAGTCGAGCGCCGCGGCACATTCCTCGAGCGCGACCGGGAATTTGCTCTCGGGTGACAGGCTATAATCGATCCCGAGCACCGCGATCCCGGCGCGGGCGGCATATTCGCGCATCAGCCGGTCGTGCGTGTCGATGCTGAACAATGTCCAGCCGCCGCCGTGGATATAGAGCATTACGGGCAGCTTTTCGTCCGCGATCGGACGATGCAGCCGCAGGCGAACGCCCCCCATATCCAGTTCGGCGCTCTCCGCCATTATCGGGCCACCCTCGCGCCAAGGCGTACGTACGCGTTCGGCGACCTGCCGGCGGACCGCCATGCTGGCCCCGGCGGCGGCGCCATGTTCGACATAGGCGGCGTTGATCGCGTCGACAAAGCGCCGGATATCGGGGTCGGCCATGTCATCCTGCATGGTGCTCAAGCCGTTAGACATAGGTGGGATATCCTTCTCGAAACGGTCCTTGATCGCCTGATAGCTTTTACACGCCCGCATCTATCGCCCGATCGGGCCAATCACCGCACCGGACAGGCCAGTGGGCCCATAGCCGCTGGTCAGCGGCATTCGCGGCCTATATTGTGTGATTGTCTGAGACCTGTAAGGATTGGGCCATGAAGCATAGCGTCGATGTCCTGACGAACGACCGCCCGGTCATTGCGCTGCAGGATGAATACCCTGCCGGCTTCATCGACCCGATGCACAGCCACGACCATATCCAGATCCTCTATGCCTCGGCGGGGGTGATGTCGGTGCGCACGCCCGAGACGAGTTTCGTGATCCCGCCGCAACGCGCCGTCTGGCTGCCCGCGGGGACGCGGCACGAGGTCGCCTGTCGCGGCCCGGTGTCGCTCCGCACGCTCTACCTGCCCTGCGAGGGCCGTAAACATGAGAAGGAATGCCGCGTTTTCGAGGTGTCGAACCTCGTTAAATCGCTGATCCTCGAAGTCGTCGACTTTCCAGCGCTTTACGACGTCAACGCGCGCGAGGGGCGGATTATCACACTGCTGCTCGACGAGATCGGCCGGATGCCGAATGCGCCCTATCAGGTGTCGATGCCGTCGAACCCGCGGCTGCTCCGCGTCTGCAACGCGATCATCGCCGACCCGTCGGATCCGCGCGATATCGACGATTGGGCCGCGCTTGCGGCGATGGGACGGCGGACCTTCACCCGCAGCTTCAAGCAGGAAACCGGGATGGGCCTTGCGGTGTGGCGCCAACAGGTGCGGCTGATGGAGGCGCTGTCGCTGCTCGCGGCGGGTGCGTCGATCACGCAGGTCACCTATGACGTAGGCTATGACAGCCCGAGCGGGTTTGCCGCGATGTTCCGCCGCGCCTTTGGCGTGCCGCCGAGCCAGTATCTGAAGCACTGACACCGCGGCGGCGTCAGGAGGGCTGAGTCGCACGCCCCTGGGTCGTCCGCGCCCATTCGGCGAGATCGCCGTGGCGCTTGATCGTCTTGAGGCACACCACGGTCTTGAGCCGCTGAACCCCGGGCAGCTTCGACAGATTATGGCGCAGCAGTTCGTCGAGATGGTCGGCCGACCGCGAAAAGATTTTGAGCAGATAGTCGCTCTCGCCTGCAGTGGTGTGGCATTCGACAACGGCGGGATGCGCCAGCACCGCGGCCTCGAAATCGGTATGCGCATCGAAGCGGATTTGCACCTCGACGAAGCTTTGGACGGCTAGGCCGATCGCGAGCGGATCGATCCGCGCGGCATAGCCTTCGATCACGCCGGTCTCCTCCAAGTTTTTCACGCGCGACCAGCACGGCGATTTGGACAGCCCGACCTGTTCGCCAAGATCGGCATAGGATTGCCGGCCGTCGCGTTCGAGTTCGGCGATGATCTTCCAGTCGAGCTTGTCCATGCGTTCCGTCCTGAATCGGGTTTTCGTGATAATGGGAATTTCTTATCCTAATTGACGGAACAATTTCCTGCAAATTCGATCTTGTGCGAAACGATGGTGGATTTTCTGCGATCTCTTGGTGCGAAATCCGCACAATGTTCGCATGGTGTCGGGCTATCTCTTGCGCCGAAGGGTTTGGAGAGAGACCTATGGCCGCGACACATATCTTCGATGCACCGCCCGAAGGTGTCGCGGCCAATTGGACGATGCCGCAAAACTGGGCGGCCTTCACCCCCGAGCAGCATGCGACATGGCGAACCTTGTTCGACCGGCAATCGGCGGCGCTCGATGGCTATGCGTGCCGGTCATTCCTCGACGGCCTTGGCATTCTGCGTAAGCTACAACCCGGCGTTCCCGATTTCGGAGAGCTCAACGCGCTGCTGAAGCCGGCGTCGGGGTGGGAGGTCGTCGCTGTGCCCGGCTGGATCCCGAACGAGCCCTTCTTCGAGCATCTGGCCAACAAGCGCTTTCCTGCCGCGAACTTTGTCCGCCCGCCCGAACAGATCGCATACAGCGAAGAGCCCGATATGTTTCACGACATATTCGGGCACATTCCCATGCTGACCGATCCTGCCTTTTCGGATTTTCTGGTCGCTTATGGCGAGGCGGGATTGCGCGCGGAGAAGCTTGGGGCGTCGGATTTTCTCGGACGACTCTGGCTCTACACCGTCGAGTTCGGCCTCGTGGTCGAGGACGGCGAACTCCGAGCCTTTGGCGGCGGCCTGATGTCGAGCTTTGCCGAAACGCTGTCGGCGCTGACAGCGCCCGAACCGCAGCGCATCTGGCTCGATATCGAGCGCGTGATGCGCACGCGGTATAATTTCGACGAATATCAGCAGACCTATTTCGTCGTCGCGGGTTTCGAGGATTTGCTCCGCGCGACCGAGGAAACCGATTTCGCGAGCATCTACCGAAAAATCGCGGGCGATCCGGCGCTCGAACCCGGGGATGCCCGGCGCGGCGATGTCGCCTATGAAGGACGCCTGCCGGCGGCACCGGCAAGCGGAGAGGCGTTCCTATGATAAGGCAGACGAGCGACGGCGGCACCCACATCTTCGAGACCGAGATCGACGGCGAGACGATCCAGTGGGACAATGGCCTGACCTATGCGCGGCATCTGCAGACCGCGCAGCTGTTATCGGCGCAGGTGCCGGTGTCGGACAAGCCCGACGAGATGCTGTTCATCATCATGCACCAGACGATGGAGCTGTGGCTGAAGCTGGTGCTGCACGAGGGGCGGCTGGTTTATGACGCGATCAAGGCCGACCGGCTGGAGATCGCGGGCAAGGGGCTCGACCGCATCGCGACGATCCAGCGGCATATGATCCATAGCTGGGAAGTGCTCGCGACGCTGACCCCGCACGACTTTCTGACCTTTCGCGGTTTCCTGCGCCGCGCGTCGGGGTTCCAGTCGCAGCAGTATCGCGAGCTCGAATATCTGCTTGGCAACAAGCGCGAGGATATGATGGTCGTCCACAAGGATGACCCGCAAGCAACTGAAAGACTGCGTGCAACTTTCGAGGCGCCCTCGCTCTATGACGAACTGTTGAAGCTGCTAGCGCGGCGCGGTTTCGACATTCCCGCCGATCATCTGGAACGCGACTGGACCAAGCCATACGGGGCGTCGGAGGCGGTCGAGAAGGCATGGCTCGCGATCTACACCGATCCCGAGCGGCACTGGGACCTCTACACACTCGCCGAGAAGATCACCGCGCTCGAATATTATTTTCAGGAATGGCGCTTCAAGCACATGAAGACCGTCGCGCGCGTGATCGGGCACAAGCCGGGGACGGGCGGGTCGTCGGGCGTCAATTATCTGGTGAAGGCGCTCAGTCTCAGCTTCTTCCCCGAACTCTGGTCGATGCGGACCGAAATGACCGCGCCGCGCGAAGGTGGCGACTATGCCGAAGGGAAGGGCGCATGAGCCGGATCTGGGACATTTCGCAGCCGCTGCATGCCGCGGTGCCGGTGTGGCCGGGCGAGCCCGCCTTTGCGCTGCACAGCCATGCGGTGATCGGCGACGGTTGCCCGGTCAATGTCGGGGGCATGTTCACGCCGCTGCACGCAGGGACGCATGGCGATGCGCCGCTCCATTATGCCAATGATGGCGCGTCGTCGGCCGATTGCGATCTGGATGCCTATATCGGGCCGTGCGTGCTGCTTGATCTGCGTCACGCGCGCGGGCGGGTGGAGATTTCCGATATCGACTGGACCGCGATCGAGGGCGCCGAGCGCGTCTTGCTGCGGACCTATGAGCAATTCCCGCACGAGCAATGGGACTCGGATTTCACTGCGATTGCCAGCGATGTGATTGCGCGGCTCGGTTCGATGGGCGTGCGGCTGATTGGCACCGACGCCGCCTCGCTCGATCCCGAACAGTCGAAGACGCTCGACGCGCATCAGGCGGTGAAGGCGGCGGATATGCGGATATTGGAGGGGCTCGTGCTCGATGACGTGCCACCCGGCCGCTACGAACTCGTCGCACTGCCGCTCCGTATCGTCGGCGCCGATGCCAGCCCCGTGCGTGCCATTTTGAGGGAAATCGCATGACCGATACGATGCTAGCCACCGATGTGTCGGCGCTCGACGCCGCCGATCCGCTCGCGCCTTTCCGCGAGCGTTTCCAGCTGCGCGAAGGCCTGATCTATCTCGACGGCAATTCGCTCGGTGCGCTGCCTAAGGCGACGGGCGACCGACTTGCCGAGGTCATTGGCAGCGAATGGGGCGAGGGGCTGATCACCTCGTGGCTCGGCGCCGAATGGTCGACCGCGCCGCGGCGAATCGGCGACAAGATTGGCCGGCTGATCGGCGCCAACCCCGGCGAGATCGTCGCGACCGATTCGACTTCGGTCAATATCTTCAAGGCTTTGACTGCCGCACTTTCGTTGCGGCGTGAGCGGACGGTAATCCTGTCCGAAGCCACCAACTTTCCGACCGATGTCTATATGATGCAGGGCATCGAGGCTTTTTCGGGCGGACGCGTCAAGGCGGTCACTGTGGCGCCCGACGCGGTCGTCGATGCGCTGAACGACGATGTCGCGGTGCTTTTGCTGACGCAAGTCCACTATAAGTCGGGCCGCGTGCGCGACATGGCCGCCATCACGAAGCGCGCGCACGAAGTCGGCGCGCTCGTCGTCTGGGATTTGAGCCATAGCGCTGGGGCGATCCCGGTCGACCTCAACGGCGCCAACGCCGATTTCGCGATCGGTTGCGGATACAAGTTCCTTAACGGCGGCCCCGGTGCGCCAGCCTATCTGTTTGCCGCCGCGCGGCACCATGCCGCCACGCCGGTGCTGTCGGGCTGGTTCGGCCATGCGCGCCCGTTCGCGTTCGAGGAGGATTATGACCCTGCCGCGGGGATCGAGCGTTTCCAGTGCGGCACGCCGCCTGTGCTCGGCCTGTCGGCATTGGAAGTGGGCGTCGACCTGATGCTCGAAGCCGATATGGCCGAAATCCGCCGCAAGTCCCTCGCGCTCGGCGACCTGTTCATCGAGCATATGCAGCCCTTGTGCGACGCCTACGGCTTTGAACTGGTGAGTATGCAGGACCATGCGGAACGTGGCAGCCAGGTCGCCTATGCGCATCCGCAGGGCTACCAGATCGTGCAGGCGCTCAAGGAATTTGACGTCATCGCCGATTTCCGCGCGCCCGACATCTTGCGCTTCGGGCTGACGCCGCTTTACCTGCGCTATCGGGACATCGTTGAAACGATCGAGCGGCTGGACAAGGTCTGCGCGACGCGCGCGTGGGACAAGCCACAATATCACCAGCGGGCGGCGGTGACATGAGCGACGTGTCGGCACCCTTCCTGCCCAAATCGCGCGTCGCCGCGGTGCAGGCGGCGCCGGTCTTCCTCGATACCGCGCGCACGGTCGACAAGGCGTGCGCGCTTATCGCCGAGGCGGCCGGAAATGGCGCTGCGCTTGTCGCCTTCCCCGAAGTGTTCGTGTCCGCCTATCCTTATTGGAACTGGCTGATGACGCCGATTGAGGGCGCCGAGTGGCACGAGCGCCTGTATCGCGCGTCGCTCTTGGTCGACGGGCCCGAGGTCGCGGCGCTCTGCGCCGCCGCGCGCGACCACGCCTGCACCGTCGTGATCGGGATCAACGAACGCGATCCGGTCAGCGTCGGCACGCTCTACAACACCAATCTGATCATCGGTGCCGACGGCAGCCTGCTCGGGCGGCACCGCAAGCTGGTGCCGACCTGGGCCGAAAAGCTGACCTGGGCGGGCGGCGACGGCAGCTCGATCCGCGTCTATGACACGCCCGTCGGGCCGCTCGGGACGCTCGCGTGCGGCGAGAATACCAACACGCTCGCCCGCTTCGCCTTGCTGTCGCAGGGCGAGCTGGTTCACGTCGCCAATTATATCGCGCTGCCCGTCGCGCCCGCGTCGTACAATATGGCCGAGGCGATCAAGATCCGCGCGACCGCGCACAGCTTCGAGGGCAAGGTGTTCACGATCGTCGCCTGCTCGGCGATAAGCCCCGAAATCATCGACGCGATGAGCGCTGACCGGCCGCAGAATCGTGATCTGCTGTCGCGGCCGAACAGCGCCTTTTCGGGAGTGATCGACCCGCACGGCAATCTGGTGGGCGAGGCGCTGATCGACGACGAGGGTATCGTTTACGCCGATATCGATCTTGGCGACTGTATCCGCCCCAAGCTGATGCACGACATCATCGGCGGCTATAACCGCTTCGATATCTTCAACCTGACGGTCGACCGGACTCCCCGCGCGTCGGCCCTGTTTGTCGACGAGCCGCAGCCCGTCGATCCCGACGAGGAGGAGCCGTCATGACGGGAAATTCCACGGTCATCGATCCGCGCGACGACGTGCTCGGCCGCGCGCGCGTCACCGACACGCCCGAACTCGAAGCCTTTTATCAGGAGCTTGCGGTGCGCAATGCAGGCGCGTTCTGGAAGCGCGCGAATGCGATCGAGCCGTGGGAACCCGAAACGCGCTATCGCCCGACGCTGTGGCGCTACGCCGAGATGCGCGACATGTGCCTGCGCGCGCTCGATCTGGTGAAGCCCGAGGAAGCGGGGCGCCGCGTCGTCACCCTGCTCAACGACAGCGATGCGGGGCGCGAGAATGTCGCGGTGTGCGGCTGGCTGTTCAGCGGGATGCAGGCGATGCGCCCCGGCGAAATCACTCCTGCGCACAAGCACACCGCCTCGGCGCACCGCTTCATCATGGAGGGAAAGGGCGCCTATACCGTCGTCGACGGGCACCACATCACCCTCGGCGCCAACGATTATGTGCTGACCCCCAACGGTGCCTGGCACGACCATGGCGTCATCGCCGGGGGCGAGGTGTCGATCTGGCAGGACGGGCTCGACATCCCGCTGATGAACAGCCTCGAGACGAATTTCTATGCGGTCTACGATCAGCCCGCGCAGACGGCCGCGTTTCCGGCGGACGACCTGCCGCTGAGCTATGGCGGCGCGGGGCTGCGGCCCGAGGGCGTGCCGGCGTGGGAGAAGCCCTATTCTCCGGTGATGGTCTATCGCTGGGAGCCGACGCGTGACGCGCTATGGAACTTCGCGAAAGTGTCCGAGGGCACACCCTTCGACGGGCATATGGTGCGTTATTCGAACCCGCTGACCGGCGGCTGGGCTCTCCAGACGATGGGCGCGCATATGCAGATGCTCAAACCCGGCTTCCGCGGCAAGGCGCACCGTCACACCGGCAATGTCGTCTATAATGTCGCGGGCGGGCGCGGCTATTCGATCATCGGCGGCGAGCGCTTCGACTGGGGCACGCATGACATTTTCTGCGTGCCCGCGTGGATGTGGCACGAGCATGTCAATCTCGATCCTTCCGAAGAGGCGTTCCTCTTCTCGTTCAACGATTTCCCCGTGATGGAGGCACTCGGCGTCCGGATCGAGGAAGCCCTCCAAGAAAATGACGGACATCAAACATGCGCTTCGTGACATATCGCACGGTCGAGACCGAACCGCGGCTCGGCCTTCTCCACGACGGGCTCGTCATCGACGTCGAATATTTCGGCGAGGCGATCGGCAATGACATGCCTTCGACAATGCTCGATTTTATCGATCTGGGCCCGATCGCGCTGCGCTTCCTGAAGGAAGCGGTGGCGGCGGCGACCACCGCCGACCTGATCGGCACTTCGTTGCCTCAGGGCAACGTCAGCCTGCTCGCGCCGATCCCGCGGCCGCGCAAGAATATCTTCGGAATTGGTCTGAACTATACCGAGCATGTCGCTGAATCGGCACGGTCGCTCGACACATCAAACGAACTACCGCAACAGCCTGTGATCTTCTCGAAGCCGCCAACTGCGGTCGTCGCGTGGAACGACCCGATCCGCCACAATGCGAAGGTGACGCAGCAGCTCGACTGGGAAACCGAACTCGCGGTGATCATCGGCAGCACCGCGCGCCGCGTTGCCGAGGGTGACGCGCTGAACCATGTGTTCGGCTATACCGTGATCAACGATGTGTCGGCGCGCGATTGCCGCCGCGCGGGACAGTGGATCGTGTCGAAGGGGCAGGACAGCTTCGCGCCGATGGGGCCGTGCATCGTCACCGCCGACGAAATCGGCGATCCGCACAATCTCAATATCCTGACGCATGTGAACGGGGTGGAGAAGCAGAACAGCAACACGCGCTTCATGCTGTTCAACGTGCCCCAGTTGATCGCGGATATTTCGAGCGTGATGACGCTCGAACCCGGCGACATCATCGCGACGGGTACGCCCGCGGGGGTCGGCGCGGGCCGGACGCCGCAGGAGTTCATGTGGCCGGGCGACGTCGTCGAATGCACCGTCGAGGGCATCGGCACGCTGCGCAATCCGATCATCGCGGTCTGAGGCGTCCAAGATGACACGCCCCATCCGCATCGGGCAGATCGTGCCCAGCTCGAACGTCACGATGGAGACCGAGATTCCGGCGCTTCTGCGTGCACGCGAGGCGATCGCACCCGAACGCTTCACCTTTCACTCGTCACGGATGCGGATGAAGAAGGTGACGAAGGAGGAACTCGCGGCGATGGACGCCGATTCCGACCGTTGCGCGCTCGAACTGTCCGACGCCGCGGTCGATGTGCTCGGCTATGCCTGCCTCGTTGCGATCATGAGCATGGGCGAAGGCTATCACCGCGTGTCGGAGGCGCGGTTGCACAAGCGCACGGTCGAGAATGGCCGCGCCGCGCCCGTCGTCACCAGCGCGGGGGCGTTAATCGAAGGGCTGGCAGCGCTGAAGGCGACGCGCATCGCGCTCGTCGCGCCCTATATGAAGCCGCTGACACAGATGGTCGTTTCCTACATTCAGGATGAAGGCGTCGAGGTAAGCGATTGGCTTGCGCTCGAAATTCCGGACAATCTGGAGGTCGCGGCGCAGGATCCGGCGAATCTGCTCGAGCATTACAAAAGGCTCGACCTGACCGGCATCGACGCGCTCGTGCTGTCGGCATGCGTACAGATGCCGTCGTTGCCCTCGGTGCAGAAGATCGAGGATGCGATCGGCTTGCCCGTCGTCTCGGCGGCGATCTGCACGGCGCACCAGATGCTCACGCGTCTCGGGCTTTCTACCGAGGTTCCGGGCGCCGGAGCGCTACTCTCCGGCCGTTATTGATCGACGGCTGCGGGCGGCGCGATCACCGCCGCCGCCGCGACATCGTGCGTCACATTGGCGACCGTGCGGAACATGTCGGGGATGACGTCGATCGCGAGCAGGATCGGTAGCAGTTCGATCGGCGCGCCGATCGCGATCGCGGTCGGGGCGACCGAGGCATAAAAGCTGATCTGCCCCGGCATCCCGAGGATCGCGAGCGACGACAGGACCGCGAGTGGCAGGGCGACCGCGAGTTGCAGCGGCGAGACTTCGACGCCCGCCATCCACGCCAGCGCCAGCGCCATCATCACCGTGTTCGACGGCGCGGTGATCTTGAACGTCGCGACCGCCATCGGCAGGATCGCCGCGGCATTACGCTCCTCGATGCCGACGCGCTCTGCGCTCACCATCATCGCGGGAAGCGTTGCGATCGACGATTGGGTGCTCGCGGCGATGGCCTGCGCGGGCGCCATGGCGCGCGCAAAGCGTCCGAGCGGAACTCCCCCGGCGAAGCGCGCGATGGCATAGCCGAGGACGATCAGCACCAGCGTCACCGATATCGAGATCGCGAGATATTGGGCGAGGATCGCGAGCACCGCGGTCCCGACGGTCGCGCCGATCGCCAGCGCGAGCGCAAAGATGCCGATGGGCGCGACGCGCAATACCCAGCCGACCACGACAATCATCGCGTCGGCAAGCCCGCGCAGCGGCTGGAGGACGGCTTCGGCGCGGTCGCGGTCGATCTTGCCGACAGCGAGACCGAGCACCAGCGCAAAGATGACGAGCGGCAGGACCGCGCCCTCGGCGGCCGACGCGACGACGTTGGTCGGGATCATCGCGCGTATCGTCTCAGCTGCGCCGGGGACCGCCGGTGCGGGCGGAGCGGGGAAGAGGCTGCGCAGCGCGGCAATGTCGGCAGGCGCGATGGTGACCGCGCCGAGCAGCGGCGGGACCATCAGGGCGCCGATGACCGCCGAGACGATCAGCAGGCCGATCAGCACGAGCGGCAGGCGCCGCCCGAGCCGTGCTGCCTCGTGATGGTCGCCCATGCCCAGGCTGGCGACCCCGGTCGCAACAAGCGCGAAGATCAGCGGAACGATCGTCATGCGGAGCCCGTCGAGCCATATGCCACCGACCAGCTGCGCCGCCTCGACCACGGGAGAGGATGCCGCGACAAAGGTACCGACGGTAAAACCGGCGACGAGCGCGACGATCATCCAGCCCGATCCGGGCATGCGCGTGGCCCAGGCCCGTGCGCGCGAAATCACCATGAGTCCAAATCCCCCTGACCCCAGCATGCCGATGCATGCCGGGGCGGTCAAAGCCTTTGCTGTGTTCGGTAGCCGAGCGTCAGTGCGTCTGTGGCACGCCGAGTTCGGCAAGCAGCGTATCGCGCAGCGCGTCGAATTCCTCGCCGCCGGCGCGGCGCGGGTGCGGCAGGCGGACGCGCGTGTCGTAGCCGATCCGCCCTTCCTTGAGCACGAGGATGCGGTCGGCGAGCAGGATCGCTTCCTCGACATCGTGCGTGACGAGCAAAGTCGCGGGGCCGTGCGCCTGACACAGTTCGCCGATCAGCCGCTGCATCTTGAGCCGCGTCAGCGCGTCGAGCGCCGCAAAGGGCTCGTCGAGCAGCAGCAGGCGCGGTTCGCGCACCAGCGCGCGCGCCAGCGCGGCACGCTGCGCCTCGCCGCCCGACAGCGTCGCAGGCCAGGCATCGGTGCGATGATCGAGCCCGACCTCGGCGAGCGCGGCTTCGGCGCGCTCGCGCGACGCGTCCTTGCCCGACAGGCCGATCACGACATTCTTCCACACGCTCTTCGACTGGACGAGCCGCGGTTCCTGGAACACCACGGTGCGGGCTTCGGGAACCCACGCTTCGCCGCCGTCGGGCGCGTCGAGCCCGGCGAGGATGCGCAGCAGGGTCGTCTTGCCGCTGCCCGACGCGCCGAGCAGCGCGACGAATTCGCCGCTGTGGATCGTCAGGTTCAGGCTGTCGAGGACATTGGTGCCGGTGAAATTGCGGCTGACGTCGCTGACCTCGACCGCGACCGGGCGGTGCGAAAAGTCAGGCGCGGCGACGCGCTCGGCGGCGGCGAAGTCGATCGAAAGGACGGCGGACATCGATAAATCTCCTATCGTATGGCGACGCCCGCGCGCCACGGCATGAACAGCCGTTCGAGCGAGCGAACGATCAGATCGGCGCTGAGGCCGAGCACGGCGTAGATAGCGATGCAGATCAGGATGACGTCGACCTGCTGGTACATTTGCGCGCTGTTGAGCAGGTAACCGAGCCCGGCGGAGGCATTGATCTGTTCGGCGGCGATCAGCACGAGCACCGAGACGCCGAGCGCGAAGCGCAGCCCGGTAAAGATCTGCGGCAGCGCGAGCGGCAGCACGACCTCGAGGATCAGGCTGCGGCCGCCAAGCCCGAAGCTGCGCATCGCCTCGATCACCTTGCGGTCGACGTTGCGCACCCCGGCATAGGTGTTGAGATACATCGGAAACATCGTCGCGAGTGCGATGAGCAGCAGCTTCGGCGCCTCGCCGATCCCGAACCAGACGATGAACAAAGGCACGAGCGCGAGGAAGGGGATGGTGCGCAGCATCTGGAGCAGCGCATCGAAGACTTCCTCACCAAGGTTCGACAGCCCCGCGATGGTGCCGAGGATCAGCCCGAAGATGATGCCAACGGTACCGCCGACGAGCGCGCGGGTGAGCGAGGTCGCGATCTGCGAGGCGAGCGCCTGTTCGGTCCACAATTGCTGCCACCCTGCGACGATACCGGCAGGCGAGGGGAGGATCGAGGGATCGATCCATCCCGCGCTCGTCGAGATCGCCCACAGCGCGACGATGATCAGCGGCCCCGTCGCGCGGCGCGCGAAGGAGAAGCGCTCGGACCGGTTTCCCGTCTTGCGGACGACCGGCTGGACGAGCCGGCCGGGGTCGCCCGCGAGCGCGATCGGTGTCGGCGCGTTCACTTCGCCACCTCCTGCGCCGCGACGATATCGTCGTAACGCTTGTCGAAGATTTGCGAGGCGTCGAGCTTCTTGCGGATCAGCCCTTCCTTGAAGAACAGATCGGCCTCGTCCTGATGCGCCGCAATAATCGCATCGCTGATCGGCGCATAGCTGGCCGGCGCGCGCGTGATGATCTTTTCGGCGATCTTTGCGTCGACATTATAGCGTTTGGCGAGCGCAGGTGCCGCCTTGGTCGGGTTCTCGCGCTGCCAGCGCGTCGCCCGTGCCGCCCGCGCGACGAGGTCGCCGATCGCTTTGGCCTTGACCGGATCGGCGAGCGCCGCATCGGACGCCACCAGATAGAAGAAGCCCGGCGTGTTGGGCGGTGCGCCGCTCGCGAGCACGCGTACCTTCCCGGCATCCAGCGCCTGCGTCAGATAGGGCTCGCCGATCGTGATCGCGTCGGCCGATCCTTTGTCGAGCAGCCCGGTGCCGAAACCCGTCGCCTGCACCGGCTTGATGTCCTTCAGCGACAGCCCCTGTTTGTCGAGCAGCCGCGCGACGAAATAGTGCAGGACCGTGCCCTTCATGAACGACACCGACTTGCCCTTGAGGTCGGCGATGCTGCGGATCGGCGAATCGGGTTTGACGACGAGCGCATAGGGCGAGCCGCCGCCGTCGACCGTCTTGCTGACAGCGACGATTTTCACCGGGCTGCCCGCCGCCTGCGCAAAGATCAGCGGGGTCTCGGCCATCCAGCCGACATCGAGCGAGCCGCCGGTCTGCGCCGCGATGATTGGCGGCCCGCCGACGAAATTGGCCCATTCGATCTTGTAGTCGGTGGGCGCGCCTTCGCCCGACACGTCGAGCGACGATTTGAGCGCGTGCAGCTGGTCGCCGATCTTGATCGTCGTGCCACTGTCGGCCGCGCCGCCGCACGCCGCGAGCGAAAGGAAGGCGCCGGCGACGAGCGCGCGGAAAGGGGTGAGGGAGAGTTTCATCTGCTGATTCAAGTCAGACGTTCGGGCCGACCGGGCGGTCGCCGACGATCGTCACGCGCTCCATGTGGCGCGCCTCGCTATAGTCGGGGACGGCGTAATGCTGCGTCGCGCGATTGTCCCAGAAGGCGATCGAGCCCGGCTGCCAGCTCCACCGCACCTGGAATTCGGGGCGCTTCACCTGATCGAACAGCCGCGCGAGCAGCGCCTTGCTCTCCTCTTCGGGCAGCCCGACGATGTGCCGCGTGAACACCGAATTGACGTAAAGCACCTTCTCGCCGGTCTCGGGATGGATGCGCACGACGGGATGTTCGACCGGCGGGAAGCTGGCGCGCAGCGCGTCCTTCTTCTCTTCGGTGTCGAGGAACTGGATGAATACGCTCGGGTCGTGGATCGCGGTCAGCCCGTCGATCCGTTCCTTCGTCGCCTCGTCGAGCGTCTCATAAGCGGCAACCGCGTTGGCGAAAACCGTATCGCCGCCGAGCGAGGGGGAGACGCGCTGGATCAGGATCGACGCCGCCGAGGGTTCGGTGCGGAAGGTCGTGTCGGCGTGCCAGTTGCTGTCGGTCGACTGACGATATTTGCCTTTCAGTTCCTGCGATATCAGCGGCAGGATTTGCGGATAGTCGGGCAGTGAGAAGACCGGATGCTCCTCAAGATCGCCGAACGCAGCGCCGAGCGCGATATGCTGTGCGCGCGTCAGATTCTGATCGCGGAAAAAGAGCACCTTATATTGAAGCAGCGCCGCCCGCAGCGCGTCATAGGTCGGGCGATCGAGCGGCTGCGCGAGGTCGATCCCGCCGATCTGCGCGCCGAGGCTGGGTTGCAGCGGAGTGATGTCGAAGAGTTTGGTCGCGGTTTCGCTATGTTCGAGCGTCTGGACGGTCATGTCGAATTCCTTGTCGATTGGGATCGCAGCGCAAAGCGCGCGACAATGCGGTCGGCGAACCGCCAGGCGGCGCCGGAAAAACGGCTTGGGTTCAGGGAAGCATCCGGTTCGGATGCGGTCCGCTATCGCGGCGGGGAGTGTTGCATCGTATCACCTCATCATATGAGGGGAACACGATACCTGGCGCTGTCGCCTGAGCATCGCGCGCTTTAGCTGTTGGTAACGCGGAGCAAGCTGCTTCCCGGTCAAAAGCCGCGGATCCCGGGAAAAATGCCTCGCCGGTCGGGATCAGGCCAGCAACTCAACTTGATCGGTAGAGTTGGCGGCGTCAAGCGTAGTTTCGCTTTCATGCCGCAAAGCATCGCTCGGTTCGGCCGGTCCGACGCGCCGGGCCGAAGCGTCTCGTTCCGGTCGCGAAAAGCGTCATTCTGGCACTTAATCCAGGCGGGATCCTACCGTAAATTGTGTAAAATACGAAAACTTCGCTGTCTAATGACCAACCGGGCCGCGCAGGCTTTCGTATTTTTCGACGGAGGTCACGTTAACTATGATCCGCACTATGATTGAATTACAAGCTTAATTCAAGTAATGTGGAGAGGTGGGGATTGTGTATTTCGCAGTATAGACAGGCAGCTATGCTTCCATTCTGTGCTGCTTCGATAAGGTATATGACATGAACCAACGTCCCCTCTCCAATCCGGTAGAGGAACAGGAAGGCGCCTCCGACACCGATCGTCGTGGCGGTGATCGCTATCGCACGGTCTGGCGGATCGCCAAGGTGATCCGCAATGGCGACGCGGGTTTGTGGCGCGTCCGCAATATTTCCGACAAGGGTATGATGCTCGCGGCCGACGTTCCGATCGCGGTCGGTGAACAGTTGGAGATCGCGCTTTCGGATACGGTTATGATCCGCGGCGAAGTCGTCTGGTCCGACGCCGGCCGTTGCGGCGTGTCGTTCGACAAGGAAGTCGATGTCGCCGATGTGCTGAAGCAATTGGCCGCCGAACAGCGTGCCACCGGTTATCGCCAGCCGCGCCTGCCGGTCAGCACGCAGGCGCAGGCGGTCACCGACGACGGCACGACCGGCATCGAACTCGTCGACCTGTCGCAGAATGGCGCCGGATTCATCCACGACGGCCATCTGGAGGTCGGCAAGGAATTCGACCTGATCCTCGCGGGCGACGTCAAGCGCCGCGCGATCGTTCGCTGGTCGCGTGCCGGGCGCGGCGGTCTATGGCTGACGCAGCCGCTCGACCGCGCCGACCTCGAAAGCATCCATCGCTTCGAAAGCTGACGTCAGGCCCCGCGCGCGATCTTCGCCCAGGGATTCAGGTCGGGTTCGGCGATTTTTATCAGCTTGTTGCGGTCGCGATGCAGGAAAGGCTCGTCGCGGCCCTTCACGACCAGCGTCGTGTCCGACACATAGCTCCACGACCCGTCATCGTGAAAATCGATCGTCAACTGATAGGCGTCGGTCCGAAAGGCAAGATCGAGAAACGTCGTCGAACAAATGCCATATTCGGTCTCGCCGCGCGTGGCCTTGACAACGAGTCGCTTGGCATCGCGCTCGGCATGCCCCGATGCGATCGCGATCTGCCCGCGCGGGATCGCCAATGTTTGCAGTATCAGGCCGGTCGATACCTCATACAGCCAATAGCCGACCTGGTCGTGGAAGCTGATATCTTCCTCGCGCGTGTTGACATGCTGATGATAGCGCAGACCGTAGAAGAGCTGCGGGCCGTTCGCCTGCGGGTCGATCGGCTGCATCTCGATCCGCTCATAATATTGGCGCGTCTCGGGGCCGTCGGCCTTGGGGTTGATGTCGACCCCGCGCTGTCCTTCCCAGACGCCCGCAAGGCGGCGCAGCGGGCCGAGGTTGGCGAGCGTTTCGGGATCGACGTCCTCGGGCTCGGTGAAGATGTCTTCCGGAAGGTCCATGTCGTTTCCCCGCTTTAGCCTTCATCCGCTATTGCCCGCGCCCGCCGCTAAAGCAAACCAAACCAAGGTGTGGGTTCGCGGGGCCGGTGCCATCGTCTATCCTGCGCGTATCGGTCAAGCTTCGGGAGAGAGGCCATGATGAACCGCCGTGATTTTTCCGCCGCCGTCATCGGTGGTGCGGCCGTCCCGCTCCTCATGGGTGCCGCGCGGGGAGCGACGCCACCCGGGGTCAGGGCACGCAATATTGTGCTCGTTCACGGGCTGTTTGCCGACGGCTCCTGCTGGGCCGACGTGATATCGCGGCTGCAGGGAATGGGCTTCAACGCAACGTCGGTCCAGAATCCACTGACGACGCTGGGCGAGTCGGTCGCCGCCGCCGAGCGCGTTCTGGCGCGGCAGGACGGGCCAACGGTGTTGGTCGGACACAGTTTCGGCGGCATGATCGTGACGCAGGCCGGGGGCCATCCCAATGTGTCCGCGCTCGTCTACGTCGCGGCGCGGGCACCCGACGCGAATGAGAATTATGGAGCTTTGGCCGCGACCTATCCGACGCCGCCGGCGACGGCGGGCATCGTCTATGACGGCGACGAAGGGCGGCTGACCGAAGCGGCCTTCCTGCGCGATTTCGCGGGCGATCTGCCCGAAGCGAAGGCGCGGCTGCTCTATGCGGTGCAGCAGCCTTTTCAGCGAGCCTTGCTGAGCGGGCAGGTGACACAGGCGGCGTGGCGGTCGAAACCAAGCTTCTATGCCGTGTCGAGCGACGACCGCACGATCAACCCCGACCTCGAACGCTTCATGGCGAAACGGATGGGTGCGAAGACGATCGAACTCAAGGCGAGCCACCTGTCGATGATTTCACAGCCCGAGGCGATTACGAAGTTGATCGTCGAGGCCGCGCGCGCCTGACGGCGCCTCAGATGTCCTCGACGAGCCGCCCGTAAAGCTGCGGCCGGCGATCGCGGAAAAAGCCCATGCCGGCGCGGTGCTTTGCGGCGCGGTCGAGATCGATCGTCTCGATCAGTACGCCGGTTTCGGCGGCGCCAAATTCCTGGGTCAAATCGCCCCATTCGTCGCTGATGAAGCTGTGGCCATAGAAGTTGGCCTCGCCCTCGGTGCCGATGCGGTTCGACGCGATCACCGGCATGCAGTTCGACACGGCATGGCCCTGCATCGCGCGGCGCCACATGCGGCTGGTGTCGAGGTCGGCGTCATAGGGCTCGCTGCCGATCGCAGTCGGATAGAACAGCAGTTCGGCGCCCATCAATGCCATCGCGCGCGCGCATTCGGGATACCATTGGTCCCAGCAGACGCCGACGCCGATGCGGGTGCCAAAGACGTCCCAGACCTTGAAGCCGGTGTTGCCGGGGCGGAAATAATATTTCTCTTCATAGCCGGGGCCGTCGGGGATGTGGCTCTTCCGGTACGTCCCCATGATCGACCCGTCGGGGCCGATCATCGCGAGCGTGTTGTAATAATGCGGCCCGTCCTTTTCAAAATAGCTCGTCGGGATCGCGACCTTCAGCTTTTGGGCGAGCGCCTGCATCGCGATGACGCTCGGATGCTCAGCCGTCGGGCGCGCCGACGCGAACAATTCCTCATCCTCGACCTGACAGAAATAGGGCCCCTCGAAGAGTTCGGGGGGCAGGATCACCTGCGCGCCCTTCGCGGCCGCTTCCTCGACCAACGCGGTCACGGCGTCGATATTGGGCTGGACAGGGCCGGGCAGGGGGAGCTGCAGCGCGGCGACGGTGATGGTGCGGGTCATGGGCGGGTCCGTGATGGCTCGAATCGAGCCGGAATATAGGGGGCTTCGCGGCCGATACTAGGATGGAAGCTGCTGGCTCGAGCAATGAAAGCTGCCGCCTCCGACGATGATCCCGCGCGCGGGCACGCCGACCGCGCGGCGATCGGGGAAGAGCGCGGCGAGCGTATCGACCGCGGCCTGATCGTTGGCGACACCATAGGTCGGCACGACGACAACGCTGTTGCCGATATAGAAGTTCATATAGCTCGCCGCCGCGATTTCGCCGTCCACTTCGACGCGGCCGGGCGAGGGCAGGTCGACGATCTCGACCCCGCCGAACGCGGCGGTGCGCGCGCGCGCGTCGGCATAGATATGCGCATTGGGGTCGTCATTTCCTGCTGCGACGGGCAGCGCGAGCCGCCCTTCGCCGACGAAACGCGCCAGATTGTCGACATGGCCGTCGGTGTGATCGCCGACCAGCCCATTACCGAGCCACAGCAACCGGTCGATCCCGAGCGACTGGTGGAGCCGCACCGCGATATCCTCGCGCGTCAGCGTCGGATTGCGGTTCGTGTTGAGCAGGCATTCTTCGGTGGTGACGCAAAGGCCGGTGCCGTCGACGTCGATGCCGCCGCCTTCGAGCACCCAGTCCTGATCGTCCACCGGCAGGCCGGATCCGGCGGCGAGCGCGGCACCCACCTCCTGATCGCCCGGCATGATGAACTTCTCGCCCCACCAGTTGAATTCGAAATTGCGCGCGCGTCGTGCGGGGCCGGTGCCGGCGATGATCGGCCCCGTATCGCGCAGCCAGATGTCGCCCAAGGGCTGGACCAGGATGCGCACGCCGGGATCGACGAGCGCGGCGGCGATATCCGCCTGCCGCGCGTCGTTGACCACCAGCCGCACCTCTTCGCCGCGGCCGCCGTCATGGACGGCGTTGGCGAAGGCGGCGACGTCGCGCCGTCCTTCATCGATCGCGCCCGCCCATTCCTCGGCGAGGTGCGGAAAACCGATCCAGACGGCCTCGTGCGGCGCCCATTCGGCAGGCATTTTCAGCGTCATGGGCGCGCGCTCTTTCCGCTTATTTGCCGGCGCGCGACTTGTCGCGGGCGGCGCGGAATTCGTCGCCCTCGACCCAGTTCGGCCATGCGTCGGTCATCGCGAGCATGCGGCCCGCGGCGTAATACAGGCGCAGGTCCGACATCATACCCGCCCAGTTGGTGATCGCCTCATATTCGTCGCCCGGCGCGTGGTAGCGGTTCTTTTCATAATCTTCCGATGCCTTCTTGCCGGCCTCGGTGCCGCCTTCGACCAGATCCTCGCCGCTGCCGAAGTTGAACATCGGCACGCCGAGCTTGGCGAAGCTGAAGTGATCCGAGCGGTAGTAGAAGCCCTTTTCGGGGGTAGGCTCGGCCTTGATCGTGCGGCCCTCCATCTTCGCGAGCTTTTCGACATAGGCGTCGAGTTCGGACTTGCCGCCGCCGACAACGACGATGTCCTTCGCCGGGCCGATCGCGTTGAGCGCGTCCATGTTCACACCGCCGACCGTCTGCGCGAGCGGGAAGATCGGATTTTCGGCATAGAATTTCGAACCGAGCAGGCCCGATTCCTCTGCCGTGACGGCAAGGAAAACGATGCTGCGGTCGGGTGCGCCGGCCTTGTGGAAGGCTTGTGCCAGCGTCACGAGGCCGGCAATACCGCTCGCATTGTCGACCGCACCGTTGCAGATGTCGTCGCCCGCGACGGGCGTGCAGCGGCCAAGATGATCCCAGTGGCCGGTGTAGAGCACATATTCGTCGGGACGCTTGGCGCCCGGCAGCACGCCGATGACGTTGCGCGACATCTTCTTCGAAATTTCATTGTCGAAGCCAAAGTTCGCCTTCACGCCCGTCAGCGCGACGGGCTTGAAGCCTTTCTTGCCAGCTGCGGCGCGCAATTTGTCGAGATCCTGTCCCGCGCTCGCGAAGAGTTCTTTCGCTTTCGGAAGCTGGATCCAGCCGTTGGCGACGGTCTGGTCGGCGCCGCCATTCTTGCTTTCGGCGAGGTAGTTCGCGCCGGTGTTGCTCGATTCGACGACGTTCCAGCCATAAGCGGCGGGTTCGGTGTCATGGACGATCAGCACGGCGGCTGCGCCCTGACGCGCCGCTTCCTCATATTTATAAGACCAGCGGCCATAATAGGTCATCGCGCGGCCGTTGAATTCGCCCTTGGCTTCCTTGGTCTGCCAGTCGGGATCGTTGACGAGGACGACGACGGTCTTCCCCTTCACATCGAGCCCGGCATAGTCGTTCCAGCCTTTTTCAGGGGCGTTGATGCCGTAACCGACGAACACGACGTCGCTGTCCTTGATTTCGGTCTTGGGCTGGACGCGATAGCTGAACGCGACATAGTCCTTCGCATATTGCGCGGTCACCGGGGTTTTTCCGCCGGTGAAGCTCAGCGGCGTCGCGTTCTTCGCGGTGATTTCGACCAGCGGCACGTCCTGCGTCCACTTGCCATTGTTGCCGGGCGTCAGCCCCGCTTCCTCATATTTCTTGATGATATAGGCGACGGTCTTTTCTTCGCCCGGGGTGCCGGGAGCGCGGCCTTCATAGGCGTCCGACGACAGTTCCTTGGTCACTTCCTGCAACGTCGCGAGCGATAGTTCGGGGATCTGGACATCGGGAATGGCGGTGGTCGTGGTCGCCGCCTTGTCGGAGGCGTTGCACGCGGCAACGGTCAAGAGAACCGCAAGCGCTGCGGTCGTTCGGGGGAAGCGAAGCATGGAAATTCCTTGGGTTTTCGAATTCGACTGACGGCTTGTGCCAGCCGCGACGCGCCGATGCAAGGCGGGTGACGATCGCGCGCGGTGCCGCAAATGCCGCCATTAGGGTTCCAAAAAGGCTTGATAATCTTGTCCCTATCGGCAGTCTGCGCGTCGAGACAAAACGGGGGAGTGCAATGATTTCAACGAAATGGACGGGGCGCGGCCTTTCGGTCGCGGCCCTGGCGGCAGCCTTGTCGCCGATGGCGGTGGCGGGTGCGCAAGAGACCGACAATGCGGGGCGTTTTGGTGCGATGGAATCGATCGTGGATGTCAGCCTCTCTCCCGACGGCAACCAACTCGCATTCGTCGAACAGGGCGCCGGCCTGGCGCGCAAGCTTTACATTGTCGATACGGCCGAAGGCGCCAAACCGCGCAGTATCCTGACCAGTACCGGGGGCAGCGACGGCAATCTCGACTGGTGCGGATGGGTGACCAATACGCGCCTCGCGTGCCAGACCTTTACACGTGACCAGATCGACGGGGAGGTGCTGCTGGCGAGCAACATGATTGCGCTCGATGCGGCGGGCGGCAACCTGCGCGTGCTCAGCAAGCGCCGCAGCTACCGGTCGCTCTATGCCGATTTTCGCGGCGGCAGCGTCATCGACTGGTCGTCGACCGAAAACGGCTCGCTCTTGATGACGCGAAGCTATGTGCCCGAAAACACGACCGGCAGCCTGATCGCCGTGCGCGCCGAAGGGCTGGGCGTCGATCGTGTCGATACCGTGAAAACGACGTCCCGTCGGGTCGAGGCCCCCAATCGGGACGCGATCGGCTATCTGTCCGACGGGCACGGCAATGTTCGTGTCATGGCGACGCAGGGTTTTTTGAGCAGCACGGGGCAATTCGATCCGGTGGTCCGCTACTTATTCCGGCCGAAGGAGGGCGGCTCGTGGCGCGCGCTGGCGCAAACCGACATCGTGAACGAGGACGGCTTCACGCCGGCGGCGATCGATGCCGCGACGAACCGCGTCTATGGATTCCGCAAGGTTGACGGGCGCAAGGCGGTCGTCGCGATGGCGCTGGACGGGAGCGGCGCTACGAGCACGATCTTCGCTCACCCGGCGGTCGATGTCGACAATATCGTACGCATCGGCCGCAACGGCCGGATTGTCGGTGTTTCCTATGCGACCGACCAGCGCGAGGCAGTGATTACCGACGCGCCGCTGGCGAAGATGACCGCTTCGCTGTCCAAGGCGCTCGGCGGCAAGCCCGTGTTGATCGTCGACGCCTCGGCCGACGAAAGCCGCTATCTGGTTCGCGCCGAGTCCGACACCGATCCCGGGGCTTATTATCTCTACACGCCCAAAGCGAAGGAGTTGCGCCCGCTGCTGTCTTCGCGCGTCCAGCTCGCGGAGACGACCTTGTCGCCAGTGAAGGCCATCACCTATCCCGCCGCCGACGGCACGATGGTGCCGGGCTATCTGACGCTGCCGCCGGGGCGCAGCGACGCGAAGGGATTGCCCGCCATGGTGATGCCGCACGGTGGCCCGTCGGCGCGCGATGAATGGGGTTTCGACTGGCTGGCGCAATATTTCGCGCAAAGCGGCTATGCCGTACTCCAGCCTAATTACCGCGGATCGTCGGGCTATGGCGACAAATGGTATCAGAACAACGGGTTCCAGTCCTGGAAGACCGCGGTCGGCGATATCGCCGACGGCGGGCGCTGGCTGGTGTCGGGGCAAGGCGCCGATCCGGCCAAATTGTCGATCGTTGGCTGGTCCTACGGCGGCTATGCCGCGCTGCAGTCGGGCGTCCTCGCCCCCGACCTGTTCAAGGCGATCGTCGCGATCGCCCCCGTCACCGACCTTGCACAGTTGAAGGACGAGGCGTCGCGCGAGGGGACGGGGCGGATCAACACCAAATTCATCGGCACGGGGCCGCATATCCGCGAAGGATCGCCTGCGCAAAACGCCGATGCGATCAAGGTGCCGGTGCTGATGTTCCACGGCACGTTCGACCAGAATGTCGACGTCGCCCAGTCGCGGACGATGCGCCGCGCGCTGGAGGGCAAGGGGAAACGCGTCGAACTGATCGAATATCCCGAACTCGCGCACAGCCTCGAAACGGGCGAGGCGCGCACCGACATGCTGCGCAAAATCTCGGCCTTCCTGCCGTACTGAACGAAAAGGGGCGGCCCGCGTGCGGACCGCCCCTTTTCCTCTTTGCCGGTTCGTCAGAACGCGTATTTCAGCGTCACGCGTCCATTTCGCGGCTCGCCATAGACGAAGCCGGGGAACCAGACGTTGCCGCTGAAGAACTTCTTGTCGAAAAGATTGTCGACGTTGAGCTGGAGCGACAAAGCCTCGGTCAGGTCATAGCGCGCCATCACATTCACGATGGCGTAGGCGGGCTGCCCGATCGGTTCGACGACCCCGGTACCAGGATTTTCTGCCGTGACCGGCGGGCGGCTTTCCCATTTGAACGCGCCGCCGACGCTGAGTCCGTCGAGCGTTCCGGTAAAGTCGTATCGCGTCGAGAAATTGAACACCCGGCGCGGTTGGTGCGCGAGCACGTCGAGGCCGTCGGCATCCTTTGCGCTGTAATCGCTCCACCCGACGCTGACGTCCCATTGCGGCGTCACCTTGCCGACGACTTCGAGTTCATAGCCCTTGGCGACGGTTCCCTTCGCGCCGCGATAGGCCGGATTCGACGTGCCCGGCACAACTTGCCCCGGATCGGGGACGGCCAGATTGTCCTGCTCGATGCGATAGACTGCGGCCGTCGCGAGGATCTGGCCATCGAGCAGCAGCGCCTTCACGCCGGCCTCGTAATTCTTGCCTTCCAGCGGGTCGAGAAGCCCCCCGTTGCGGTCGCGCACATCGCCCTGCGGCTTGAAGATATCGGTATAGCTTGCATAGACCGACAGATTGGAGGTGAAGTTGTAGATCAGCCCGGCATAGGGCGTGAACACCCCTTTGTACGACAGGCTATACGGTGTGCCGCCCCACGACGTCGGCCCTTCGTTACGCTTGAAATTGCTGAGGCGGCCGCCGGCGATCAGTTTCAGCCCGTCGACCAGGCTGATTCGCGTCGATCCATAGACCGCAAGCTGGGTGGTATCTCCGCCGGAGAGCACATAACGATCGCCCCATTCGGGTTCGGCAATCTCGCCGTCGAAGCTGTTGAAATCGCCGATCGGGTCGATCGCAATCGGGTCGCGATTGGTCCAGCCATCGTCGAGATAGCTCGCCATGGCGCCGACCGCTAGGTCATGCTCGCCGCCGAACAGGGTGAAGGGGCCGTTGGCCTGGATGCTTCCGTGCCATTGTTCGGGATTGGCCTTGTACCAATAGCCCGAGCTGTCGACGCCAAGGCCCGTCACCCGGTCAGGGATGCCGTCGAGCCACAGCAGCTTCGAATTTTCGAGGCCCTTATGATAACCGGCGTCGCCGCGGATGGTCCATCCGCCGCCCAATTCGTGCGACAACGTCACGAACGCCGAAATTTCGCTGGTATTCCAGTGGCCCCAGTCGGGGCCCGTGGTCTTCGACCGCGGCCAGTCGGTTCGCGTGCCGTCGCTGTACCAATAGGGAAGCTGCGCCCACAGCACCCCGTCGCGTTCGTCGCGCTGAAAACTGGCGCCGACGGACAGCTTGGTGCGCTCGCCCAGATCGGCGTCGATCACGCCATAAAGGAGCAGGCCCTTCCGTTCCTCGCGGTCGACGAAACCGTCCTGCCGGAACGCCTGAACCACGCCGCGTGCACGCACGGTGCCCGACGCGTTGAGCGGCGACTGGATATCGGCTGTCGCGGAGATGCGATTCCACGACCCGGCCTCAAGGCTGACATCGCCGGCAAATTCACGCTCGGTTGCGTGCTTGCGGATCAGGTTGACGACCGCCGATGGATCGCCGGCGCCGTGCATCAAGCCGGCGGCGCCGCGCACCAGGTCGACGCGATCATATTGCGCCGTGCTCGTCTCGCCAAAGCCGACATTGCCGTTGGCGAACGGCGCACCGTCTAGCTGGAAATTCTGGACTTCAAAACCGCGCGCGGAAATCGCGCTGCGACCGCGGTCGACGTCCTTTTTGGAAATGCCGACGGTGAAGTCGAGCGCATCGTTGATCGAGGTGAACGCCTGATCCTCGATCTGCTGCTGCGTGATGACACTGATCGTCTGTGGTGTTTCGATCGGGGAGAGCGGCAGGCCCGTGGCGGCGGTCGGCTGGTCGGTCCGGCCATAGCCCGAAACGACGATCACGTCATCGGCCTCATCGCCCGGCGCCTCGCCGGCTTGCTGCTGGGCGTGAAGCAGCGTCGGCGCGAACAACAATGCCGATCCGGTCAACAGCAAACGAAATGAACGACGCATCATAGTCCCCTTTTTAAAATTCCAACCCGGCGCGACCTGTCGTCGTCGGGTCGATCATTCATGTCACGGGCGGGGCACTAGTGCGACTAATTATCATTTGCAAGATAGGTGCGTATTGTTTGTTGCAGGATGGCGGTTCGGCGCGCGAGAGCGAGCGCCAAAACGAAAAGGGGCGGCCCGTCGCCGGACCGCCCCTTTGAATTCGATAGCGAACTCGATCAGCGCGAATAGAATTCGACGACCAGGTTCGGTTCCATCTTCACCGGATAGGGCACTTCGTCGAGCGTCGGAACGCGGACATAGGTTGCCTTGGTGCCGTCGATGGCCAGATATTCGGGCAGGTCGCGCTCGGGCAGGCTCTGCGCTTCGGCGACCAGCGCCATTTCCTGAGCCTTCTTGCCGAGGGTGATTTCGTCGCCCGGCTTCACGAGGCGGCTTGCGACGTTGCACTTCACGCCGTTCACATAGACGTGACCGTGGCTGACGAGCTGACGCGCCGAGAAGATCGTCGGGGTGAACTTCGAGCGGTAGACGACGGCGTCGAGACGGCGCTCAAGCAGGCCGATCAGGTTCTGGCCGGTGTCGCCCTTCATGCGCGATGCTTCGAAATAGTTCTTCTTGAACTGCTTTTCGGTGATGTCGCCGTAATAGCCCTTCAGCTTCTGCTTCGCGCGGAGCTGGATGCCGAAATCCGACATCTTGCCCTTGCGGCGCTGACCGTGCTGGCCGGGGCCATATTCGCGGCGGTTGACCGGGCTCTTGGGGCGACCCCAGATGTTTTCACCCATCCGGCGGTCGAGTTTATACTTGGCGCTCTGGCGCTTCGACATATGTCGTCTCCAATATGCTGTGTGCCGAAGGATTTCGGCGGTTCCCGGGTCGCACCATATGGGCAGATGCCATATGCGACCGCCGCTTCACCGGGGTGCGGGGTCCATTGCGAAGGCGCGCGGTTAGACGGCAAGGGCGGTAAAGTCAAGCGTTGCGGCGCAAGTTGGAGCGATGCCTCGACAGCGCCAAAAAAGCCGCTAAAGGCAGCGCGCATGACGTCCGCCAAACTTCCCCAAGACTGCGAAACGATGATCGAGGTCCGCGCCGGGGTCGATCAGGTCGACCGCGAGCTCGTCGCGCTGCTCGTCCGCCGTTTCGGCTATATGGATGCCGCGGCGCGCATCAAGACCGACCGGGCCAGCGTTCGCGACGAAGCGCGCAAGGCCGAGGTCCTCGACAATGTCGCGCGTGAAGCCGAAGCCGCCGGGCTTCAGCCCGATCGGCTGCGCGCGGTGTGGAACGAGCTGGTCGAACAATCGATCGCCTATGAGGCGACCCGGTGGGACAGCCTGCGCGCCGACAGCTGAGCATTTTGAGGTGGCGGCGCCCGCCGAAGCGGGCGCATCCGATCGTCGGTGAACGCTTGGCGAAGGCTCAGAAGCCCGCAGCGCCCTTCAGCCGCGAGTCATTCCGGACATCGCTCTGTTGACCGTCCCATTCTTCCTGCGTCTTGCAGATGCGGCTTTTCAGGCGCGACCCGGTGCTCTTGTTGGCACGGCACACCATTTTCGGCTTTGCGGGTTTGGTTTCGCTGGTCGTGGTTTGCTCGGCCGAGGCGGCCGCTTCGGGAGCGGCGGCGGCGAGGGCAAGCGAAAAGACGAGAGTGAGCATCGATAGCCTCCAAGGGGGAAAGCTGCGCGTTATCGTGGACGAGGCGTTCTGCCAAGAGCGGTTATGATGCCGTGCATCATCCTGATATCATTATGCGACCAGCCGGTTTTGGTCAGTGCGGTGCGCAAGGTACGCAGCGTCGCCTCGGTCCGCTCCGGCGGAACGAAATAGCCGCTCGCGTCGAGATCGCGCGTGAGATGCTGGATCAACTCCTCCAGCTCGGCGTGCGGCGCGATCGGGTCGAGCGGCACTTCGGGCGGGCTGGCGAGCGCAACGCCCTTCGACCATTCATAGGCGAGCAGGATCACGGCCTGCGCGAGGTTGAGCGATGCGAATTCGGGGTTGATCGGCACCGTGACGATCGCGTGCGCGAGTGCGACATCGTCCGTTTCGAGCCCCGAGCGTTCGGCGCCGAACACATAGGCCGACCGGCCCGCGCTCGCATGAACCTCGCGCGCCGCCGCTTCGGGGGTGAGCACGGGCTTCATCACCCCACGCTTGCGCACGGTGGTGGCGTAGATGGTGGTGCAGTCGGCGACCGCTTCTGCCAAGCTATCGAAAACCCTTGCCTCGGACAGCACGATGTCGGCGCCCGCTGAAGCCGGGCCGGCGTCGGGGTTGGGCCAGCCGTCGCGCGGGGTGACGAGGCGGAGCTCGGTCAGCCCGAAATTGAGCATCGCGCGCGCCGCCTTGCCGATATTCTCACCAAGCTGCGGACGGACGAGGACGATGACGGGAGGCGGTGCGGCGCCGGTCATTTGATCGGCCGCGCTGCCTCGGTGACCGACGACGCGAATTCCTCGAAGTCCTTGGCCTCGGTAAATTCGCGGTACACGCTGGCAAAGCGGATATAGGCGACGCTGTCAAAGCCCTTTAGCGCTTCCATCACCATGCCGCCGATCTGGGCTGCCTGGACTTCGCTGTCACCCGAGGTCTCGAGCTGGCGCTGGATGCCCGACACCAGCCGTTCGATGCGCGCGCCGTCGATCGGGCGCTTGCGGCACGCGATCTGGATGCTGCGCATCAATTTTTCGCGGTCAAAGGGTTCGCGGCGGCCGTCGGCCTTGGTCACCCCGACTTCGCGAAGCTGGATGCGTTCAAAGGTCGTGAAGCGCGCGCCGCAATCCTCGCACTGGCGGCGGCGCCGAATCGCTGCGCCGTCCTCGGTCGGACGGCTGTCCTTCACCTGGCTGTCTTCATGGCCGCAATAGGGACAGCGCATGGGTTAGCGTTTCACCCGCATCAGCAGCGCGATCAGGGCGCCGCCGAACAGGCCGACAGGCCAGCTCATGGCGTCGAGCAGCGCGCCGACCGCCGCGCCGACCGCACCGCCGATCAGCACCGGACGCGTCGAGGGGTGGGCCATGCCTTGCTTGCCCATCGCCTTGACCTCTTCGATCGAGAGTTCGACCAGCGTCGGTTCTTCGGGGTGTTGCCGCGCCATTGCTCTATCCTCAGTAAATCGGGAAGCGTTCGCACAGCGCGCGGACGCGGCCCCGGACATTCGCTTCGACATCGGCGTCGCCATGCTCGCCCTTGTCGCGCAGCGCTTCGAGCACGTCGGCGACCATATCGCCGATTTCCTCGAATTCGGCGATACCGAAGCCGCGCGTCGTGCCCGCGGGCGAACCGACGCGGATACCGCTGGTCTTGACCGGCGGCAGCGGGTCGAAGGGGATGCCGTTCTTGTTGCAGGTGATCGCGCTACGCTCGAGCGCCTCGTCGGCGTCGCGTCCCGTGACGCCGAGCGGGCGGAGGTCGATCAGTGCGAGGTGCGTGTCGGTACCGCCCGCGACGACATCGGCGCCGCGTGCCTTCAGCCGGTTCGCCAGCGCCTGCGCATTGGCGATCGTCGCCTTGGCGTAATCCTTGAACTCGGGGCGCAGCGCTTCGCCGAACGCCACGGCCTTCGCCGCGATGACGTGCATCAGCGGGCCGCCCTGCAAGCCGGGGAAGACCGCCGAATTGATGCGCTTCGCGATCGCTTCGTCGTTGGTCAGGATCATGCCGCCGCGCGGACCGCGCAGCGTCTTGTGCGTCGTCGTGGTGACGACATGCGCATGCTCCATCGGCGACGGATGCGCGCCGCCGGCGACGAGGCCCGCGAAATGAGCCATGTCGACCATCAGCAACGCGCCGACATCATCGGCGATCGCGCGGAAGCGCGCGAAGTCGAGCGTGCGCGGATAGGCCGAGCCGCCCGCGATGATCAGTGTCGGGCGATGTTCTTTCGCCAGCGCTTCGACCTGGTCGAAATCGACGAGATGATCGTCGGCGCGCACGCCATATTGCACGGCATTATACCATTTGCCCGACATGGCGGGCGGCGCGCCGTGGGTCAGGTGACCACCGGCGTCGAGGCTCATGCCCATGATCGTCGCGCCCGGTTTGGTCAGCGCGAGCATCACCGCGCCGTTCGCCTGCGCGCCCGAGTGCGGCTGGACATTGGCGTAGCCGCAGTCGAACAGCTGCTTGGCGCGGTCGATCGCGAGGGTTTCGACCTCGTCCGACGGCGCGCAGCCCTGATAGTAACGGCGGCCCGGATAGCCCTCGGCATATTTGTTGGTGAAGACCGACCCCTGCGCTTCGAGCACCGCCTTCGAGACGATATTCTCCGACGCGATCAGTTCGATCTGATAGCGTTCGCGTTCGAGTTCATGCTTCATCGCTGCCGCGACGGCGGGGTCGACGGTGCCGACGCCGTCGGTGAAATAGCCGGCCGATTTGATGGGCTTGTCGAGCGTTTCTGTGGTCATCGGCTGGTCTCCAGTTGCGGCGGATTCGAAAGCTTGTCGACGCGGCGCGCGTGGCGGTCGCCGGCGAAATCGGTGGACAGGAAGGCGTCGAGGCAGGCCTTGGCCATATCGATGCCGGTCAGGCGCGCGCCCATCGCGATGACGTTTGCGTCATTATGCTCGCGCGACAGCTTCGCCGACAGCGGCTCCGATACGAGCGCGCAGCGCGCAGCGGGGTTGCGGTTGACCGAGATCGAGATGCCGATGCCCGATCCGCAGAGCGCGACGCCGCGGTCCGCGCGGCCGTCGGCGATCGCCTCGCCGAGCTTATAGCCATAATCGGGATAATCGACGCTTTCGGGGCCGTTGGTGCCGAGGTCTTCGACCTCATGTCCCTTTTCGCGCAGCCAGTCGGCAAGCACGGCTTTCAGCTCGTAAGCGGCGTGGTCGGAGGCGATGGCGATGCGCATGGTGCGGCTCCCGCGGGGTCTAAGGGAATCGATGTCGGC
>Ga0209676_1000671_pt1 | contig 48631 bp, 45 predicted proteins | sample AraplaCvi_mLB_r2_FD_184282 | JGI IMG/M metagenome (GOLD analysis project Ga0209676, IMG submission 184282) | Arabidopsis root microbial communities from North Carolina, USA - plate scrape MF_Cvi_mLB_r2 (SPAdes) (version 2) | ecosystem: Host-associated > Plants > Roots > Endosphere | place: USA... | reverse complement strand
TGTGTTGCAAAAGTATGTCTTAACATATGTGGATGAATCTTGTTTGTTAACGAAGTTTCTTTGATCATCTTTTCTAAAATAACTCTTACTCCTCTTGGCGTAAGATTCTTTCCACGATGATTCAAAAAAAGATCATCATTATTTTGCTGATTAGCTACTATCAGTTTATTTCTGCCATCTTCTATATATGTATGAAGAGCTTTTTCTGCAAAACTACCAAATGGAACATATCGTTGCTTATTACCTTTGCCAGTAACTAAAATTGTTCCAATATGAAAATCAATGTCTTTTAATTTCAAACTACAGCATTCGCTTACTCGGATTCCAGTAGCATATAGCAATTCTAATAGAGCTTGATTTCGTTGACCAAGCTCATGTTCTAGATTGCTAATCGTAAATAGTTTTTCAAGTTCTTCTTTATATAAAAATCTAGGGATCATAGTTTCTTTTTTAGGAAGCGATGCTAAAATAAATGGGTTTTCTTTCGCTTCGTTTTCACGCATTAGAAAACGATAGAAACTTCTTAAACAAGAAATATGCTTAGAAACTGTACGTCTTGATAACTGTTTATCATGTAAAGTCGTTAAATAAAGACGAACATCAAAATATGTAACTGAAGAAAATGAAGAAATGGATTGTTGCTCCATAAAAACTAGAAATTGTTCAATAATTTTTTGATAACTATTTAATGTGTATTGTGAAGAGTTTTTCTCTAATTGTAAATACTGAATGAATAATTGACACAATATTTTAATATTCAAGGTAATTTCTCCTCACAAGCCACTACATACTAACATAGATAGTAGCTATTTGCAATTTATTTTCTCAACATTCCACAAAATTCATAATTGATTCTAATGCTCTATTTGCATATGCTTCATATCGTTCTTGTTTTCTCTTAATTTTTTCCTCTAATCTTGGGAAAAGTCCAAAATTAGCATTCATTGGTTGGAAGTGTTTTGCACTAGTTGTCGTAATATAATTTGCCATACTACCAATTGCTGTTTCCGCTGGGAACTGTACTAATTCCTTACCTAAAACTAATCTAGCAGCATTTATTCCAGCAACTAATCCTGAAGCAGCAGATTCAACATATCCTTCTACCCCAGTCATTTGGCCTGCAAAGAACAAATCGTCTCTACCTTTGAATCGATAAGTAGCTTCTAATAGCTTTGGAGAATTGATAAATGTATTACGATGCATTACGCCGTAACGAACAATCTCTGCGTTTTCCAATCCTGGGATCAATTGAATAACTTCTTTTTGTGGTCCCCATTTTAAATGTGTTTGGAATCCTACTATATTATATAAAGTACCTGCACTGTCGTCTTGACGTAGTTGAACAACAGCATAAGGTATTTTACCTGTCTTTGGATCTTCTAAACCTACTGGCTTCATTGGACCAAATAATAATGTTTGTTTCCCTCTATTTGCCATTACTTCTACCGGCATACATCCTTCAAAGAATATCTCTTTTTCAAATTCTTTTAACGGCACTGTCTCAGCAGTCGTTAAAGCTTCGTAAAAACGATCAAATTCTTCTTCTGTCATTGGACAATTTAAGTAAGCAGCCTCGCCTTTATCATATCTTGATTTTAAATAAACCTTATTTAAATCAATACTTTCTTTCTCAATAATAGGTGCTGCAGCATCATAAAAGTAAAAATAATCTTCGCCAGTTAAATCTTTTAGCTTTTGAGAAAGCTCAGGTGAAGTTAATGGGCCTGTCGCAATGATTGTTGGTCCTTCTGGAATTTCTGTCATCTCTTCATTATGTACTACTACATTTGGATGATTTTTCACATATTCAGTTACCTTACTAGCAAATTCATGACGATCAACCGCAAGAGCGCCTCCAGCAGGTACAGCACATTCATCAGCAGAACGAATAATGACTGAATCTAGTCTTCTCATTTCCTCTTTTAAGACACCTACAGCATTCGTTAATGTATTTGCTCTAAGTGAGTTACTACAAACTAACTCAGCAAACTTATCTGTATGATGGGCAGGTGTTTGTCGTACCGGTCTCATTTCATATAAATGAACTTTAATGCCTCTTTTTGCAATTTGATATGCAGCTTCACTTCCTGCTAAACCTGCACCTATTACGTTAATAAATTGTTCCATTGATAACTCCTTCTACGTTGTATCCTACTATACGTATTTATTTTATTGTTAGTTTCTTAATTTTAGTTTTTAAAAAAGTGAAATGAAAAGGAAAAGTGAGCAAAATAATTGCTCACACTTGTTGATCCTCTTTGTAGTCGCATGATACACATTGAACTTGAATACCTTTTTTCATTTTCTTTTCTACTAATAAGTTTTCACATTTTGGACAAGGTCTTGCAATCGGTTTATCCCACGATAAGAAATCACATTCAGGATAATTGTTACATCCATAGAAAATACGATTTTTCTTTGATTTACGTTCAATGATTCTACCATCTTTACAATTAGGACAGTTTACATCTATTTCCTTCACGATTGCTTTTGTGTTTCGACAATCTGGGAAGTTTGAACACGCCATGAATTTTCCATATCGTCCCATTTTAAATACCATTGGGCTTCCACACAATTCACAATCTTCTCCAGCTGGCTCATCTTTAATTTCGACCTTTTGCATTTCTTTTTCAGCGATCACTAAATGCTTTTCGAATCCTTGATAAAAATTATCGATAATTTTTATCCAATTTATATTACCGTCTTCAATTTTATCTAGGTCGCCTTCCATTTGCACAGTAAACTCGATATTAATTACTTCTGGGAAAAATTCCAATACTAGATCAAACACTATTTGTCCAAGCTCAGTCGGTACAAATCGCTTATTGTCTAAAGAAACATAACCACGCTTCTGAATTGTTTCTAGTGTAGGTACATAAGTTGATGGTCTCCCAATACCTAGCTCTTCTAAAGTTTTAACTAATCTAGCCTCTGTATATCTTGGTGGTGGTTGTGTAAAGTGCTGCTCAGGTAGGATCTCTTCAAGTTGAACTGTTTCACCTTCCTTTAATGGAGGTAAAATACGATCCTTTTCCTCTGTACCATCATCATTACTTTCAATATACACCTTCATAAATCCAGGAAACTTTACAACTGAACCGTTTGCTCTAAATTGGACATCATTATTGATTAAGTCCACTTTAACAGTATCTAATATAGCAGATGCCATTTGACTTGCAATAAATCGTTCCCAAATCAATTTATAAAGTCGATATTGATCGCGACTTACATGTGCTTTAATCGTATCTGGTGTACGTAAAGTAGAAGTTGGACGAATTGCTTCGTGAGCATCTTGAACTTTATCAGATTTTTTTTCACTTTTTTTATTAGTCGCTATGTAGTCTGCACCATAAGTATCTTTAATATATGACTTTGCTTCCTCAGCAGCCACATCTGAGATTCTAGTAGAATCTGTTCTCATATATGTAATTAAACCGACTTGCCCGCCACTACCTAATGAAATACCTTCATATAATTGCTGGGCAATCATCATCGTCTTTTTTGCTCGCATATTTAATTTTCGAGCAGCCTCTTGTTGAAGTAATGATGTCGTAAAAGCAGTTGCTGGATTTCTTTTACGTTCTTTTCTTGTCACACTTTGAACTGTAAAATCATTTCCATCTATTTGTGATAATACGTTATTTACATCATTTTCAGAGCTTAACTCAAGTTTCTTTCCATTGATTCCATAGAAAAATGTATCGAATGTATTTTTCTTTGAAATTGCTTTACTTTTAATCGACCAATATTCTTCTGGTTGGAAAACAGTGATTTCCTTTTCGCGCTCTATGATTAGTCTTAATGCAACTGATTGAACACGACCAGCACTTAATCCTTTTTTTACTTTTTTCCATAATAAAGGACTAATATTGTATCCTACTAAGCGATCAAGAACTCGTCTTGCTTGCTGAGCATCTACTAAATTCATATTGATTGGTCTTGGTTTTTTAAAAGATTCTTTAATTGCTTCTTTTGTAATCTCATTAAAAACAACTCTACAATCTGAAGTTATATCAATGTTTAATGTATTCGCAATATGCCAAGCAATTGCTTCTCCTTCGCGGTCTGGATCGGCTGCAAGATAGATTTTTTTAGCTTTTTTAGCTGCTGATCTTAAATCTTTCAATACAGGTCCTTTACCACGTATTGTAATATACTTTGGGTTGTAATCGTTTTCTATTTCAATCCCCATTTGACTTTTTGGTAAGTCTCGAACATGTCCCATTGATGCGATTACTTTAAATTTCTTACCTAAATATTTTTCAATGGTTTTAGCCTTTGAAGGGGACTCCACTATAACTAAGTTTTCTGCCATTTTTTAAGCCTCCTGAGAGTTGCGGTTTTCAAAACTCTCTGTATTCCTGTTTCTATCTTTTATCTTTAAGAAGTATTTAAAGACTTTCATTATAAGAAGAGTTCAATTTGTTTTTTGATTTTCCTTCATACAATTTCAAATTGTATAGTTTTATCTATACATTAGTCAAATTAATTTTAGTTATAAAATAACATAAGTCGCAATAGTATTGTCAATTTTTTGTAATCTAAACTTATTATTTTATTTTTTCGTAAATTCTATAAATTCTTCTAATATATCTTTTGATGAAGTAATTAACTTCGCTCCTTCTTGTATTAGACGATGGTTACCTTTATATTCTTCCATTATAATCGGACCTGGTATTGCAAATACCTCTCTTCCATAATCTAATGCAAAATTTGCTGTGATCATCGTACCACTTCTTTCATTTGCTTCTAGTATGATTAACCCTTTTGAAAGTCCTGCAATGATTCTATTTCTTCTTGGAAAATACCGTTTTTCGGGTTTTATATAATGAGGGTACTCGCTAATCAGTAAATGATTTTTCGGAATTTCTTGATATAAATCCAGATTTTCCTTTGGATATGTAAAATCCAGTCCACTTCCAATAACACCAATAGTCTTTCCATCATGATGAATTGTAGAACGATGGGCAATTGCATCACAGCCAAGAGCTAAACCACTTACAATAACCCATTGATCACTAATCAGTTCCTTTATAATTGAATCGCAATTTATTTTTGCCAAATTGGAAGGCTTTCTTGAGCCAATTATACTAATCAGTTTTTTTGTTTTTAATAGATTATGATTCCCAATACAATATAGAACAAATGGAGGATCATGTATTTCCTTTAAATAGATAGGATATAAATCACTATTTATTGTAATCATTTTAATATTTTTTTTAGAAAGATTCTCTAAAATGTCATAAATAGAAGTAGAATGAAGTTGTTGATAAAGTTTTTCGGAAGCTCTTTTGGACATTCGAAAAGTAGTGCTCAAATACGATGGTGAATATTGATAGAGGTTTTTTAATTGTGGATCAAACTGGAGGATTCTTTTCATTGCATGATAATCATCATATAAAAAAGTATGTAAGTGAATTAATCTTTGTTCTTTATTCATTCCTTCTCCTTTCTTGATATGAAAGTAGCCCCCATATGGAGGCTACTTCATGTTACATCTTATACTAAAGCTTCATGTGTCTTACATTGTTCATATAAGCCACGCTCTTTTAATACACCAATTAATGTTTCACCCATTACAGCTGGTGTAACTGCTACTTTAATGCCACAGCTTTCCATTGTAGCCATTTTTTCTTTCGCAGTACCTTTACCACCTGCAATGATTGCGCCAGCATGTCCCATACGTTTACCTTCTGGTGCAGTTTGACCACCGATGAATCCAACTACTGGTTTTGTCATGTTAGCTTGAACCCACTCAGCAGCTTCTTCTTCAGCTGTTCCACCGATTTCACCAATCATAATAACAGCGTATGTTTCTGGATCTTCATTAAATGCTTTTAAAACATCAATGAAGTTTGTACCATTAACTGGGTCTCCACCAATACCTACAGCTGTAGATTGACCAATACCAGCTTGAGTTAATTGATGAACAGCTTCATAAGTTAATGTACCAGAACGTGATACGATTCCAACATGACCTTTTTTATGAATATAACCTGGCATGATACCAATTTTACATTCATCAGGCGTAATAACACCTGGGCAGTTAGGACCAACTAATCTAGTCTTTTTGCCTTCCATGTACTTTTTAACATTTACCATATCAAGTACTGGAATACCTTCAGTAATACAAATTGCGATATCTAATTCTGCATCAACAGCTTCCATGATTGCATCTGCTGCAAATGCCGGTGGTACGTAGATTACAGATGCATTAGCACCAGTTGCATCTACTGCATCTTTAACTGTATTAAATACAGGTACGCCTGCGATATCAGTTCCACCTTTACCAGGTGTTACACCGCCAACAATTTTAGTACCATACTCTAACATTTGAGTTGTATGGAATAAACCTTGTGAACCAGTAATACCTTGTACAATGACTTTTGTATCTTTATTAATAAATACGCTCATTTTTATCCTCCCTTTCTTACCCTTTTGCTTAACCTACAAGTGCTACGATTTTTTGTGCGCCGTCTGCCATAGAATCTGCAGTAACAATGTTTAAGCCAGATTCATTAAGAATCTTCTTACCTAGATCTACGTTAGTACCTTCTAAACGTACAACTAGTGGTAAGTGTAAGCCAACTTGTTTTGTAGCTTCTAGAACACCTTGCGCAATTACGTCACACTTCATGATTCCGCCAAAAATGTTAACAAAAATACCTTTAACGTTTTGGTCAGAAAGGATGATTTTAAACGCTTCAGTTACTTTTTCAGCAGTTGCACCGCCACCTACATCCAGGAAGTTAGCCGGGTCTCCACTGTAGTGTTTAATGATATCCATCGTTGCCATAGCAAGTCCAGCACCATTTACCATACAACCAATATTTCCATATAAAGAAATATAGTTTAAATCATATTTAGAAGCTTCAACCTCTTTTGGATCTTCTTCTTCTAAATCACGGTAAGCTAAAATATCTGCATGACGGTATAAAGCATTTGAATCAAAGTTTAACTTTGCATCTAATGCCATTACTTCTCCATCACCAGTAACTACTAATGGATTAATTTCAGCGATTGAGCAATCTTTTTCAACAAACGCTTTATATAAGCCCATCATGAACTTAACAGCTTTGTTTACAAGATTACTTGGGATATTGATATTGAACGCAATACGACGTGCTTGGAAGCCTTGTAGACCTACTGCAGGATCAATATACTCTTTAAAGATTTTTTCAGGTGTTTTTTCAGCCACTTCTTCAATTTCAGTTCCACCTTCTTCAGAAGCCATTAATACAACTTGTGAAGTAGCGCGGTCTAAAACTAAACCAACATAATATTCTTTTTTAATATCGCAGCCTTCTTCGATAAGTAAGCGCTTTACTTCCTTACCTTCTGGTCCTGTTTGATGAGTAACTAATACTTTGCCTAGGATTTCACTAGCATATGAATTTACTTCATCTAAATTTTTCGCTACTTTTACGCCACCCGCTTTACCGCGGCCACCAGCGTGAATTTGAGCTTTAACTACACATACAGCTGTACCTAATTCTTTTGCTGCTTCTACTGCTTCTTCAACTGTGAAAGCAACTTTACCATTTGGTACTTTTACGCCATAGCTTCGTAGGATTTCTTTCCCTTGATACTCATGGATATTCATGATCCATCCTCCCCTTTTAGAACAAGACAAATTAAAACACATACCTATTGTATCTCTTACAGAATATACTGTAAATACTTTAGTAGAAAACAAAAAAATATTATGCATTTTTATAAAGAAAACCCTTTCATCAAGATTTCATGAAAGAGTTTTATCATATTACAATATTATTATATGTTCTTTTTAAAATGCTATTTGTTCAATAAAGATAAAGTTGATTCGATTGGAAGATGTATGACTCCCTTTAAAATTAGTAGAGATTATACAAGGTCTTTTTTATGAGAATGGCATCTCATCGTGTTTTTTCTGCTTTAAATGGTATTAAACGGAACATTTGAATTATGGTGCTATTCCCTATTTATTTTTTTAATTGCTGATCTGCACGATAGATAAAAGCAAATAATTCTGCAACAACACTATATAAATCTTCAGGAATTGTTTGATTGATTTCTAATTGGCTTAATACCTCTACTAATGAGGGATCCTCTTGAATTGGAACACCAAATTCTTTTGCTTTTGAAAGAATTTCATCTGCAATAATCCCTTTACCTTTCGCAACAACTTTTGGGGCTGAATCAAGTTCGGTATTATATTTTAAGGCAATTGCTTCTTTTCTCTTTTCTTGATTATTTTTCATATTAGTAAATCGACCCCTGTGTACTCACGACTAGAAAGTAAACTATTATTAAATTTTAATTCTTTCATTTTTTGTTCACGTTCATTATTAAAAGGTAAACATTTAATCATCGATAATTGAAAATCATGCTTAGCTAAACTCTCTTTTATCAATGGTTGAGTTGATGAGATCATGGCATTTAATGCTGTGTTATTATTAAAAATCGTGACATTTACGACTCGATTTTGGATTGATACATCTACCATCGTTTCTTTCAGTGTTTCAAGTTCTAAGAAAAATAAAATATGACAATGATTTGATTGAATTTCCTTAGAATTTGAAGAGCTTTCTTTTCCAGACCACTGAATCGTTAAATCGGTTGACCAATTATTTAAAAAGAGCGGTATAACAGTTGAATAGTTATACTCTGGTCCATTTTGATGAATCATTGAAATTTGACCAGCTGTAATTTTCATAATTAATTGCTCTATTGGATGCTTTATTCCCTCAGGTAGATTACTATTTAATGCTTTTAAAGCAATTTCTTTTAAAGTAGGAAATTGTTCATTCAATATTGCTTTATTTAATGATGACAAGTCACGTATTTTACTTTCAGTATTAAAACCAACTAAATCATGATGATTTTTAATTTGTTTTGTTATTTGATCTGCATTTACTTCGCTATTTTTTATATTATCCTTACTTAACAGTTGAAAAAGTTCATTTACCGGATCAGATGTACTTGAATTCACTCCATTAAATAATTGGTTTTGCAAAAATAACTTTGTTAATAGATTAGATTTTCCATCCTCGTTAATTGTAGATAACACCTGTGTTAAAAACGCTATTTTTTCTTCTGAATGAATTGAGTCATTAGAAATATGTTTCGTCATAAAAGTGTCGATTTTATTTTTTATATCATTAATTTCTGTTTTACCAAGTGGCAATAAAGAGTTAGATGGAAGTTGATCATCTAGTAAACTAGTTTCTTCTAAATGAAACAGTTGGTTCGCTAGATTTAAAGGTATTCTTGTCAAATCAGTTTTTACTGAGCTAAACTCTGGTAAGTCACTTAATATACTCAAAATTGCTTTACTAACTGTTGGAGAATGCTCTGCAAGCTTGAATACATTTTGAAACACTTCTTGTCCAAATAACTTTGATTGAATTATTTCCTTCGAAGTAAATTGTTTATTCCATGTATTAACTATATTAGTATCGTCATTTGGATCTGTTATTAATTGCATTCCTAATTGGAATTGTTCTTGTTGAAAGTCAGTAATCATACTATTATTTTTCAATAAATTAATCATAGAATGTAACTGTTTACCTACATTCGTATTGGTTAATTCTTTGGGCAAGTTTTCTATTGTTGAAAAAATCTTAGATAATTCGGTCTCTGAGCTGTTTACCAAGCTTTGTAATAAAGTTCCATTAATCGGGTAATTCTTTTTCATTAAAAAAGAAAGAGAATCTAATACTAGTTGTTTATTAGGTGATTTTAACAATTGATTCATTACTTCTAGCACTTCGCTCTTAGTGATTGCACGTTCACTTTGTAAAAATAATTTTATTACCGCTTCTGAATCTTTCGTCACCGGAATATCTAATTCTTTTAAAATTTGAGCAGTGTTCTTTTGATCATTTTGTTTAATTTCACTAATTACTTTTAATTCGACTTTACCATCTTTAAAGTCTTTTACCTCAAAATAAAATTTACCTTTTGATAATGCTTCTTCTACAACTGTTGCTGTAATGATTTTCCCATTAATAATAATTCTTGCAGTACCATCTTCTTCTAGCTCATTAACTTTCCCGACAACAATTTGTCCTTCTTTTAATTCAGTGTTAGGTATAAAATATTTTGCATTTGTCGCCAGTACGGTTGAAATACCTGCATTTTGCATATTGTATCAATCCTTTACCTTCCCTTAATAGGTGCAAATGATTTCCGATGCTCATGAATAATCCCAAATTGCTCAATCGCTTCAAGATGTTCTTTTGTTCCATACCCCATATGCTTTTCAAATCCATAATGAGGATGCTCTTTCCCAAGTTCGACCATTAGTGAATCTCTAGTTTCTTTGGCTAATACGGACGCTGCTGCGATACTAATACTTGTTGCATCACCTTTGATGATTGATGTCTGTGAAATTTCCATTGGTAGTTTCATCGCATCAATTAATAAATGTTCAGGAATTTTGTGTAATTGTTCAATAGCTCGTTTCATGGCAAGCTTTGTTGCTTCATATATATTCAGTTCATCAATTTCAACCGAACTCGCCATACCGATTCCATATGAAATGGCTTCGCTTTTTATCCTCTCAACGAAATATTGTCTTTTTTCCTTTGACAATTTTTTAGAATCATCTAATCCAATTAGCTCATTTTCTTGATCTAAAATGACAGCAGCCGCTACAACTGGACCAGCTAACGGACCTCTTCCAACCTCGTCGACTCCAGCGATTAATGTGATGTTTTGTCCGTAAAGATTTTTTTCATATTCCATCATCTTATGAAACTTTGCACGTGCCATTTCTATTTTTTCTTGTTCACGATACCATTTTGCTATTAACTTTTGAACACCAATGCGTTGATCATTTTTTAATTCAATGAAAACATCACTTTTTTCATCAGATAAGTCACTTAATATCACTTTTATTTGTTCAATTGTCTGTGTCATCCCCTGTTACTCCTTATAAACTATATCGGTTAAATCTCCTCAAATTTCATTAAAAAAGAAGAAAGTACGCCTATTCTTGCGCACTTTCTTCTAATATTTTGTCATCCTCACGATGCATTGCTGGATTTTCAAACGAAAGTCTACCTAATTTTCCCGCTCTTAACTCTCGTAGGAATAAATCAGATGTTTTATCATAGTCTATAAAACCACCAGACATTAGTAATCCACGTTTTCTTCCAATATGATCAAAAATCGGAACGACATCTTCTGAAAATAATATGTCTTCACTCATATCATATCGTTCTTTTAATACATTTGGATAATACTCTCTTAAATACTTTATTGCATATACCATTACTTCTTGTAAATTGATTATACTGTCTTTAATCGCACCTGTAGTAGCTAAACGTAGTCCAACTAATTGATCCTCGAATTTAGGCCAAAGAATACCTGGCGTATCCAATAATTCTATTTCCTTACCTACTTTAATCCATTGTTGAGCCTGAGTTACACCAGGACGATCACCTGTTTTTGCGATATTTTTACGAGCTAACTTATTTATCAAAGTTGATTTCCCTACATTTGGAATTCCAACAATTAATGCTCTAATTGCTCTAGGCTTTATACCCTTTGCTCGCATCTTATCGAATTTCTCTTTTGTAAGTAATTGACACGAAGTAATAATTGCTTTTAATCCTTGACCAGATTGTGCATCTATCGCGATTGCCATGACACCTTGCTTTTCATAATGTGCTAACCAAGCTTGAGTTGTTCTTGGATCAGCTAAATCAGCTTTGTTCAGCAAGAGTAATCTAGGTTTATTTGAGATTATTTCATCAATCATAGGATTTCTTGAAGCCGCTGGTACCCTAGCATCCGCTAATTCTATTACAACGTCGATTACTGATAACTTTTCAGTAACCTGTCTTCTAGCTTTTGCCATATGGCCTGGAAACCATTGAATTGTCATGTTGCCACCTTCTTATACATTTAAATAATTTCGAATAGAACAGTTCAATTATTTTGCCATTTTTATTTCTGAAAACGGCCAAAATACAAAACTAGCTCGACCTAGTATTTCATCTTGATCTACTGTTCCAATAATACGACTATCTTTACTTAATCTTCTATTATCACCTAAAACAAACACTTCACCTTTTGGTACAGTCTTTTTACCAGTGATTTCTTCTAATTTGAAGTTTTCAGTTAAAGGACCATCTGTTGTTTCCTTTTTGTATTCGTTTAAATACGCCTCTTTATACGCTTTACCATTAACATATAAAACATCATTTTTATATTCAACTGTATCACCTGGTAAACCAATTACACGTTTAATATAATCTTTTTCCTTTGTTGCATGAAATACAACAATATCAAATCTTTCAGGCTCATGTAATTTATAAACGATTTTATTCACAATCATTCTACTTTGATCTTGCAGTGTTGGCATCATTGAAATTCCGTCTACAAGAACTGGAGTAAATAGGAATGTTCGAATACCTATTGCAAGTATAAGTGCAATAAAAATTGTTTTGATTAATTCCCAAATTCCGCCACCGTTGTTTTCCTTCAAACTAATCCCTCCAATTATAACAATACCAATTTCTAGGCATAAATATTCAATTTATTTAACACTACTATGTATGTACTAATTTACGTTTTATTATATCATAACTACATTAATTAGAAAAAAAGGAGCTTGTTTAATACAAGCTCCTTTCAAAAGACTATCGAAGTTCTTTAATTCTTGCTTTTTTACCAGTAAGTGCACGTAGGTAGTAAAGTTTAGCACGACGTACTTTACCGCGACGAACAACGTCTAATTTAGCAATTTTTGGAGTGTGTAATGGGAACGCACGTTCAACACCAACACCGTAAGAAATTTTACGAACTGTGAAAGTTTCGCTAATTCCGCCACCACGACGTTTAATAACTACACCTTCGAATAATTGGATACGCTCACGAGTACCCTCAACAACTTTAACGTGAACTCGTACAGTATCACCAGGACGGAATGCTGGTAAGTCAGTTCTAAGTTGTTCTTTTGTAATTTCGTTAATTAAATTTTGCATAATTTATGCTCCCCTTTTCAACCGATGCTCTTACAAGATTTATTCACTCACAGCGGAACACCGAGAATAAAGGCTTAAGTATTTACTCAAGCCACAAGTTATATTAACATATTACGAGTTTGTATGCAACTAATTTTCCTGATTCATTTCGTCTTTTATTTGCTGCATCCATTTCTCTTCTTTTTTGTTTAAAGTATAGTCTTCTAATAGATCCGGTCTTCTTTCAAGCGTACGTTTAAATGATTGCTTTGTACGCCATTCTTCGATATGAGCATGATTACCAGATAATAACACATTTGGTACTTTTAAACCCCTGAACTCAGCTGGTCTAGTATAGTGTGGATGCTCTAATAATCCTGTACTAAATGAATCTTCAATTTTTGATGTAGTATTACCTAGCACTCCTGGAATTAGACGTACTACACTATCAGCAATTACCATTGCCCCAAGTTCGCCACCAGTCAATACAAAATCTCCAATTGAAATCTCATCTGTTACAATATGTTCGCGAATACGTTCATCGTATCCTTCATAATGACCACAAATAAAGATTAAGTGCTCCTCATTCGCTAGTTCTTCAGCCTTGCGTTGGGTGAACCTCTCTCCCTGAGGGCATAGAAGGATTACTCTAGGCTTGTTTTCACTTTTTGAGACTAAATCATCAACAGCATCAAATATTGGCTGTGGCGCTAATACCATGCCTGCTCCACCACCGTACGGATAATCATCTACATTAGAGTGTTTATTCGTTGAATACTCCCTAAAATTAACACATCGAAACTCAACTGCCTCTTTTTCTTGAGCTTTTTTCAAAATGGAAGAATGTAGTACACCTTCAAACATTTCTGGGAATAACGTTAAAAAATCTAGCTTCATCATAGAAGGCCTTCCATTAATTCAATTTTGACCAACTTGTTCTCGATATCTACTTCTTTAACAATTTGCTCAATATAAGGAATTAATGCATCTTTTTGACCTTTACGTTGAATTACCCACACATCATTTGCTCCAGGTGATAAAATCTCTTTAATTTTACCAATTTCCTCACCATCAACCGTTTCTACCAAACAACCTATAATTTCGTGATAGTAATACTCATTTTTTTCTAAGTTATGTAATTGATCTTCTGTTATTTTTAAAATGCTATTTTTTAAAGGTTCAACTTCGTTTAAAGAATTGAAACCTTCAAATGTTAATAAATCAAAATTTTTGTGCACCCTGTGATTTGTTATTTTTAAAGTAATAGGTGTCTCATCATTTTGTTTAAACAAATATAATGTATTGCCCTTTTTGTATCTTTTCTCTGCAAAATCTGTTCTTGAAATAACACGTACTTCTCCGCGAACACCATGTGTATTAACAATTTTACCGACATTTAAATATTTCATCTTTATACCTCTATAAATATTATTTACAAGCTTTACACCTTATTGTAGCCATTCAATAAATAGATATGTCTTCTTAATGTTGAAAACGGCCCTTAGCAATAGCCAAGGACCGTCAATATTACTGAATATCTAAGTGAATACGTTTAGCATGTTCATTACTTGCTGCATATACAACAGTACGAATCGCTTTAGCAATTTTACCATGTTTGCCAATCACTCTACCTGCATCTTCAGGATTAACCTGTAAATGAAAGTATAGATTGTTTTCATCTTCTTTTACTTGAAGTGAAATTTCCTCTGGATGATCTACAAGACTTGAAACAATTGCGTTAATGAGTGTATTCATCTTTTTTTCCATATCACTTGCCGTTGCGAGCGTTGTGGAATTTCTCTAAGATACCAGCTTTAGAGAATAAGTTACGAACTGTATCAGATGGTTTAGCACCTGTTCCTAACCATTTTAATGCTGCTTCTTCGTTAATTTTGATTTCAGCTGGTTGAGCTACTGGATTGTAAGTTCCAATCTCTTCAATGAAACGTCCGTCACGAGGAGAACGAGCATCTGCTACTACTACACGATAAAAAGGAGATTTTTTAGCTCCCATACGTTTTAAACGAATTTTAACTGCCATTTTTAAAGCACCTCCGAAAATATTTACAACGATTAGTATATTATCAAAAACTCATACTGTTTGTAAAGTAAAATTTCTTAACAGTATTAATTTTTTATTGAAACAATGTTAAATGTTGGAATTTCATGCAAAACTTGGTTAGAATAAGCCAGGAAATTTAAAGCCTTTTTTCTTACCTTTTTGCGCGCCACCCATCATTTTCATCATTTTTTTCATTTCTTCAAACTGTTTTAACAAACGGTTTATTTCTTGTACAGGACGACCAGAACCTTTTGCGATACGTTTTCTACGACTAGAATTAATAATATCAGGTTGAATCTTTTCCTGTTTTGTCATAGATTGGATAATTGCCTCTACATGAGCGATTTGTTTATCGTCAATTTGCAGATCATTCAATCCTTTAATTTTGTTTGCACCTGGCATCATTTTTAAAATATCTCCAAGTGGTCCCATTTTTTTAACTTGTGAAAGTTGGTCTAAGAAGTCATCTAATGTAAACGATGCATTTCTTAGTTTTTGTTCTAATTCTTTTGCTTTTTCTTGGTCAACGTTTTCTTGTGCTTTCTCAATAAGAGTTAACACATCGCCCATTCCTAGAATACGTGAAGCCATTCGTTCAGGATGGAAAGGTTCAAATGCGTCCAGTTTCTCTCCTAAACCAACGAACTTAATCGGGGTATTCGTAACAGCACGAATTGATAAAGCAGCACCACCACGTGTGTCACCATCAAGCTTCGTAAGAACTGCACCAGTTAATCCAAGTTGGTCATTAAAGCTTTGTGCCACATTGACAGCATCTTGTCCAGTCATTGCATCAACAACTAGGAAGATTTCATCCGGCTTTGAAAGTTCTTTGATTTGTTCAAGCTCTTCCATTAAGCCTTCGTCAATATGTAAACGACCTGCAGTATCAATTAGGACATAATCAAGATGTTCATCTTTCGCATGTTGAATTGCTTGTTTAGCAATTTCAACAGGGCTTACTTGATCTCCTAAAGAGAAGACAGGCATATCTAATTGTTTCCCTAACGTTTGTAACTGGTTAATTGCCGCAGGGCGGTAAATATCAGCTGCAACTAGTAGTGGTTTACGATTATACTTTTTTCGAAGTAAATTAGCTAACTTACCTGTAGTAGTAGTTTTACCAGCACCTTGTAAACCAACCATCATAATAACAGTAGGAGGACGATTTGAAACAGCAATTTTGCTTTGTTCTCCACCCATTAATGCTGTTAGTTCTTCTTGAACTACTTTTACTACTTGTTGACCAGGCGTTAAGCTTTGTAAAACCTCTTGACCAACTGCACGTTCAGAAACACGTTTCACAAAATCTTTTACAACTTTAAAGTTAACGTCTGCTTCTAATAAAGCTAGGCGTACTTCTCTCATCATTTCCTTGACATCAGCTTCTGTTACTTTACCTTTGCCTCGAACTCTTTGTAATGTCTTTTGAAGTCGGTCGGCTAATCCTTCAAATGCCATAAAACCGTCCTCCTTATTCTAATTTCTCTAACGCTTCGATTACTCGAAGTAACTCGTCATCTACAACTTTACCCTTTTCAGAGAAAGTTTTCAATTGATTTAAGAGTTCAGTACGTTGTTGAAACTTTTTTAGAAGTAATAATTTCTCTTCATATTCCTCCAGCATTGCTTCAGTTCGCTTTATGTTATCATAAACCGCTTGTCTACTAATGCTGAATTCTTCTGCAATCTCACCTAAAGAATAGTCATCTAAATAATATAGTGACATATAATTTTGTTGTTTTGGAGTTAACAGAGATTGATAAAAATCATAAAGATAATTGATTCTCATCGTCTTATCTAACATTGTATGATCTGCCAAAACTATCACTCCCTTGTTAAGTGAATTGCCTTTACATTTGTAGTTTACCTAATACCTTTGCTCCTGTCAAGCATTTTTACTTTATGGTATGGATAGAGCATAGAAAAAAAGCATGGGATGTGACTAAATTTAGAATACACATCTCATGCCCATTTAAACAGATTCTCTTAATCCTGTTCTTTGATTAAATCTCCAAATAATCCGTATACAAATTGCTCAGCTTGGAATGGTTGTAAATCGTCCATTTGTTCACCTAGACCGACAAATTTAACTGGCACTTTCAATTCGTTACGAATGGCTAAAACAATCCCACCTTTAGCTGTACCATCTAATTTCGTTAAAACAATCCCTGAAACATTTGTTGCGTCTCTAAATGTCTTCGCTTGGACAAGACCATTCTGACCTGTTGTAGCGTCGATTACTAAAAGAACCTCATGTGGTGCTCCTGGAACTTCTCTAGAAATGACATTTTTTACTTTTTCTAGCTCTTTCATTAAGTTGACTTTGTTTTGCAATCTTCCAGCAGTATCGCAAAGTAACACATCAACCTTACGAGCCTTCGCAGCCTGAACAGCATCGTACATTACAGCCGCTGGATCAGAACCTGCTGCTTGTTTTATTGTTTCAACACCAACACGATTTCCCCATACTTCTAGCTGTTCTATCGCACCTGCTCTAAAAGTATCTCCAGCAGCAAGTAATACCTTCTTGCCTTCTTGCTTCAGTTTGTGTGCTATTTTCCCAATCGATGTCGTTTTACCAACTCCGTTAACACCAACAAATAGTACAACTGTTAAACCATCTGGATTTATTTTTAATTCAAATGACTCATCATCTAAGTCATTACCTTTGTATAATTCAACTAATTTCTCAGAAATAACCTCTTGAACCTCTTTTGGATCTTGAATATTTTTACGTTTGACCTCAAATTTAAGTTCTTCAACTAATTCCATAACAGTGTTTACACCAACATCTGCCATGATTAGAATTTCCTCAAGCTCTTCAAAGAAATCTTCGTCAACTTTTCTATATCTTGCAAATAAATCATTTAAACCTTCTGTTAAATTATTTCTCGACTTTTCTAACCCACTTTTAAACTTTGAGGTTACAGTCTCTGTTTGCTTTGAAATCGTTTCTTTTAATTTTTTAAAAAAGCTCATAGCTTCCTACCTTTCTACTAACCGTTCGACAATAGCTCTTCACCTTCGTCTAATCGAACGGAGACTAATGTTGATACCCCGTATTCCTGCATTGTTACACCATATAAAACATCGCACTCTTCCATCGTACCTTTACGATGGGTAATCACGATAAATTGTGTGTGTTCACTAAAGTATTTTAAGAATTTAGCAAATCTCGCAACATTGGCTTCATCTAAAGCTGCCTCTACTTCGTCTAACACACAGAAAGGTACAGGACGAACTTGTAAAATCGCAAATAGTAATGCGATTGCCGTAAGGGCCCTCTCACCACCTGATAACAGTCCTAGGTTCTGAAGTTTCTTCCCAGGAGGCTGCGCAACGATATCGACACCCGTTAATAATAAATTATCTTCGTCAGTCAGAACTAAATCTGCTCTACCACCGCCAAACAATTGAGTAAAGACAACTTGAAACTTCTCTCGAATTGCACTAAAGCTCGTTTCAAATCGTTTTGTCATTTCCTCATCCATTTCACTAATTACGTTATGAAGCGTTATTTTCGCTTCATTCAAGTCTGTATGTTGTTCTTGAAGAAAATCATGGCGCTCAGAAACGCGATCATATTCCTCAATTGCCCCAATATTGACAGTACCAAGATCTTCAATAGATCGTTTTAATAGTTTCACTCGTTTTCTAGCATCCTCAACAGGTAGATCTAATGTATATTTCATTTTTGCCGCTTCATACGTTGTCATATACGTTATATTTAACTGCTCTAGACGATTTTCTAATTCAACATCTAAACGATTACTATTTACTTCTTGTTGTTTCAACAAATCTGATAAAGACTTATATTGGCGTTGTTTTTCACGTAAAGAACTAGCATAATCTTCAATCTCTGTTTGATATGCTAAACGCTGCTGGCGACGCTTTGAAATAATCTCATTCGTTTTAGAAAATTCATTTCGTGTATCAGAAATCATTTTCTCAAGTTCTTCTTTACCATTTTCATTCGTCATTAATTCACTTGATAGGAAAATAATTTTTTCTTTTGTATCTTCTAAAAGCTGTTTTTGTTTTTTCGCATTTTCCTCGAATTGACGAATACGCTCGATACTATAATTTAATGTTTGTTCTTCCCCAGCTAACGAAATTTTCACATTTGTTAGTTTGGATTGAAGTTCATCCTTGATTGCTTTTTGATTTTGTTTTCGACCTGTTAATTCATTGATACTTTGCTCTTTTGAAGAAATATCATTTTTAATACTAGAAGATAATGTAATCAATTCATCAAGTCTAGACTTAGCTCTCATTTGATCACTAGCTGAACTTCCCATTTCTAAGTCATAAATTGCAAGTGCATCATTAATATTCTTTTCTTCAAATTCGATGCTTTTTAACTGATCCATCGTTTGAGAAAGTGCTTGTTTCTCTTGCATAACTGCTGAATTCATTTTGTCTAACTCAACAGTTTTCGTTTGTTTTACTGTTTTTAATGATTGTACTTCACGTTCTACTACGAGGGTTTTTTCCTGCATCTCTATTAGTTTAGCAGTAATTTCTTCTAATTCACGCTGCCTTCCTAATAAAGAAGAATTTGACGCACGAACTGCTCCTCCAGTCATCGCCCCACCAGGATTGACAACATCACCTTCTAGTGTGACAAAACGATAACGGTGTCCAACATGTTTTGCCAGTTCATTCGCACTTTTCAGATCCTGCGCAATTAACACAGTCCCTAAAAGATTTTGAATAACCTGTTCATATTCACTCGAAAAACTTACAAGTGAAGATGCAACGCCAACAAATGATGAGTGATTCTTTAAACCCTCTATTACGCCAGCTGGTATTGTACGCGCTTTAACAATATTCATTGGTAAAAACGTTGCTCGACCAAGGCGCTGCTGTTTTAAAAATTGAATAGCCTTTCTTGCATGCTCATCATTTTGAACGACAATTTGTTGTGTAGCTGCACCAAGTGCGATTTCTATTGCTATTTCATATTGTTTGTTCGTTGATATGATTTCTGCAATTGCACCTTTAATCCCTTCAAGCTTTGTACCTCGAGCTTTTAATATTTCTTTAACGCCTTGGTTAAAACCTGCAAAGTCTTCTTGTAATTCTTCAAGCGTTTCTTTTCGGGATTTTGTTTGTTGAATAAATTGATATGCTTTATACAATAATTCTTCTTTTTCTTTCAGTTCATTTGTAACTTTTTCAAATTCTCTTGAATTAGATTCCAATTGCTGAGTGATTTCATTTAAATTTGATTCAAATTGATGTTTCTCTTCTAAAAGCCCACTTTTCTTTTGATTCAATTGTTCTCTTTGTAGAATGTATTTTTCATTCTCAACATCTAAGCGACTAGATTTAACTGAAAACTGCTCTAATTGCTTCTCTAACATAGTTTTCTCATTATTAATCGAAGCTTGTTTATTTAAGAGTTCAATATAATCAGATTTAATCATTTCGATTTGTTCTTCAATATCACCTTCATATGAAGTGATTTCAGACTCTACTTGTTGTATTTCATGTCTGTATTTTTTCACATTTTGCGAAGAAGTATTTTTCCTAGTTTGTTCAACTTCAATTAATTCCTGAAGCTCGTTTAAACCATTTGAAATCTCATCAATTTGTGTCCTTAATTGTTCAGATTGAGTCGAAGTATTTTTTTTACGTTCCTTCATCAACTCTTTCTGACCTTCAAATTTTTCTAAGTTTTTTGTAACAGTCAAAAGAACTTGTTGAAGCTGATCAATTGATTCATCTAATGCATTTAACTTCTCTTGTAATTCATGTTGCTTTGACTCTTCTTTAGAAATCTCAGTAGATAATGCTATTTCTAAATCTTGATTTTGAGCAATTTCTTTCTTCAATTCTTCCCACTTTTGATGTAATGATTCAATCTCAAAAACTAATAAAGCAGCTTCAACCTTTTCTAATTCTTCCTTATGACCTATGTATTCTTTGGCAATAGAAGCTTGAATTTTTAAAGGCTCTATTTGAGAACTTAATTCAAATAATATATCATCAACTCGGTTTAAATTTTCTTGTGTCTCATTTAATTTTGCTTCTGCTTTTTTCTTGCGATTTTTATATTTTAATACACCAGCAGCTTCTTCAAATATCCCTCTTCTTTCTTCTGGTTTACTACTTAGAATTTCTTCTACTTTACCTTGCGAAATAATAGAAAAAGCTTCTCTACCCAAACCAGAATCCATAAATAAATCGACAATATCTTTTAAGCGACATGATTGTTTATTGATATAAAAATCACTATCTCCAGAACGGTACACACGTCGAGTTACACTTACTTCATTGTACTCTAGCGGTAACTGCTGGTCCTCATTATCTAAAGTTAATGTAACTTCTGCGTAATTCAGTGGCTTTCGACCATCACTACCTGCAAAAATAATATCCTCCATTTTTGCTCCACGTAATGATTTAACAGACTGTTCTCCAAGAACCCATCTGATTGCATCTGTAATATTACTTTTACCGCTTCCGTTTGGTCCAACTACTGCAGTAACACCTTTCACAAAATCTATATTAACTCGCTGAGCGAACGACTTAAATCCTAATATATCTAATCGTTTGAGGAACAACTCAATTCCTCCTTTTTTTGATTTAATTATATACACAAAAACTCCCCCTTAAAAGGGGGAATTCGTCATTTTCTAAGTAATTTTGACAAGATTCTACTTGTTTTTTACTAGAAATCTACTATTTAGACTCTTTTAGCTTCAATAATGCTTCTTTAGCAGCATGCTGTTCGGCTTCTTTTTTTGATCGTCCACTTCCGATTCCTAACGTTTCACCGTTTAAAAGTACTTTTGATACGAACTCACGATTATGCGCAGGACCTTTTTCTTGTAAAATTTTATATTCTATTGAACCTGTGGAATCTCTTTGCACAAACTCTTGTAATTGACTTTTAAAATCCATCACATGCGAAAAAGCACCATCATTGATTTTAGGGAATACATGAAGAGATAAGAAGTTTGTTACGACTTGTAATCCTTGATCTAAATACAAAGCACCAATAAATGCCTCAAATACATCAGCTAACAATGCCGGTCTAGTTCGACCACCCGTCATTTCTTCTCCACGTCCTAGTAAGATATAACGACCAAAATCTAATTCATTTGCAAACTTGACTAGTGATGGTTCACATACAATTGCTGCACGTAATTTCGTTAACTCACCTTCACTCATCGTTGTATACTTTTGAAATAAATATTGTGAAACCGTCAATTCTAGCACTGCGTCACCTAAATATTCCAATCTCTCATTATCTTCATATGGTTTTTTTCGATGCTCATTCACATAGGATGAATGTGTAAATGCCTGTATAAGTAAACCCTCATTACTAAAAGTAATTTGAATCTGCTTTTGAAACCTAATAAAATTTTCTTTTTCAACATCAGATAATTTATATTCTCTAATTCTTCTTGAATGCGGCATATTTACCTCCACCTAAACCAATCGGATATGCTGCTTAGACTACTTACTCGAGAAAATGATGAGAAGTCCCGTACAAAATACGGGACTTTTCTCATTACATGTTGCTCTCTATGTAGTTCACAACATCACCAACTGTGACGATTTTTTCAGCATCTTCATCTGAAATTTCTAATTCAAACTCATCTTCTAATTGCATTACTAATTCAACAACGTCTAATGAGTCTGCATCTAAATCTTCTTTGAAACGACTTGTGATAGCGATCTCAGATTCTTCTACACCTAAACGGTCAACAATAATCTTTGATACACGTTCTAATACGTCTTGCATTATTATTCACCTCCCCCCAATGATTGTCTACTTATGAATTATACATAAAAATGTTGAAAACGCCAAACTAATTCATTACAAGTCCGCCATCAACATTAATTGTTTGCCCTGTAATGTAACGACTTGCATCTGTAGCTAAGAATACAACTGCGTTCGCAATATCTTCTGGTTGGCCAAAAGATTGTAATGGAATATTCGTTAACATGCTATTTCTGATTTGTTCATTCAACTCATTTGTCATATCAGTTTCAATAAATCCAGGTGCAATTGCATTAACTGTAATATTTCTAGAAGCTAATTCTTTAGCAGCTGTTTTTGTTAAACCTAAAACACCTGCTTTAGCAGCAACATAATTCATTTGTCCAGGATTACCGATTTGACCAACTACTGAACTGATGTTAATAATACGTCCATTACGTTGACGAGTCATAAATTTAGCAGCAGCCTTGATGCAATTAAATACACCTTTTAAATTCGTATCGATTACAGCGTCCCAATCAGCATCTTTCATACGTAATAATAATCCATCACGTGTGATCCCTGCATTGTTAACTAAAATATCAATACTACCAAATTCATCTACTGTATTTTTTACTAGAGCAGCAACTTCATCACTGCTAGATACATTTGCTTTATATGCGATCGCCTTCACGCCAAGAGCAGTAATTTCTTCTACTACTTTTTGTGCAGCTTTTTCATTACCTGAATAGTTTACAACTACGTTTGCACCGTTTTTCGCTAATGATAAAGCAATTGCTTTACCTATTCCTCTAGAACCACCTGTAACTAGTGCTACTTTTCCTTTTAACATGTTTTTATTTCCTCCCATTCCAGTAGAAATTGCTTTAATGTTTCAACATCATACACATTTACTAGTTTTGCTGAAGGAGAAATTGCTTTCACAAGACCAGTTAATACTTTACCAGGTCCTATTTCAACAAACGTGTCAACGCCAAGTTCCACTAATTCTTGAATTGATTGATTCCATTTTACTGGTGAAAATAATTGCTGTACTAATAATTCTTTAATTTCTGTTGCCTCTGTTATTTGCTTAGCAGTTACATTTGAAATTAATGGGTAAGTACATGATTCAACATTTATTTTTCCAAGCTCATTTTGGAATTCTTCACTTGCAGGTTTCATTAATGACGAATGAAACGGTCCACTTACTTTAAGCGGTAATACACGCTTAGCACCAGCTTCTTTCAATAAACCAGAAGCAATTTGAACACCTTCTGCATCACCAGTTATTACGACCTGAGTAGGTGAATTATAGTTTGCCACTCCAACAGAATGACCTTTTTTATTCACTTCAGTAAGAACTTCTTCGATTTTATCAGGAGCTAAAAATAAGACAGCAGCCATCGCACCTTGTCCAACTGGCACCGCTTGATCCATTAGCTTTCCACGTTTATGAACTAGTTTAACACCATCTTCAAATGAAATTGCCTCTGCAGCTACAAGTGCAGAAAACTCACCTAAACTGTGTCCAGCAACGTAATCAGGTTTAATCCCAGCTTCTTTTATTTTCTCTAATAGAGCAATTGAAGTTGTTAATATCGCAGGTTGTGCATGATATGTAACAGTTAAATCTTCATCGTTACCATTAAAAATAATGTCAGACAGATTAAAGCCTACTTGATTATTTGCAGTTTCATAAATCGCATTACATTCTTGATATGCCTCAACTATATCCTTACCCATTCCAACTTTTTGTGATCCTTGACCAGGAAAAATAAATGCCACTTTACCCAATGGAGTGACCCCCTTATGTGTTTAATTCGTTATTATTTTCCATGTGATCACTTACTAACTTTACAACATTATGGTCAACCATCGTTTTTGATTGTTTAATCGCACTATAAATCCCTAATGAATCAGAGCTCCCATGAGCTTTAATTACAGGTGCCTTTAGTCCAAATAATGCAGCACCACCATATTCAGCGTAATCCATTTTCTTTTTGATACCTTTTAAATTAGGCTTTAATACAGCTGCTGCAAGCTTAGTTGTAAAACTTGTAAGCATCGCATCTTTAATTAATGAAAACATTGCAAGTGCAGTTCCTTCGATTGCTTTTAAGGCTACATTACCAGTATAACCATCTGTAACAACTACATCTGCAACAGAATTCATTAAATCTCTTGCTTCCACATTTCCAATAAAGTTTAAGTTACTCTCTTTCAGTAATTGGAAAGTTTGTTTCGCAAGTTCATTACCTTTTTTATCTTCAGTTCCAACATTTAATAAGCCAACTGTTGGATTTTTAATTCCTCTTACTTTTTCAGCGTACACTGATCCCATTACTGCATATTGCAATAAATGGTTTGGTTTTGCATCAACATTAGCACCTACATCAAGAAAAACAAAACCTTTTCCATCAAGCGTAGGCATTGTTGGTGATAAGGCAGGTCGTTCTACACCTTCCATACGACCTACAACAAGTAAACCTGCTGTCATTAATGCTCCTGTGTTACCAGCTGAAATACAAGCATCCGCTCTACCTTCTTTGACTTCATTTGCCATAAGAACCATAGAAGCGTTTTTCTTCCTACGGACAGCTCTAACAGGCTCTTCTGTCCCTTCAATCACTTCATCTGTATGAATAATGGTGATGTTCTTATCATTTGTTAAAAATGGTTTAATTTTCGACTCATCACCGATTAAAGTAATATGTAAATCAGTTAAATTTTCTATAGCTAACATTGCACCTTCAACGATCGCTTTTGGTGCATGATCTCCACCCATTGCATCTATTGCTAATTTCATCAATTGTCACTTCCCTATTCTTCAATACTTCGATGGTACATTTCAAATAAGCCATGAAAAACTTGCTCATTTTCAACAAAGCCATTGATTTCAACTAATCTTCGCTTCGGATCTTCAGTTTGCGGTAACACTTTCGCTTTTGCAATTACTCGTTCATTTGTTCTTACAGGTTTAATAAAAACAAAATTTGATTTAGCTGTCAAAGCTAAATCATCGTGAATGACCGCTACTGCTAAAGAGTTAGCTTGTGCAAATAAATGATGACCTCGAGCAATGCCATTACGACTGAAAGTATGTTCTTCTCTCACATCAAATATAGAAATGGCACTTTCATTAAAATGAATATCAATCACTTCGCCTATAATTTCATCGACAGGTAATGATTTTACATCTTGTAATTGCTGAGTGGCAACATTTTTGATACGTTCTCTCAACTCAGGAATCGATAATTCAAGACGATCAAGACGAATAGTTTGTATACTGACAGACAATTGAATCGCTAGATCTTCATCTGTTATAAATGGATTTTCTTCAATTATTTTTTTTAACAATTCATGACGATCTTTTTTGCTTCTTCTCATTTTACATACCTCTACACTATATTTATGACCAGGTATTAAATACAGTGTATATTAAACACCCCTGTATTTCAATAGTTTTTTACAAACTTTTAATACCTAGTACTAATCTAATTTTTCTGAATCAAATATTCCCGTTCGTTCTAAGTACTCTCTTAAGACCTTATATTCGTTAGCTTTCCAAAAATCATTAGAATTAACTAGCATTGTTGCATCATTCCGTGCAACCTCTAATGCACGGTAATCATGAACCATATCTGCCATTTTGAATTCTGGTACTCCGCTTTGTTGTTTCCCGAAAAAGTCACCAGGTCCTCTTAATTCTAAATCCTTTTCAGATAACTCAAATCCATCATTCGTTTCCGTCATGATTGTCAGTCTTTCTTTACCTACTTCACTTTTAGGATCACCAACTAAAATAGAATACGATTGTTCTGAACCTCGACCAACTCGTCCTCGTAACTGATGTAACTGCGATAAACCAAAACGGTCTGCATCATAAATGACCATTACAGTAGCATTTGGTACATTTACACCTACCTCAACAACAGTTGTTGATACTAAAATTTGGACTTCATTTGCTGCAAAAGCCTTCATCACTTCATCTTTTTCTGAAGAAGATAACTTTCCATGCATTAACCCAACTTTGGCCATACTTTTATAATGAAAAGAAAGTACACTATGTAAATCTAGTGCATTTTGAAGATCCAATTTTTCAGACTCCTCAATGAGTGGACAAATAACATAGGCTTGTCTACCTTTTTTAATTTCGTTTTCAATAAAACCTAGCACGCGATCAAACATTTCTTGTTTAACCCAATATGTTTCAATTTTTTTACGACCAGCAGGGTATTCATCTATAATTGAGACATCCATTTCTCCAAACGCTGTAATAGCAAGCGTTCTAGGTATTGGTGTGGCCGTCATAAATAAAACATCTGGAAAGTATCCTTTTTCTCGTAATATTCTCCGCTGCCCAACACCAAAACGATGCTGTTCATCCGTAATAACAATGCCCAATTTATTAAATTGAACCTCATCTTGGATTAAAGCGTGAGTTCCTACTAATATATGTACATCTCCTAATTTTAGCCTCTCAAGTACTTCACGTCGCTTTTTACCTTTAACCGAACTTGTCAATAATGCTACGTTGATATTTGTTTCCTGCAATAACTTCGATAAAGACTCGAAGTGCTGCTCAGCTAAAATTTCTGTAGGAACCATTAAAGCTCCTTGATAGCCATCTAAAGCACATGCATACAGTGCAATTGTTGCTACAACTGTTTTCCCAGATCCTACGTCACCTTGTAATAATCGGTTCATTCTTGATGGACTTACTAAATCATTGAATATTTCTTGCACAACTCGGTTTTGGGCTGATGTTAGAGGGAATGGTAATGATTGAATTAATTCTTGGATTTTGTCTTGGTGTAAAACTTTCGGAATTCCTTTTGATTGATTACGTTGAATTTTTCGAAGAGCTTGCATTTTTAATTGAAATAGAAAAAATTCCTCGTAAACAAAGCTTCTTCTTGCTTGTTTTAAACTATTTGCATCAATAGGATGATGTAGTAAACTCATTGTTTCTTTTCGATTCATCAGCTTATATTTACTCATTAGCTCATTCGGAACCAAATCATCAATATATTGACCGAATTTTTTAAACGCTTGTTCTACAAACTTTCGCATCGTTTTTACTGACATTTTTCCTTTGATTGAATAGACCGGTTCTATTTCATTTGCATTTGTTCTTGACCCAAATACAAGATCTGTTAAAGTAATTGTTTGTCTATGTTGATCCCATTTACCAGACACGGTTACTTGTTCGTTTAAATTTAGCTTTGTTTTATAATATGGTCGATTAAAACAAATAACTGTAACTAAATAACGATCAACTAATACACGAAAAGTTAATCGAGATTTATTTTTCCCAAAATACTGAAGAAGAGGAGCGCTATGCACAACACCCTCTACTGTCACGCGCTCATCATGCTTCACTTCAGATAAATCTTTATTCCGATAATCTTCATATCGATATGGCAAATATTCAATTAAATCATTGACTGTAAAAATACCCATTTCATTTAAAAGTGCCGCAGTTTCTTCCCCTACACCACTTAGCACTGAGATGTTTTGTTCTAGTTCGTAGCTCACTATTTTTTTAGCGATACACCAAATATTTTTGCTTCTAATTCTCGGCCTGTTGGTGTTGCCGCTAATCCTCCTTCAGCTGTTTCTCTTAGTGCAGATGGCATTGTTTGACCGATTCTGTACATCGCATCAATTACCTCATCACATGGAATACGACTTGTTATACCAGCTAATGCCATATCCGCTGCTACCATCGCATTTGCTGCCCCCATCGCATTTCTCTTCACGCAAGGAACCTCTACTAAACCTGCAACTGGATCACATACTAAACCAAGCATATTCTTTAATGTAATTGCAAATGCTTCCGCACTTTGACTTGGCGTCCCACCAGCAATTTCAACGATTGCTGCAGCAGCCATACCGCTCGCAGACCCTACTTCAGCTTGGCAACCACCAGCAGCACCTGAAATAGATGCATTATTTGCAACGACAAATCCAAAAGCTCCAGAAGTTAGTAGGAATTCAATCATTTGCATGCGAGTCGGATTTAATTTTTCCTTAACAGCAAATAATGTACCTGGAACAACCCCAGCAGATCCAGCAGTTGGCGTTGCACATATTGTTCCCATTGCAGCATTTACTTCATTTGTTGCAACCGCTTTACTTACTGCATCTAAAAGAAAATGTCCTGAAAGCATATTTCCCTTTTCAATATATCTTTGAAGAAGTACCGCATCCCCACCAGTTAAACCAGTTGGTGAATGGACACCTGCTAATCCTCTTTCAACCGCTTTTTCCATTACAACAAGATTTTGTTCCATTTTTTCTAGAATTTCTTCTCGACTTCTACCTGTAAAAAGCATTTCTTGTTGAATCATGATTTCCGAAATTTTAACATTTTTTGATTCAGCTAGTTCTACTAACTCAGCTACATTTTTAAACATAATGACGCTCCCCCTCTCTTAGTCCACCATTTTTGTTACACGTATAATATGTGGTAAAGATTCTATCTCTTTTAATATTTTTTCATCTAAGTCTTGATCCACTTCAATTGCCATTAAAGCGATTTGACCTACTTCTTTTCTAGACACTTCCATATGTCCGATATTAACGGCATATTTCATAAGCACATTCGTAACACCAGCAATTGAACCATAGCGGTCATTATGAACAACTAGGATTGCTGGGTAATTTCCAGAAAGCTTAAGTTCAAAACCATTCAATTCAACAATTTCAATTTTCCCTCCGCCAATAGAAATACCAACAAGTTCAAATGCTTGGTTCTCGTCATCTTGAATTGAAATTTTAACTGTATTTGGATGTTCTGTAATCGCATCTTCTTCGATAAACTCAACAGTCATCCCTTTATCTTTAGAAATATTTAATGATTCAGGAATTCTCTCATCAAATGTATCAAAATCAAGTAATCCACCAACAAGCGCTACATCAGTACCATGTCCACGATATGTTTTAGCAAATGAACCATATAAAGAAATAACGATGTTTTTTGGCTCTTTACCATATAAGTTTCTAGCGACACGACCAATTTTTGCAGCACCTGCAGTATGTGAACTTGATGGCCCAATCATAATCGGTCCAATAATATCAAAAACACTTTTATACTTCATTACTTTTCCCCCATTACCTTAGTGTAAAAAAGCGTGTTTACGTTTAGTTTCTCTATAATAAAAACAAATAGTCTAATCAAAAAATGACAGTAAAGACAATAAGTTGTCCAACTTATAGTGTAATACGAAATAATAAAGAGTTCTATGATATTTTACATTACTCTTTAAATAATTTACACAAAAATGAAGAAGGGTTGCCCCTTCTTTTTTCAGACTGCCCGCCAATCGCTCGCTTTCTTTGTTGTTTCTCTTGCTCGCGTTGCTCGTTATCTTTAAGTTAACCCCGCTCCTCATCAGTCTCCAAGACCTGTGTTTTCAAAAAAAAAAGAAGGGTTGCCCCCTCTTAAATGATTATTCTATAGAGAAAATGTATGAGTATAATGGTTGATTTCCATTATGGACTTCTACTTCAACATGATCAAAGTTTTCTTCTGCATATTTAACTAATTCTGATAACTCTTCATCAGTAACATCTTGACCTTGTAAGATCGTTAAGATTTCTGAATCTTCGTCTATCATTTTTGTTAATAATTTCTTTGCAGCTTCTAATTGAACAGCATCAGTCGTAATAATTTTACTTTCAAGAATACCCATGAAATGATCTTTCGTAATTTCAACGCCATCAATTTCAGTATCTCTAACTGCAAATGTTATTTGACCAGTTTTAACTGTTGATAATGCTTCTTTCATTCCCTCACCGTTTTCATCTAATGAAGCCGTTGGATTGAATGATAATAAAGCCGTCATACCTTGAGGAACAGTTTTTGATGGTACCACAGTAACTTGGCAATCTGCAACTGAAGCAGCTTGCTGGGCAGCCATCACGATGTTCCCATTATTCGGAAGTACGATTACCTTTTCAGCATGACATTGCTCAATTGCTTTTACAATATCTTCAGTACTTGGATTCATTGTTTGACCGCCTTCAATAACAACGGTTGCACCGATACTTTCAAACAAAGTTTTAATTCCTGAGCCCATTGCTACTGTTACAATACCATACTCCTGTTTTTGCTTACTCTTTCCTGACTCTTTTGTTGAATGAGGAATGTTTGCAGCTTGATCATCATGAAGTAAATTTGTATGTTGTTCACGCATGTTTTCTGCTTTCAGTTTTAAGAAGCTACCAAAACGTTGCCCTAAATTGAAAACTTCACCAGGATACTCTGCATGAATATGAACTTTTACAATCTCATCATCAGCAACAACTAATAATGAGTCACCCCATGCGCTTAATTCTTCACGGAATTGATCTATATTAAATGGATGCTTTTGTAATTTTTCTCTTTCAAATTTAACCATAAATTCTGTACAGTAACCAAATACAATATCTTCTGTATTTAACATACTTTGAACATTACGGTGTTCAGCTTCAACTAATTCTTCAAGTGAAAGTGCCGCTTCAGCACCTTCTAATGAAATTTCTTCACCTTTTAAAGACGCTAAGAAACCTTCGTAAACAAGAACTAACCCTTGACCACCACTATCTACTACACCTACTTGTTTTAAAACAGGTAATAAATCTGGCGTGCGGTTTAAGGACGCTTTTGCTTCTACGATTGTTTCCTCAAGGAAAGGAATAAATTCTTCATGATTATTTGCAATTGCTACCGATTTTTTCGCCGTTTCTCTAGCAACAGTCAGAATCGTCCCCTCAATTGGTTTCATAACAGCTTTATATGCTGTTTCAACACCAGCTTCAAGAGCAGCTGCAAAATCAACAGTCGAAATTGTTTCTTTCGCTTCGATTGATTTAGAAAACCCTCTGAATAATTGAGATAGGATTACACCTGAGTTACCACGAGCACCCATAAGTAAGCCTTTTGCAAAGCTTTGACCTACTTTACCTACATGGCTATTCGGCTTTTCTTTTACTTCTTTAGAACCAGAAGTAATTGAAAGATTCATATTTGTTCCTGTATCTCCATCAGGTACAGGAAATACGTTTAATGAATCAACAAATTTTACATTCTTCGTTAAATTATTTGCACCTTGAATCACCATATCTGCAAATAATTTTCCGTCAATACGTTTAATGGACACAAATTCTCCTCCTTAATGCGTCTTACAGGTTTGTTACTTTAACACCTTGAACAAAAATGTTTACAGAATCCACTGATAATCCTAATGTTTGATCAAGTGTATATTTCACTTTATTTTGTACGTTGTTTGCAACTTCAGAAATCTTTGTACCGTAGCTTACAATTATGTACATATCAATATTTACGTCTTCACCAACTTGGCGTACAATAACACCTTTAGTAAAGTTTTCTTTTTTAAGGATTTCAGTCAGACCATCCTTAATTTGTTTTTTAGAAGCCATGCCTACAATACCATAACAATCAACCGCAGCCCCACCTGCAATTGTAGCAATTACATCAGTACCAATTTCGATTGTTCCATATTGAGTTTTCATTTCTAAAGACATTTATAGGTCCCCCTTCTTGGCCACTCCAAGTATTGTTAGTTATACTACTTACTTATTATTGTATACCTTTTTCCAAAATAATTCTATTGACTCATTTCTATTATGGACAATTTCAAAAATATTCATGGATTAAAATGAAATTACAATTATATAAGATTTTTTTAATAAATAAGTCATAGGTCCCTCTATAATATTTAGTATAACATAACATTCTATGTCAAGTATTTTTTCTTGAACAACTTACCAATAATTGTTGCAATAAGTAAAGCGGTATGATAAATTATAGTAGTGTTTCTAAATGAAAATGATCATTGAAATGTTATTCCGTTTTTTGTAAGGAGGGAAATAGATGGCTCGTGTTTGTGTAATTACAGGTAGAAAATCACGTTCTGGTAACAGTCGCTCTCACGCTATGAATGCTTCAAAACGTACTTGGGGTGCTAACCTTCAAAAAGTTCGTATTTTAGTAAACGGTAAACCAAAGCGTGTTTACGTATCAGCGAGAGCATTAAAATCAGGCAAAATTGAGCGCGTTTAATTTATTAACGTACTTAAAAGCATAGCTAACTAGCTATGCTTTTTTACATTGTCTTCAGTTTAGAACTTCCACTTATTATTAATCTATACTTGTTCTCGGCTTTTCGAGGTCATAAGCCAAAGAACATTGAAAGTTAAAAAGCAACTTTCATTGCCCTTCGTCTTATGCTTGTCGGGGCAGAGCGAACGCCTTCCACTTTTCTTTGTCTAGTTCCGGCTCCTAGCTCCTCGAGGTCGTAAGTCAATCCCAACTAAAGGTTAAAAAGCAACCTTTACCCGGGCTCGCCTTACGCTTGTCGGAGCTAACAGTCGCCTCCACTTTTCTTTGTCTAGTTCCGGCTCCTAGCTCCTCGAGGTCGTAAGTCAACCCCAACTAAAGGTTAAAAAGCAACCTTTACCCGGGCTCGCCTTACGCTTGTCGGAGCTAAACAGTCGCCTCCACTTTTCTAAATAAAAAACACCCTTAAAGGGTGCTCTTACACATCTTTTTTAAATGTACTTAGCATGGCACGAACGAGTCCGCCAAGAAATTTTGGTAGTTTAATCGTATAAAATCTCATGCTTTCCCTCCTACAAGCTTTCTAACAGATCTTAAGGAAAAGATTAATCCTATTACATTGTACTTGTGATGAGTGAAAACTATGACATGAATTTGTTTAATCTTTGCTCCTTATTACTAATGCTATGCCACTGCTAAAAGAAATAGACCCAACGCTGTCATCTAGTTCGTTGCTCACACATAATGATGAGCCTAATTCCAAGTGATGATTGGTAAGGGGATATTTAAATCCTTTTAATGTTAGGTTTTCAATATCAGTACCTAGTGAGAAAAAAGATATGTATTTAAACTGATCTTGTTTTTGGATTTGATGTGTACCTTCTCCAATTACATAAATTTCGTTATGTTCATCAATAATGCAAATTGGAATTGAGTGCTTTCTATATTTGACTAATAATGAAATACTACCGTACTCGTGATCTAATCTTTTGCCAGTAACACAATGTATAAATATTTTTTCAGGTTGCTTTGAAATGGCCCACTCAAGTGCTAATTCTAGGTCTGTATAATCTTTTTCTGGTGGAAAAATAAATACATTCGGTACTTTTCTTTTTAATTCTGCTAAATCGGCTTTACTCAATGAATCAAAATCTCCAAAAACTGCATCTGGATGAATATCTTCTTCCATTAAATAAGCTGCCCCATTATCCACACCTATAATTGTGCTTTCTGAACCACTTTTGCGGATCATTTGGAGCGTATTTGATTTTGGACCTGCCCCGATTAAATGAATGATCAAATGATTTTCACCTCTAAAAAAGAAAATGCAATCATAATGATTGCATTAACCTCTAATTTTCGCTATCGCTTCTTTACGATTTTCCTTATTATATACCGCTGAACCTGCCACTAATACAGTAGCACCGGCTTCTTTACAAAGTATGGCAGTATGTTCATCAACTCCACCATCAATTTCAATTTCAACTGATAAATTTCGTTCTTTAATCATATCTGCTACTTGTTTAATTTTCGGAACAACTGAATGGATAAACTTTTGACCACCAAAACCTGGATTGACAGTCATTAAAAGTACCATATCAATTTCATCAATGATATGTTCGATTGTTGATACTGGTGTTGCAGGATTTAAAACGACACCTGCTTTGATTCCATGCGATTTGATATTTTGAATTGTTCGATGTAAATGCACACATGCCTCTACATGAACTGTAATAATATCAGCGCCCGCTTTTACAAATTGTTCGATGTATTGATCTGGATTTTCAATCATTAAATGTACATCTAATGGAAGTTTTGTGATTGGTCTAATCGCTTCAACTATTAATGGGCCAATCGTTATATTCGGAACAAAATGACCATCCATTACATCAACGTGAATATAATCTGCACCTCCACGTTCTACATCTACAATCTCTTCTCCAAGTTTAGCGAAATTTGCTGATAGGATTGATGGTGCGATTTTTACCATGATTAATACCTCGGCTTTCTGTCTCTTATTTCTTCTATGAACGAAACATAGTGGTTGTATCGTTCTGTTGTGATTTCGCCATTTTCAACTGCTTCTTTTACAGCACATTTTGGTTCTTTCAGATGAGTACATCCTCTAAACTTACATTCCTGGCTTTTTTCTCTCATCTCTATAAAGCAATAAGACAAGTCTTCTGCTTCAATATCAATAAACTCAAGAGAACTAAATCCAGGCGTATCGGCAACAAGTCCCTCGCCAATTTTAATTAATTCTACATGTCTTGTCGTATGTTTTCCTCGTCCCAAATGTGTGGAAATAATTCCTGTTTTCAAGTCTAACTCAGGGTTAATTGCATTCAGTAATGTTGATTTACCAACCCCAGATTGACCAGCAAATACAGAAATTTTGTCCGCAAGATGTGGCAGTACTTTTTCCAAGCCTTCTTCAGTTTTTGAAGAAGTTAAACATACTTCATAGCCTATTTGGCGATAATAATCTACATATTCCAAAACAGATTGTAATTGAGTTTCATTACATAGATCTATTTTAGTGATCACAATGAGTGGTTTTATTTCATTAAATTCGATTAAAACAAGAAATCGATCCAATAGATTCGGTGAAAAATTAGGCTCTACTGCTGAAAAAACTAGAATTGCTTGATCAACGTTGGCAATTGGAGGTCTTACAAGCTCATTTTTTCTATCTTTTATCTCAAGTAGATATCCTTCTCCACTTTTTTCTACAGAGTAAACGGCTTCATCTCCAACTAAAGGTGTTATTTTCTTATTGCGAAAATTTCCTCTACCGCGACAAGCAACAATGGTATCTTCCGTTTCTATATAGTAGAATCCACTTAACGCTTTAATTATTTTGCCCTCTGGCATATACTCACTCCTACAGTTCTTTAATTCGATGGATAGGGGACGTTTCTATCTGCAATAACTTGACCATCTTTAACAATTTTATAGGAAGCAGTCTGTCCAGGATCAATTGTCACTTCTACAGGAATTGTAGTTGTTTCTGTGATCGTTTTTGTAATTGCAGGTTTTACACCGTTATTATTTTTATCCTTTATAAAAACCTCTACCACTTGAGGCGTATTTGGAATTGAAGGTGTGTACGAAACTGTTACATTAAATGTAACTTTTTTCGTTTTTTCTTTTGGTTTTCCTGAAGAAATAACAACATTAATTGTTTCTCCTTCTTTTACCTCAGCAGATGATGAAGGTGATTGAGAAATTACTTGTCCTTTTTCAACGGTTTCTGACTCTTCTTCTTTAAAGTTGAGCTTTAACCCATTTTCGCTAGCGTAATTTTCAACATCCTTTTTCGTCAAACCGGTTAGATCTCTGAGAATGATAGTTGATGTCCCTTTACTAATCCAAACATCTAAAGCAGTTTCATCTTGGATGATGTCTGCTCCTTCGTTAGGCGATTGATCGACAATCTCTCCCTCAGTTGCTTCACTCTCGATATAATGAGTTTTTACCGACTTATACTCTTCATCTAATCGCTGCTTTAGTGAATTATATTGAAAACCTTTTAGATTTTCCATTTCTCCACTTTTTTTACCTTTAGATTTATAAATCGTAATATAAGAGTTTTCTTTCACCGTCTCACCAATATTAGGTGAAGTTTTTACGACTTTTCCTTCGTCAATTTCATCATCATATAATTCTTTTGGATCATTGATCTTCAAACCCTGTGAAGCTAACAATGTGACTGCACTTTCATATGTCATATCCTTAACGTCTGGTATCTTAACGTCTTCTGGAAGGAATAACGCAGGAATTAAAGTAATGGCTAATAAACCACCAATTAAAAGTGCGATGAAAGTCCCAATAATGAATTTTGCAAAAGAATTTTTCTTTTTTCGCTTATTTTTCTGATCAGCCGCTTTTTTTGAAGCTTGATCAACCTTTTGTTTCGTAGGTTTACTAATAGGCAAAACAACTGTATCTGCTTCTGCTTCAGATGAATTAGGTATATCTTTTATGATTGGGATTACCTTTGTTTCATCCTCATTTACAGGTATGACAAACGGCTTTTCATTTAATCTATCTGAATCTAGAGCTGTTTGTAAGTCTAGCTTCATTTCATCAGCCGTATCATATCGATAAAAAATATCTTTAGCAGTTGCTTTTAACACAATATTTTCAACACTTTGTGGTATTTCTGGATTAATGGTTGTTGGAGGCGGTACTTCACTTTGTAAATGCTTTAAAGCAATTGATACAGCACTCTCGCCTGAAAATGGTAATTTGCCTGTTAATAGCTCAAACATTACGATACCTAATGAATAAATATCGGACTTCTTATTCGCAACTCCACCTCTTGCTTGTTCAGGTGAAAGATAGTGAACGGATCCAAGTACAGAATTCGTTTGAGTAATTGTTGCTGCAGTTGATGCAGTTGCTATACCAAAATCAGTTACTTTAACATTGCCATCTTCATTAATTAGTATGTTTTGTGGCTTTATATCTCTATGTACGATTTGAAAATGATGTGCATGTGCGATAGCAGCAGTTAACTGCTCCATAATCCTTAAAACTTTTTTAGGTTTTATCGGTGTATGGCGTTGGATATATTCCTTAAGCGTTTCACCTTCTACATACTCCATTACAATATATTGCAAACCTTCTTCTTCCCCAACATCGTAAGAACTCACAATATTTGGATGTGAAAGTGATGTAACTGAATATGCTTCTCTTTGGAAGCGTCTTACAAAGTCTGGATCATTAGAAAAATCCATCCGTAACATCTTTACTGCAACATCTCGATCCAAAATCATATCATGGGCTAAATAAACGTTTGCCATCCCGCCACTACCAATTAATTTTAAAATCTTATATCGGTCATTCAGGCGTCTTCCGATCATCACGTTCACATTCACCCCTTCTCATCATGTCTTGGCTCATGTTTTATAATGGCAATTGTGATGTTATCTTCTCCCCCAAGATCGTTCGCAAGTGAGATTAATTCATTCCCGATTTTTTCAATAGGATGGTCATCAGAGAATTTTTCATTTAGTTGTTGATATGAAACCTTATCTGATAAACCGTCAGAACATAAAACGATTAAATCGTCTTCTTCCCATGTTAATGTTTTAATATCAACAGTAGCTGTTTCTTCTGTCCCAAGCGCTCGAGTAATGACATTTTTACGAGGATGAATCACAGCATCCTCTTGTGAAATTTGTCCAGATTTAACAAGTTCAGCCACTAATGTGTGGTCGTCTGTAATCTGTTTAAAACCTTCACAATTTTTTAAATAACCTCTAGAGTCACCTATATGTGCAATTGTAAAATACAAAGGAGTACAAATAACCGCTTCTAGCGTTGTACCCATCCCTTTGCATTCTTCATTTTGTTCTGCGTGAATAAATAAGTTAATATTTAATTGAGTTACGATGTTGCGTAGCCAAGCTTCAGCTTCTTTTGGTGTCTCAAAATTACTTGTATTTTTCCATTCTGCTTCGAAGAAATTAACCGCCATCTTACTTGCAACTTCACCAGCTAAATGACCACCAATTCCATCAGCAACTACCGCTAATACGATATCTGAATCGTTACGAAATAAACCTACACTATCTTCATTATGTTGGCGAACTTTCCCCGTATCAGTTTGAAAAAAAGTCTGCATTTCTTCACCTCGTCTCCTCTTTACGCTCCTTTGCACGCAACTGTCCACAAGCAGCATCTATATCATGGCCTTGTTCACGACGAATTGTAACATTGATTCCGTTTTGCTTTAATACTTTTTCAAATGCAAAAATTTGTTCCTTTGGCGTTCTAACGTAATTACGCTCTGGAACGTAGTTTACCGGAATTAAATTGACATGGCATTTTACTCCCTTTAATAACGTAGAAAGCTCTTCTGCATGCTCAACTTGATCGTTTTCACCACCGAATAAACCATATTCAAACGTAACTCGTCTACCTGTTTTTTCAACATAGTAACGAACGGCATCCATTAAATCTGGTAATTTATACGCTCGATTAATTGGCATTAATTTTGAACGAAGCTCACTATTAGGAGCATGTAACGAGATCGCAAAATTAATTTGTAGTCCTTCATCTGCAAAGTTATAGATTTTAGGAATAATACCACTCGTTGATACAGTAATATGACGAGCACCGATATTTAAACCTTTATCACTATTAACGATTCTTAGGAAATCCATTAAACCATTATAGTTATCAAATGGTTCACCTATACCCATAACTACAATTGAACTTACTCGCTCTTCCACTTCATCGATTGCGCGTTGTACACATAATACTTGTGCTACAATCTCACCAGCTTCAAGATTTCTCTTTAAGCCGCCAAGAGTAGAGGCACAAAATGTACAACCTATTCTACAACCTACTTGAGTCGTTACACATACAGAATTGCCATAATTATGTCTCATTAAAACAGTTTCTATAGAATATCCGTCATGTAACTCAAATAAAAATTTCATTGTACCATCTGAAGAGGTTTGTTTAACTAATGTTTTAAGTGTAGTAATCGTAAAATTCTCTTCTAATAGTTGTCTTAATTCTTTCGGAACATTTTGCATTTCTTCAAAACTTTCAACTCGTCTAACATATAACCAGTTATAAATTTGTTTCGCACGGAATGCCTGTTGCTTTTGCTCTGTTAACCATGCCTCTAAATCACTCAATTTTAGTGAGTAAATTGAAGGTTTTTGTGTTTTTTCTATTTTGACTGAATTTGTAGTATTTTCTAACTTCAACGTTACACCTTCTTTCTTAATCTTGCAATAAAAAATCCATCCGTTCCAAAATAATGTGGTAGTAGTTGAATATACCCATTTTGAACCGTTTTATCTTCTTTCAATTCATTAGGAACATGCTCAATTAATGAACGATCTAGTTCAAAATCATCATGTTCTTCAAGGAATGAATTTACAACATCCAAATTTTCTTCATGGCCAACTGTACATGTACTATATACAAGTGTGCCACCGGGTTTTAATAACTTAGAAGCCTCGTGTAAGATAGATTTTTGTACTTTTTGTAAATTTGATGCATCTGTAGCATTTTTCTTTAATAAAATATCGGGTTTTCGACGAATAACCCCAAGTCCAGAACAAGGAGCATCTACTAACACACGATCGAATAATTTCCCTTCAAATTCTTCTGGTGCTTTTCTAGCGTCTAATGCTTTTGTTTCTATATTTTCAAGCCCTAATCGGTTTGCTTGTTCCTTAATTAATTTAACTTTGTGCTTGTGTAAATCTAATGAAGTAACTGATCCAGTTCCCTTTAATAGCTCAGCTATATGAGTAGATTTACCCCCCGGTGCTGCACATGTATCTAAAACTTGATCACCCTCATTAACTCCTAGTGCTTGCGCTACTAACATAGAGCTTTCATCTTGAATTGAAATATACCCCTCTTTAAACGCATTTGAATGAGCAACATTACCTTTTTGAATTTCAATTGCAAATGGAGATAGATTTCCTACTTCAACGTCTATGCCTTCATCTTCAAGCATTCTAATTACTTCTTCTCTAGTTGCTTTCATGCTATTCACTCTAGCAGTTTGATATGGTGGCAGGATATTTTCTTCACACATTTTTCTTGTTTCATCTTCACCAAATTCACTTACCCATTGTTCAATTAACCACAAGGGATGATTTGTTTCAATAGAAAGTTTCTCGATCTCGTCCTTTATTTCATTAATGGAACGTACTCCATTGCGTTGTATATTTCTTAAAACGCCATTAACTAATGAAGCAATTCCTTTGTGCCCGCGTTTTTTCGCGATCTCAACAGCTTCATTTAAAACTGCATGTGCAGGAACTCGATCTAAGAAATGGAATTGATAAAGCGATAGTTTGATTAATATATAAACCCACTCTTCCAATTTCTTCTGATTCTTAATATAAGGTTCCAAATAAAAATCTAATAGTTGATCCCTTTGAATGGTACCGTAAATAATTTCTGTCAATAACCCAGAGTCAGCAGATGATAAGTCATTCTTTTGAATATAGTTATTAACTAATAAATTACTATACGATTGATTTTTATAAACAGAAAGAAGGGCCTCTAAGGCAATCTCTCGTACATTTTTACTCATTTTATTCTCCTAACTTCATTCCACTTTCAATAAACGAACCTGCGCCATTAATATATTGCTTTGCTTCCATTCGTTTTTTCCCTGATGGCTGTAAGTCTGTTATTTTAATAGCAGTTTGATTTCCTGTTGCAACAACAATTCCGTCGTTTTGAACTTCAATAATCTCACCTGGGTTTAAGTTTTGATGACCTTCAACTTTTTCACTCCACCAAACTTTTAAAACTTCTCCGTTTAATGTAGTATAAGCTACTGGCCATGGGTGTAAACCTCTTACGTGATTATAAATCTCTTCACCAGATTTTGACCAATCAATTCGTTCTTCTTCTCTTTTAATATTCCAAGCAAAAGTTACTTTGCTTTCATCTTGCTTTTCAGGTGTGATTTCACCTTTTAGTAAAGCTGGGACTGTTTCTGATAGTAAATCTGCTCCAGCAATACTTAATTTATCATGTAATGAACCAACATGATCTTTTTCTTCTATTGGTACAACCACTCTCGCTAACATATCACCTGCATCCAGCTTCTCAACCATATACATGATTGTCACACCCGTTTCACTTTTCCCTTGAATAATTGAATAGTGAATTGGAGCGCCACCTCTTAATTCAGGAAGAAGTGAAGCATGAACATTAATACATCCAAATTTTGGGGATTCAAGTATTTCTTTTGGAAGAATTTGTCCAAATGCTGCTGTTACTATTAAATCCGGATTTAATGCCAGAACCTTGTCCGTTTCTTCTTTCAAGCGAATTTTTTCAGGTTGTAAAACCGGTATGTTATGCTTTAGCGCCTCCACTTTAACAGGCGGTGGCGTTAACACTCTTTTACGCCCAACAGGACGGTCAGGTTGAGTTACGACACCAACTACTTCATAACCATCTTCAATGATTCTTCTTAAAACAGGTACTGAAAAATCTGGTGTACCCATAAAAACTATTTTTGTCATCTTTTATAGCCTACCCTTCTAATTCACTCTCTTCATAGTATTTAGATACTTTCGAAGTGAATAAAACTCCATTCAGATGGTCAATTTCATGCAAAATCGCACGAGCTAAAAATCCTCTCGCCTCAATAATAAAGTACTTTCCACGTTTATTTTGAGCTTTTATTTTTGCATAACTAGGTCTTGTTACATCACCATATAAATTAGGAAAACTCAAACATCCTTCAATATCTGTTTGTTCACCTTTTGTTTCCATAACAATCGGATTAATCAAATCAATTCTTCCATTTTCATCCTCAACATCAACAACTGCAACTTGCTGCAAAATGCCAACCTGAGGCGCAGCTAATCCAACACCATCAGCAGCTATCATTGTTTCATACATATTATTTAATAATTTAACTAAATTTTTATCAAATGTTGTCACTTTTGCACAAGGTGTTTCAAGTACTTCATTTGGGTGTTCTATAATTTTTAAAATGGCCAAATTCACAACTCCTTAACTTATTACGATTTTCTTGTTGGAATACTTATTTACTTTTGATTCTTATTTAATCTATTTAAGGTTTGACTTTTTTTGCTTGTCGGAGCTAACCAGTCGCCTCCGCTTTTCGTTCTGTCTAGTTCCGGCTCCTAGCTCCTCGAGGTCATAAGTCGAAGAACATTGAAAGTTAAAAAGCAACTTTCATTGTTCTCCGCCTTATGCTTGTCGGAGCTAACCAGTCGCCTCCACTTTTCGTTCTGTCTAGCTCCAGGCGTTAGCCCCTCGAGGTCATAAGCCAAAAACCATTAAAGGTAAAAAGCACCTTTACTGGTTTTTGTCTTATGCTTGTCGGGGCTGAGCGAACGCCTTCCGCTTTTCGTTACATAAACATAGTCGGTTGAAAGTCTATTGTTATTTGTAGTTTTCCTTTGTCTGTTTCTTCTTGGTAGAATTGTTGGATTCGGTTTAGTACGTCGTATAGTGCTGGTTCTGATTTGTATTTTATGACGCATTGATATCGGAATTGATCTTTAATTTTTGCGATTGGTGATGCAACAGGTCCTAAGACGATGGAACGATTTGATAGGTTTTCTCTTAAGTAGCCTGTAATTTGTTCACTTACTTTTACTACTTTGATTAAGTCCGTATGTGATATGGAGATTAATACTAAGTAATAAAAAGGTGGATAATGGAACGATCTCCTGAGTTTCATTTCTTCTTCGTAAAATGCAATGAAATCCTGCGTTTTCGCTAATTCAATACTATAATGCTCTGGAGAATATGTTTGTATAACAACTTCACCAGGTTTTTCATGGCGTCCAGCTCGTCCACTGACTTGCGTTAGTAAACTAAAAGTTCGTTCACTTGCTCTAAAATCTGGTAAATGTAATGAACTATCAGCAGCCAGTACACCAACTAAAGTTACATTTGGGAAATCTAAACCTTTTGCGATCATTTGTGTTCCGAGTAAAATATCGGCCTCACCATTCCCAAATTGTTTTAGCATTTTTTCATGGGCACCTTTACGGCTAGTTGTATCATTGTCCATTCGAATGACTCTTGCTTCAGGAAAGCTTTGTGTGATTGCTTCTTCAACTTTTTGTGTACCCGTACCAAAAAATCGAATATGATCACTCTGGCAAGAAGGGCATTGTTTTGGCATATAAGTTTCATAACCACAATAATGGCACTTTAATGAATGGTTATGTTTATGATAAGTTAGTGAAACTTCACAATGTGGACACTGAATCGTATAGCCACAATCTCTACACATTACAAATGAAGAGTAACCTCTTCGATTTAAGAACAAAATAATTTGTTCTTTTTTCTCTAAACGATCGATGATTTTTTCATGTAACAAAGTTGAGAACATTGTTCGATTTCCATTCCTTAATTGTTCTCTCATATCGACAACTTCAACTTCTGGTAATGGACCTTGGTTTACCCGCATTGACATTGTTTCAAGTTCATAAACACCTTTTTGAGCACGAGCAAACGTTTCAAGAGTAGGCGTTGCACTACCTAATACAACAGGACAATTGTGATATTCCCCTCTCCAAACTGCAATATCTCTTGCATGATATCTTGGATGCTCGTCTTGTTTATATGTTGTTTCATGTTCTTCATCTATTATAATAATGCCTAAATTTTCAAATGGCGCAAAAATCGCAGATCGTGCTCCTACGACTACCTTTACTTCTTTTCGTTGAATTTTTCTCCACTCATCATACTTCTCACCGATCGAAAGTCCACTATGCAAAACAGCAACGTCATTTCCGAATCTACTTTTGAATCTACCTACTATTTGTGGGGTAAGTGAAATTTCTGGCACTAATACAATGGCTTCCATTCCTTTTAAAAGAACTTCTTGAATTGTTTGTAAGTATACCTCTGTCTTACCACTACCAGTTACACCATGTAATAAGTGGATTTTATGTTCCCTTTCCTTAAATGAAGAAACAATATGTTCGTAAGCTACTCTTTGTTCGTCTACTAGAGGTAGTGGCTTCGATTTTTCAATGTCTCTTCCAACATAAGGATCTCGGTAAACTTCAATTGTTTCAATCGAGATGAATTCGTTCTTTTGTAAAGTCTTGATCGGCGAATCTGTTATTTGAAGAAATTCCTTTAATTCTTTTACACTTGTTTGGCCATTCATTCTTAAATATTCAATAATGTCTTTTTGCTGTGGAGATGAAATATTTTTCAAATCTTCATCTAATACTTTTAAAAGTGAAACAACACGCTCTGTTTTTTTATTTGCTTTGTTTTTTACTTCATATTCTATTTCAAGTAAACCTTCTTTAATAGCTCGTTGTACAATTGATATTTTACTAACAAGAGATTCAACCTCAGTCCATTCTCTTCTTTTTACTATAGAAAATAATTGTGCTAATTCTGTTGGTAGAGCCTCATAAACTTCATCTGAAGTAATTTGAACATGCTTTTTATAAACCGCCTTAATCGCAGTTGGTAGCATAGCTTGATACGCCGAAATTAAAAAACAAAGTGTTTTTTGTGCAATATGGGAACCTAGTAATAAAAGTTCTTCAGTTAAGACAGGCATTACATCTAATACCTCTTCGATTTCCTTCACCTTATCCAAGCTTGTCGTTTCTTTTATTGCTAAAACAAAACCTTGCACTTTTCTAGGACCAAAAGGTACGATTACTCTCATTCCAGGTTGTATTGCATCATGCCATCTATCAGGAATTAGATAATCAAATGGACGGTCAGTTTGCCTTACTGACACATCAACTAAAACTGATGCATATATCATCTTGCTTCCTCATTTAATAAGCGATGTACTTCAAGTAGTATTTCTTTCGCTACTTCTTTTTTTGTCATGATTGGTAATGGCTTCACTTCACCATTTCGGTGATAGATCGTGACAATATTCGTTTCCGTACCAAAACCTGCTCCAGCTTTCGTAACATCATTTGCAACAATCATATCTGCATTTTTCTTTAACAGTTTGCCTTTTGCATAATCTTCAACTTGTTCAGTTTCAGCTGCAAACCCAACTAAAATTTGATGTGTTTTTTGTTGACCTAATGAAAGGAGAATATCTTTTGTTCGTTTTAGAGGAATAGAAAGGTCTCCCTCACTTTTTTTCATTTTTTGATCATAAGTAACAGCAGGAGTGTAATCGGCAACCGCCGCTGTTTTTATCACAACATCCGCATTTCCAAATTCCGTTAATATTGCATCATACATTTGCGCAGCTGACTCAGTCTTAATGACCTTACACCCTTCTGGTGGTGTTAGATTTGTAGGTCCTGAGACTAAGACTACTTCTGCTCCTAGAGAAACGGCTACTTCTGCTAAGCTATAACCCATTTTCCCAGTAGAACGATTTGATAAGTATCGGACTGGATCGATTGTTTCAAGAGTAGGTCCAGCAGAAATTACGATTTTCTTGCCTTTTAAAATGCCAAATTCGTTTTGAAAATAGTCATTTACAGCTTGTGTAATGTCTTCTGGTTCTGCTAATCTACCTTTTCCAACATAACCACATGCTAAATATCCTTCATTTGGTTCAATCAATTTACATCCAATTTCTTTTAAAGTGTTCATATTTTTTTGAACAATTGGATGATGATACATATTTACATTCATAGCAGGAGCAATCCATATTGGTTTTGTAGCAGCAAGTAATGTCGCTTGAATCATCTCATCACCTAAGCCATTTGCAAGCTTACCAATTGTGTTCGCTGTCGCAGGGGCTACAATGATTAAATCTGGCCAATCCCCTAAATCTATATGGGCAATTTTTGAACTATCTTTTTCATCAAATGTATCTGTATATACATCGTTTCTTGACAATGCTTGAAACGTTAATGGTGTCACAAATTTTGTAGCAGAAGGACTCATCATCACTTTTACGTTATATCCTGCTTGCACGAGTTTACTAGTAAGAGCCGCAGCTTTATATACTGCAATACCACCAGTAACACAAAGGAGTATATTTTTTTGTTCCAACTCACCTTCACCCTTTCAAATCTTAGTCTATCTTTCATTTTTGTCAAAAAATAGGTCTTTTGATTGTTTATTTCTAAGATACCACAAATGTGTTTGAATTAAATTGATTAAGGCTCACAAAAAATAAGACTGTCCCGGTACCACAGCTAGATCACTATGAATGAAGGAAATAGTGTCTAACACCATGTTGTCCTTTCAGTCATATAGAGATAATAGCAATGTTTGGGACAGCCTCGTCACACGTGTAAGTTTTAGTCTTCTTTTATTTCTTCAAGTTTTCTGTAAGATAAAAGTCCAGCATTGATTTCTTCTAGTGCTTTACCTACGAATTTATCAGATACAGGCTTTTCAACTCGAGCATCTTTATTCACTTGCATTTCACGAGCACGTTTTGATGCAACTGTTACAAGTGTGTATTTTGAATCTAATTTAGTTAATAAACGGTCAATCGAAGGATATAACATAGTTTATTCTGCCTCCATCATTCTTTTATAATAATTTGCAACTCGTTCACGTTTTAAATGTTCACTAATCATGATTGCTTTAATTCGCTCACAAGCTAATTCAACTTGGTCATTTTCTACTACATAATCATAAGCATCCATCATTTCGATTTCTTCTTTAGCTGCATTCATACGATTTAAAATGATGTCTTCTGTTTCTGTACCTCTAGTTACGATACGATTTTGAAGCTCGCTCATACTTGGAGGTGCTAAAAAGATAAAGATCCCTTCTGGGAATGCTTTCTTAACTTGAAGAGCTCCTTGAACTTCAATTTCTAGGAAAATGTCTTTTCCTTCACTTAAAGTTTTTTCAACGTATTCAATCGGCGTTCCGTAGAAATTACCTACAAACTCTGCCCATTCTAGAAATTTATTCTCTCCAATACGTTGTTGGAAATCTTCTTTTGTTGTAAAGAAATAGTCTACACCATGTACTTCCCCTTCACGAGGTTGTCTTGTTGTCATTGAAATACTATATTGTAAGTCTAAATCTTTGTTTTCAAAAATAGCTTTTCGTACTGTACCTTTACCTACACCAGATGGTCCTGATAGTACGATTAATAAGCCTCTTTCATGTCTCATTCATGACCCTACCCTTCTAATCTATAAACAGTAAATTATTAAAGGTTAATCCATTATATCATCCCAGAGCTTGAGTCAATCCATACAATTAACTAGTCTTCTAATTCCCATTGTTACCGGCCATTAGACTCTATAAACAAATCTTTCACTTCATTTATTCGATATTTTGGACTTGTTCTCTAATTTTTTCAAGATTATTTTTAATTTCAACAACTTGCTTTGAAATTTCTAATGAATTAGCTTTAGAACCAATTGTATTTACTTCTCGATTCATTTCTTGAACGATGAAATCTAATTTTCTTCCAATAGATTCTTTCAATTCCAATGTTTCGCTAAATAGTTCTAAATGACTTGCTAGTCGAACTAATTCTTCAGAAATATCACAACGATCAGCAAAAATCATAACCTCTGTTAATAATCTGTGCTCATCTACGTTTGCTAATTCAACATCTGCTAATTTTGCAAGTAATTTTTCACGATGAGATTTAATAACAAGTGGTGCTTGTTCGGTAATCTGTTTTTTACACTCTTCAATCGCGGATAGTCTTTCAAGTAAGTCTTTCTTTAATTGACTACCTTCTTTACATTTTGATTCAAAAAATTGCTCACATGCATTTTTTGTAGTCGTTACTAATAATTGTTCAAAATTATCATTAATCTGTTCGACTTCACTTACAGTAGTAACTTCTGGAAGCTTTAATAAATCAATTGGATTATAAATTGACTCTCCAACTGCTAAATTTTCAATTGCTTCTTTATATTGTTTAATTAAGCCTTCATCTATTTGTAATGTACGTTGTAACAAACCTTCAATTGTAACAAAAACTTCAACTCGACCTCGACTAGTATACTCAGATACGATTTTTTTAATTGAATCTTCATATGCTAATAATTGTCTTGGCATACGTACGATCGACTCTAAGTATCGATGATTTACTGCTTTCATTTCAATATGTATTTTGTACTGTTCATTTGACAAAATGGCTTTTCCATACCCTGTCATACTTACAACCATTGTTCCACTTCCAATACAGAAATTTTCTCTTATTTTTTAGTATGTATTAACTTTCAATTATGTAAAAGAGAAAAGGTAATAGAGCATACCTCTACTACCTTAAGAGATTATAACATATTTTAAATTTGTAATCCATTTTGTTCAAAAATTATTTTTTCTTTTTAAATAATGCACCTGCTAGCATAAATGTTGGAAGTGCTGAAAGTCCACCGATTAAGATCCAATCCCTTAATTGAATTGGTAAAGTT